>Ga0315284_10001245_pt1 | contig 36245 bp, 28 predicted proteins | sample YL17G09_16_MG_FD_203696 | JGI IMG/M metagenome (GOLD analysis project Ga0315284, IMG submission 203696) | Sediment microbial communities from Yellowstone Lake, YNP, Wyoming, USA - YL17G09_16 | ecosystem: Environmental > Aquatic > Freshwater > Lake > Sediment | place: USA: Wyoming | collected...
TCCCCGACCCTGATCTTCACGTTCATCGGGAACATGGACTGGATGTATACGATGGTTATGTTGATGAGCATCGGGGTGGCCTTACCATCGGATATCAGTTCAGCCTTCCACCGAAGCTCGGTGCTCTTGACGCCTTCGTCCGTCAGCCATGGTAGTGCCGCCCAGGCCCCATTGGTCACAGGCTTCCATGTGGTCCCGTTGTTGTTCGACACGCTGACAAGTATATCCGTCGCCGATGACCGCGAGCCGTTCCATTGGGGTTTGATTGCTTGTATAGGCCACTTAGAGTTGAACTTCGGGGCCGTCAGCGTCTGGCTCATGGAATAGAGCCGGTTGAACCTGATGTCCAGGGTGTTGATTGCGAAGGAGGCCGTGTCCGAGTTGGTCGTCAGGACCGCCTTCCACCTTAGGATGTGGCCCGAGTACTGGAAGTCATAGGTCACGTTCCTGGTCACCTGCTCCCAGTGGGTGCCGTTGTCCGCGCTCATGAAGTAGGTGACATCCTGGCCCGCGCCTGGCTTGGTCTCGTCGGGTATCAGGGTCGCGTTGTATATGTTCCATGCCGGGTTCCAGGCCTTCCAGCCCTTGTCCATGGAGTTGTCGACAGCAGCGTCAACGCCGAGGGAAGTGAAGGTGGAGGACGTCATGAAGCCCTGGGTCGTGCCCTGGAACTCGAAGCCCGCGTAGTACGGGTCCCATGCGTATGCCACCGATATCTTGACTTGGATCTGGGAGTACTTGGGGGTCGCCCAGCTCCCGGTGTAGAACACGGTGTCGGTATGTGCGCCATCGGCGAGGACCACATCGTTGACCAGCGTGTCCCAGTTCTGGATGTTGATGTTCCAGCCCTTGACGGTCACATGGGGGGCGTAGTAGCTACCGTAGGGCAGAGAGTTGTAGTCGGCCCTGGCAGTAGCGGTCTTGAACAGCTTGCCGTCGTAATAGTAGGTCTTCGACTGGCTGCCGGACTTCTTGGCCGCGCTGGAACAGCCCTGGCAATCCCAGTTCGCGGCGCCCGGGCCTGGCACCAAGACTGTCTTGGACTGATCATGGCCCGACACGACCCTGCCGTCCCAGCCGTCATCTACCAGGTAGTTGGCCGTTGTGGTCGCGTTGTCTATGAAGCCCCACTCCCCGAAGTTCGGGTTGTAGGTGCCCACATAATGCTTCAAGGATGCGCCGTTCTTGTTGACCGCCATCTCGGCCGTGCTGTAATCGCTGCCCGGCGGCGGGAAGTCGTGATAGTAGTTACCGGTATATTTCATGCTGTAGTCCTTCTCCTTCCGGTAGTCCGTGAAGTGGGACTCATTGGCCGGTCCGCTCGAAATGGTCAGCTTCGAACCTACGCCCACGGCGATGCTCGGCATCGTTATGGAGGCCGCCACAGAGCTGCCTCCGCCGTCCGGGAAGGTTATGTCGATGCTGTTCGATGGCGGCGTCGTCTTGTCAAATGATGTCACGAAGCTTCCGAGTGTGGAACCGGTCCCAAAGACCATGGCGCACACCACTGCGATCGCTATAATCTTGCTCATCCGTCTCCCAAATGCCATGATGTCGACCCCCAATGTGCAAAGAATGTGTTGGCCTCGTTTTGTCGCCATATGCATAAAAACCCTGTGGCCCGGCGGGTCGAAATTACAACAATATTTATATATTATGCTCATGGAAAAAAGGCATTCTCGCGGCCTAATGCCGCGAACGAAGGGCCTTGGACCGTAGTTTCTGGTCGTTTTTCCGCCTAGAAAAGTTTATTTGTGATTAGACTATTAAAGAGGACGCTCCGATGTCTTACCGCTTAAAATAATGTTTGGGAAAGGTCGGATTATCTGGAGGTATCCTCGTGAACAAGACGACTGAAAAGGACTGTAAGAAGAACCCATCCGCTTGCATCCCGAAGGAGATCATCGACTTTTACAGCAAGGAGGGGGGTCGATCACTGCTCATCAAGGGCGCGGCCGGCACCGGCAAGACCACCTTCGCCCTGCAACTGCTCGAGGAGTTCTCTGACCCCGACAGCAGCTTCTACATCTCCACGAGGGTGAGCGACGACTCGTTGTACAACCAGTTCCCCTGGCTGAAGGACAAGGAGATGAGGGGCCGCGTCATCGACTCCAGCCGCGATTTCCTCCAGGCCTTGTACCAGAAGGCCAAGGACCAGGAAGGGGTCGACCGGGAGCAGGAGAAGATGGACAAGAAGCTCCTGGGCGCCAAGGAGTTCCTTAAATCGCTCCAGAAGACCAAGACCCCGAGCAAGGTCGACAGGGCCCAGCTCATGCTCCTAATGCAGGAGTTCGACTACAGCGACCTCATCGAGATCAGAAGGCTCTACGACAGGATAGAGGAAAAGCTCCCGAAGAAGTGCCTGTGCGTCATCGACTCGGTCGAGGGCATCACGAACAAGTACAAGATCAACCCGGACAGCCTCATTATGGCCCTACAAAAGGACCTGGTCGAGGCCTCCAACACGAACCTCATGTTCGTCATGGAGTTCGCCGAGGACACCTCCATAGACTACCTGGTCGACGGTGTCATAACCATCGCCAGGAGCGACATCGAGGGCCGCAGGATACGCGAGATCCAGCTGATGAAGCTGAGGGCCACCGAGATCCGGCAGCCCAGGTACCTCTCGACACTGAAGGGCGGGCGCTTCAAGTCCTTCGAGGCATTCAACCCGAAGGTCGAGAAGGCCTCGAAGTTCGAGCCCATACCGGACACAGAGGACAAGTACAGCACGGGGACCCCGGACATGGACGAGCTCTTGAGCGGCGGCTACGGCAAGGGCTCCTACAACGTCATAGAGATCGGCAACAACGTCTCGCAGGAGGAGTACTACTCCATCGTCAGGCCCATAATACTGAACTTCATCTCCCACGGCAGGGGGGCCATAGCGGTCCTGACGGGCGGCGACCACGCGGACGCCCTTAGAAACGACCTGGTCAGGTTCATAGAGCCGAGCTGCTTCGACAAGTACGTCCACATCGCGGACTACTTCGTGCAGGAAACGGAGAAGCCCTATGTCATGGCCCTGGGCACGAGGAACAAGGAAGAGGCCATCAGGGTCTGGCGCAGGGTCTATGAGGACCTGAGAGGCTCGGACAAGGCCAACCCCAAGCCCATCATGGACTTCGCGGGCTTCGACACGCTGGAGTACCTGAGGGGCGGCGACGTGGCCATCAAGGACCTGTTCAACACCGTCGGCGGCATCAAGATATCTGACGACCTGGGGATAGGTATCCTGAAGCCCGGCCTCAAGCTGACGCAGGAGATCCAGAACATGGCGGACACCTACTTCAAGATCCTGGACATAAACAACTCCTGCTGCATCTACGGCGTGAAGCCACACACGATAATATACGTCATCTCGCCGGACGAGGAGAAGGGCTACCCGAACGTCAGGTTCTCGCCAATAGTGTAGGCCTTTTTTCCGGGCCGTTCTTGTTTTTCTCTTTTCTTACGCTCTAGTTATCTTTATAATATTCTCTATTAGTATATTATAGGATGGTGGTTCGATGGCAAGGAAGCCTACGAAGGTCAAGGCACTGAAAAAGAAAGGGAAGGCCAAGAGGCGCGTCACCAAAAAGCAACCCGTGAGAGCGGACACCAAGGTGGACCCGCTCCTTGCCGAGCTCAGGGACTTCAGGTTCGAGGTGAACGAATGGGGCTCTGTCCAGTACTCGGGGGCCCTGCACGCCTACAAGATATTCCTGAGGGACTATGAAGGATCCGGCAAGGACCTCAAGGCCGTCATCACTAAGTTCGAAAAGGCCGGGTTCAAGTTCTCAATGAGGCCCGTCAGCCAGGATTTTGCTATCAAGTCCATGAAGGAGAAGCTGCTCAAGGACACGGACGAAATATATCCAAAGGATGACCCGTCGTCGGCGGATTACCGCAAGAAGGCGCTCGATGGCATCGAAAAAATGAACACGCCTGAGGATGCCCTGAAGTTCTGCCGCAACTCGGCCTGGGACCTTTGGGCGGCTGTGGAATTCGTTGCGAAGCACTGCGGTATCGAGCTGTCGGAGTGCCCGAAGGCACCAGGAATTGGCCCCGAGGCAAATGTCTGGGCCCAGTCCGAGAATTTCGACACGGGCGTGCTGTGCGCCCTGCTGAAGGTCACGGGCCTCGTCACTTTCGAGGAGTGCTTCAAGGACTATGACACGTGACGAATTAGCACACTGATTATCTGTTGTATCATCAATCAAGTTGCGAGGGGTGTCGAGGATGGCCCGGATTGTCGAGTGCGTTCCCAACATCAGCGAGGGCAGGGACACGAACATCAAGTTCTCGCCCATCGAGTAGGGGGTTTTCCTTTTTTATTTTTGATCGAGAAGCTTTAGCAATGTACTTATTCTAAGCAATTAATATAGAATTGATAGGGGAAAGGAGGAAATGGGATGCCCAAGAAGCAGACTATTATTAATGGGAAGGGTAAGGCATCAAAGAAAAGCCGCGCCATGAAGTACATGATCAGTAAGCAACCCGCCGGGAAGGGAACGACCAGTGATTCTCTTATCGACGAGCTCATGGATTTTGAAACCGATGGGAAAGATTGGGGCTCGTACCAGTACGAGGGCGCCCGTCATGCCTGCAAGGTCTTTATGAGACAGTACAGGAAATCTGGAAAGGACCTCAGGAAAGTCTTAAAAAAGTTCCAAGAGATCGGAATCAAGATCTCGATTAGAAAGGTGGGCCGAGAACAAACAATGAAGTCCATGAAGAAGGATTTCTTGAAGGACACGGATGATGTGTATCCCGAGAATGACCCGGACGGGGAATATTATCGAAAAAGGAATCTTGAGGGCATCAAGAAGATGAGGACCCCGGATGATGCTATTAGGTTCTGCCGCGACACTGCCTGGGACCTATTTGGGGCAGCGCCATTCGTGGCAGGGCATTGCGGCATCGAGATCTTGGAGATCTTCATGGAGGATAGCAGTATGGAGTTCGTGGGCTTAGACACCGGCATATTATGCGCATTGCTGAGGGTGACTGGTCGCGTAAGCTCAGAGGAGCGTTTCAAGAATTTTGATACTTGATAGCGTATCACAACGATTATCTACATTTTAATCATTCATGTGGTGAGGGGATTCCAGATGGCCCGGATTGTCGAGTGCGTGCCGAACATAAGCGAGGGCAGGGACACGACCATTATCAACGCCGTCGTCGACGAGGTCAAGCGATTCAAGGTCAGGCTCCTGGACGTCGAGTCGGACAGGGACCACAACCGGTCCGTCATCACTTATGTTGGCGAGCCCGAGGAGGTCGAAAAAGCCACCTTCGCGCTGGCTGCCAAGGCCGTCGAACTCATCGACATGGAGAAGCATAAGGGCGAGCACCCCAGGATCGGGGCCCTGGATGTGGTCCCCTTTGTTCCTATAACAGGCGTTGACATGAAGGAGTGCATCGCCATGGCCGAGCGGGTCGGTAAAAAGATCGCCGATGAGCTCAAGGTCCCGGTCTACCTGTACGAAGAGGCCGCCAAGAGGCCCGAGTGCCAGAACCTGGCGGAGATCCGCAAGGGCGAGTACGAGGGGCTGAAGGATGCCATCTCGCTGCCCGCGAGGAGGCCGGACTTCGGCGAGGCCAAGCTCCACCCGACCGCCGGCGCGACCGTCGTGGGCGCAAGGGAGCCCCTTGTGGCGTTCAACGTCAACCTGGGCACCAAGGACATCGCCATCGCCAAGAAGATTGCCCAGGCCGTCAGGTTCAGCAGCGGCGGCTTTCGGTTCGTCAAGGCCATGGGCTTCGACATCAAGGAGAAGGGCTACGTCCAAGTCTCCATGAACCTCACGAAGTTCAAGGGCACGCCCATCTTCAGGGTCTACGAGGCCATCAAGGCCGAGGCGGACAGGTACGGTGTGCCCATCATCGGTAGCGAGGTCATAGGTCTGTTACCGCTCGAGGCCCTGGTCCAGTGCGCGGACTTCTATCTGAAGCTGGACAACTTCAAGTACGACCAGATCCTCGAGGTCAAGCTCTGGCAGTAAGCACCCCACCTCCGACCCTCCTGGCCATGGAAAGCCTTTATTAGATGCATTCATTTCATGTGGCCGAGAAGGGGGACAGAAGCATGCTGATTGAGGAGACGCTCGCAGGATTTCTCGACGAGGTCGCATCCGATGCGCCAGCGCCGGGCGGAGGCAGCGTGTCCGCACTTTCCGGGGCCATGGGGGCCGCCCTTGGCGCCATGGTCTGCCGCCTCACCATCGGTAAGAAGGGCTACGAGGCCGTCAAGGACGAGATGGCCAAACATATCATCGAGCTCGATGACCTGAAGAAGGCCCTCATGCTCCTCGTCGACATGGACACGGACGCCTTTTGTAAGCTCATGAATGCATTCAAGCTCGCTAAGACCACCGACGATGAGAGGGCCAACAGGGCCAGGGCCATCCAGGAGGCCACCAAGGAGGCCATCAAGGTCCCCATGGAAACCTGCAGGAAATGCCTCAAGGTGGCCGAGCTCTGCGTGCCCATTGCCGAGAAGGGGAACACGAACTCTATCACCGATGTGGGCTGCGCCGCCCTGATGGCCCGGGCCGGCCTCGAGGGGGCCGCCATGAACGTCCGCATCAACTTGGGCAGCCTCAAGGACGAAGCGTTCAAGGCCAAGGCCCAGTCCGAGCTCGCCCACATAGAGAAGATGATGGCGGAGACCTCGAAGAAGGTCCTCGATACCGTGAACAAGAAGATGCAGTAAGAGTACCTCTGCAAATCCAAGAGAATAGAATAGGTCCTCGCTGGCCCACCCAAAAGGATTTCATACGGAAGCCCGATTACTTTATTGGAGAGGAGGCCGGGTCGTGAGGACCGATGTGGAGATCGCCCAGTCTATCAAGCTGAGGCCAATGGCAAAGGTGGCCTCGGAGCTCGGCCTCAAGAGGTCCGAGTACACGGACTGGGGCGACTACAAGGCCAAGGTCAAGCTTACGGTCTGGGAGCGGCTCAAGGGCCGCCCCGACGGAAAGCTCGTGCTCGTCACGACCTTCAACCCCACCAAGGCCGGCGAGGGAAAGACTACCATGAGCATAGGCCTGGCCCAGGGCCTACGATGCATAGGTAAGAAGGCCATGGTCGGGCTCCGCGAACCATCCATCGGGCCGACCATGGGCATGAAGGGAGGTGCTGCCGGCGGCGGCTATTCCCAGGTCCTCCCCATGGAGGACATCAACCTGCATTTCACGGGAGACATACACGCCGTTACAGCGGCACACAACCTTTTGTCCGCCATGATTAACAACTCCATGTTCCGCGGGAACCCATTGCACATCGACCCGAACAGGATCGTCTGGAACCGGGTCATGGACATCCCGGACAGGGCCCTCCGGAACATCGTCGTCGGTCTTGGCGGCAAGGACGGCGGCATCCCGCACGAGGACCACTTCCTGATCACCGCCGCGTCCGAGGTCATGGCCATCCTGTGCCTGGCCAAGAGCATGACGGACCTGAAATCGCGCCTATCGAAGATAATCGTCGCCTTCGACAAGGACGGCGAGCCGGTGACGGCGGCCCATATTAAGGGCGTGGGGGCCATGGCCCTTCTGCTGAAGGACGCCTTGAGGCCGAACCTGGTCCAGACACTCGAGGGCGGGCCGGCCTTCATACACGGCGGGCCCTTTGCCAACATAGCCCATGGTTCGTCCAGCATCATATCGACGAGGATGGGCCTGAAGCTGTGCGAGTACTTCGTTACCGAGGCCGGCTTCGGCTCGGACCTCGGGGCCGAGAAGTTCTTCGACATAGTCTGCCGCGTGGGGGACCTCAAACCCAGTGCGGTGGTCCTGGTGGCGACGGTGAAGGGCCTCAAGGTCCATGGCAGGCAGGGGGACAAGGCCGGGTCCCTAAGGAAGGGCTTCGCGAACCTGGAGAAGCACCTCGAGAACATACGGTTGTACAACGTGCCGGTCATGGTCGCAGTCAATGTCTTCGAAGGGGACTCCGAGGAGGACCTGCACCTGGTGGAGCACCTGTGCCGCGACGCGGGCGTCGAGTGCGCCCGTTCCGACGTCCACCGAAAAGGCGGCGACGGGGCCAGGGAACTGGCCCAGAAGGTCGTAAAGCTTGCCGCGGGCGAGAGCAGGTTCAAGCCGCTCTACAAGCTCGAGCTCACCCTCAAGGAGAAGATCGAGGCCATTGCAATCCAGGTCTACGGGGCCAAGCGCGTGGTCTACACCGTCGAGGCCGAGCGCGCGCTGGCAAACTACGAGGCTCACGGGTTCGGGGGGCTGCCGATATGCATGGCCAAGACGCAGTTCTCGCTGTCGGACGACCCGAAGCTCGTCGGGAGGCCAGAGAACTTCCAGATAACGGTCCGGGACGTCTCGATCTCCGCCGGGGCGGGCTTCGTCGTGCCCCTCACGGGAACCATCTCGACGATGCCAGGCCTGCCGAAGGAGCCGGCGGCCGAACGGATGGATATCGACGAGAAAGGGAAGATAACGGGACTGTTCTAATGTAATCTGTTTTTTACTGAACCAAGAGCAAGAATTATTATCCAATTCGTTGATTATGAAACGATGAAGAAGAAACTCCAATTCCCATTGGACAAGTTGATGCGGATTGACACGGAATTGATGAAGGAAATACATTCACGCTGCATCCAATATGGAAAGACATTCAATACAGGAATTCGGGATGAAGGAAGCCTAGTTCAGATCCATACTGAATTCTTGAAACTAGTTGAGCAGAAAAAAGACATGATTACGATATCGTCAAGTATTATCGAGCGAATTATAAAATATCATCCATTCTGGGACGGAAATCACAGAACGGCCTATGAACTTGGCAGGTTCATTTTAATAATATTCGAACATCGATTGGATGTCCCCCTCGAAGAAGCCGTTCATTTCATGAGGACCATTGATGATAAGGATCTTACTTTGAAGGACATTAAATCCTGGATAAAGAAACGCATTATACCTATGACAGAGCAATAAGTATCTCTTTATCTTCTTCGAGAATCTGTGTAATTGTCTTCTCGAACCAGGACCGGAATTCTTCGTCTGTCATAATATCATCAATATTATTTGTGTCGATGTATTTATCTCTTTCGTCATTAACTACACATCATTCACTTCACGATCAGGACCGGCCTTCTCGCGTACTTCACGACCTTGTCGGCCACGCTGCCAAGCGCGAACCGGTCCACCTTGCTGACGCCCTTCTCGCCGAGCACTATAATATCAACCTGCAGCTCGGACCCGATCTTGATTATAGTGTCCGCTATGTCCCCCTCGCGGACCAGTCCCGTGGCCTGGACACCCTTCTCCTTCAGCATGGACAGCGCCTCGTTCATCAGCCCTTGGGCCTTGGCGGTCGTCACCTCGGGCGGTATGTCGACGAACTCCGCAAGCATCGTCGTGGGGATGACATGGGCCAAAATGAGGTCGTCCCCTTTCTTGAGCAGCTCCACAGCCTTGTTCAGGGCCTTCCTGGCCAGCTCGGAACCGTCGTATGCAACGAGAATGATGCCCATCGCTTTGACGATGGCCCTGGGGCTATTTAACCGCATGCCGATAGGTTTTTATTCTTTTTTCATTGTAAGCCGTCCCACGGACAGTAATCAAATGAACTCCAAGCTTGCCGAGATGACGGACGAAGAGGCCGAGGCCCAGGTCCTAGGCGTCCTAAAGGCCCATGGCAGGATGACCACGAAGGACCTCGAGAAGGAGGTCCGGAGGACGGGCAAGCGGTGCCCCGACAGCGCGGTCCGCTTTCTCATGAGGCTCAGGACCGGCGGCAAGATCAGGGGCGAGGTCGTCATCGACAAGGGTGGATGGATCTGGTGGGTCGAGGAGGAGGGTGGCCGATGCCAAAGCGCGTGATCGTCAGGACCGGGTGCAGGCTCCACTTCACCCTCATAGACATGAACGCCGAGCTGGGCCGCGTGGACGGCGGTGTCGGCGTGGGCCTCAAGGCCCCCGGATGGACCGTCGATGTGTCCAGGGCCAGGGCATGGGAGGTCGACGGCCGGGCGCAGCCCGTCGTCGAGCTATTGAAGGAAAATCTCGGCCTAAAGTCCGCATTCCGGGTCAAGGTCCGCGGGGGCATCCCGGGCCACGTCGGCCTCGGGTCCAAGACCCAGCTCTCGCTCGCTATCGCCACCGGCATCGCGGCCTTCGACCGGAGGACCGCGGGCCTGTCGGTCCGGGAGCTCACACGCCTGGTGGAGCGCGGCGGGACCTCCGGCATAGGCGTCACGACCTTCGAGCGGGGCGGACTGGTGCTCGACGGCGGCCACAGGTTCGCCGATAAGGGCGGCTTCCTACCGTCCAGGTTCTCCAGGGTCGGTGCGCCGCCGGTCCTGGCCCGGTTCAGCGTCCCGAAGGACTGGTACTTCGTGGTCGGCATCCCGAAGGGGATACACATCGAGGGCCGGGACGAGGCCAAGGCGTTCAAGGACAATACTCCGGTCCCCAGGAAGGAGGTCGGGGCCCTGGCGCGCATCGTGGTGATGGGCATGCTGCCGGCCGTCGCCGAGGACGACATCGAGGCCTTCGGCAAGGCCGTGGACGCCATCCAGTCCTTGGGGTTCAAGAGGGTCGAGAATAGGCTGCAGGTGCCCGAGGCCAGGCTCGTCCAGAACCGCATGGTCGACAAGGGCGCGGCGGGTGCGGGGCTCTCGTCCTTCGGGCCCGCCTGCTACTGCGCGGTCCGCGGGAGGGCCGCCGCCCAGCAGATGGTCTTGGACCTGATGAAGTGCCTCAAGAGGCGCACGGGCGGGACCGCCTTCGCGTCCCAGGCCTCGAACAGCGGGGCCATCGTCAGGAAATTCTGACCGCCATCACCTGAGCACGACGGCCTCGACGCCCTCGACATCCTTTATCCTCGGAAGCAGCTCCGGCGGTATTGGCCGCTCGGTGATGATGTAGCCCCTCGGGTGGTCCGCGTGGGCCGGGTCGTCCTCGATGATGACCTGGCGGATGTTGATCTTTTTGTCCGCGAACATGGCGGAAACCGAGGCCAGAATGCCGGGCGTGTCGGCCTTCCCGGGGATGATCTCGATGACGCACCAGCCCAGGACGGATGCCACGTCCTTGAGGCTGCAGGTCGGGGACAACCTCGAGAATATCTCCTTCAGCTTGCGCCGGGCGTTGATGGTCTTCGTGGTGTCCTTCACGACGCGCCGGTCGACCCCGGCGGCCCTGCCAAGGGCCGTGTCCGAGAGCTCGATGGTGCCGCAGAGTATCTTGTTCCCCTGGACCTTCAGCCCTGCCCGAAGCATCATCTGGGCGACCTTGCCCTGGGCCGGGAAGTCATGGAAATATTCCTCTATCTCCTCCCACATGCCAACGTCCCCCCTCTTGCGGACCGGTCATTGAAACAGTACCCAGGCAGACCGGTCTAGGCCTGCATTGACCAAAAAGGTACATCGGGATAAATAGTTATTCATTGGACCCCAGGACCAGTTCCGGATGGACCTATAGGGACCGCCCTGGTGAATTCGCGGGAGGGCCTCGAACAGCACATAGCACATATGAAAAAAAAATTGCATAGGAGTTTTTAACAATATACCAATATTTAACGAAACCCTTAATTATAGGTACCAATTTCACTCGCACTAATATCTAATCTAGAGATAAGAGAGGGGGCCTTGGCCCAGGGCGACCGTGGGCGATTGGCGGGGAAGGCATGATATTCAAGAAGATCGCGGACGCCGTCATCAATCACCACAAGAAGATCCTAGTGATCTGGATAGTGATCTTCAGCATCTCGGCCGTCTTTGCCTACAACGCCAACAGCGTCGTCGTCTACGAGGACTCGGAGATGGCCCCGCCGGACATTGAGTCCGCCAAGGCAGACGACATAATCTCGGCCCAGTTCGGGCAGCAGCCCAACTCCACGGCCATCATCGTCCTCAGGCACGGGGACATGCGCTCCCCCCAGATGACCGCCTACGTCCTGGACATCGAGCAGGCCATCCAGAACGAGACGAGCAAGGAGTGCCGCGGCGAGGCCAGGATCAAGTGCTTCGACAGCATCACATCTGTCTATTCCGTCTACAGGGCCGTCATCAATGCCACGGCTGCGAGCCTGGGCCAGGCGATGTACGACACCGAGGCCAACGTGACGGGCCTGGCATTCATGATCTACGGACTGCCGTACATCTACATCTCGACCTGGGATGCGGTCTCTGCTGGAGTTAACGGGACCGCCTTCATGGTCTACGGCCTCCCTGCCGGTTACCTCCAGGCCGTGGATGGCGTCAACCAGACCTCGTTCCTGCTCTACGGGATACCGACCTTGTACTCACAGACCTGGGACGGGGTCAACGGCTCGGCCATGCTCCTCCACGGGATACCTTCGATGTACGCGCAGGCCTGGGACGGGGTCAATGGGACGGCCCTGATGATCTACGGGATACCGAGCATGTTCTCAGATGCGTGGTTCGGGGTCAACAGCACCGCGCTGATGCTTTACGGGGTGCCGGACATGTACGAGCAGACCTGGACCAACGCCAACCAGACGGCGGGCTTGCTCTACGGCGGCCCGGCGGCATACATGCAGGAATGGTTGGCATCGTCGGGTAACATTTTCGCGAGGAACCTGGAGGCATACAACAAGAGCTGGGCCGCCCTGAACGCAAATATAACTGACCCGGCCCAGAACGCCCTCGTCCACGGCTATCAACTATCATTCTATCAGAACTGGAATTCGTCGTTCGAGAGCGGTTCGCCGTTAAACATGTCGTGGGCGACGCTCCCGACGGTCAGGGCCGACGCCATGGTCAATGCCACGGCCCCTGGTTACTTCGACTTCACGAGCCCCGTAAACCAGAGCCAGCAGTTCATGGCCGGCGTCTGGAAGGCCCTGAGCGTGACGAACTTCACGGACCCCGACGCCATCGACGCGTTCACCAACACATCCTCGTGGGCGACCCTCCAGCAGGAGGCCGCCGCCTACGGCATACCGCCGGACCAGCTAGCCATGCTGTCAGGCTACTTCCACCAGTTCGCGGCCCAGTGGGCCATCACATTCCACAACACTACCACACAGAACCTGTCTGCCCCGGACCGGGCGTCCCTGGTCATTGAGCTCATAGCCCAACCCTACATAGACCAGGTATCGGCAAGCGACCCCGCGATGAGGCAGATGATGATGGGCGTCCTCCAGGCATTCAACCTGACGGACTGGGGCGACCCCATCGGACAGAACATCTACACCGATAAGATGTTCAGAATCGAAATGCAGGGCATGATCGGGGGCTTCGGTCTCCCGCCCGGGCAGGAGCAGCAGCTCTGGGCCTACTACGACGCGTTCTACCAGGGCTGGAACGGCTCATTCCACAACTCGAGCCTGGACGGCGCGAGCCCGCGCGAGAGGGCCGAGGGCGCCGTCAGGGTGTTCGCGCCTGGGTTCATAAGCTACGTGAACAAGACCGATCCGCTCCAGGCAGGGATGCTCCAGGGCGTCCTCGACTATCTTAACATCACCACGTGGAACTCCACTGACAATCTGAACTCCTACGCGGAGCTCTACTTCACCGGCATGCTCTCCACTATGGTCTCAGCGATGGGCGTCCCGCCGGACCAGGCCCAGCAAATGCTCGCCTACTTCGACATGTTCATCGTCGAGTGGGACAAGACATTCAAGGACAAGAACGGGGCAAACATCACATCGGCCAAGAGGGCGGAGATAGCAACCGTGAGGGCCGGCCCGGCCTACATCGAGGAGGTCACCGGCGGCGACCCGCCCCAGAGGGACTTCCTCGAAGGGGTCCTGTTCGGGTTCAACGGGACCGACTGGAACAGCACATCGAAGATCAATGAGTTCTCGAGGGGCACCTTCAAGCAGGGTCTTACGACCATGGCCTCGCAGATGGGCGTGCCCAAGGACCAGCTCAAGCAGCTCGACATGTACTTCGACCGGTTCTACGTCCAGTGGAACGCGTCCTTCTACCTGCCGCCACTGGCGGGCTACACCGCGCTCGACAGGGCCGACTACGCGGCAAAGGCCTCGGCGCCCGGGTTCATCACTGAGATCGCCGCAGGCAATGCCACTGTCAGGGACATGATGCTCGGGACCCTGAACGCCCTCAACACCACCACCTGGAACGATACCGCGGCCATGGACGCCTACGCATACACGCTTGTATCGGAGAACCTCGCCCAGATGGGCAAGGACATGGGGCTGTCCAAGGACCAGCTGACCAAGGCCGGCAATTATCTGTCGGCGTTCTACAGGTCCTGGGCGGACTCCTACAATGTCAGCCACCTCAGAAAGGACCCGCTCGTAACGCGCGCCCAGTGGGTCGTCCCGAGGGCCATGGAGAACTTCACGTTCAACCTGTCCTCCGACGAGGCAAGCTTTTTCAGGGACGTCCAGGCCGGCCTGACCATGGACGACTGGAACCACACAAGCAAGCAGGATGCCCTGGCCAATGCCATGACCTCGGACCGCGCCTGGTCCGTTATAGACGGGCTCCTGAAGAACATGACAGGCAGCCAGTCGATGAACGACACCACGAAGAAGCAGATCAAGGACTACTACGACGTCTTCGACCTCGACTGGAACTGGTCCTTCGTTCCGTCCTCCTCGGGCTACATGTCCAGGGGAACGCCATCGTTGGTCAGGGGCAAGGCCGTCGTCGACGACACCGCCCCGGACTTCTTCAGCTTTAAAAATCCCAAGGACGAGGCCGGCCGGTTCATGAGGGGCGTCTGGGAGAATCTCACACTAAAGGACTGGAGCGACCCGGGCGCGGCCCACAACTTCACGGTGGACTTCATCTATGCAAGGATGACATCACAGAAGGGCGCCATAGAGTTCAAGAGGTCCTTCTTCGAGGACATATACAAGCTCGGCCCCCACCCGGACCCCGAGACCGTCGAGGCCTTCACCGAATACACCCTGAGGCACGGGACCCTTGACACATACCCACTGACCATGCCCCGCAGCATCGTCAGCCAGTTCATAAACGAGGATAACGACACGATGATCGTCGCGCTGGGATTCAACCAGGGGACGGGAGGGAAGTATAAGAACATCATCAAGAAGGGACTGGCCGAGACCGGCAAGGTCTCCAGGGACACTGCCAAGGCCGAGGGCATTACGGACCTCAAGGTTTACGTCAGCGGCTCGGCCCCGCTGGACATCCAGCTCAATGAAGCCGTCGACGCCGACATCAACAGGATCGACATCGTCACGGCCATCGTCGTCCTCGTGCTGATATCCCTGTTCTTCAGGTCCTTCGTGACATCGACCATACCGCTCATGATCATCGGCGCCGCCATCATGGTGACCTTCGCCTTCATATTCATTATAGGCAGCACCTTCCTGAAAATCCACTACATGGTCATAACGCTCACATTCACGGCGCTGATGGGCGCCGGCGTCGACTATTGCATATTCATCATCGCCCGCTACCGCGAGGAGCGCCTCAAGGGTAAGGTAAAGGTGGAGGCAATCAGGACCGCGGTGACCTGGGCCGGCGAGTCCATCACTACATCGGGCGTGGCCGTCATGATAGGCTTCGGCGGCTTGTCGGTCCTTAGCTTCTCCATGGTCCAGGGCATTGGCATCGTCCTGCCCATAGGCATCGGCATCTCCATCCTGGTGGCCCTGACCTTCCTGCCGTCCATAATGATGCTCGTCGGCGACGGCATCTTCTGGGTCCCGAAATTCATGAGGAAGTCCCGGGACGAGAGGGAGAAAAAAATTCGGAAGCAGAAGATGCGTGAGGAGAGGGAGAGGCGCATGCTGGAATCCCGCGCGCCTAGGTACGACAAGGACGGCGGGAGGATTGAGGTCGACCGCAAGCGCGTGTTCTACTTCTCCTCTGCCGTGGACGCGGCCACCAAGCATGCATGGGCCATCGTGCTGGTCGCCCTGATGATATCACTGCCCGCGGTCTACACGGTCTACTCGCTCCAGCCAAGCTACGATACCTTCTTAGGCATGCCCAATTCTGAAGCAAAGAAGGGCCTCGACGCAATGGCCGACGGCTTCGGCAGGAGCAAGGGCATGGAGACCAAGATCGTGGTCCAGCTGACGGACCCGATCTACGACAACGCTACAGGGAAATACAATACGGAAGCGTTGTCATCCATAGACGGGCTAGCAACGCGCATCAAGGCGCTTGACCAGGTGAAGAGGGTCGACCCGTCGACCTACTCGGAGGGCTCCAGGATAGACGCCGTGGACTGCTGGAGCAGCTTCGGGGACGCGTGGAAGGACCAATGCCTCGCATCTGCCCTTGGCAAGACCAATCGTACAGTTATCATCACGGTGACCCTCAAGGAGGCCCCGTTCGCCAAGAACTCAATCGAGGCCGTGAGAACCATCCGCAGCGAGATCAAAAATGCCAGGGACAGCGACCCTGTCCTGGCGGGTGCGAAGATACTCGTCGGCGGTGCCACAGCCAGCATGACGGACATCGAGAACCTTATAAACACGAACATGCAGCAGATGCGAATCATCGTCATAGTGGCCATCTTCATCCTGCTGGTCATAGTGCTCGGGTCCATACTTATCCCGACGACGGCCATAATCTCCATAGGACTGAGCATCTCCTGGACCCTGGCCGCTGCAATGCTGCTGTTCCAGTACGGGAGAGGTATGCCGCTGATGTGGCTGATGCCCATCATCCTGTTCGTGGTCCTGATGGGCCTGGGCATGGACTACAACATCTTCATCATAACTAGGATGCGCGAGGAGGTCATGAACGGTTACTCGGACCGCGTGGCCATCCGCAGGTCCGTCGAGAGGACCGGCGGGATCGTCACGGCCTGCGGCGCCATCATGGCCGGTGCCTTCGGCAGCATGATGCTCTCGACCATGGGCCTCCTGCAGCAGTTCGGCTTCGCGCTCTTCTTCGCCATCGTGCTGGACGCATTCATCATCAGGATATATGTGATGCCTGCCGTTGTCGTCCTACTCAAGAAGTGGAACTGGTGGGCCCCCGGGCCGCTCCAGAGGGTCAAGAGGGACGAGAATGGGCGGGTCATTATGAAGGGCAAGGGACCCGTCGACAAGGAAGGCGAAGAGGAATAGGCGGACGGTAGCCTGCGACTTTCATCGGGCTATATCGGCCATTATCTAAAATCGGTTTTTCTCTACTTCCACGTGACATCCCATTCGCAGTACTTGTCCCCAAGGCAGGCGCATCTGGTCTCTTTTATTATCACGTCCGTACTCCCGGCGAGCTCGAGTGCACCTCGGGTCCATCCGGTTATGGCCATACAGAACTCCTTTCGCGGTTCGGGCCAGTCGGACAACCTGCAGATGGCATGACCCGGCTCGTTCTTGAGCAGCTCCATGTGCCCTGAATCGAACGATAAATGCCATGTCCTCTCGGTCCTTGAGAGGGTTTGATTTGGTTTACCTAGCTTAATGAATAACTTGTAGATACCGGAAAGCCCTTCCTTGGCACCGAGAACTCCAAGGTCGATTATGGACGAGTTGTCCCCCTTGCCGAAAACATCATCGGTTGCACGTAGCAGGCCGACAAAGGTCCTGAAGGGGTACCATTTACTGGCGAGTATTCTCTCCGTGAGGGGCGCTGCGTCCTTCGGGTCCATCTGAGCGGTTATCTTGTCTAATCCTTTCTGTCCGTAGTGCTTCATCAAATACTTATGACCAGGAATGAATATCGAGCCTTTTACGCGAGGGCCTGTCATGAGATATCACCTCAAGAGATAATTCCAAAGTAAGTACAAATTTGGATAGAGTTTATGAATTATAAGGGTTTCTGTATAATGCCTCGGAAAAACCTTGGTATCATGGATCGCCTCTCGGCCTCACCGTATCTTTCTCTATCATCAGGACGACGGTCTTCTCCTTTGCCCGCGTCCTATGAACGACGCCCATCGGGACGGTGTACCCCTGGTGCGGGAGTAGCTCGACGGTGCCGCTGTCCTTGATGTCCAGCAGGAGCTTCCCCGAGACGACGAAGAAGAACTCGTCCTCGTGGTCGTGCTTGTGCCAGTGGAACTCGCCCTCGAACACGCCCAGCCTGACGAGGGAATCGTTGACCTGGCTGAGGTTGGAATTGTGCCATTTCTCCTTGACGGCCGAGACCAGCTTTGTTACATCGATTATCTCGAGCTGCCCCAACCTCTTGCCCATGGGAAGGCCCCTCAACCGGTCCTGAGGAACGACAGCAGCAGCTGCTCGTCCAGGGCCATCTGGAACTCGAACTTCAGAAGTCCCTTCTTGCGTATCCGCTCGATGGCCACCTCCGTGGGGACGCCCTCCTTGGCCATGAGGCACACCTCCCGCAATACGATATGTGCGTTGTCCGTGTCCTTGAAGAAGTCCTGGACAGGGTCCGCGAACCGGTCGGCCAATGCGATGGAAGGGTCTAGGTAGAGGTTGTCTCTGCGCTCCTGCAGGTGCTTGGGGAGGAACTTCATGAGCTCTTCGACGGTGAATATCTTGTAGTCGACGTTTGCCAGCTTCCACGTGTGCCTTATGAGGCCCAGAGGGCCCATTTTGTCCAGCGTGTCAGCGTCGTGGACCACCTTGGCCTCGATGGTCTCGGCCTCGATCTCGCCGTCGTGGGCTTCGATGCAGTGGACAATGCTGAGGATAGTCTGGTAGTCGATCTCTATCTCGCCCAAGAAGTTGCGGGCGATCTTGGCGCCCTTGAAGCAGTGGCCCAGGTTCCCCTCGACCAGTCCCACGTCGTGGAGCCAGGCGGCCGCGACGATGATGTCCTCCGCGCCATCCTCCATCTCGTGGAGGTACTTGGAGAGCTGGTTCACCCGGAACAGGTGCATGTTGCCCTTGGACTTGCCGCCGAATGCCACGTCCCAGTCCATGTGGATGGCGAAGTCCTGTATCTTCTTCATCTGCTCATGGGAGAAACCCATGGTCCGGGAATCGACCCAGCAATATATAATATTGGGGGAACGGCACGATGGTGGGCCTGTTTTAACATCCAAATACCCGCAACGGGTTACTCCTTGCGACAGCATGCCGCCCAAGGACGCCGGCCCGGAGGCCCTCGAAAGGGCCAAGGGGAGCGCGCTCGCGCGCTACCGTCGGGAATGCCTGCGGAGGCTCATCCCTTGGGCCCGGCGGACGCCCTTCTACAGGAGGCACCTGGCCCGTTTGGGGACCGCGGCCACCGTGAAGGACATTGTCAAAGCCCCGCTGACATCCAAGGAGGAGCTGCTGCGGTCCATGGGCCAGGGGCGCTTCCCGGCGAACTGCTGGTGCCCTATGGACAGGTTGACCTTCATCGGGTCGACGGGCGGTCCCGGGAACGAAGCGCTGGCCGAGATGGGCCTCAGGCCGTTGCCGGTCCCTCTGAGGCCCGTGGATCTGGCCCGCAGGGCGGGCGTTGCCGCCAGGGCCTTCCGCATGGCGGCCGGGAGGGGATTGGGCCCCACGGTGCTCCTCCACGAGGTGTCCAGCAGCGTCGTCCACCAGGCGATGCTGAGAGGCCTCGCATGTCTCGGTACCAGGCCTGTGGCCCTGGGCCGGGGCTCGACGGTGCGCCACGTGCGTGAGACCTTCAGTAGACTGGGGGCCTCGGACCTCGTGACGCACCCGACATATGCGACGTTCCTAGTGACCCTTGCAGAGGACGCCGAGGTGGAGCTCCGGTTCAGGCGGCTGTTCCTGTGGGGCGAGGTGGGCGGTTCCGTCAGGCCGGTGCGGGAGCGCCTGTCGAAGGCCTTCGGGGCCAAGGTGCATGACATCTATGCGATGCAGGAGCTCGGGGTCCTCGCGGCGGAGTGTTCCGCCGGAAGAGGCATGCACGGCTTCGAGGACCAATTCGTGTACGAGGTGGTCGACCCGTCGACGGGCGAGCCGCTGGACGATGGAAAGGTGGGCGAGCTAGTCGTGACGGACCTCCACAGGTCCGCCTTCCCACTAATCCGCTACAGGACCGGGGACATCACATCCATAGAGCACGGGACCTGCAGATGCGGAAGGACGGCCCTGCGCCTGACGGGCATAAAGGGCAGGGTCACCGATGCAATCCTGGGCGAGGACGGCCGGCGGGCTTATCCCGCGGACATGCTGGGGATGCTGGAGGGGAACCCGCATGTCACCGGGGTCTTCAGGGTAGTCCCCGGCCGCGGGGCCTTCCTCGAGACCAAGGAGCACAAAGGGATGGCCAATCACTATCTCGATAGGTTCGGGCGGCCCCCCGGCAAGGTCACCTTCGAGCGCGTATTGCCGAGGTTCCTGCACAGGACGGAGTACGTCGTCAACGGGCGCTACGAGCGGCTCCTCAGGGAGCAGATCGGGAGGGAGAGATAGGATGCCTGGGCGCCCACGGCCACAGCCCCGCGGGTTCTACGACAGGCACATCGAGGCCATGCCGCGCCCGGACCTCGACCGGCTGAGACTGCATCTTTTACGCCGGACCCTGCGGCGGGCCTGCGAGGGCTCGGCCCATTACAAAGCGGTGCTCGGGGACGCCGGGGTCGACCCGGCGGGCATCAGGTCCCTCGACGACATCCGCAGGGTCCCGCCCCTGACGCGGTTCGAGCTCGCTTTCTCGCAGGCCTCCAGGCCCCCGTTCGGCGACCTCCTTTGCGTGGACCCGGGCCGGATCGCTGCGACGATCATGAGCGCCGGGAACATGGGACGGCCCGTGATCGTTCCATTGACCGACAACGATGCGGGCCACTACTGCGCTCCGGGCTCCGAGCTGTGGCACAGGGCGGTCCATCCGTGTGGCATCAGGAGGGACGCCGTGGTCCAGTCGACCCTGGGCTACGGGCCCGACCCGTGGTCGGCGTCCCTGTCGTCCGTCCCGAGGCGGAGGCCGGGACTCCCGGTGGTGCTTTCGGGCGGCGCCACGGTGGAGCAGCAGATAGGGGTCATGGAAAGGCTCAGGACGAACGTCCTGGTAACCGTCCCTTCGATGTGTGCCGAGCTTCGGAAGAGGGTCTCGAAATTGATTTCCGAAAGGATGGAACGCATCCGGCTTGAGGCCATCGTCGTCGGGGGAGGTCCGGGCCGGGGGAAGCTCGAGCCATGGGACTTCCTCGGCCGCGAGGTGGAGCTCGTCGAGGTCGCATGGGCCGCCGAGGTCGGGCTCCTGGGCCACGAGTGCCCGGTCCACGAGGGCCTCCATGTGCCCGAAGACCATCTGCTCGTGGAGGTGCTCGACGAAGGCGGGGAGCCTGTGGCCCCCGGCGAGCGCGGGGAGCTCGTCGTTACGACCCTCAGGCACGAGGCCATGCCTCTGATAAGGTACCGCCTTGGGGACATCACGGCATTGGATACCGAGCCCTGCCCATGCGGAAGGACGCACATGAGATTGAAGGGCCTGTTCGGGAAGGTGGAGCCGGTTCCCGTCGAAATGCCCGCATCCTTGGACCGGCCGAGCGTCTAGATGGAATCCGCGGGAGGCTTCTCCACGAGCTCGACCATGTTCACCCACTTGATGCCGTAGAATGCCGCGCCGTCGTCATAGACAAGCCGGAGCGGTCCCCCGAGCTTCGAGTCCAGGACGTTGCCGTTGATCTTGAAGGCCATGAGGGGGTTGTACTCGAGCACGTCGGCTATGGACATGGCCTTTTTGAGGCCTACGGAATGGAAGACCAGGTACCTGGCCCCGGTCATCGGCTGCGTGAGCGAGAGAAGGTAGCGGACCGGGAAGCCCTCCCAACGGACCTCCGCCGGTTCCCAGCCGAACGGCCTGTAGTTGTCGATGCGGATCTCGTTCCTGAGGAACAGCAGCTCGCCGTACTTCAGGGCCTTCTTCGACTTGACCAGGCCATCGACCCTGAGCGTCCAGACGAGCGGGTTGAAGCTTGGCTCCGGGGGTTCCTTAATCTCAGGCAGCTCTATCAGCTTGGTCGGCGGCATCGCGATTGGATGCATGGTCTATGCGGTTGATATTCTTTATGTTGGGGCCGGGCGCCTGTCCAAAAGGATTTTATCGGAAAGGTCTATACAAGATGCGGTGCTCCCATGTTCTCCCTCGAGGAAGGTACCGCTGCAGTGAAGGCCGCTCGAAAGGTCATCGAGGCCCACGTCCAGGGCAAGAAGGTCGGCAAGCTCGAGCTCCCGAAATCCTTCGATGAGCTCGGTGGCGTCTTCGTCACGCTAAACACCTATCCGGACAAGGAACTGCGCGGCTGCATCGGCTATCCCGAGCCGATCTTCGCGCTGAAGGAGGCCATCGTTGATTCCGCCAAGAGCGCGTCCACCAGGGACCCCCGCTTCAGGGCCGTGACCCCCAAGGAGCTTGACAAGCTCGTGGTCGAGGTCTCGCTGCTTTCGAAGCCCGAGCTGGTCAAGGTCGCAAAACCGAAGGACTACCTGAAGGCCGTCAAGATCGGCAGGGACGGCCTCATCGTCGAACTGGGCATGAACCGGGGACTGCTGCTTCCCCAGGTTCCCGTGGAATGGAAGTGGGACGTGCACACATTCCTCGACCACACATGCATGAAGGCTGGCCTTATGGCCGACGCCTGGCTGGACCCTGTGACGAAGATATACAGCTTCACGGCCCAGGTGTTCGACGAGACCGAGCCCAACGGCAAGGTCGTCGAGCTGCCACTTACCCAGGAAGAGTGAGGGCAGGCCCTAGGCCGGGTGCTTGGCGTTCTTTTCGAGCTCCGCGAGGTCCATCATTGCCATCGCCGCGAAGACCTTGGAATCCCCGACGAGGTTCGCTATATGGCAGTACTCGTTCGGCTGGTGGGCCACCTCGTCGCCTTTGCCCCAGACGACGGCCGGGATGCCCATCTTCCTGAAGGTCGCCGCGTAGGTCCCCCCTCCGATGCCGCCGAAGAACGGTTTATTACCGTAGACGAGCTTGACGCATGTTTCCGTGAGCCTCGAGACCTCGTCCTCGGGCCGCGTCGGCGGGGCCGCCTCTTCGCGCTGGACCTCCTCGAACTTGAACCTCACGCCGGTCTCGGTCTCGACCCGCGTGGCCATCTCCTTGTAGACCGCCAGGACGTCGTCGACCTTGTAGGCGGGCAGCACGCGGTTGTCGAAGTATACCACGTCCTCGCCGGGAATGATGTTCACGCTGGGGACGTTGTTCTCCTTCTTCGTGACCTCGAAGGTGGACACGGGCGGTATGAATATGTCGTCCTTTTTGCTGAACTTGAAGTAGAGCGCCTCGTCGACCATGGTGATGTACTTTGCGGCGGATTTGTGGGCGTTGATGCCCTTTTCCGGCGTGGACCCGTGGCACTGCTCGCCCAATGTCGTGACCTTGAGCCACAGGATGCTCTTCTCGGCCACCTCGATCATGTCGCCGTCCGGCGTCGGGGCGTCCGGCACGATAACCAAGTCGTTCTTATTGAACAGATCCGGCCGCTTGGCGAAGACCTGCTTGATGCCGTGGACGCTCCCGGTCTCCTCGTCCGCCGAGAACATGAGGGCCAAATCCTGCTGGGGGGTGACGCCCTCGTCCATCAGGGCCTTGAATGCGAAGAGGCTCGCCACCAGGTCCTGCCCGTTGTCCTCGGACCCCCGGCCGATGACCTTGCCGTCCTTCACGATGGGGTCGAAAGGGTCCGACTTCCAGGCCCCGAGGTCGCCTGCGGGCACAACGTCCATGTGCGTGATGATCCAGAGGGTCCTTTTGCCCTTGCCCTTCAGCCTTGCGATGAGGTTTGGCCTCGAGCCCGACTGAACGCGCTTGTCTGGGACCTCGATCCTCTCGATGTCCTTGACGCCCCACTTGCGAAGCATGCCCTCGATGAGATTGGCCTTGGCTGTCTCGCCCGGGCCGCCGTTGTCGGGGCCCACGGCGTTGTGCCTTATGCATCCCTTCAGGGCCTCGACCATCTCGTCCTTCAGGGCGTCTAGCCTCGCCGAGACCTGCGTGAATTCCTTTTGCATTTGACCACTTCCTGTGCAATCTGCTAGGGCCCTCGGGCCCTATCCCCTCGAGTGAGATAACCTTTGGCCTTCAGGAGCGTTCCCGAGATTCGGACGGTCCTCACGATCACGACCGTTCCGCCGACGTCCTTTATCTCGGGCAACAGCGCCTTGACGGCATCGATGTCCTTGTTCGTGCAGCGGACGATGCCCATCCCACGTTCGAACAGTATGAGGCGCGGGGACGGCTCGATGCCCTTGCGCGCGGAGGCGCGGTTCAGGGCCCGGATGATGTCCTTCCGGTCGAAGTACCCGGGGACCACCTCGAACACGAGGTACCGGGTGTGCCCGATCCGGTCCTTAACGACCATGTGCCAGGGAGGGCCTTGACGCTTAAAATCGTTTTCCCTGGGCCCAGGACGGTACGAGGAATTTAAAATACTAGACAATATATTATATATATAGAGAGAATGATAATTTGATACTGGACCGAGTGCATCGCCTTTAAGAAAAGGTTTAAGAACGAAAAAGGTATTTGATGCCTTGTCCAGCAACATGAGCACTTAAATCGGAGGTCGCCCTATGAAGACAATGAAGGTCCTTTCTGTCATGATCGCCGCCCTATGCATCTTGATTTCGATCTGGTCCCCGATCGCTGCCGCCCGGTCGCTGCCCCCCAAGGACAGCCCCGCGGACGACGACCAGGTGCGCGCCGAGAGCAAGGGCGCCGAGGTCAGAACCTTCTTCAGGGGCTCGGTCTTGACGCCGTCGAAGCCCACGGGCAACTCGTCGGCCGAGACCAAGGCCTGCGCAGGCAAGGCCTACGGTGCCAGGATGTTCGGGGTCCCGTGCGGAACATGGAAGATGACCGTGAACGGTGATACGATCGTTTCCGGCCCTGCCTCCGTGACCATCTGGGCCCGGAGCCAGGCAGGCGCCAAAAACGCCGGCTTCAGGGTTAACATGATGAGGAACGGCGACACAGGCAACAGCCAAGCCCTGTTCACCAACAGGCAGACATTGGGGGCCGAACCCGTCAAGCTGAGCGCCACCGGGACGTTCAACATGCAGTTCACCTCTGGGGACACCTTCGACGTCCAGCTGGTATGGCTCTCGGACCCGCAGCATGTCTTCGGGCCCGCCGGTTCGGGCGAGTTCCTCTACGGCAACGCCCAATACGACTCCAACGTCAAGATCGCGTTCCAGTCGCACCCCATCTCCATCACCAACATTACAGCCCCAGTGATAGCGCTGGCCGCGACCACCATCAAGGCCGAGTTCCGGGACATCCTCGGGGCCGACCCGTCGACCATGGTCTACAGCCTTTCCGTGAGCGGGGCCACGACGGCTACGCCGGCCAACCTGGGGGCACCTTCACCCTCGGGCGGCACCGGGAACACTTCCTCGGTCACCTGGACCTGGAACGCCAAGCTAGACAACGCCAAGTCCGGTCAGTACACCATAACCGTGGCCATCTCCTATGATGGTAATGCCACGACGACCAACAGCACTGCACTAACCATAACCTTCCCGGTCAAGCCTGGCGGTAGTGGTGGAGGGATATTCAGCTTGAAGGGCGGCAACTTCCCGTACATGCTGACCATTGTCATCGTCCTCGTCGTCGTCATCGTCGTCATCGTGATTGCCGTCGTCCTCCGGGGGAAGAAAAAGGGCAAGAAGAAGAAGCCCGCCGAAGAGGACGAGGAAGACGAAGAAGAGGAAGAAGAAAAGGAGGAGGAAGAGGAGGACTAGGGCCCGCAGCGATCGGACCGAGGGAGCCGAGACATGAGCACCCCTTGGACCTCTCCACGGAGCGCCGCCTTGGCGCTCCTCATATGTTTCTTCTTGACGAACCCCATGCTGGCAGGCATGGCCCTGGGCATCCCCCCGTCTAGGGACGCCACCGAATACCAGGGACCCGTGGACCTTTTCCTGAACAACGGGGCCAACGGCCAATTGATCCCCACGCCCGTGGGAAAGGAGACCGCCGAGCAGATCAACATGCTGGGGAGCCAGCCGCCCGTGCCGGCGATCCCCGTGGGCCGGTGGACCACGGCCCAGATCAAGTTCCCCATCTCCATCTCGGGCCCTTTCAGCTGCACATTGTGGGCCGACAGCCAGAAGGGGGCCAAAAACTCTTACTTCGTCGTGGACATTTACGTGGGCTCCACATCGCTGGGCCGCTTCAACACATCCAAGAAGGGCCTGAGCATGAGCCCGACCAGGTTCGATGTCTCGGGGGAGCTCAACGCCGAGCTGGCCACGGGGGGCACACTGTCGGCGACCGTCTATTTCTATGCGGACTGGGTCGTGAACCCGGGGTCCATCTTCCCGCAGCCGGCCCAGGCGACCTTCCTCTACGGAGGCGGCCAGTATACCTCGGGCATCATGGTGACCACCCTCCCAATATTGGTCTCGGTGCTCAAGCCGGCCGTGGAGAACGGCGTGGACTACATAGTATTCTCGTCCAAGGTCAAGGAGGCCTTCGACGCCGACCTCTCCAAGATGTTCTTCAACATGACCATAGAGCCGCCGGTGGGCTGCGAGATGGCGCACACATCGAAGGCGGACGTGCGCAAGACCGAGGACGGTATCACATTCTCCGTCGACTGGAACTATACGAAGGACAAGGCCGTTGACGGCGACTTCATCGTCACCATGCGTGCCAGCTACGACGGGAACAGGACATTCACGAACACCTCGACGTTCAACATCAAGGTGCCCCACAAACAGGTCACGGGCATCGAGGAGACCCCGATGCAGCCGCTGATAATGGGTTCCGCGGGCTTCGGGCTCGTGCTGGTCTTCCTCGCGGTCTATGTGAACCGCAAGACCATATTCAAGGGCAGGTACGGCACGAAGAAGGCCTTGCCGAAGGAACAGCCCCGGACCAAGGCCAAGGAAGGAGGGCCCAAGGAACGGCCCAGAAAGGTGGAACGAAGCGACGAAGATGATGGGGACGACCGCTGAGGTGAAAATTATTTTGGACATTATACTGTATTGGACAACAAATTAGATAACACACCAGGAGGAATTATTAATGAGTTGGTTTCTGCAGGGGCATTTGCTATATCAATTGTAACTTTACTCTGTGTTCCCATGGGTGAGGTTAAATAATGATATCTACCTATATGAATTTAGGTTCCAAGAGTCGTCAAGATCTTGAGAAGTCTCCTTCTGCAGGATCTCCTCTTAGAATCTTTATTCGAAAATCTTTAATTTTATTATTTCTTGAAATATTTATTGGTCTTCTATTATGGTATATTATGATTTTTCGAGGGAAAGGTAATTATTTTGATTTTTATCTTATATTTGGGATTTGGACAATATATATGATTTTTGGATTTTCTATTTTGATAATACAATATTTTATTCGTGTAGGTAAATTAAAGATAAAAAATTCAAATAAAGAATCATCTTTAGGTCAAAATAAGGCAAAATGAGATTTCCCAAAGGGCTAAGTAACTGCCCTACTCCCATTCCCTGGTCTTCTTCTTCTCCAGGTCCTTATCCTCGGGCTCGCCTCCGGCAGCAGGGCCCCAGTCGCACTTCCTGAAGGCGTCCATGAGACCCTCGAGGGGCAGCTCCGCCTGCTTCCCCGAGGCCAGGTCCCGGATGACGACCTTGCCCTTTTCAAGCTCCTTTTGGCCGACCAGCACTGCGAACTTGGCCTTGATGCTGGCCGCATACTTGAGGTTCTTGGACAGGCTTCTGCCCGCCAGGTCGACGTCAGCGGATAGGCCCGTGGCCCGGAGGACTCGCAAAAGCCCCATGGCCTTGGCCTCGGTGCCCTTGAACGGTATGACAAAGAACATCGGGCCCTCCATGGCCGGGAAAGCCTTCTGGTTCTCGAGACCGAGTATCAGCCGGTCCACGCCGATGGCGAAGCCCGTGCTGTTCGTGGCCTCGATGCCGAAGATCTCCGTGAGCGCGTAGGCCCCGCCGCCACATATCTGCTTCTCGGCCCCCAGGTCCGGTATGTCCACCTCGAAGACCATGCCGGTGTAGTAGTCCAGGCCGCGGGCGATGCCCAGGTCCACGAGGACCTCCTTCACGGCCGTGATGTCGCTGGCCTTGATGCCCTCGACGATAACCCCGAGCCGCTCCAGGGCCTGGAGGCACCGCGGATATTCCTTCAAAAGCTCCCTGGCCTTGGGCAGCACCTCGGACGGCCTCCCGTTCATGGCCGAGACCTCGAGAATGACCTTGACCAGCGGGCCCTTGATGCCCTTGTCGGAGAACATTTCCCTGAGGCCGTCGAAGTTGGCCTTATCGATGAGCGTCATGAACGGGCCCTGCTTGTCTCGCTGGACCCCGAGCTCCTCGAAGAGGGTCCGGAGGACGTCCAGGTAGCCGATGCGGGCCCGTAGGCCCTTGGCACCGGTCCTGCCGAGGATGTCCAGGGCCAGCGAGAGCATCTCGATGTTCGTGGGCAGCTCCTCGCCGCCTATGATCTCGGCGCCGAACTGCTCGAACTCGCGGTAGCGGCCCGCCTGGGGCCTCTCGTAGCGGAAGCAATCGCCGACGTAGAACACCTTCACAGGTTTCGGGGCCTCGAGCATGTTGTTGCAGTACAATCGTATGACGGCGGCGGTGAGCTCGGGCCTCAGGGCCAGGTCCCGGCCGCTCTTGTCCTTGAAGGCATAGATCTCTTCGATGACGCCCTGGCCGGACTTCATCGTGAAGAGCTCCAGCTCCTCGAACATCGGGGTGGAGACCTCGCCGAAGCCGTAGGCCTTGGCCGTCTCGAGCATGACCTTCTCGACGGCCCTTCGCTTGGCCATGTAGTCGGGCAGCAGGTCCCTGGTGCCGCGCGGTTTCTGTATCATGAATAGCGGATAAGGTGGCGATGCTATTAAAATTTATGAATCGGGAGGCTTTCCCCGATATTACCTCCGGTCGTTACCCGGGCCATAGCCCTGGTCGTTTTGTCCCGGGTCCTGGGCGTACTGGTCGTCGTGCTGGCTTTGGCCTTCATACTGGCCCTGGCCCGGGTCCTGGCCGTACTGGTCGTCGTGCTGGCCCTGGTCTTCATACTGGCCCTGGCCCTGGCCCGGGTCCTGGCCTTCGTCGTACCTTTCGCCGTAGTTGTCCCCCGGGCCCTGTTCCTGGTAATAGTCCCGGTCGTACCTGTCCTCGGGCCGCTCCCTGGGCGGTGGGCGCTGGGCCCTGGGAGGATACCTCTCGCCCCTCGGTGGCGGCCTTGCAGACGGAGGCAAAGACGGCCTCCGGGTGAGATAGACGGCCGCCACGATGATGACTATCAGGACGACCAGGCCCAGCAGGCAGATAGGCAACGACAGGCCAAAGAATGTGTTCGGGTTGGGCGGTTTCGGCTTCCCCTTGTTCTCGACCGTGAAGTCCACGCTCACCGGGGTCGAATATGTGGCCCCGTCCCAGGCCTGCACGTAAAGCTTGTGCTTCCCGTTGCTCAATGACTCGGTGTTGACCGTGTAGTTCCATGTCCCGAGGCCGGTCGCGGAGGCCCACTGGCCCTCATCGACCTTCACTTTGACCTCGTAGAGCCTCCCGACGGCCACGGTGGCCGTCCCGAGAACGGTCATGTTCTTCGAGACCTTGGTCCCGTTCGTCGGATAGGTGATCCTGACCGTGAAGGCCTGGTTCACGTTCCCGGGTATGACCGAGATGATGAACCGCTGGGATGAGAAGCCCATCCCATCCGAGGCCCGAAGCTCGACGGTGACGTTCCCCTCCTGGCCCTTGGCGGGCGTCCAGACGATGACCCCCGTGGTCGGGGCCACTGTCATGCCGTCGGGCTTGACAGCGAGGGACCATGTTATGGTGTCCCCGTCCGGATCCATGGCCTGGGGCTCGTACTTGTAGGCCATGCCGACCTGCCCTTCGGTGCCAGGCTTTGAAAGGAACATCGGCAGACCGTTCTTATCGCCTTCCGCGACGAGCACCACGAAGGTCTGGGCGTCGAAGCCCTTGCCGTCCGAGGCCCTTACCGTGAGCGTCTGGTTGCCAATCTCGGTCGACGCCGGGTGCCAGATCAAGAGGCCCGAGGCCGGGTCGATCTGTATCCTGGTTTTTTGCGTGTCGACCGAGTAGGTGATCTTGTCAAGGTCGTCATCGTGGGCCGCGATCTGGTACTGGAATGTGTATCCGACCATTCCCGTCGTTGGCGGCGTCGATGTTATCACCGGCGGGCGGTTCCCTGTCCCGGTGGTAACATTGATGGTGAAGGATTGCAGGGAGTAGGCCTTTCCGTCCGAGACCCTTGCGACGACGTTATGGAGGCCCATCTGGTCCGATGCCGGCGTCCAGTCGGCGCGGTCAGCGTTGGGGCCGCGCACGGCCATTCCCTTCGGGGCCATATCGAGGCTGAATGTGAGCTTGTCGCGGTCTGCGTCCGAGGCCGTCATGTTATAGGTATAGGCCCAGCCGACCTTGGCCGTCACGGGCGGCATGGAAGTGAACTTGGGCACGTTGTTCATGCCCGCGCTCGTGACCTTGAGCGTGAATATCTGCCGGATGGGCGCCTTGCCGTCCGTGACCTGGATTATGACGCTCTGGTCCCCGACCTGTGAGATGTCCGGGAGGTATGTCACGAGCCATGAGCTGTCCATGGTCATGTTGGCCGGGCCCTGGACGAAGGTGGCGTTCAGCTTGTCCCCGTCCTTGTCCGTCGCCTTGAACTGGTACTTGTAGATGATTCCCACAGTGGCCGTCGCCGGCGGACTGCTTGTCACAACTGGCGGGTTGTTCGGAGGCTCCACGTCGAGCGTGTAGTTCTGGTAGACGTCCCATTTCCCGTCATTGACCTTCAGATGGACAGGGAACTTGCCGATGGTCGGCGAGACCCATGACACGAGGCCTGTGGTCTTGTTGACGGTCATGCCGTTCGGGGCCTGGTCCAGGCCATAGGTGATGGCGTGGTCGTCGTCCACGGCCTGGGCGAGGTATGTGTAGGGCTTCCCTATGGTGGCGTTCAGGCCCGGCTTTGTGAGGAACACCGGCGGATCGTCGACCGACGCTATCGTGATGTTGAACTTGTTGGACAGCTTCGGTAGGTTCCTGGTGTCCGTGGCCTTGAGCACGACGGCCACAAGCCCGGTCCAGTTGTCGTTCTGCGGGCCGGTCAGCGCATCGACGGACAGATAGTGGGACTGGTTGATGCTGACGTTCACGAACTGGCCGTTGGTGTGGCTGAATATCGTGTAGTTGAGATAGTCGTGGGGATCGTTGTCATCGTTGAAGTAGTCATAGAAGTCCAGGAGATGAGGGGCCAGCGTGTCCTCGTCGATGCTTTTATCGGGTATCTTCTTGCATGTGGGCCCCTCGTCGACGACTATGTTGAGGTCGTGGAAGAAGAGCTTCCCCGCGGACATGGAATGGGCCCACACGATGACCTTGGTGGTCCCGGTGTCCCTGTGCGGGACCATAGCGTCCAGGGTCTTCTGCAGGCTCCCGCCATTGGGCTTGACGTCAATGACCGCGTCGTAGTCGTAGACAATGCTGACGTTCGAGATTACCATCTCGGCGCTCTCGGTACTCTTCAAGGCCAGCCGCACATCGACGTACTCGTTCCCGAAGTTGTCGACGCCCGTCGCCTTGGCCGAGGCCAGATAGGTGTTCAGGGCCGTGGCGAAGTCGGCCACGGTCTTGTTGCCAACGAATATGCCGGTGGCATTCCATATGCGGGCCTGGACCGGTGGCAGCCCCTCGACCTCGAGGAGCGGGTCCACGGCCCGCTTCGGGACCGTCAGGTGAAGATAGGCCTTGCCTGCGTCGGGGGCCTTGGAATCATTGAGATATGCCCCGACCAGCAGGTCCGAGTAGCCGTCCTTGTCGAGGTCGTAGCCTCCCGAGACCGTATGACCGAAGTTATCAGCGTCGCCTCCGCCTTGCAGCTTCAGGTCAGGGGAGTTGTCCAGGGTTGCGGCCCCGAAGAAGAGGAAGACCGCGCCCGTGTCCGCCTTGCCGGAGTTGTTCATCTCGGACCCGACAGCGATGTCGAGCCATCCGTCCTTGTTGATGTCACCTGCGGAGGACACCGAGCTCCCGAAGTAGCCCCCGCCACCTGGCCCGTATATCTTGAGGTCAGCAACGTTGTTGGGAGGCGCGCCCCCGAAGTAGATGTAGGCTGCACCGGTAGCTATGCCCTTGTCCTTGTTGGTCATGGCCCCCGCGACGAAATCCGAGTAGCCGTCCTTGTTGATGTCCCCAAGGGAAGCAAGCGAGTTGCCCAGGCCCTCGCCGCCGGTCCCGAAGATGGTCAGGTCGATCGTGCCGTCGAGGGCCGCGCCCCCGTAGAACAGGTCCACCCTTCCGCAGCCGCTGCAGGCCGCATCGCTGCTCGCGGTGCCGATCAGGTAGTCCGCGTAGCCGTCATTGTTGATGTCTCCCGCGGGTGAGACCGTCTTGGCCCAGTAAAATAGGGCCTGTGGGCCCTGTTTAGTGAGGTCGGCGACGTTATTCATGGGGTTCCCGCCGAGGTAGACGTAAATCTTGCCGTAGATGTCGGTGCTGGGGGCCCTCCAGTTGGCGGCGTTTACCACTACATCATCGTAGCCGTCCTTGTTCAGGTCCCCGACGCCCGTGGCGCTCGAGCCGAACCAATCGCCGGTCGCCTCGCCGTCCATCGTGAGGTCAGCGGTGGAATCCATGGGGTTCCCGCCGAAGTAGATGTAGACACGGCCAGCGTTGGTGCCGCCCGGGCCGTCGTATGCCGGCGCGCCGACCACGAGGTCGTCCTTGCCGTCGTTGTTGACGTCCCCGGCCGGGGCCACCTGGAAGCCGAACTCATCGCCGTCGGCCGCCCCATCCATCACGAGGTCCGGGGTCGAGTCGAGCCCGACCCCGCCAAAGAACACCAGCACGCGGCCGTTGTCCGTGTGGCCGTTGGAATCGTTCCTCTGGTCCCCGATGGCGAAGTCTTGCCAGCCATCCCCGTTCAGATCGCCGACGAAGGAGACGTCCCCACCCATGTACTCCAAGCTCGAGGTGCCCTCGATGGCGAACTTCTGCTGGAGCCTGAACATCCCCTCCACGTTGAGGGTCGCGGTCGTGACGCTGGCATTGCGCGGCAGCCTCACGGCCGTCGAGTTGTCCTTGACGGTGGCCTTAAGGTCGACCGAACTGTAGACGGAATCGTTGTAGAGGACCGTCTGGTAGCCGAACTTGCCGAAACCGGTGCTATCGAATTTCCAGTCTATGCCGCCGTCATCGCCCACATCGACCTCGGGCCTGTCCGGATATGCCTTGGTCCCGGGGTTCCTCGGGAGCGGCCTCACCTTCAGCGTGGCCTGGTCGACATAGGCGTTGTTCGGGAGCGTGAAGAAGGAGGTCCTTATGACCTGGTCCGTGTTGTAGGTGTAGGTAGTGTTCACGAGGCCGGTCTCGAAGGTCGAGATGGTGGCCCGGGAGCCTCTCGGCTCGGATCCGCCATCCGCCAGCGCATATGGAAGGTGGACCATCGTCAAGGTCACGATCAGGAGCGCAAATAGCCGCCGGGAACTGATTGACATCGGGTCTCCCTCCAATTCATTGTCATAACATACGGGCCAGGTCGATAAAGGCAATAACAATCAATACTGCTCGTATGTTATAAATTATTCCATTGTCCACCCAGCATTGGGCAAGGTTTTTAAAGGACGGACGCCGCTCACCCAAACATGCCTCCGAAGGTCCATCCCAGCTGCTTCATCCACCCGTCCGCACACATCATAGGCGACGTCACCCTTGAGAAGGACGTCAACATCTGGATAGGCGCCGTCCTCCGTGGCGACCTGACCTCGATCCACGTCAAGGAGAAGACGAACATCCAGGATTACTGCGTCATCCACGTGGACCCGCACTACCCGGTCGTCATTGGTAAGGGCTGCGTGCTGGGCCATGGCGCCATGGTCCACGGGGCCACCATCGGTGACGAGTGCCTCGTGGGCATCCATGCCGTGGTCATGAACGGCTCCGAGGTCGGCTCCGGGAGCATAATCGGGGCCAACGCCGTGGTCCCAAGGGACATGAAGATACCGGAGAAGAGCCTCGTGCTCGGCATCCCGGCCAAGGTGGTCCGCGAGGACGACCCCGAGCTCATCGTGCAGGTCCGTGAGACCCGGGCCCTCTACGACAGGCTGGTCAAGGAGCACTTGGCCGGCAAGCACCCGGAGTACAAGCCGGAGGAATAGATCAATTCCCTCGCGCCCTACTGCGCGACCTTCTTCTTAAGGAAGTCCTTGCGTCCGAAAAGGCCCTTTATCTTCTTCCTGAAGAGGTAGGTCATGATGACCGCTATGATGATTATGATCGCGGCCAGGGCCAATCCAGGGGACACGACGTAGGTTGAGGGCCGCTTGATGACGACCACCTGGTAGGTCGTGTTCCTCATGTCCAGCATGCTCGTGACCCTGAGGGACACGGTGTAGGTCCCGGCCTTCTTGTAGCTGTGCTCCGTGACCGGGTCCTTGCCGCTGTCGTTCGTGCCATCGCCCCAGACCCAGTCGTAGGCCTTCAGCCCCTTGGCGTTCATGTCGAAGGACGCCGTGCCGTCCACGGACAGACTCATTCCCTCGAGGTCATATGTGAACCGGGCCATGGGGCCCGTGGCGTTCCTCAAGAAGGGCCCGTCCATCTGCCGCGCGAACATCACCTTGGCATTGTACTTATTGGCCCCGTCGTTGCCGTCGTAGCCGAAGGTCAGGATGTGCCGGCCGTACTGGTCCTTGTCGTCGGACATGTAGTCGCCCAGGTCCCTGTCGGAGTCGCCGCCGGTGCCCGAGACCCGTACGGCCCCGGAATGCGTGTAGTTGATGACCTGTTGGAAAGTGAAGTTCGGGACCTCGCTCAGGCCGTCGATGGTTATAGCGGACATGACGTTCCAGCTGACGTTGGTGTCGAACTCCTCTGAGGTCATGCCGGTGGCGTTCGTCTCGTAGTAGCATATGCCCACGCGGCCCGGGTCGCCGGCTGTGATCCATGGCAGGACCCGCGTTCCGTTCGTGGTCGTGACCGGAAATATCTTCCATGACGCGCCCTTGTCCGTGGACCTGGCCATGGTCACGTTCGTCTGTGTGGACCAGACCAGGTAGACGTTGCCGCCGTCGTCAATGGCGGAAACGACGAAGATGTTCTGGTGGCCTTCGGTGGTGGTTGTGACCTGGGTCTTCGTAAAGGACGTGCAGCCGTTGGTCGAGGTGTACATCACGAGGTCGTTGCCCTCGGTATTGGGCAGGTAGATGGTCCCGTCTTGCTGGTCGATGGCGAAGTTGTCCCTGGCCCCGTTGGTCGTCGATATCGGCGCGTAGTGGTTGCAGGGCCTCCAGCCCCAGCCCCACTTGGTGACCTGGGATTTCATTAGATAGAGGCCCGCAGGTATCTGGTTGTACTCGAAGTAGAGCGCCTGGGGCTGCTTGAGGGGGGAGCCGCCGACGGGCGGGCCCAACGCGAACCACTGCCTGTCGTCTAGGGGCGTGACCGAGGCCTGGGGGTTCTTGACCCAGGTCTTGCCGCCGTCGTTGGAGGTGTCCACGGTGGCCGTGAAGAGCCAGAGGTCCGTATAGTAGATGGTCCCGTCGTTTGTGACCGCCGTGTAGGAGTCCCCTGAACCCAGGACGCTGCTGACGACCACGCCCTTGGTGTTGGGCTCCCAGGTGTCGCCGAGGTCCTTCGAGATGTAAAGGTTCCCGCTCTGCCTGCTGCCGAGGCCCGTCGGGGAGTCGATGTAGATCCATTGCTTGCCGTCGATGCCGGCGCCCGCAAGTATATGCGGCTCGAAGCCCCCACCGACGGAGTTCGGGACCTCTATCACATGGTATGCACCGTCATAGGTGATGCCCCCGGTGTCCGCCGCCCTAGCCGTCGGAAGGCACGATGTGGGGATGCACATCATGAGAAGGAGCCCTATGGTGAAGACCGCAGCAGGACCACGCCAGGAAAGCATTGCGACCCCTCAGGTTCCTGTCAGGATATGATATATCAATTCTATTTAGTATTTTCTAGACACACGTTTAACTATGCTTGGCCCGGCGCGAAGACCTGGTCCCCAGGGCCCACATGGAAATCATTAAATATCCATTTGGTCATCAGAAAGACCGGTATCCGCCATGGGCAAGAAGGAAAAGAAAGGAGAGGGTTTCCACTCCGCAGCAGGGCTCATCCGTTACTTCGATGCGGAGGACGAAACGGCCTTCAAGATCGGTCCCTGGGGCGTCGTTGGTGGCTGCATAGTCCTGTCGGTCATCATCGAGGTACTGAGATATCTTTTCCCGACCTGAGCGCCAATCCCGGACCTGGAAAATTCATTGCCATGAGCTTGCGGTTTAGTCCTCCAGCATGCACCTGGTGACCCGCCGTTCCTCGGGGCACTCGATGGTCCCGAGGACCTTGACGATCTTGAACTTGTTGCCGACCTATTTGTCCGGCGGGTGGCAGATGCGGAAGTGCGGGCAGCCCCGGTAGTTGCAGCCCTTGTCGTCGAGGAGGACCACGCTCCCCTCGAGAACCATCCTGCCGCCGATGGCCCCCTCGAATGGGACCAC
>Ga0315284_10001246_pt1 | contig 36244 bp, 36 predicted proteins | sample YL17G09_16_MG_FD_203696 | JGI IMG/M metagenome (GOLD analysis project Ga0315284, IMG submission 203696) | Sediment microbial communities from Yellowstone Lake, YNP, Wyoming, USA - YL17G09_16 | ecosystem: Environmental > Aquatic > Freshwater > Lake > Sediment | place: USA: Wyoming | collected...
TTCCAACGCAACAGCGGTGCCCCAGCGTTTCGCGCACTCACCACCATGGAACACGCCCTGCCCGTCGTAGCCGTACTTGCCGAACCACACGCGGACCTCGATGGTGTACTGCGAAGGCAGTGGCTTTTGCTTACGTGGCCAGTAGTGAAACGTTGCTGCTTGTCTGTTTTCGGTATCGGCCTGATTCCGTGCGTAGTACTGTTCCGCTCGCTCATAATCTTTGCACTCTTCGACCTGCCGAGCGTTGAGCTTCTCGACCTTGTCCATCAGGATCACTGCCGTCTTTTCGGGATGCATACTGCGCACGTATTCGAGCACGTCAGTGCGATCAAACGGCACAGAGACCCTGCGAATGGTTTTGCCCAGGGCTTTGCCACAGTTAACACAGTTCGGTCGTTCACTCATCGCTAGCTCCTTTCTTGCTCTCTACGATCATGGCGAGCACCACCTCATCCACCCACTTGTCTGCAGTGATCCTCATCCACCCACCTGTCTGCAGTGATCGCCGCTTCGAAGTCGGACCACGTGTCTGTTATGTAGTCCGTGAAAGAACTGACCACAAACTCACCCGTTACGCGGGCAGCCCATTCACGATCGTGTAGCAGCTCTTCGGCGTGTACCTGGATAGTGACAACCTCTTCTAGGCTGAGACCCCCACCTTGGGACACTTGGGCAATTTTCCACAAAGTCCACTGCACCACCTTGGTGATCTGCAGGATTTGTTCAGCGGTAGTCATGACTTCAATCATTTGCTACAGGCCCCTTAGGTTGTTTGTTGGTGTGCCACACCATGTTGTTCTCATCGACAACTCGGTAGAACCTGACTAGCAGCCAGCGTTCCGACAGGTTGACCGCTGCCGTGAGTGCATCCGTGTCTGTTGGATACAGCAGCGAATTGCCTGTCCAGGTATCCTCGTCTCTGTCGGTCAAAACATTAACCTGAATGCGGTACTTCATAACTCACAGATCTTTTGAAATGTGAGGCTATTAAATCACAGTAGCGTTTCCGTGTAAAGAGGGTTTGTAAAGATCTTGTGAGTTAGATCTTGGCGAAGTAGCAGATAGTGAGATCTTGTTTGCTGGATCCAATCACCTCACCCTCGTGCAGTGAGTTGAGGATCTCTTCGAGTCGGTATTTCCCGATGCGGCGTGTGCCTCGAACCAACACAGCACGGGGTAACAAACCCCGGATCATCAGTTCGCGTTGTTTGTGTTGCGTGGGGTGTCTTGCGAGACCCAGGCACTCTTCTGGATGCCTGATCATGTTCTCTACCTGCTTAGACTGGCGCTCTTGTTCACTTCCGCCGCCCACCATACGAATCTTCTCATCCCAGCAGTTACAGCTCCATTCCGTGATCCCGATGGCCCAGGTCGTGAGGTACTCGTCTATCTGCGGCCGGTGCGGATCGATCCCCACTGCAGCGACACCCGCGAGGATCAGTGCATTCTGGTTAGCCCGAGCCCAGGTGTACTCTTGCGCCATGGATCGCCTGCGTGAGGCTTCTTCAAATGCTTGAAACCGTGAGTAAGCACGACTGGTCTTGAACGTGATCTCGGTGAAGTCTCTCTCAGGTTCATGTTGAAGCATGGCGCGCCCCTGCCTTAGGAGCGATGCCGGGAATACTTTTTCTCGCTGACGATTCAAGGGTGGGAAAACTGAACCGGAGTCGAATAGCAGGAAGCGATTTACGAAGCCCGTTTCTTGCGCTGCACTTGTAATGGCTTCCATCAGCATCTGTGGCTGCGCAGTAGCTAACAAGGTAAAGAAGGGGTTTACCAGCTCTGGGATGGTTTGCTTCCTACCCGGTGTAGCGCCGATGACTTTAGTGCCCGCACCATACAGAGACAAAATGTGCGTGATAGTTTGGAAGTCAGGCCCGTTGATGTTCTTCGCGGCAAGCAGGTTACGCGCCGCTTCATCCCACACGAGGCAAACATTGCCTTCTTCCGCAAGCGTATCGAGCAGCACGTAATACGATTGGAATCCCTTGTAGGGGATTGATAACCCAATGGCCCGAGAGAACTCACTGATTGCTGCGATCACCGCGTCTTTACCGCCCCCAGTGGGCGCAGTGACCATCAGGTAGGGACTGATCGGAGTGTCCCACCCTTGCACGATATATTTGTTGCTGCTCGCGTATGCGGTGCACGTGATGCCCGTTGCGAGATCAAATATCGGCTGCTGCAGGTATGAGCGCTTATGCGACCAGCGTGCGATGTCTCCAATTAGCCCAGGAATATCTAGCCACTCAGACTTGAATGCGAGATCCCCACCTTTGAATGTTGGTTCCTTTCGCGCTCGTGAGGTCTTGAGGTTTACAGGTTCTTCTTCCAGTTGCGCTTCCACTTCACCGCTTTTCAGCCACATGCGCAGCTTCGCTGTTGCCTGCGGTGTCATGAAATCAACAAGAGATGTCAGCCCCTTGATCTGACTGCCATCCGCATGTCGTGCAATGGTGTTGACTACAGATCCCTTGCGATCCTGCATCTCCTCGTCTTCACCAACGACTTCACTAAGGACCGCACCCATCACACGCTTTATCTTGGTGGCATCCCAATTTGCATGACACAACGTGCCGGTGCATGCGTGAACGAAATCGTGTCTGCCGTGTTGTCCCTTTTCGGGATAGTAAAAAAGAAACACTGCAGCGATAGCGATCTCATCACAGAGCATCTCTAAGTCGAGCTTCGAGACCTCAAAGAGTGGGGTGTCATCCTCGATGAAATAACGATCACCCTCTGGGTGGCGTGATGGCGGTAGCACGGATTGCGCACCCGTGGACCGGATCTCGATGACCATGCCTAGCTGATCTTTCCCCGTGATCTGCCACTTTTTCGTCTCGGCATCCACGCAACGGAACAGGTAATGGCTAGCACGTTTGTTACGTCTGCCATAGATAAATGTCTTGTGATTTTTCAGCAGATGCTGCGCAACAGCAGGTGCCGTGGAAAGATCTAGATCGACATCGACAGCCCAATTGGATGGCTGACCCCATAGTCCGCCGATGTTATCCCCAGGCCTAAATGCCCTGCCAAAATCATCACTTACGAGTCGAAGATGTTGCCACTCTTTGGTCTTTGGCTTCTTGCTGCTCTCATGAAGCGGTACGCAAAAAACGCCGCGCTTCTCCCAATCGGCTGCTGCTTGCGTAGCGTCAAGCCTGCCCTTATTCTGCATAGCGATGTCCTTGGTGATCCCCGCTGGGCTCTCCGTTGGCGTCATGGGCATGTGTATCGGGTGCCTCCGCTGCACATTCCACGGGAGTGTTTATTAGTCGTCAGGAATAGGCAATCCTAGACGCTAACCAGGACGCTGAGAATGCTTTTCAGAAAAGAAGCTCGATGGCGAGCCTGAACCCCAACTGCACTGCGTGCGCTCTCCACAAGACGGCTACGACCGTTTGTATGGCAGGAGATTATCCCGCATCAGGCAAAGTGTCCGTGATGATCATTGGTGAGGCACCGGGAGCCAGTGACGATCGAGCAGGGGGTCCGTTTGTTGGGGACATTGGGAAGATTCTACGCACCGAGCTAGAAAAAAACGGACTGCAGAACAAGACCTACCTCACAAACGTTGTGAAGTGTCACCCTCCGAATAATCGAGCACCCACCGCAAAAGAAATCAAGGCCTGTCGCCCCTATCTTGAAGAAGAGATTGCACGTCTTCGGCCGGAGTACGTCGTCACTGCGGGCGTAGGGGCAACCAAAGTGTTGTTTCGGGGTAAGGCGAAGCTCTCCGAGTTTCATGGGGAGATCATCAGGAATGCGAAGGTCAACTACACGGGCATGCCGATCTTCCATCCGGCCTATACCTTGCGAGACCCCTCGAAGCTACCGACGTTGGAGGACGACATCCAGCGTCTCGCACGACTGATGAAGGGCGGGCTGCGCAATGACACAGTCAAGTGGAATATCGTGCGCAAGGGCAATCTCAGTCAATTCGTAAAAGAGTTCGAGGGCGCTGATGAATTCGCCTTCGACTGTGAAACCAGTGGGCTCTTTCCATTCGACCCGGACGGCTATGTGACTGCTGTTTCGATAGCACTCAAAGAGCGAACGTGGGTCATCCCCGGTTACATGCACCCAGATTATCAACAGTTTTCCCACAGCCCTTTTGTACACGACGATGCGCTTGGAAAACTGCTGCGTTGGATGTTTTCCGTAGCTCGACGTGACAAGAAGCGAGCGTATGCACAGAACGGAAAATTTGACAACAAGTGGCTGCGTTGTCAGTTCGGCGGCAGCTTTCGCTTGACCTTCGATGTGATGCTCGCACACCACCTGCTCAATGAGAATCTAAATCACGACTTGACCAGCATGTGCCGCACCTACCTCGACGAACCCGAGTACGACATCCCTCTGGCAGAGAAACAAGGCCAGTCAAAAAAGCCAGCGCGTAACTACCAGTACTGTGCTCGTGACTCGACTTACACGCTCAGGCTGGCACATTTATTCGGAGATATGTTGCGGAAGGAACCTGATCTGCATCGCCTGTTCTGGTCTCTGGTGATGCCCGGTGCACGTGCGATGGAAGACGCTGAGATGGAAGGTTTGACCGTCGACCCGATCGCCCGCAAGAAGATTGGCCTCGAACTGCTCTCCAAGAGAATCACGGTCAAACATGAACTCAATGATTTAGTGGGGCAAGAGATCAATTGGAATTCCCCTCAACAAATCGGTCAGCTCCTATACAAAAAGCTGGGGCTGCACTGCAGAATTTTTACCCCAAAGAATAAACCAAGCACTTCCGAAGAAGCCCTGCAGAGCCTAAAAGGCAAGCATCAGGTGGTCGATAAATTGTTGGAGTACCGAAGCGCAGATAAATTTTTCAACACCTACATCAAGGGGTGGGAGCGCTATCGCATCGACAACAAGTACTACTTCGACTACAAGCTCCACGGCACCGTCACCGGCCGGTACTCTTCTCCGCTGCATCCGATCCCCCGAGAAGGATCCATTCGCAACCTGATCACTGCGCCCCCTGGCTGGACATTAGTCCCGATCGACATCGTCACGGCAGAGATGCGTATCGCAGCACATTTAGCACGAGATCCTGAGATGATCCGTTGCTTCAACGAGGGCGTTGATGTGCACTGGCGCACATTGATTGAGACCCTTAGTGTGGGCACGCAAGGTGACTTCGCCAAGCTCGTGCGCTCTACCGCCAGTCAATTGGTTGGCGTTAGCGAGAACCTGAGCTACTCCGATGCACTCGATGAGATGCTGGCAGCAGGACCCAAGTCGTGCATTGCGGTCGATGGGAAATGGTACGAGGGACGCACGCGAGCGAAGGCAGTTAATTTCGGGTTCATCTACGGCATGCATGAAAACAAATTCATTGAGCAAGCGAAGAAAGACTACAACTGGGAACCGACAATCAGCGAAGCAAAGTCATCACGGAATGCGTACTTCCAATTGTACCCACGTCTTGAAGAGTGGCACCGCAAGACTAAGCAACTTGCACGCGTCAACGGGTATGTTCGCGGTCTAACAGGTAGGCTACGCCGCCTCCCCGGAATCCAATCGAAAGACAAGATGGTACGTTCGGAAGCTGAACGTCAGGCAGTCAACTCCGGTGTGCAGGGATTCATTGGGGACTACAAAGTGATGATCCTGGTAGAGATCCACAAGACCTTCTCACGGAAGAAGGTGCGCTTGGTGGGTGAGCATCACGATGCTGTGCTGACTCTCGTGAAGAATGAATACCTCGATGAGTGCGTACCTCTCATGTTGGATATCGCTAAGCGACCCAAACTGATGGACACGTTCAAGATCCAGCTAAGCGTGCCAATGGAAGGCGAGGCTGAACTTGGACCTTGGGGAAAGGGGGAGAAATATGTGGCGTAAAACTCTGTGCATCGATTTCGATGGCGTCATTCACAGCTACACCAGTGGGTGGCAGGGTGCAACCATCATCAGCGACCCTCCCGTAGCAGGCGCGTTTGATTGGCTTGATACACTGATCGATGAGTACGAGGTCTGTATCTACTCATCACGCAGCAAAGATGTTGGGGGCATCGAAGCGATGCGCGATTGGTTTGTCGCGTATGCCTACGACCCTCAGGATCTGGAGTTCCCCACCGAGAAACCTGCGGCCCACCTGACGATTGATGACCGTGCCATCTGCTTCCGGGGCACGTTCCCTTCGATACTTGAAATTGAACACTTCAAACCTTGGTACAAATAATGCCGACCATCTCGCACACAGAAGTCTCTGCCTATCGTCGTTGCCAGAAATCATGGTGGTATCGCTATGTGATGCGCATCAAACGACAGTTTAAAGGGGTGCGTCTGGTGAAGGGGGAGATCTTACATGAGATGCTCAACGTCCTGGTCAAGCAGCGAATGATCAAAGGCTACGCAGGCCCCGACCCTTGGGATGTCCTTGATAAATATGCCACCGAATACGCTACCTATTTTGCATCCGAGAAAGAGATGCATGGAGATATCGTTGGTGACTGCGGCAAGATCTTCGAAGGTTACCTGCGCAAGTGGCGCAAAGACCCACTGAAGTACGAAGCAAGCGAACTGGATCTGTTTTTTGATTTACCTGGGGGTCTGCGCTTCGCAGGGTTCATCGACAAGATCGCTGTAGACAAAGAACAACGCAGGTGGATCGTAGATCACAAGTTCATGGCAAGCATTCCCACCGCAGACGATCGCTTCAGTGAACTGCAGCTGGTGCTGTACGTGTGGGCGTTGCAGCAGAAGAGCCCAGACATAAAGATCGACGGTGTGCTGTGGGACTACGCACGCTCTAAGGCCCCCACCGAACCAGACATCTTGAAGTCAGGGGAACTCAGCCAACGTAAGAATCTCGATTGCGATGTGCATACATACCGCGAAGCGATCAGAAGAAACGAGCTGCTTGAGAGCGATTACAAGGACATGCTGGCTAACTTGGCAGGGAAAGAAGACACCTTCTTTGAACGAGTCTTCTTGGCAAAACCCAGCCAGGTCATGATTGATACAGTGGTCAGTGATTTCTTAGAAACAGCTCGTGAGATCCAAGAGAAGCGCAAGCCTAAAGCCCACTGTGTGCGCAGTATGTCCCCGTTCAACTGCAACGGCTGCGAGTTCAAGCCCGTGTGCGAGTCCGATGTTCGCGGGCATGACTCCGAGTTCATTATCAAATCCGAATATGTGCAACGTGAAGTAGCGGAGTCAAAGTGATGGTAGCTCAGAGACGTAAAAAAGTAGCAACTCAGCCCGAGGTCACGCGCTCAATCCTAGACCAGATCCAACCTGTGGGGTTACTCAAAACCAATCTGGTCATGATGGTGTACGGGCGCTCTGGAACAGGTAAGACTGCCTTCGGCGCAACATTCCCAAAGCCCATTCTGTTCATCGACACCAACGAACGTGGCACAGAAACCATTCGGCAAGAAGAAGACGTGTACGTCGTGCGAGTCACACAGTGGAAGCAGATGACAGACCTGTACGACGGGTTGCGCAATGGGGAGACTGAAGTAGAGTTCGCATCCGTAGTCATCGATCAGGTGACGAACCTGCAAGACATTGGCATGGCTGAAGTGCTACGCAAGAATCGTAAGGGAGCAGATGAGCCATTCTCGCAGCGTAACTGGGGGCAGCTCGGTGGGCTCTTGAAGCAACTCATCACCGACTTCAGGGAATTGTCAGACAAATACAACATACTGTTGATTGCGCATGAGCGTGTCTACGACGGTGGTGACGATGAGCAAGAAGCTATCGAACCCAGCATCGGAGCGCGCGTCATGCCATCGGTAGGAGCCTTCCTTGATGGTGCGGTTGATGCCATCGGGTCAACGTTCATCCGTGAGCGTTGGCAGCGGGAAGACAAAGAAGAGGTGCGCCACGTGGACTACTGTATGCGGATCGGTCCACACGCGTTCTATTCAACCAAGGTCCGCAGACCCCCAAGTGCAGGACCGATTCCAGAACTGATCGTCAACCCGACGTATCAGAAAATTCGGGATCTCACGGAAGGCAAAAGTATCACTCGTAAAAAAGTCAGGAGTTCAAAGTAAATGGCTACCAGAAAGAAATCGGGATCAAGCGCACCTGCAGCACGTGGCGCGCGTAAGGGAGGTGCATCCACCATCACTGTCGACTTCACAGATGTCGAGGCCGGTGGCGGAATGGCGACACCTGACGGTGTCTACCTAGCTACCGTTAGCAGTGCTGAAAAAGAAGTAAGCCAAAATGGTAACGACATGATTGTGGTGCGTCTGAAGACCAACATCGGTTCTACCGTATTCCATCGCTTCGTGCTGTTACCTCAATCCCTGTGGGTACTACGCACCGCGTTGGATTGCATGGGATTTGAAACGCCCAGCGATGAGTTCCGCTTCAGTCTTGAAGACATGGTCGACCAACAGCTGGGTATCGAGATCACCAACGAAACCTACGAAGAAAAAGATCAGCCTCGCGTGACCGGATACCTTCCGGCAGCAGCTGCTGAAGAGATCATTGAACGTGAAGGTGGCGGCGGGAAACCTGCGAAAGGCAAAAGCAAAGACAGTGCCAAGCCCGCGCTGACGAAGCGTGCGGCAAAGCAAGAACCGGAAGACGAGGAAGACGAGACTGAAGAAGAAGAAGAACAACCAACCACACGTCGCAAAGCACCTGCGAAGCGCGGTGCCGTGAAGGTTCCTGAACCTGACGAAGGAGAAGAAGAAGCGGACGAAGACGAGGAAGAAGAACAACCGCCGCCACGTAAGAAGCGTGGTGAGACAGCAGCGCCAAAAAAATCCGGTGCGTTACGTCCCGGCGCACGTGTGGTGTTCTCTGATGATGAAGGTACTGCGATCGAAGGCGTCATTGAAAGCATTGATGGCGCGATTGCTACTGTGGTCGACGATGAAGAGGGTGAGTGGGACATCCCCCTCAAAGAGTTGACTAAGTCATAGGTGATCAGGACTAAGCCACGTCCGTACCAGAACGATGCCGTTGCTGCGGCTTTACCGCACGACGGCTTCGCTCTGTTCGATGAACAACGCGTCGGGAAATGCCTTGAAACACTGATGATCGTCGATCATCGCAAACCGGATTTGACCGTGATCCTTTGTCCCAAGCAGGCTGAGTTGACTTGGCAGAATCAGATAGAGGAACACCTGGAAGTAGATTGGGATGGTCGCTTTGAGATCATCACGTATCAGCAGCCGGTGAAAGATCTCGACCTTCGTAAGTACTGGTACAAGTGGTCCCTGGAGTTTGTGCGTCACGGCGGAACGCTGATGGTGGTTGCTGATGAAGCGCACTACCTAAAGAAGCCTGGGAGCGCACAGTCGCGCTTCGCTCGTACCCTGGGTAAACGTGCACAGTGGCGGCTCGCCCTTACAGGCACGCCTATCGACAGCGGCTATGAACAGTACTGGGCAATCTTTGATTTCATCAGCCACAACCGGATCTTCCAGACGTACGAAAAGTTTAAAGAACGCTACGTTATCTTCGAAGAGATGAAGCGCAAAGACGGCAAGAAGTACAGCGTGATTGTGGACTACAACCACAAAGCAGAGCTGCGACGAATCATCCGTGAGCACAGTCACCGCATCACATTCAATGAGGCACGGGTCGCTATGGGTAAAAGTCCAGTACGCGTTTGCAGAAAAAAGATTTACTTCGATTTGACTCAAAGTTCACGCAACGTATACACCGAGATGGAAGACGAGCTGGAAGTCACCATCGGCGAGCTGACCATTGACTCGGCATTACCCATGACCTTGTTGCAGAAGCTCCAACAGATCTGCGGAGGGTTTCTGCTGCATCAATCACGCATGCCCGGCACTCGAAAACGTTACCGAACAGTGGTGCCTATCGGCGACGAGAAGATCACGAAGCTCATGCAATTGCTTTCCGGATTGAAAGGCAAGATTGTGATCTGCTGTCGCTTCTCTCATGAGATCGCAGCGATCCAAGAAAAGTTTGATGAGTTCAACTGGTCACACAAAGAGATCTCAGGCAAGTCTCCATGGGATGGCGAGTTCGATGTCGACTTTGTGCTTCTGCAGGTGAAGAGTGGGCTTGGTTTCGACCTGTCGGAATCCAACACCTACGTGTTCTACAGCTGGGACCACAGTTACATCACATTTGAGCAGGCCCGCTTTCGCATCATGTCCATGAAGAACACCGAGCAGGTGAACTACTACTTCTTGATGGCCCGAGACACAGTCGAAGACGATTACTTCAACGCTGTTGCACGCAAGAAAAAGTTTGCACAACTCGTTCTCGATCGGTACCGATCATAACGGCAGGAGTACTTTGATGGCGGATGAAACGAGCATTGGCGTTGACGCGCGGCAGTTCTGTGCAATTGCGCTGGAGTCACGTCGGATCGGTACGCAAGATAAGTTCCTCGACTTTGCGATGTTGTGGGCTACTGACGCTGATCGCTACATAGATCACTTGACCGCGTTGCTCGAAGAGAAAGGTGTTGTCTGTATCTGCCGAGGACTTAAACTCGATCCGTTCTGCATTGTTCATACGCTCCCAGAGATAAAGTTGCTGCAATGAATGAGTCATCTCTCTGGGACTGGTTACGCGACTGCGCTCTGCCGTTAGGCAACTACTCACGTATTGAGTCCCCGGATACCTCACCTGGATTTCCAGATGCTTACTACACCACTGAGGGGCACAGCGGCACCATTGAGCTAAAGTACGCACGGCACAAGAGCCCGCCCTTCCCCAATGATGAGACCGGACTTCGCAAGTCTCAGCTGCGGTGGATTCGTGAAGAGGTCAGGAACGGTGGGGCTGTGTGGATCTTCGCAGAGATCCCTGCTCGGTTAAATCCAATCGGCCTGGATCTGATTCTGTGCATCCACGGTGAGCATGCTTCAGCTTTCAACGGAGCCAGCTTCAAACTTCTGACGGACATAGCTACGCATACGTTATTTCGCAAAGAACCCAGAGACGCTGCTCGCAAATTAGAGGAGATACTTCGTGGACCGAACGTGCTCTTACCGTGACCCTTGGAACATCGCACGCTGCACCGAATGCAATGTCACTGTCGATCTCTGCCAGTGCGTCAACGTGGCCAATAGCGCACACGAACGCTTAAGTGGCCCTGATGGTATTGTCATGGCCATGGTACGCGGGGAACTGATCGCAGCTCGTCAACAGTTTCCGGGGAGCACTCACATGTTGGCGGCTCTCATGGAAGAAGTTGGTGAGCTTGCTCAGGCAATGATCGACCACGATCGTGGAGGCAGCCAAACAGCTATCCAGGTGCTACGCGAAGCTGTCCAGGTAGCATCCATGGCTGTTCGCATAGCTGTTGAGGGGGATGACAACATGGTCTATGAATTCCCTATGCTAGATCAGGGTTTGCCACGTACTCGCCCAACCCCCAGGTGAAGAGCCATGGCTGACGACGACATTGGAATGGACAAAGGTGAGATCGAGACCCGTATAGGCACCTCCAACGGACGGGTAGTTATTATCTGGCCCAAGGCGATTGCCTGGGTCACCTTCGACCCAGACTCAGCGGACAACTTCGCCAACATGCTCAAGATCCGCGCTGCCGAGTGCCGCGTTGAACTGGCCAAGGCAGCTCATAGCGCTATTACAAAACATTAACTTTCCACGGAAGCGAATACGTGTATGATGCAAGATGATTCATCCACTATGGAGATATGAGCATGGCTAGCAGAGCGGCTTCCGACAGCATCGGGGCACAGTTGGCAATGATGAGAAAACGAAACAAGAAGGTCTGCGGAAACCCCGAATGCAAACTGAAATTCGATGGGCTCTCCATCACCACGTATTGCTCTGACGAGTGTCGCTTCCGAGCGGCATATCTGCGGCGCAAGAAGCCAGAGTAAACCAGGGAGATTCAAATGGCATTCCTGAAACAACACCGCAAAGCAACACTGCAGCTCGAAGGTCGCAAACTGACGGGCGCATTTGAAGTGAGCCTCACCAACGAGAACGATCGTGAAGTGCTGATGGAATGGATCAGTGAGATTCGCAAGCAGCTGCGTCAATTCGATTCGGCGAAAAAAGCATCATGATGATGGTGGACCTGGAAGGCACGCTGACCGATCACTCTGAACGGATAGCAATCCTTCTGACCCTCACCAAGAGCGATCGTAGGAATCAAGACGCGTGGAAGACTTACTACGCGGGCATCCTAAGTGATCCCCCGCGTGAAGCTGTCATGCGTTACGTTCGAACTGCTATTCAGCAGGGCGAACGGCTACTAGTCTTCAGCACACGCTTCGCTAATAAATACCGACACGAAGAGGCGTGGCTTCGTGCTCATGAGTTGTGGGAGCACGTCGAGTTACTCCAGCGTGGTAACACCGAGACAAAGATTGAAGGTCCCAGCCTTGTCGTTAAGTGGGTGAAAGAATTTCAGCCAAGTGTGTTCATCGATGATCGCCCCGAGGCACGTCAGATGGTGCGAGGGCTTGTACCTGGAATGCTCATCCTCGACCCTGCCGAACTGCAAACGTCCTTCCTACCCATGCCCATCAAGGAGCCTACTGCTATGATCGAGTTGGTGAATTCCACCAGTGACGAACGTCTCGTCAGCAACGTCGTACCGCCGAGCCCTGAGAGCAATGATGGATCCGCAGTGTGCTGATGGGTTCGTCTATCACGTCTGGGGTGACGACGGACTCTGTCAGCGCTGTGGTGTCAGCGGGTGCCGGGGAAAGCCATTCGCCGAGAGATTGGAGGACGACCTGTCTGGGTCTGCATTGCTCGGGCCAAGCCGCCTTGTTGATCTCCCGCGCCGATCCGATTTCGGGGGATCACATCACGAGGTCGATTCTGCATCCGCAGTTTCTGGAGCACTCCCTGCATGCTTGACGGCAGACGTGGTCCGCCCATCGGGAGGCCTCCAGATCCCTGACTTCCTTCGGGGATGGGACGTGGACCGCCACCAGTAGGGAGCGGCATACGCATGTCACCACCCATATCCAGGGGCGCAGGTTGAGGGAACATCATTCCTGGCGGTAGAGGTGGTGGTTTTCGTGTGTGCATCTGCCCCGGCATCTGTCCCGGCTGAGCTTGCCCCCCCCACAAAGGCTCGCTGCTAGACTGAATCATTCCTTGATCTGGACTGGAATTCATCGCGGCCAATAGCCCCCCCGAATTCGTATCTGGCCCCATCATGGGCACCGGTCCCCCCAGTTGCATCCGCACCGGCCCCCCCTGAGCCTTACCCCTGCGGTTCAGGATGTCCTCGATACGCTGTTTGTGCGCACGTAAACGCTCGCTGTGGGCTGTGGAAGCGCCTCCCCCCAGGTAAGGACCCTCTGGAGCAGTTGCGGCCTGCAGGCCTCCACGTGGTGCGCGCAATGCAGCTTCCCGTACACGTTGAGCATCCCACTGCTGGTTCTGGATCCGATTCGGGTCGTCAACAGCCATGTGCTGGTAAGGATCCCCCTCCGTACGGGCAAACTGATCGTAGTTCCTGGCAGTAGGATCTACGACGCTGTATTTGTCCCAAAGCATGCGCGTGATCGAACCGGGCTCCCCGTGCTCCATTCCCGATGTAGGTGCCGGGAGAGGGACGTAGGGTTTGGAGCCTCCCAAGATGGTGGGTTCGGTACCGCCACCCGCAGCCGCTATATTCTCGGCAGCGCGATGGATCATCCCCCCCGACCTGTAGTGTTCCACTTTCTGGCTGTCGTTCACGAAGCCTTCTGCGACAGCCCGAGACGGAGGGTTCTGCATGTAACGGGGGGTCCATCCGTGAGAGATGCCTCGCATCAGACGCGCCTGTTTTGCACTCTTGAACGGCATAGCAACTGCTCCCCCTCGCGCAAATTTAATAAGTCCACCATGTGCTTCCCGATGTTTTATGGTCGCATCGTTTGGATGAAAGATGACGTAGTTGTGCGAACCCTCACCAGCCTCTCGGCTACCTTGGTCTAAGTATTTGATACCGGGAACACCTTGTGAATGGAGGTAAGCAGCTGCCTCTTTATCACCACCTAATGCACGTGATAATGCTTGGTGAATGCTTGCCCCATCGCGCGGTTTATCAAAATAAGCGGTCCAGTCGCTGCCGGTGTAATCACCCCGATCATTGGTGAAGCTGCTGACAGCATCTCTAACTGTTTTTGGCTGCTCACCCAGGGGCTTATCCCAATCAAGCAAATGGCTCTCATGAGGAATCTCAATCGTGTACAGCCTCCCATTTGGTTTGATTTCTACCTGCGTTCCGCTGCCTTTCAATTCTCTTAGGTAGTCGAGCGCGTTGTACAGGTTTTGTGCCTTCCGAAGGAATGCTTTCCGATCCGGGCTACGGTTCATGTCGAGAAGCTTATTCGCATTCGGGATGGCATAGTTTTCAAGCTCATCAAGAGCCTGATCTAAGTTCCCACCATGTGCCCTTAGGTAATTACGCGCCTCAATAGGGACGTTAGTCGCAGGCTTCGGGGTGAGATTCAGATCAAAGCCCCCAAGCTTGTCCCGGTATTCCGTTCCCACCTCACGGTTACCCGCAGAGTAGATGCCGTGCCCATACGCCGCAGCACCCTCTCCAGCCCCCACCTTGCTCATATCAAACTCGCCGAGCGGGTTATTGGGGGTCGCCGGAAAAGTATACGGCGTACCGTGATGTGAGGTAGTTACGCTACGAACGGGGGGCTCCTGTCCGCCCCCTACCGCTCGATCCATTGCCCTGCCTTCCGCATCAGACATCAGGCGTCTTTGCTCAGCATAGGGGTCACCCGTAGCACGAGCACTAAGCTCGGATTCAACCTCCGGATTTCTAGGATCTTTCTCAAGTGCTTTCCACAGTTCGCCGTGGGTGAAATCCTTGAACTTTGGATTAAACCCCGGATTAACAGGGGGGCGAACGGGTGCCCGAAGAGACGCGCGACGAAATGGCAGAAATGCACTAAGCGCACCCGTGGTGAGTGCGCCTGTGGCCGGTGATGCTTGACCTACTGTCTTGCCTGGGAATTCCAACGCTTTATTGATGGGGTCCATAACGGCACCCAAACCTGCAAGCCCAGCGTTACCTTGCTCAGTGCGAGGTTCGTAGGTCATTGACTGCTGCAAGCGCTGGACTACCTCCGCTGCAGCTTTAGGATCTTGCCTGTGCAGGAGCGACAGCAGCCCACCAATGCCTGCGATCGGAGTCGCAGCAGCACCCGTCAGTGCAGTTGCAGCAGGCTCGGTAAGTGCGCGCCACCATTCACCTGTTGGCTTCTCAGCCATTTAATCCACTCGTCCCGTGCGACCATCAATGATCGCAACATCAGGTTTCGGTTGGATCAGAGCCAGGATGCTTGCCATGACTTCAAGTTTCGTCTCATCACGCAAGCCCAAGGGTGAATTATCGTCGGCCCCACCATGAACACCCACTTGCTGCCGATCTTTCCAGTGCTCACGCTGGCGATTGGTGATCCACAGTTTGATTGCCGCGACATCCGGCTTGTGATGCTTGATCGTTTGGGCACGGATGATCTCGCCGTCCCACTGGAATATCTTTTCTTCATCGTGGCTGTAGCCCACAGCAGTTTGGTACAGCGATCCAAACACAGCTACGTCAGCATCAGTGTACCCATTCTCAAGAGCTTTCTGGAATGCAGGGTATTCCTTCTTCCATCGCCCTATTTGCGTCTCCGAAATGTCGAGCAGTTCGGACATCTGCTCTTCAGTGACGCCTCGCATGGCAATTGCGCGCACCTGATCCAGATGGTTAGGTAAGAAGAGGCGCTTATTTTCAGCCAATAAATGGCCTACGCGATTCCTGACCAAACGTTTCCGTACTGCTGGCATTTACGGCGCTACTCCTTGAAACATCTCTAGGGCTCTCTTCGGCAGATCGGCGAGGCCAGCGGTGCTTTCCTTCGCCTTAGCCTTCAACGAAGAAACCTGTTTCTGACTTTCTGTCTTCAGCATCTCGGGCGTGATCTCGGAGAAGTCGACCTCAGGCAAATCGAGACGCTGCTGCCGCCACTGATTATCCAACGCGACCATCACAGGGCGCATCTGGTTCATGATGGCTTCGGTAGCTTTTGGATTACCTTTGGCATGTGCAAGTCGGATCATTTGGTTGCGCACGTACTGACTTTCTGCAGTGTGTGCAACAACGCTGGTAACTGCAGCAGCCCCAACGAGGGCACCCAGCATCTCCGTCAGAAGAGCACCACCTGCTGCAGCAGCAGATGCAGCCATCCCAAGACCCTTACCCGATGACTGCGCTTTGTTGGTGATCTTCAGATACTCACGCGCGCCTGTCAGCAATTCCTGGTCGCCCGCCTTGAATATGATGCGCATAGTTCGACGTGATTGGGGGGTGTCGAGGTACGCAGCAAACTTAGCAGGGTCCACCGACTGCGGTGCTGCATCCGGTCGCCACTTCCCAGCCGTCAGCGCTTTCGTCATGAAGCGTTGCCCTACAGCCCTCTGGCCCTCCTTCGTGAGCCTGTCGAATAGCTCCTGCATCAAGACCGGTTTGTCTGCGTCCATCAGTTTGTCCACGACATCACCGTTGAGGTCACCTATAGCCAGGTGCTTCCGCAAAACCTTGTCTGTAACGCTGTTGCTTTCACGTACCCAGGCGCGGCCTATCGCGTCCTGTGTTGGGTTTTTATTCTTCCCCCAGAACCTCGCCCTGACCATGCGATCGACAAACGATTGCGCGATCTCCTTACCCAGTGAAGAGTCAACATCGATGTTGTACTCGTGGGCCAACTCGGTCAGCGTGTCCGCACGTTGCGCCTGCTGCTTCACACGTACTGAACCCAAGCCGGTAAGTGGAATTCGCTCAGCCATCTTGAAGAAGATCTTCAATGGGGGTGATAGCTTTTCGAACAGTGCGTCTGACGTTCCGATCTTCTTACCTGTATCTTCCGCGTACTGCAGCGCTTGCGAGATGGTCTTAGGAGCAACGTTCTTGGCAATATCCTGGGTACTTGTGCCCCCCAGAAAAGTTGGTAGTGCCTGCTTTGCTTCCTGCAGCGTGCCTGGTATCAACTTCGTCCCAGCACTGATAGCGGGTTTCGCGATGTACTCAGGTATAGCTCCAGCAGCAGCACTGAGCGCAATGTCCCCTTTGTTGAACTCACCCCCAGCCAGTGACTGGCCTGCTTGCATTGCGCCTTCAGTGACGCCTGCCCCCACACCCATCACTCCTACTGCAGCTGAAGTAGCTTCCGCCAACGCTTTCTTCTTCGCAGTGTTCGTGATCGCGGTACGTGCTGCTACCAACGGTATCTGGGTAGCTCCAGCTGCCAAGCGACCTGACGGTGTGAATGCAGAGGCAAGGCCCAGCAGCTGCAGGATGTCCATGTAGCTGACACCAGGACGATTGATGACTGCCTGCGCCCCATTAGAATTGTTAGTCGCAATGAGAGTACCGTCCGGCGCATACGTGATACCCACGTCCGGATTCTGCGCAGTCAGCATCTTCGCAATCTCTGCCGGATCAGACGCTGTCAACATAGCAGCGGTCACGCCGAAGTTCTTCGCTACGTCTTTCCGTGTTTCTTCTGGCGGTAAGAACGGGCGAGTACCTGTCTGCGCAAGTTCAGGTAACTGAAGAGATGCGCGTGATGTTCCTTTCTTCTCGGGGAACGGAGTCTTTTCCATATCCTCCGTAGCAGCCATTTCGGTCTCGGCGTACGGATCGAAGTTCGGATCGTCTTCAGCGTACGGATCGTAATCAGTTGCTTCAGCCATCAGATTGCAACTCCCAATTTACGCAACTCGACTACGATGTCATCGCTCATGTCGAAGCGTTTTTGGAACATCTCGATCTCTTTCTTCTGCTGGTCAGGTGCCTTTGCATCGCGCATCCGCTGCAGGAATCTTTCAAGAGATGCCGTGGAAGGCTTACGATTCACTTCAGCAGGTGTATCTCCCTGCTTCTTCCGGTACGCATCAATCTGGCCGCGTATATACTCACGGTAACCTTTGTTCTTGATCTGCCCTGCTGCGGTATAGCCACGATCGATCGTATCGTCATAGGTCTGCAGCATGTCGTCGAGGACCCTCATGTTCGTATCGACGTTCTGCGTCAGACGAGCGTGTTGCTGTTCGATCTTCCGGTATTCGAAATCAGTTTTGCTACCCGTGAGTTGCAACAGCTGGTCCATCAATGCGCCTCCCACCTTGCTTTGTAGAGCCAGCAGTTGAGTTCCTTCCGGGATCGCTTCCGTGATACCGAGGTACTCCGTCAGCCTGAGCATATCGGCCTTCAAGCCACTCGTTGTACCGCCACCTGCTTTGACCTTCGCGAGGATGCGATACGCCTCTTTGATTTTCGGCTGTACCACCATCGCACCCGTCGCTGCATTGATGTGCTTCGTGTAATCAGTGGAAGCTCCTTCAGCTTCCTCTCGTGCCGTTGTTGTCGAAGTAACAGTCAGCGGGTTCACTGTTGCAGCAACCTCAATCGGTTTACCGTCAGCCTCGCTGAGGTGCCGAACGGTTTCACCACCCGGCATCAATACTTCACTGTATCGCACAACATGATCCGTACTGGGATCCAACCCCAGATTCGCTGCTTCTATGCCCGCCTTAACGATCGCGTTATACGAGCCAAGGACACGTGCGCGGGCCTGCCCAACTTGGTACCCCGCTTCTTTTCCGAGAATGTCGATCTCGTTCTTCGCGTACTCGTTCTCAGCACCAGCCTCTTGTTCGTTAATTCTCTGCAGCGCAAGCTGACGCTCTAACGCTTCTTTGTTAGTCAGCTCTTGTTGCTGACGGACCAACCCCGCCGAGTTACTTACGGATTCACCGAAGCCACCAGTCTTCGTCGGTGCCAACATGCCCTGGGCCAGGGCTAGCCATCGCGTGGACTTGTCTTCAGGCTTCATTGCCAGCAACGCTTCCTGTCCGGATCTCAATCGTGCGATGGCTCTCTCGTACGCTGACTGGTTGACCTTGCGTGCTGCCTGGACGGAAGCTTGCAACGAGTCAGGCAGTGCATCGCCAACGGTCCTCTGTGATGCAGCAGCATCTAGCGCGCCTGACCCCCCCACAGTGCCGTCAGAGTTTGCATCTCCATAGGAATCTTCGTCGTCAACACCAACTGCTTCGGCAAGGCCACCACTTTGGTAACGCTTTTTCATCAGTCTTGATCCTCTATTTTCACCGCACCTTGCGAACGTGTCGTCAAGTCACAGTGGGGGTAAATCTTACCTGCCACCGCTTGCAGTTCTGGCTGCTGTCGTGAACGACCAGTCAAAGACCGCACCCAGTTTGCGCCTCGACTGAAGAAACCACGAACAGCTTGCGCAAGGCCCCCTAGCCCATAGCCCTGCGCTTCATACGCACCAACTTTCCCCCGGTGGCATAGTGCGCCAACCCTCCGTGACGATAGTCATTGGGACCTGCAAAATGCCCGCTATAATCCACACGAGGTGCTGTGTGATCTTCGATGTACTCTCCGGTCAGATTGTCGATGTATCCGCCTTCAGCTGCGTGAACTGGGCCACCACGTGCAGAGGTCAATCCCTTGTACGTGCCGTACGCACCTGCAATCTGTGCAAGACCGGACGGTTGGTAAATATCTGCGGGGCCAGTCTCTTGCCTGTTGACGGTGCGACCGACAGCTGATGCGGGAATCCCTCGAATGATGTCCGACATATACGCTGCACGCTGCATCGGCAGATCGCGTTGTTCCAGGAAATCTTTGTACGCAAGATCCAACCCCGCCTGCGTTTGCCCTTGCCGAGTCTTGCCAATATTTTCAAGTGCTGCCGAATCCAACGAACCCAGCTTGGAAGATGCCTCGCCCATCTGTCCCAGCTGATTTGCGCCCTGGAACTGAGCCAATGCACCCTGCACCCCAAGTCGTCCCGTGGCTTCTTCGAGACCACCTGCGGTCTTAGCAAGCTCACCCGCACGACTTCGATCAGATCCATAGATATCAGCCGCCTGTCCGTACGCAGTACCCAACGTACTCAGACGTTGCTGCTCCAGGTTCTCTTGGATGTCCCGAACCCCTTTGACACCGATATCTTCCATGGAGCCGAAGCCACCACGTGATCCGTACTGACCCGCCCCTGCGAAAGTCCGTTGGAGCTTCGGCAAGAAGTTCTCCTCCAGCGTGCGCGTGGCAAGGCCTTCCTGTCGATTTAGCACATTCTGTACATAGGGGTTCATGTACGCTTCAACATTGCCCGGATCGTTGAAGTTACCCCCAGCCTGATCTATGTAAGGTTGTGCCGCTCCGCGCACATCAGTGTTCCCTGCGCGTGAAGCTTGCTGAAGCCCCCCCTGCGTTGCCTCTGCACCTGATTCGAGGTACGGCTGATACGCGCCGATGTTCTCTTGCGCAAGCCCAAAAGCCCCCTCCTGCTCAGGGGTAAAGCCTGCGATGCGGGGACCTTCGTACGGAATGTACGGTTCAGCTGCGGCAGCGTTCGCACGAGCGATCAAGCCCTGCGTGTAGTCCGACATCCACTTCGGGACATTCTCAACAGTCTGTCCGTAAGTAGTGACTGACTTCGGAGGTTTCCCCTCGAATAAAAAGTCAGTAATGCTTGACATCTAATTCCTCCCCGCAGCGATTTGTGCCCGTCGCAGTGCCTTCATTCCGCCACCCATCGACATGTATTTTGCAGGGGGCTTCGCCTTGTGCGTGAACTCCCCCTTCTTCAGATTCGTCGCCTTGTGCTGGCGTAAATTACGTCGCATTTCATCAAGACGCCGCGCACCAGCATCACCCGAACCATCCCCCAGCAATGACACGGTCTCAGCATCGACGACGTATTCACCGTCACTGAGCCTCGCCTCAATGTCATCGGAGCGTCCGGTACCGGGTCCCCGCACGTAACGACCCTGCGCCGCTGTCTGAGGCTGTGCTTGCGGGGGAATCATCTCATTCGTGGTCCCGTTGAAGGTCCAGCCCTGCTGCTCCAGAGCCTGCCGTTGCGACGCACCGACATTACCTGGGGGCAGTATGATCGAACCCTGACCTGGAGGGGTCGCCAACGATGGGGCTGACGCAGCAGCAAGCCCCCCCTGCTTCTCGTATGACTCAGGCCCCAGGAACAGGTGTTGCCCCGACATAGGAGCGCCGGGGCGTCCGTACGTGTAATACGAGTTGGGGTCCATCGGCCGAATGGAGCGCTTCAGTGAGTACTGCGGTAACGGTTCATTGAAGTCTTCCGGATACAGTGGCGGTTTGGGGTTGCCATAGCCCCCTTGCGACGAACCTCCCAAGGCACCGAGCCCAAGAATCGCAGGCAGGGCGTAGTCTTCTATACTGGTTCCTTTGCCCATTTGGGCTGCGCCTGCGGCTTGCGCAGCGCCCCCAGGGGTACCAGCAGAGGCTACCGCAGAACCCGGCGCTGTAGCGTCACCGTAGATGCCTCCAGAGATGGCCCCATCCTTCACTACCGGTGAGTCATTCATGGGATCTGCAGAACCGGGATCCATGTTGATCTCCGGAGTCGTCGGCGTGGTGCCGAAGTAATCCTGAGCACCCGCGACAAACTTGTTCACCATGGGGCGTGTTACTGCCGCATTCAGCCCCCCCTGCACTGCGCCCTCCCCAAAATCTCCTCCGCTCGCTTTTGACCCAAGGCCTTGAAGCGTCGCGCTACCTGCGATGTCAGCAGTCTTTCCCGACAGCCCTACCGCTTTACCTGCAGCTTCACCCAAGCCCCCAGAAATGGCACCGCTGACTGCCCCCCGTATGGCCCCTTCTTTGCCACCGGCAACAGCACCGAGGCCTCCCTGAATGACTGCATTGCCAGCGATCGTAGCTGCAGTGCCCGATGCACCCATGAACGCCCCAATGGCAGGTGCTGCCCAAGGAGCAAAAACAGCCAGCGCGATCGGTGCCACGGTCTGAAAGATAGGAGAACCCACCACCTTTTTCACGGCGTGTTTGATCTTCTTCCACGCACTGCTCAAGAAGCCGTACTCACCAATGCCGGTCTTGGGGTTGATCGTCGGCTTGCCCCACATGGCAGTGATCGCGTCGTACTCATCGGGTGCGAGATGCAACATCATCGAATCGTCACCACGACCCGCGCGTCGAGCCGTCTCAGCTGCGCGTCGAGTTGACCCCCCATGAGCCATTGCAGGGGTGATTCCCGTATCAGGAGCCGAGTACAAACGCAGCTGTTTAGCTTTAGCCTTTGGCACGCCCTGTCGGGTCAGCATTTTTTGTGCTGCTTGGGTGTAGAGCAGTTGAGGACCGCCAGGCATCGACTCGATCTGCTTCGCAGCGTCGATAACTTCTTGGTTGCCCCCTTGCTGGCTCAACAGCTGTGCGAGGCCCCCTTGCGTTTCACTCTGCATGTTTCGTAGCTTTGGCACTTGCGCTCCTTCCCGTCTCCGACCTGTTCACGTTCATGATTTATCCCGAGAAGTCAGCGACTGCAAACAAACGTTCGGCCCACTCTTTCCAATCAGGGTAGGTAAACGGATCGGGTGCATTTTGCCCCAATGGGTTGTTATCGCAGAAGACACGTTGTGCCCAGCGTTGCCAATCATTTAGGTCATCGAGGCGTGGGTAGTTCTTTGATTTCTCTTCCAGAAGAGAACTCATTTGATCCGACCACTCAACCACGCCAGAAAAGCCCCGAGGGTCTAAGAGCGTCATGATTCAACCCGTCCATCAGCGGGTTCCATATGCGCATACGTGTCACCGTATTCGTAATTGCCCCCCTGTACGTTGGACTCCCAACGAAAGCTCATCAGTCTACGAATGCCATCTTTCAACTTGAGGGTCTCATCAGTCGAAGTCGCGGCTGTGTCAGAGAACGTTTTAGTAGCACTCAAGACCAGGGGTGCTCTTGAATTTGCTCGACCGTTCACCTGCATTGTCATGTCCCCCACTTGAACAAAGTCGGGCTCAATGCGTGCAACACGCAAAGATTTGGAACTGCTGGACTGCTCCAGCATCGATAACTCGTGCGTTTCGAAGTAAGACTGAATCGCACTTATGGTGGAAGCGCGGATCTTGTCCAGTGCAGTCTCATGCTGCCACAACGTGCGCCCATTGACCGTGACTTCGTTATCGACCGCAAAGGGACGCTGGTACACATCTGCATAAATCCCTGCAGTGCGCCCCTGATCTACAGTGTTAGAGTCTGGCAAAGCAGTGTCATACCACGTGTTCTCTCGCAAGTTGTAGATCACCGCATGCGTGCACTCGGTAGCACTGCCTCTTGGGTAACACCACCAGATCTCTCCGTAACGTGGGATCTTGAAGCCAAAGCACTTTTGCCGTTCATTGAAGTTGATGTTGTCAAAGAACCAGTTCTGGCTCATGTCGTTCGGGATCTCCCGTACAACACCGTTGAACATCAGCCAACGATCAACACCCGGCCAGTAATAAATCCCGTCGTATTCGACAATGCCTTGCGAACTCAAGACGGAGATATCAGTAGCCAGAATGTCGAATGCAAAATCTGGAGGTCCTCCTGGTTGGAAAGATCCCCGAATCAAAGCGTTAAGTGCCCACAGCAAAATACCCGGACCAGAACCCGATCCGCGTAACGCCATGCCACGCACGATCTTTTGAGTACCCACATTGAAGTCGATCGGTAGTGTCGCCAAATTGTTGATGGCGGATTGTCGGATGAGCCCATCACTACCAAAAGCAAATAGATACTGACCTGTCACGCAGATGCCACCACTAACAGGCACCGCATTCCACGCTGCATTCAATCCGGCAGTAACGAGAACACCTGCAGCTGTGACCACACCAATATAAATATTTCGCCCTACAGAGTTATCAATATCCGCAAGGTTCGGAGCAGCGTGAGCCACCAACAATGTCTGCGCTGCACCTGAAGTATCCGCGAAGATCGCAAACTGCCACAGATTATTTACGCTTGTTACAAATCCTGCAGGCGTGCGACTGTTGAAAGCTGTTAGCGTGCCATTTGAAACAAGATACTGCCCAAGAGTGTTGGGGTGTCCCAAGTGCAAATACTGGGTGTCGTCTCGCGAGAAGCTCGTCATCCCCCGCGTAATCTCAGGCACCGTATCCGTGACCTGTTGGTATCCCCCAATCTTCTTGGGACGACCCCGCTGAAATCTGCACCACTGCACATCGAGATAATAGCCGCCCTCGAACCGGCTACCATCTCGCTTGACGCCTGACTTCGAGACAATGAGTACCGGTTGCTCAGGCATTATGCGACCTTCTGAACACGCATGAAGGAACCTGCCTGGAGAGATGTATTCGTGCCGTTACTCGTTCCCTGTGCCCATTGCAGATCAATCGCTGTCCCAGCGGTGTAAGCCGCACCAGTCACAACACCAAACCGACAGGTCACCCATTCATCGACACCCGCATTGTCGAATGTTGCCTTGGTTTGTAGGACCCCCGCTGAACCGTTCGTCACTAAGCTCTCGACGGTGCCCCCCTGTTGAACCGACCAACCTATGCCGTTTTGAACAGAGACATTGCCTGCCTGCCCATTGAAATCAAATTGCCACCGAAAGCCATTAGCAGTAGCACCGTTGCCCGCAAAGACGAGGGCCACCTCAATGATGTAACGCGAACTCGGCTGAAGCGCGAACCCTGCCAAATCAGGATCATCAGTGGGGGTGATTGTTGTGTTTCTCGATGTCGTACCCGATTTGACGTTCCCCGTCACCATCGCTGCAAAAATGTTCGCAATCGTTGCCTTTCTTTTTGCTGGGACACTGACATCCTGCAGGGGCATCTCATCATCAAACTTGAGTGCTGTTTCAGCTGTCATCCCGGCAATGTCCATCGCCAGGTCGTTGGCGTTGACGATAATGCCGCCGTTCGCCACGGCAACAACATCGAAAGTACGATCAGCGGAGAGATCGCCCCCACCAGTCATGCCTGCACCAGCAGTCACAAGTCGAGAGGTTGGGGGTACCTGCAGTGCAGCTTGAGCAGCGGCAATCGTAGTAGCTCCGGTGCCCCCCTGTCCGATCGTTATCGGGAACACAACAGCTGATGCGCTCGTTGCGTTAATTACGTTCGTAGAATCGCAGTACAGGATTACCGTCTGACCTTGAACAACTGTCGGAGGGCCTACTTGAGCAGCTGTAGAGACCGATAAGGTGAAGGCACCTGTCGTCTCATTATCCACCCAGTACTGCTGAATCGTATTTGGAACAACGATGCGACGATTACCTACAAGCGCACCGGTAAAGCGATACGCGATGCGATTCAAATTCGCACCGGCTAACACGAAGTCACCCGAACCAGGAACAGGGATCGACACGTAATCAAATGCGATCGATGAGCCCGAACTTAAGCCGACAGTGAAGAAGTTTGCGCCGTCCGTGAAGATGAAACACGAGTCAAGCGGATCCATATTGATGCTAGCCGAGCCATCGATGGAGCCCGCAGCAGGCAAAACATTCAATGTGCCCGAACCGGAATTGCGTAACATGAAAAACCAATCGCTACCCACAACACCGGCAGTGGGCAGGTTGCAGATACCTGCACCTGAGGTGTAGATCAGACACTTCGCTCGATCAGCACTAACTACCGTGATCGGTGTTGATGCTTTGACAGAAGAATCAATCTTCTGATTCAGCGTAGTCGCAACTGCTTTAATCCCAGCACCCGCAAGTGCCGATGCCGAAGCAACTGAGACTGAGGCCCCCATCTGAAAAGTTGACCAAGTCCCTGCCGCTGTCGTATTGCTGGTGAGAACAAGTACCCACTGTTCTCCTGGTTGCACAGTTTGAAGCGTGCCCCCGGCCGAGTTCAAAACAGTGAATGCATTCGCACCCACGTTGTTGAACGTCGTCTTATTGCCCGTCGCTGCGATGAGTGCCGAAGGCATCGTGATGCTGAGACTGACTGCGGTGGCGTTGACGTTGATGAAATCAGCAACAACTAAACTGCCAGTGATCTGCTGTTCAGTGGGCCACTGAAGCGTAGCGTTGATAGCCGTCGTGATCAGGACGAAACTTAGCTGTGACGGGAAGATCAGATTCCCACCAAACACATTGGTGTAAGGCATCAGACGTTCTCCCTCGTAACTTGCCTGTCGATAATTCGTTTCACGTCCTGTGCTTCGAGGATTGCAACGTCACGGTCATAGATACCCTGCCACACAGGAATTCGCTCATCGTTCTTGAGGAACGGTGTCGCTTGTAGAAGCGCACCATGAAGCAACGCATTGGGCGCAAAATCAGTCGTCCAATTTGTTTGATTGACATCATCAAGCAGCGCAGGCATTTGCCAGAAATTCACCTCGAAGGGATATGCCACATCAGGTGTCGGCGCGATGAGCCAGTTGTAGTAGTCATAGTCCGCAAAGAATTTGGGTTGCGCTAGCAACGCTTCATCCGGCCAGTACAATCGGCAGTACTCGTATGAACGAGTGAACAGAGGGGTGCGTACCTGCGAGGCACCTACGCCAAAGTTCATCGAGATTGTCGCACGCCACCGGTTAGGCTTCGCGATCACAGATCCCCCAACCAGCATGGTGTTCGTCACCACGGTAACGAAACCGAGCAACTTGAGGGAGTTGGCCAGGTCGCGCTCAGCCAGGTTGATCAGGCTGGGCAGCTGCTCAAACACTGTGGGGTCGACAGCTGTCCCGCGCTCCAGATAGGCCCGAAGGTCTGTCAAAAGCGAGTTATAGGTCATCGAGACGGCCATCGATTACTCCTCAGACCAGGGGTTCTGGTTCTTCCACGTTGTCGTCGTCCAGGGTCTCTTCGGCCAGGGCCACTTGCCACTCACGCACATTCTCCACACGCTTGCGCAAGTCGCCCCATTGTGCAGGTGTTGGGGATCGTCCTAGAGAAATGACACTCTCGATGACTTCCCTGAATGCATGAATGTCATCTGACGCAGAATCGTCACCCTCAACTGCTAGTGTAGCGAGGATGGTCAGTAGCTCAGATGTCTCACCCGCTCTTAAGCCGCTCTCACCGCTCAAAGTGGGGTTGGCAAGAGCTACCGCAAGACGTTCAAGCGTTTGTACTATTCCGAGATCAGCCAAGCTCATGGACTTGCTCCTGTTACGCCGATTTTTCGATTTGCTTCAGTTCAGGCACCGGTTGAGGCCTCGGCGGATTCGCCAAAATAACCGTACCCGCTGCGATGCCTTGCAGGATCACGCTCAGATAATTCAAGTGCCCAGAAACGGCCAGCGTCACACTGACACGCAATTCAGGGTCCGAGAGCAATCCAAGACCTGCCTGCGCAGCTGCTTGAACTTGTTGGGGGGAAAGATTTACTTCTTGTTGCACTGTAGCCTCCAGGGCTGGTTGGGGGATTTAATTTAGTCGAGTCACGGTGATATTGCCGTCGCCACCCAAGGTCAGTGATCCGGAAGCTCCCGATCGAGCAGCCTGCAAACTGAACGTGGATGCCGAAGCGCTACTGTAGTTGAGAGTGCCCGTAAAACGAACAACATGAGTATTCGTGGGTGTGACTGGCGTGAGACTCATCGTTGAGAACAACGACTGGTCTAGGGCATTATCGGTGACCCCACCTGCTGCAGCTCCAGCATCTATCAATTCCCAGAGCATCGTACAAGTGGCATCCGTAGCCCCAGCAGTTCGAGCAAAGAAGAACTGGAAGTCAGCGGGAGTTCCTGCGCCCGAGACAATGGTGATGAAACCATCGATCTTGTAGATCCCACTGGTGCCCTGCAGGTCAAAAGCCATACCTGTGACGGTAGTCAGGACTGTCGTGTTTATCGTCTGCCCGGTGGCTCCTTGCGCAGCCACACGCAAGTCCGGCCGCGTCAACACCCCAGCCAGTGCAGCAGTAGGTACATTCCAACCGGTGATCACGCCAGCGTTGGTGATCCTCAGTCGTTCTACCGGTGTGATAGTGCCGTCCAACGTAGTCAGGAACATCAACCGACCGGGCATGTCAGCGGCACCTGGAGTACCGTCTGACGCGGCTTGAATCTGCGCCGCGATGTTGGTGATGTCCGAGCCGTTAGCTCCGTACCAATTGATCGACCCCAAGATGTCGTTGTTCTGAACGATCGTGTACGAACTCGCCGTCGTGCCACGAGATTTGCGCAGGGCGTAGACGGGACCTGTCGCACTGTTGGTGTAGTGATCAAGAGCAACAGAGGGGCCAACACCCTGAATCACGATTCCAGCGATGGCGCTTTCTACGGGGTTCGGTGCGTTGCCGTAAGCGAAACCTGAGATCAGGACCGAGACCATCCCGTTCTGGAGAATGCGCATGCGCTCAACAGAAGCAGTCGTTCCATCGGGCGTGGTGCTGAACACCAACCGACCGGGCATATCGTTCACGCCAGGAGTCGCTTCAACAACCCCCCTGATGGTCGCGAGCTGGATCATCCCAGCACCATCATTACCGAAGAACTCAAGAGACCCTACGGTGTCGTCAGTCTGAACTGCCGTGTTGTTGCCATAGATCGTAGCTCTGGACTTCGCCATGTACAGCGTGGCACCCGTCGGGGTGGCGTTATAACCGACATTGGCTATACCACTTCCGCCTTGCGCCATTACAACAGAGGCGGGGAGCAAGCCTCCGAAAGTGGGCGGGACACCATACGCCGTCCCACCTCCCATAATGACGTTCTGACCATTAGCCTGAATTCTCAGTCGTTCCAGAGGATCGCCCCCCGAAGGTGCCGTCCAAGTTGAGATTCGTGCTGAGATCGTAGTGGCAGGAGCAACATCGACAATCCCCTCGATATAGCCCCCCAGATCCATTGTGCCCCCGATAGGAGCCCACCATTGCACACTGCCCAGGGAATCGTTGAGCTGAACGACCGTTGTAGCACCGGCTACAGTACCCCGTGTCTTGACCATAGCCAGCGCGCCAGAAAGTGCATCGGCTGAGTGCTTGTAAACTGCAATAATGGGCACGACTGAGTTCACAGCTTGAGCAGCTACAAACGGCACCACAGTCGCCAACGTTGGGGGCGGTGCTGTGCTGGTGTTGTCGTTGGTCATCAGGAATCGACCAGCGGGGTTAAAGCGTGCTCTCTCGAACGAGGCAGCATCTCCGATCGCACGGGTATTGAATGTCAAAGCCGTCGGCAACTGACCTATCGCCACCACCCCATCGGTCAGTGCACTAATACGCGCCCCTGTCAGGATGTTAGCAGTCGTGCCGTCGTAACCACCAAACGAGATTAAACCCAGGCCATCGCCATTAACGAGGGTGGCGTTGGCACCTAAGGTATTGGACCCACTATGAGCCAGCATGTGCTGAGGACCGCTAGCGCTTGAGCTGTACAAAGTTTGAAGCAGTGAGGCACTGAGCGTAGCTTGAATGGCTAGGCCATAATCAAGACTCGTGATCGGAACAGCAAAAGTTCCACCATCACCAGTTATAAACACCTTTCCGGCGTTGTTAATTCGCAATCGCTCAACTGGAGTAGTCCCCCCATCAAGAGTTGTGCGGAAGATCAGTCGGCCAGGCATATCATTGAGTCCTGGGGTACCGTCTACCTGACTGACAATGTTGGCAGCTTCAATGAGCCCCGTGCCGTCAGTCCCAAAGAATGAAATTAAACCCAGACCGTCCCCATCGACAACGACGGTATTGACCCCGAGCGTTGCAGCACGACTTTTAGCAAAGACAAAAACCGGAGAAGCTGTATCGGCGCTGTGTCTCTCTACCAAGATTGAGGCAGTGTTAGTCGCTCCTTGAACCGCCAGACTTGGCGGACTCCCCCCAAGTAACAGAAGGGGGTTAGCGTAAGTTATGGGATCGGAAAAGACATGAACTTGCCCGACGCTCCTAACTCGTAAATGTTCTATCGGGGTGGCTGTCCCATCAGCTGACGTAAGAAGGAGCAATCGACCAGGCATATCCGCAGCGGCACCAGGAGTACCATCGACCTCAGCTCGAATCTCAGAAGATGAAGCAAAGTCAGTCCCGGTTGCCCCGGCGAATTGGACCGAACCCAGTTGATCTCCCGATTGCACAATCGTGTAGACACTAAGTGTCCCGCGAGCCTTTCGGAAAATGAATTGTCCCGGATTTTGATCAGGCGTGAAGTGATCAATGGTCAGAATAGTTTGGTTCGCTTGACCTTGCCAAACCATGGCCGGAACAACACCAAGTACAGGTTTTGGTGCAGTGACGTAGCTGGTGCCATTGGCGGTGACAACGAGTTGACCTGTAGCGCTAATGCGTAGTCGCTCAAGCGGGCTAATCCCTCCAACTGGAGTCGTTCGAAAGACCAAACGTCCCGGAGTATTGTTGAGTGCCGCCGCCCCATCGACCAGTGCTTCGAAGTTAGCAAATTGAAGAAATTGAACTCCATCGCTACCCCGATACTGTTCAGTGTAGAGACTGTCGTTTAACTGAACCAAAGCTTGAGCGCCAAGAGTGGCTCCCCGGCTCTTATTGGTAATGTAGACAGGCCCGGTAGCAGTGATATTCCAATGCTCCACTGATTGGAACATCGAGGCTTGCGCCGCTTGGATAGTGAATACGGTATTCGCCGTCCAAAATGGTTGCTGAAAAACCGTACCTGCAGCAGTCACAACCAGCTGGTCGCCCACCCGAACTTGACCGCCCAGAGGATTGACACCCAAAGGAGCCGCCGTAGTGGCGTTGGCTTTCGCTTGGACAATCGCAGCCGAGAAAGCCAGGTGCGGATCTGTCGCAGGAGCAAGTCCCCCAACATTCAAAGCGTTGTTGGTATCGATCAGATCTACTGGATCAGTCTGAGTTAGGGTCAACGTAGGCTGCGACGCCCCCCCACTGAAGTTGTTTGCAGAAACTTTCCGACTGACCGGGATGCCGTTCTCAAGGACCTCCACCTCAAAAAAAGTGGTGGAGTTAGTCAGGGGCAGAACAGCCTGCGGGAGATCTGAGATCTGTACGTTAGACATTACCAGTCCCTATCCACGGTTGCGCTTTCTAAGACACGGAGAGACCCACCTGCAACTACTCGAAGATTACCCCCCCGAGTCGCTCGTACACCGAAGAGCGATGTTGTGTTGGGTATATCTCCACCAGTCGTCAGGGATTCATCAGGGCGATAAAACGGTAGCGTGAGCTTGTCTGGCTGCCGTGCGGGCAAGCGATACGGATCGTATTGATCCATGTCGTCAATACAAACCTTCAGGGCGGGAGAGTTCGGGTCTGAATACAGCTGAGACAGGAACATCTTCTTCTGGCACCGCGCACAAATGCCCAGTCCAAATGTTGATTCGCCTGTGGGGTCTAAAAAGATAGGCATAATCCCCTCACCGAGTGTACGGCGAAATGTTAGGACGGAAGTACGTGCTGGAAGAGTCCGTTTCACCGGCCCACGCATCCGCCAAGTATTTTTCAGCATCAAGATCCAATCGAGGCAAAAGCTCTATCTTCACCTCTTTGATCTCGCGCCCAAGTTCTGCAGCCAAGTTACAGACAATGGCGAGGTACCAACGATCAGGAACCTCCAACGAATCTGTCATTGCGCCAACATCCTGCAACTTTCTCTGCACAAACCCCGTGATCTGCGAAAACGTAAACTGAGCCTGTGGTACAGGCCAAAGCACCATGTCAGGAGTGCTTCGCTGCCGGTCATACCAAAACTGTACCGGTCGCCCCAGGAACGTTTTGTTGGGCAGGTTTGAGTAATCGTTACGGTTAAGCTTGGCCATCGGGATATCTTGTGGCGTGTTCTGATACACCAGCTCCGCGACGTTCAGCACAGTGGTCCCAGTTGCACGCAGCCGATAGTACGAATACGACGTTACACCTTCGAGTACGAACCACAGCCATTCACCCACGACGACAGCCTGATTCGTAAGTGTCAGCGTGGGTAAGTAGGTGATGCCATCATTCGACACTTCAATGACAACGCTCCATGTGCCCGACGCATTCGGCAAGATACCGTAAGTCGTCACCTGAGCCGCATTCGGTAGCTGCAGCGTAATAGTCCCCAGGGTCAACGTCTGGATGCACGCCGTCAGCAGATTGCCATCAAACGCATTACCTGCAGTCCCCTCAGTGGAACTGGCAGTACCTGCAAGCCTAGTTTGAGTTCGCAGGTTCAGGCTATACACGTTCTCGGTTCCGACAGGCAAGGGCACTGTTTGCTCAGCTTCGTAGATAGGCAGAAGAACAGGCACAACATTCCACAGCTTTATGCCCTTGTTGGTCAGAGTCATGCAGAACAGCCACAACAGCTGCAAAGCAATAGTGAGGTGTTCTGAAGTAATCTCCTGCTCAACCATCTTGCACCTTCTGAATGCATGATCCAGAAGCTGCTGGTTGGTGAAGACTGTGGCACCGACTGTCCCTGACGTAGCCAAGAAAATACCCTCCGTACGATTCCTTCAGCAGACTGTGGGGCTGTTCTTGCGGCCTTTCATGCCCCCCTTCTTCATCGCAACGGGACCTCCACGCGCATTCTGAGCCAGTGGCGGCAGTCCCATGGATTTGCGCATTTCGTTCACTGCGTCGTCAGCAGTGCTGTGAATGCGCGCTTCATGCTCTTTCAGTCCCTTGGCAGCCACTGCTGCTACACCCGTTCCCAAGCGAGAGGCCGGAGGTGCCTTCGGCGGGCTTTTCTTGTCTTTCGTTTTGCCACCTTCAGCGAAACCCGGTTTCATACGCTTCGTACCACCCGCTTCGATGTCTGCTTGATTGCGTCCTTCGCGCGCAGGTTGAACCCCACTGTCCATGGAATCCATGCCAGTGGTCTTCACTTGACCGCCGTAAGCAAAACCCATCTTTCGACCGTGAACTTTGAGGGCCTCGTGAGAGCTTATTGCTTTCTCTATCTTGGGCGGCATCTTCTGATGTGCTTTCGAAGCCGGATATTCCTTCGCTGGACTGGGCCCCCCTACGTGCTTAGTTACGGGAGAAGGGCGCTTCACAGCACCTCCACGCATGTAACCTTTCACTGGCTGCTTACCTGCTGATCCGGTGAAGCCAGCCCCAGAAGAGAACTCGAAATTGTCGACATACTTAACAGCCATCAATCTTCTCCTTAAGAACGCTCACTAGTACGTTTGTTAACTGCATGAGAGAGCCTGACCTCACCCCGCAACTCCGTGATGGCTGTGGAAAGCTCCGTCAGGCTGGCCATGGTCTTCCCCACAGTATCCTCTCGACTGGCACGCTCGGCTTTCAATTCAGCTGTAAAAAGCTGGGACTGCTCATTCATTGCTAACATGAACGTTGCTCTCTCAGCCGTAGCCTGATGCAACAACCTAAGCACCACCCAAACCACCACGCCAACGATCGGCAGTTGAAGAAAGAGTTTCCACAGTTCTTCTGGAACTGGCATCAATCAAGCTCCAATGTAATAGCTGACGTTGATTCGATTCAACACAGCCAGGCCTGCAGCAGGCATGACGATCGTTGTTGCTGTGTTCGCCAACAAAGATTTAGTGGGGCTGGCAGGTTGGTGATCCACGTCCAACTGCTGTCCGCCTGCGATCATGTTATTACCTACTGACCAAGCAGGACTTCCTGGAAGGTTGGTAGTCGTAATGATCAGCGTCGCACCACCCGCCAGAATAGCAGTAGCATTCCGCATACAGTTGATCGACGTGATGTAGTGAAACAGTCCCGCTCCCGCAGCTGGTAATGTCGCAGTAGCGATGGTGTTTGCCGCTGCTGTTACCGTCACCCACAGGATTGAAGGGATTGGCTTGGAGTAAGTTATCGAGCCAGCCGCTGACGCCCTCAAGGCAACTATTAGGTTCCCAGAGGTGTAAGCCGAGACTCGAACCCGAAAACGTCGAAGGCCCGAAACCTCAATTAAATACAGTCCTGAGGTGGTGGTAGCTACCACAACACCCGCGACATACTGCTCACTTGCAATAGCCGCAGCGATCAGTTGGTTGATAGCTAAAGCGGGCAACCCGAAGTAATTGGTCCCGTCGACTGTCCCCTCAAAAACAAACGTCAATGCGCCTGCCGCTGTACGTGCATCAACAGCCACAGTTGCAGCACCGTTGAGATCCATGATGGCCTCAGCGTTCACGGCACCCAATAGAGCCGTAATCACTCGACTATCAGTGACAACACCTCCGGTGACTTGATCGGGTTGCCCAACAAGAACTTCATTCCCACGAACGTCATACAAAGTCGGCATCTAAGCAGCCCTTGAGTAATTGATAACGACAGGGCCACCTTCAGGTACCCGAGTCTCTATGACCAGATCGAACGAGCCTGCTTTTGCGATTGCAGCCAAATACAGGACTTCGATAAAACCAGCGTTGTCTTGAGTATCTGCAACACCAGCCAATGTCACCAGGATCTTATCGGTAGCAGTCATCGCAGCATCGAGAATGTTGATAACATTCGATCGCTGTGCGGGATAAGGCAAAGTCGCAGTAACTTGCGTGATTGTGCCACCCCCACCCGCAGCGGCGTTCAGAGTGGTACCTACCATGGTCAGGTTAGTCCCGAGGGTAATTTCCTCAGGACTTCCGACCCCCGCCCCCGATCCTCTCCCCAACAGTTTTGAGATGGCAGATACGTTCTGCATCTTTGCGTAAGTTACGGCTAGGGGATCAATCGTCCAGATCGTCCCGGCACCAGTGACAGTGATATCTCCGTAGTCAGCGTCAGTTACGCTTGCCGCGTTAAGCAGAAACACAGCGGCAACGTCAGCATTATTCTGAAAGAGAATGCCCCCATCAGCGATTGCTGTAACAGGGACTGTCCACCACCCGACATTGTCTGTCGCATTGCCGGTAACCAAAAACAGTGCCGCACGCGTGGCATCATTTTTCTGCTGCAGGTAAATGCGATTGCCATTCCTCAAAAAGCCAAGGATTGTGCTTGCATCAAAGTTTTGGTTGGTGGTGTCGTTGAAGTAGATCTGGGTGACGCTGGCCAACGTTGCGTTGTTGACTCGGAACCTCTTGTTGCCAGGATCAGCAGCCACTGTCGAAGTACTGAAGTTCCACGAACCATCGACTGAAGCACCGCCACTCAGAGAATTAAGGGTGGTACCGGTTATAGAAAGGTTAGTACCCAGAACAATTTCTTGCGGGCTACCGGCCCCAGAATCCCCGCGCCCAAGAAGTAGAGAGGGTCCCGAGATGTTCTGCATCTTGGCGTAGGTCACCACGCCCGGATCAATGGTCCAGATGGTGCCGACACCAGAGACAGTGATGTCTACATAGTCACCGTCCGCAACGGAACCACCACCACCACCGGCAGCCCACTGCATATCGTAGTCAGCATTGGTCGATTTGGTCAGGACTTGACCGGTGGCCCCATCATTGGGGATGGGGATAGCAACTATCCCCGCATAGCCCATACCGCTAGGAATGGCCACGACTTACCCCAATAAGAGCTTCAGGGAAGCCCTGGCGTTCTCCAGCTGACCGAGTCGTTGGTCCAGCTCATCTTGTTTATCATTCAAAACTTGCTGACTTTCGAGGAGGGCTTTCTTGATCACATTTGCGTCTTGAATGAGCACCTGGCGCTCTTCGTGCTCACTCAAAGCCTTTGCACGAAGCGCATCAGCAGCTGTTTGCAGGGCTTGAGCTGCATTCTTTAGTGCTGCTGCCTCACCGCGAATGCTCTCGGCATCTTGCGTCGCTTCAACAATAATCTGCGCAGCTTTTTCATGCGCATCTCTGCAGATAACGTCCGCGCGACTTTGAGCATCCGTTAGAAGATCTTGCATCTTCTGCTGGTCGATAGCCAACTTCGACCGGAGATACACGATCTCATTCGCAGGACCCGCAAGATCAATCAATGCTTGTGCTTGATCTCGCGCCGATGTGAATTGTTCCAGCTTACGCTTCGTCTCTTCCGGATCAGCTAAAAGCATCCGAATAGTGTCGAGGGCGTCGTTGTCGGAAACCCCAGCTACCATACCCATGTGAACGCTCCCGTGTTAACCAGACAGCCCAGCTTGGACCAGGGTCAATGCCACGTTACCCGCAGTCAGAGCAGTGACATTCAAACGAACGCCGCGCGGAGGTGCGGCATAGTTCGAATCTTTGTTCACCGTCTGTGCAACCAACGTTGGATGAGGAAACCACGTCGCCGTTCCAGGGTTGAACGCCGGATCGAACACATCATCAAACGTGTGCTCTACGGTATACGTGGCCGGTCCCGTGGTGATGATTACGCCCAGTGCGATGTTCGTCGGATTGAGGTATTGATCGATCGGAATGACCTGACTGGCTGCAACAGCCGCAACAACAACACGTACTGGGCGCATGACTCACCTCTCTTTGGCAGCAAAGATCTGATCGAGCAGCATCGTCCGAATGACAGCCGAACCGTTCTGACAACCAGCGACCACGCCCATCGCCACAGCAGGCAGAGCCAGTGGGGTGATGGTAGCGACGACTTGAGCTGGGCCGTTCGCTGTGTTCGGTTGAAACGCAATTGCCATGATGTTCGCCCCGGTATCCAGAGAGAACGCCACTTCGAATTGCTGACCTGAAACCACCGTACCCA
>Ga0315284_10001248_pt1 | contig 36178 bp, 34 predicted proteins | sample YL17G09_16_MG_FD_203696 | JGI IMG/M metagenome (GOLD analysis project Ga0315284, IMG submission 203696) | Sediment microbial communities from Yellowstone Lake, YNP, Wyoming, USA - YL17G09_16 | ecosystem: Environmental > Aquatic > Freshwater > Lake > Sediment | place: USA: Wyoming | collected...
GTTCAGGGTGAGATTACGCTTCGTCGCCGAGATTATGCCCCGTGTAATGGTCGGTTCACCGCCTGTGCTCAGCCCGAACGGATTCCCGATGGCGAGGACCGTCTGTCCCTGCATCACAGTGTCGGAGGAACCGAATTCGACATGCGGAAGGTTATCGCCCTCTATAGAGAGGATCGCAATGTCCTGTCCCGGGAGGTCCTTGACAAGTTTCGCTTCGAAAACTCTGCCGTCGGAGAGAACTACACTGATGACAGGCTCACGGGTGTTTTTGATGTCTCTGATGACATGTTCGTTGGTGATTACAGTGCCGTCAGGGTGGACGATCACTCCCGAACCCATCGCGGTCAGTTCCTTGACCACCGGGCCGTACAGCATGTCGTAGACGGGATTTCTGAACCGATACACCTGGGTGCCTCTGATGTAAATAGACACGACGGCTGGTTTCGCTTTCCGGGCAGCAGCGACAACAGCGAGTTCATAATCGGTGAGCCTCTGAGCGGTACCCGCCGGGATATCCGGAGCGCCGATAGCTTCAGTGCCTGTCTGAATTGCCGGTGCAGTCTGATTCTTGACCGCTGTCTCACCGGCGGGCGAAGAGTCCCGAGCGGGAGTCTTTTTCACATACATGGTGTAGGTGTTTGTCAGGAGCACACCGAGCAGCATCCCGAACACGAACAGGTAAAGTAAATAAATGTACCGGCGTTTTTCCGGTGTCTTATAATTCCGGAAACCGTCATAGTCTTCATGCACTATCATTTCTGTGTCTCACCCCTTAAACAATACACAATGTAAAGCAACTACTTGTTATCATTTCACCTGGACACTGCGGTTAAAGGGTCTCGCCGAAATCAACATGGACAAGGCAGAGTCCCGATGCCGGAGCCAGAGGCCCCGCGAGTGAACGGTCGCCGGTCCCGAGGATACTTCCGATCAGGTCCGGCGGTTCCTTGCCGCGGGCAACTGTCACTGCTGTTCCTACAATGCCCCGGACTGCATGCTGAAAAAACCTGATCGCGCTGATTTCGAAAATCATCGTGTGATCGCTGAACGTCCAACCTGTATTATAAATAATTGTCGAGTAATCGTCATCATTATTTTTTTTGGAAAAACCTTCAAGGCTGCAATGTCCGGCAAGCGGTTTCGTGGCCTCTTCAAGGAGGTCACGCGCGAGGGGGAACCGGACATGCCAGGCATAGGCGCGCCCGACCGAAATCTTACGGTTGGTGATGGTATACCGGTATGTGCGTGAGACCGCACTGAACCGCGGATTGAATCCCGGATCTGTTTCGGATGCCTCGATGACGGAAATATCGGGCGGCAGGAGACCGTTCAAAGCCCTTTTCAACAGTTCCGGGAGAATTTCGGTACTGGCGGCGAACACGGCGACCTGCCCGGTCGCATGGACACCGGCATCGGTTCGTCCCGCCGCGGTGAGTCGCACGGGCTGTCCGAGAATCCTCTGGAGCGCAGTCTCGATTTCACCCTGCACCGTCCGCAGGGAGGGCTGCACCTGCCAGCCGGAAAACCTGGTCCCGTCATATTCGAGGGTGAGCCTGTAAGTGCGGTCTTTTTTCATGAATACGTATCTTTTTTTATCACATTGTTGATCGATGATGCACCCGGAAGAAGAATCCCGGAACGAGTTTCACCGGGAAATCCGGCTCCCCTGACCGGCCATCAGCGGTCACAGAAGCGTCATCCCTACGGCGAATATAAGGGTTATGGCGAGCGCTGTCCAGTCTATAAACGCCATGTGAGTATCGTTGTACCGTGTCCGGACAGAGGTGCTCCGGTACAGGCGGCATTCCATGGCGACCGCGAGTTCTTCGGCGCGACGGACAGCCGAAACAAACAGCGGAAGCAGGAGCATCGAAACAGACCTGATCCGGGCCGCAGGACCCCCGCCTGGTTTGAGCCCCCGCGCAGCGAACGATTTACGTATTTTGACCGCTTCTTCTATGAATACGGGCACGAACCGGATCGTTATAACCATGGCGAGCGCGATCTCGTGTGGCTTGAGACCGAACTTCCTCGTCGGGCCAAGCAGTTTTTCAACGCCGGTGACCAGCACGACCGGCTGGGTCGTCAGGGTAACGAGCGATGACATGAGAATCAGGAGCGCAATACGGGCACTGTACAGAACACCCAGACTCAGGCCCTCCGCGGTGACGCCGCCATACGGCAGCGGCGCCTCGACCAGTGTGTGCCCGCCCACGAACAGAATGTTCAGAATTAACGTGACAAGTATCAGCCACCTGAACGGCACGAGGCTTTTGAGAAAATAGACGAGACGAAGTCCTGCCAGACGGCAGGCGGCGAAGATATAGACACCCGCGAGCAGGGGAGCAGTCCATCCCCCCCCGGCGAAGAGCGCGGTCATCATGACAAGCATCCCGGCCAGTTTCGTCCGCGGGTCGAGGCGGTGAAGAACTGACTCGCCGTAGACATATCGTCCGAGCGTGATATCGTTGAGGCTCATGGGCAGTTAACCTGTTTTTCGTGCCAGGTGGAGAAGGCGCGTTCGTGTTCGAGCAGCTTCCGTTTCAGGTCAGGACCGGCACCGAATCCGCCGAGCCCATGAGAGGTAATAACACGATGGCAGGGAACGGCGAGCAGCACCCGGTTCCGTCCGCACGCGCCGCCGACAGCCCGTGCCGCACCGGGTTTACCGAGTTCCGCCGCAATCTCGCCGTAGGTGCGGGTTTCGCCGTACGGAATCATGGTAAGGAGCCGGTGTACGGCGATAGTGAACGGTGTGAGTCCGATTGAGAGCACCCTCGCCTTTATCGGTGCGGTGCCGCCGTCGAGGTATTGGCACAGGTTCTGGAGAAACTCCCGGTCGAACGGGCCGACATCGAACACGGTGTCAGCTCCCCACCTGGCCCGGATGTCCCGTGCGAGCGCGGCGGGCGTCGTGCCGAGACTGAGCGCACAAATGCCCTCGGGTGTTCCCGCAATCACTGCCGTTCCGAGCATGCCGGCTTCACTGGCGAGGTACACTTTTTCAGGAGGCCGGGAGAAAGATTCGAGAAACTCGACCGGAGATTCCCGTAACAATTTCATGGCTTATCGTTCCTGCAATGTCTGCATGTTCCTCGACCGAGACCCTTATACCGCCTTCACCGCCGATCAGGATGATGGGTTCGCCCACACGGACACCGCCTGCTTCGGTGATGTCGAACACGGTCTGGTCCATGCAGATACGTCCCGCGACAGGCACATAGGTACCGTTCACAATCGCCCTGCCGCGGTTCGAGAGGTGACGGTTGTAGCCATCGGCATACCCGACAGGCACTGTTGCGAGCCGTGAGGGTTTCCGGGTTACATAGGTCCCGCCGTAAGATACCGGAAATCCCGCCGGAACATCCTTGATGAACGTTATCCTGCTTTTCAGCGTCAGGACCGGCTCGAGTGTAAGTTTTTCACCGCTTCCCGGGTATGGTTCGAGGCCGAATGTCATGATGCCGGGTCTGACCATGTCGAAATGAGCTTCCGGGAATTTCAGCGTTGCCGCGGAATTGCACATGTGGGCGACAGGGGGGCGCATCCGCTTTTCGTCGAGTTTGCGGAGCAGGTTGTCGAATAAAGCGATCTGTCTTCGTGATTCGTCGTCCCTATCCTCGTCGGCCGAGGGGAAATGGGTGAATATGCCCTCGACGGTGATACCTGGAGTGTTCGCGGTCGCATCGACCAGACCGGGGGCTCTGTCCGCATCGATGCCAATTCTGCCCATGCCGGTGTCGACCTTCACATGGACGCGGCAGGCGCTCCCGTATCCCGGCAGCGCTTTTTTGAGCTCCTCGAGCATGGCAAACGAGGGGAGGCTGATGGTCAGATTGTTGTCAAGGAGAGCTGGTATCAGGTCGAAGGACTGCTGGGCGAGTGTGATTATCGGGATGTCGATGCCGGCTTTCCTCAGGAGCGCCCCCTCCGAGGCATGGGCGACTCCGAGCATGAACGCCCCCGCTTCAACAGCCGTCTGGGCGCATTCGACAAGACCATGACCATAGGCATTCGCTTTGACAACCGCCATCAGCCGCACGGATGCGCCGGTATAATCCCTGATTTTCAGGAGGTTGCGTTTGTATGCGGCGAGGTCTGTCACAGCGACCGTATCACTTGCAGTAATGCCGGTCATTCAGAACCAGTCCTTTATCTTGAAGTACATCAGGATGGAAACGGTAATGGTGAAGGTGATCAGCATGACGATGGCGAACCCATGGGGACTTTCCTGGAACGGCAGTCTCAGATTCATACCATAAATGCTTGATATGAGTGTCGGTATGAGCGCCGCGGTCGCCATTACGGTCAGAATCTGTATAACGCGGTTCATTCGATACGTCGTGAGACTCGTATAGGTATACATCGTGCTCGTCACCATTTCCGTGTACGACTGGAGGAGTCCCTGGATTTTCGAGATGTGGTCGTGGACGTCCTGGAAGTATATTTTGTTTTCCTCCTGGATCAGCATGTGCTCTTTTTCGCCCAGGTCCTGCATGACTTCCTCACCCGGGGTCATGATACCGTTGAGGTAGATGAGCCCTATTTTCAGTTTGAAGAGGTCGCTCAGGGCTTTCTTCGAGGGGTTTGTGAGTATTTCCGCATCGGTCCGGTAGATGATACGTTCGAGATGCCTGAATGACACTACGTAATTATCGACCAGCGAATCCACGATGGCATGGAGAATCTCGTCCGTACCCTTCGACATGAAATCGATGGTATGTTTCAGGCGTTCTTTGAGCTGCCTGATGCCGACTGCCGGGTTTTTATGGTAGGTGACCACATAGTTTTGCCCGAAAAAGAGATCGAGCTCGTTGATTTCAAATTCAAGGTTTTCCGGGTTAAAAATGAACGAGTGGAGAACAAGAAAAAGGTAGTCTTCGTAATCATCGAGTTTCGGTTCCTCGATGTCCGCCTGGGTACAATCCTCGATGGCAAGCTCGTGGAAATTGAATACATCGCGGAGAATCCCCGCTTCCCCGGGTGTCGGGGACTCCATATCGACCCACAGGTCTGTATGTTCGACGTCCAGCAGTTCGGGGAGCCGCTCGACCGGAGGATTCTCCAGTATACCTTCGACGATATTGTAGCTGTAAATTGTGATCATGGTATTACATCGCTGTCTTCATCCGTGTTTGATTGTCCGGGAACATATCGAAATCTGAAACAAAAATCCCCAAGCCGGATATAAATATATAGAAAAGAAATCCATCATACAAAGGATAATAATACAAAAATTGTGCGATTACCACATCATTTTTGCCGGAACATATGGGCTGCGAGTCCCGAGAGAAATGGAATCCCGCCGTACTGCGGCTGGTGTTCAGAAAACCGGCAGGAAAGAACACTTCGTGATTGCGCGATGAGAGGTTCCATGCTACATTACATTGACGGATGATACATACCAATCAGTAACCGGGGATGAATTACATGATCGAACTCACAAAAAAGCAGGTCGCGGATTATTTCCACCGGAGCTACACTGCCGCCGACGGTCTCTGGTTTTTGAAGATCGAGGAAAAATACGGCTTCGAAACCGCGCTTGAAATCGGCAACAATGTCTGGAGAATCATGCCGAAAATCCAGGCGAGGATGCTCAAGGAAATGGGAAACCTCGGAAATGGCATCGATGCGCTCCGTGAATCGCTCGAAACCAAGCTGACACTGGAAGGTTTCATGTTTACCATAACCCGGAATGAGCCGGGCGATGTCCTCCGCATAATCCTCACCGATTGTCCCTGGTTCAACTTTATGCGGGAATCGAACCGTGAGCATCTCGCTGAAAAAGTGGGGAATATAATCTGCCATACCGAATTCGGAACATGGGCGCACGAGTTCGACGGAAACCTGGACGTTTCCATCACGGAGAAACTCTGCGACGGAAAGGTGAGGTGCATCATTACGATATTTCAAAATAACCGGAAGGGATGTGATTGATAAACATGGCTGCGCCGAATACGATAAAAAAAATTTCGGATACCGTATGGGAACTCCCGGTGTCCTATAAACCCGGGATGAAAGTCCCCGCGCGGATCTATGCAACCCAAAAGCTCCTCGAACACATGGACGATGGCGTATTCGAACAGGTGACCAATGTCGCCACACTGCCCGGCATTGTCAAGTACTCGTTGTGCATGCCGGACGGTCACTGGGGGTACGGATTCCCCATCGGCGGTGTCGCGGCGGTCGATCCGGATACAGGGGTCATATCACCCGGCGGTATCGGGTTCGATATAAACTGCGGCATGCGGCTCATCAGGACGGGTCTCACCTACGACGAAGTGGAGCCGCACCTGCGGAAGCTCGTCGACCGGCTCTTCGAGCGTGTCCCCGCCGGTGTCGGCAGCACGGGCTTTATAAAAATGAACCGTAACGAGTTCCGCGGATTGGTGGAAACGGGCGCGCGCTGGTGCCTCGAACACGGATATGCTGAAGAGGATGACCTTGCCAGGACGGAGAACCGTGGTGTCGTATCGGGTGCGGACGCTTCGAAGGTGAGCGCGAAGGCGGTCGAGCGCGGGCTCGGCCAGGTGGGAACGCTCGGCTCCGGGAACCATTTCCTCGAAATCCAGGTCGTCCGGCCCGGGAACGTTTTCGACCCGGAACGGGCACGGGCTTTCGGATTCACCTTCCCCAACCAGGTGGCGGTGATGCTTCACTGCGGCAGCCGCGGCTTCGGCCACCAGGTGGCGACCGATTACCTTCACATCTTCCTCGAGGCGATGGAGAGGAAATTCCACATCAGGATGCCGGAGCGCGAACTCGCCTGCGCGCCGTTCCGGTCTGAAGAGGGGGAGGCGTATTTCGCAGCGATGAACTGCGCCATCAACATGTCCTATGTAAACCGCCAGGTCATTTTCCACCGTATTCGTGAGGTTTTCTCGGACATCTTTCACCGGTCCCCGGAAGACCTGGGGATTGGGCAGGTCTACGATATCGCCCACAACACCGCCATGCTCGAACGTCACGACATCGACGGCGAGGAACGTGAAGTGCTCGTTCACCGTAAAGGCGCGACCCGTGCATTCGGACCGGGAAACCCGGGACTCGAGGGCATATTCCGCGAGACGGGCCAGCCGGTCATCCTCGGCGGGAGCATGGAGACGGGATCGTACCTCCTCACCGGCATGGAAACCGGCGGCCAGACTTTTTTCACCACCGCGCACGGAAGCGGCCGCACCATGAGCCGTACCAGGGCGAAAAAGATGTACAACGGCAAACAGGTCCGCGCCGAACTCGAGAACCGCGGTATTTACATCAGGACGGCGTCGTATTCCGGGCTCGCCGAAGAGGTCGGTGCAGCCTACAAGAACATCGACGACGTCGTCGAGGCAACTGCGAAGTCCGGTATAACCAACCCGGTGATCCGGTTCATCCCGGTCGGGAATATCAAGGGCTGAACGGCATGGATGGAATGTGCCGGGACGGGGATTTTTCGGCGAAACGCGTGACGGGGCAGACTTCATGACGAATACCCGCTGGTACCGATACCGTGACGACATCGCTCCTGCGGATGCCGCATTCGAGGCGTGGGGCGCAACTGTTAGAGACATGATCATAGCCTCGGTGGACGCCCTCACAGGGGTCATGGTTGAGAACCTTGACGGTATTCATGATCAGGTGCGGCGGACGATCAGGGTCGAGGCTGACACGCTTGAGATGGCCCTGTTCCGGCTCTTAGACGAACTCGTCTACCTCAAGGATGCTGAGGGGCTGTTTCTGCGGCTCGATGATGCGGTGATTGGTGATGCCGACGGACGTGTCACAATCGAAGCTGATGCGCGGGGTGAGCCGATCGACCCCTCCCGTCACGAGCTCAACACCGATGTGAAGGCGGTGACCATTCACCGGTTCGCGGTCGCCGAGGAGAACGGCGGCTGGAAAGCGACTGTCGTGGCGGATACATGAACTCTCCGGAGAACCGCTCATGAGTTTATCCGGGCAACCACAAGGGTTGCCCCTACGTCAAGGCTCCAATCCGCAATCATCAATCACAGCCCGCCCAGGAGCTCCCCATACCGGAAACATGTGACGATGTGGTCGTTCACTATCCCCACCGCCTGCATAAAGGCGTAGCAGATGGTCGGGCCGGCGAAACGGAACCCTCGGCTTTTAAGGTCACGGCTCATTGCCTGCGATTCCAGTGTCTCCGCCGGGATGTCCTTCATCGCTGTCCATGCGTTGCGGATCGTTGCGCCTCCGGTGAACCGCCAGATATACCTGTCGAATGTACCGAATTCTTCCCGAACTCTGAGGAACGCCCGGGCATTTTCCACCGCCGCCACGATTTTGAGCCTGTTGCGGACTATACCGTGATCGGCGAGGAGGAGGGCGGTTTTTTCCGGGCCGTACAGGGCAACCATCTCCGGGTCAAAGCCGTCGAACACCTCACGGTAGCGCGCCCGCCTGGCGAGAATCGTGCTCCAGTTCAGGCCCGCCTGCGCCCCCTCGAGGACGAGAAACTCGAAGAGCGCTCGGTCGTCGTGGATCGGGACGCCCCATTCGTCGTCGTGGTAGGCTTTCATAAGCGGGACGGTATCCGCCCAGGGGCAGCGGATAATTATATCTGATAATGATGATGATGCGATATTCATGTTCATCTGGAATTTTCGGGACTGAGCCGTATCACCGTGCTGTCGCTGTTCGTCGCGATCCCTTCGACAGTTGAAGTGATATAATTGTCCTTACGATGACCGGGCATGAGATGATTTAATTACGGTTCGTTGTCCGGGGCGGTCTGTTCCGGGCGGTTTATATCGAGAGCGTCCATACGGTCCTCGAGCGCCTGGAGTTCACGGGCGATTTTGAGAATGAGCTTCTTTTCTGCCGGGCGGACCTGCTGGTATTCGCGGAGAAAGAGGGATATTCCCCTGGTCAGGTCGCCTGTTGTGGAAGAGGTTCTGCTCGATGAGGCGCCGGATAACTCTGATTTCAGGATTTCCAGATCCTCCTCGAGCTGTGCGATGCGGCGGTCTTTCTCCTCGATTTTACGCTCGAGCTCGGTTTTGAACTCCCCGAACTCGTTGGAGGTCAGATAATCGAATGTGCCGGCGATGTTTTTACGCCGTCCGCAGGGAAGATGGGATATCTGGATGGGAGGGAGTATGCGGAGTTCCTTGTGGCGTTTGCCCTGCACCCATTTATGATTCAGGCGGCCGTCCTTGCAGTAGCGCTGGACGGTACGGGGGGATATGCCCAGTTTCTTCGCTGTTTCGGCGACGGAGAGATAGTCGTCTTTCATCCTTTCCCTTTCGTGAACATCACCGGGTTGACCTGTCACCAGTGAATATATAACGAACATCCGAATAAATGCAAAAAGATTTTTTCAGGTATCGCACGTTTTTACATGATAAGCACAACAACAGAAGCACCATTCGGGGGATGAGTCACCGGAAATTCCTTTGAAAAGCAATAACACAGACGGTGACCGGGGAATGAAGTTTTTGATGAACCGTATTTCCCTGTATGACCATCCCGGATTTATCTGAAAATAGGTTTATTTCCACCTCAATTGGAGAAGAACCATTAAAAGCATTGTATTTCAGAAGTCGAAGTCAGACATGAAAACCGGTGGCGCCACGCACTTTTTCCTTGATACCATTTAAAAGAAAGCGCATACTACACACATCACCGGTAGTAACAGGGCGGCACATTTATTTAAAAAGGTACGGATGCATGGCGGATTGTGAAAAACTTTTCCGGTATATCGATGATGACGAAGTCGTTCAGGTGACTGCTGACATGGTCGGCATCCCTTCCATAACCCGTAACGAAGGCATGGGAATGGTTCGATACCTCGAGCGCTGGTTCGGCGACCTCCATATTCCGGTGCGCCTCTATCCGGCCGATGGTGACCGAGCGAACTTCTTTGCCGACTTCGGCGCTGTGTCCGGCCCAGGACGATATATATTCAACGGTCATCAGGATACAAAACCGGTCGAAGATATGACAGTCGATCCTTTCGGTGCGGTCATACGTGACCGGAAAATGTACGGCCGGGGAACCTGCGACATGAAGGGAGGCATTGCGGCGGTGCTCTGTGCGTTCAAGGCACTGGTCTGCGCCGGGTTCAAACCACAGGGTGGAATCACCTTTTTCAGCGACATCGAGGAGGAATACGGCGCTCTCGCGGGGTATTACCGTGCACAGGAACTGGGACTTTACAGCGGGCTCGAGGGTCTCATCTCCTGCGAGCCTACGAATCTCGAGGTGCACATCGGCAACCGCGGCTGTTTCATCACCTCGTTCGAGACGAGGGGACGCAGCGCACACTCCGGCCTCGCGCACCTCGGTGTCAACGCCATACACAACATGGCCCATTTTATCATGGAATTCCAGAACCTTCCCTACCTCCGGATCGAGAATCCCTATTTCGGGAAATGCACTATCAATTTCGAGCGCATTGCGGGTGGTCTCTACCTCTCCGCCGTTCCAGATTCCTGTATCGCCAGCCTCGACTCACGGCTCATTCCTGAGACTCCCCCTGAGCTTGTCCAGGAGCAGGTGGACGCCCTCATGTACCGTATGAACAGTGAGGACGGCATCGCCATCCGTGAGGTCGATCCCCCCAGAGGCTGGCGTGAGGTCAATGCGAAGCAGAAATCCGAAGCGATTGCACCCGATCATCCGCTCGTGCTCCGGACTGTGAGGGCAATCGAGACGGCGACCGGCGAGCGTGCTGTCATCGGCGGGTGCCCTGCCATCACCATCGCCATGGTGCTCATCGGTATGGGGATACCGGCGGTCATCTGTGGGCCCGGTTCGATCGCCCAGGCGCACACCGAGGACGAATATGTGGAGGTGGCTCAACTCCCCGGTGCGGCGCGTATCTACACCGCGCTCATGGCGGAGATGTGATGCCGTATTCCCTGCGGACATGAACGGCTGTTTGTCAGTGGAACCACGAGAACAAACGTGAGTAACAGGAAAGTTCATTTTCAGAAGGATTTCCGTATGGCTTCAGGCATGACCGGCAGTGAAACCGGAACGGGGAGACTTTCCGAACGTGGAAGCTCATTGTATATGTATGTGATCACGTTCGTTGCGGCGGTCGGCGGGCTTATGTTCGGGTATGACACGGCGGTTATTTCCGGGGCGATAGTGTTCATGAAGGAACAGTTCGCGCTTTCCCCGCTCATGGAGGGCTGGGCGGTGAGCTGCGCACTGATCGGATGCATCGCCGGTGTGAGCTTCGCGGGGACTCTGAGCGACCGTTTCGGCAGGAAACGGGGATTGCTTCTCGCCGCGATGGTTTTCACCATCTCGGCGGTCGGTACGGCGATCCCGAGAACCATAACCGAATTCATAATCGCACGGTTCTTCAGCGGAGCCGCGGTTGGACTCGCCTCAATGCTCTCGCCGGTCTATATCGCGGAAATCTCGCCTGCGCCCATACGGGGCAGGCTTGTGGCGATCAACCAGCTTGCCATTATTTTCGGTATGCTCGTAACCTATGTGGTCAACTGGATGCTCGTTGATATCGGCCCGACGAACTGGCAGTGGATGTTCGCATCTGCATCGTTCCCGTCAGCCATCTTTTTCATCGCGCTTCTTTTTATACCCGAAACGCCTCGCTGGCTTGCGAAACAGGGACGGTATGACGAGGGAGAGGCAGTTCTCGCCCGTATCGGCGGCGCCGGTCACGCAGTAGAGGAGATGCGCTCGATCAGGGAAACGATCTTTCAGGAATCCGGTCGGATTTCGCAGCTCTTTCAGCCCGGTCTCAGGACTGCCCTTGTCATCGGTGTCGTTCTGGCGGTATTCACCCAGGTGACCGGCATCAACACGATCCTCTATTACACCCCGAAGGTTTTCATTATGGCGGGATTGGCAGATGCCGGGTCCGCGTTCAGCGCCACCATTGTGGTCGGTGTGGTCGATGTGCTGTTCAGCATCCTCGCAGTCATGTATATCGACCGTCTCGGCAGGAAAGGACTCCTCTCTATCGCAGTGTCCGGTATGGGGCTGTTTCTGTTTCTTCTGGGTCTTACTTTTTTCGTGCCGGGTGTCCCGCCGGTGTTCACAGTCATCACTGTCCTGTTCTATGTGGCGTTTTTCATGCTCGGGCTGGGGCCCGGGTTCTGGGTTCTCGTTTCCGAGATATTCCCGACGAGGATACGCGGCCGTGCCATGTCGATAGTCACAGTTGTTCTCTGGAGCGCGACCTTTCTCGTTTCGGTGACCTTCCCCTCGCTTGTCGAAACCATCGGCGAGGCCGCGACTTTCTGGTTGTATGCCTCGATGTGTATCCTGGCGCTCATATTCATCAGGAAGGTTGTTCCGGAAACAAAAGGCAAGACGCTCGAGGAAATCGAGCTGCTCTGGAATATGTGACCCAGGTAGACAACATATTTCATTATGGGGCGTGTGAAAAAAACTTTTTCAGAGTCCCCTTAACCCATAGTCTCAATGAAAGGATTTAAAAATGCTCGGGAAATGTCTCGTCTCATGTCTCTTTGCCGTTTCCCTGTTTCCGGCGGGGGGATTTGCTGACGACGGCGAGCTCAGGCTTCTCGACTGGAAACCGGTGAGCCAGCTTGTGGTCAAGGAAACCCGCGTTCTCAAGCCGAAATATCCGGTCATCGACATCCACAATCACCTCGGGGGTTCTCTCGGCGAGCTTTCGGAAGAGCAGACCAGAAAATACCTCGCTGAAATGGACAGGGCCGGAGTGGTCAGGTGTGTCAGTCTCGATGCCTATTCCAGGGGTGATGTGTACAAAGAGCATCTCCGGATTTCCAGGAGCGTTTCAAAAGACCGGTTCATTCTCTTTTTCGCCCCCGATTTCAGCCGGATCGGCGAGCCTGATTTCGGGATAAGCGAGGCGAAGAAACTCGAAGAAGCGGTGAAAATGGGCTGCAGGGGCATGAAGATCTTCAAGGAACTTGGCCTCACACTCAGGGACAAAACCGGTGCCCGTGTGCCTGTGGACGATCCCCGTATCGACCCGCTCTGGGCGAAATGCGGTGAGCTCGGAATCCCCGTCATGATCCATGTCTCCGACCCCAAAGCATTCTTTACCCCGGTGGACGAATATAACGAGCGGTATGACGAGCTGGGCGCCCATCCGGACTGGTCGTTCTACGGCGACGAGTTCCCCCCGAAGGAACAGATTCTCGAGGAGCGGAACCGTGTATTCGCCCGTCACCCGGAGACAATTTTCATCGGGGCGCACATGGGTAATCTTCCGGAGGAACTGCACCGTGTGGCGATGTGGCTCGACTGCTATCCCAACTTCCATGTGGATATCGACGCCCGCATCAGCGAGCTGGGCCGTCAGCCCCGAACTGCCCGTGCATTTTTCATCAAGTACCAGGACCGTGTGTTGTTCGGCACTGACACGCCCTGCAACGCCGAAGCGTACCGGATTTACTACCGTTTCCTCGAAACGGACGACGAATATTTCGACCCGGCGGGAGGCCATCACCTCCAGGGGCGCTGGATGATCTACGGCGTCTATCTTCCCGACGAGGTGCTCGAGAAAATCTACAACAAGAACGCTCAGAAAATCCTCGATATGTACAAGGGACCCCGGTAGACGATTCCCCGGAGGTGTTTAATAGTGAAGATGAATCCGCACGTCATTGTACCCTCCCTCTGCCTGGTAACCACTCTTCATGAGGCTGAGGCGGGATGTGAGGACGATACCCGGTTATCTTACCGGGTCATCGCTCCGGACGGTAAATTCGATAGTCTTCGCAGGGAAATCCCGGACCGTCTGTGCGGAGCGGGAGTTCGTATTGAGCTCATGGATAAACCTGCGGATGCGGTGACAGGAGCCGTTCACCCTTTTTCGATCCTGTCCCGCTCGGCTTTTGGAAGCCCCCTGAACACGAGGTCGTATGAATCGTCGATCATGAGTCTCACCTCGTCTTCGGGAATGGAACCGTCGAGGATGACTGTGTTCCAGTGGCGCTTGTTCATGTGATACCCGGGGATGACCGCCCCGTAACGGTCGCGCAGGGCGGGCGCGAGGTCAGGATCGCATTTCAGATTGACCCTGAGGGGCTGATCGTTGATATCGAAGCAGGTGAACATCTTCGAGCCGACCTTGATCACCATGGTGACAGTGTCGAAGGGAAAAGATTCCGATGTCCCTTTCTTGCTCAGGCAGTAATCCCTGAATTCCCCCGCATTCATCAGGTGCATCCCCCCAGTATCAGTTGAAAAGCTTCCCTGTTTCATGTCCGTGGTAATTAAATATTACACTCCCCCGACGAGGTTCATGCCGAGTATGTATTTCGATGGCCCGGCCGGACGGAGCGCGAAACGCCCGGTGAGCCATGCTCCGATGGATTCGAGGTCGTTGTCAGTGTCGAACAGTAATTCCACTTCGAGTTCGAGCACATGAGCACTGCCGCGCGGGCCGTTAAAGGTGACATCATCGAGGACAAGCTCGTAATGGGGGGTGTTGTTCCATGTCAGAAGATACCCGTGACGGCGGTTCACAGTGGTAAGGCTCACCTCGAGGGGCACCTTTCCCACTGCCTCGTGAAACGCATGAACGGGCGTGATGTCGGGAAGGTTCCCGGCGGCGATGTCATCGGGGGTGAACTCCGTTTCCGCCTCGATTTCCCTGCGCCGGTAGTACGAGCCTTCCGAGCCGGAATCCTGCTTGAAAGTCAGCACAGATTTATGGTGCATCACACGCATCCGGAATACGATTTTCCCGTTGAAAAGTCGCCTGTCGGGCGTGTCGAAGCAGTAGTCGGTTATGTGCACGACGCCCTTGTCCACAAGCCGGTAGTCCGCAATGGTTTCGAGAGTGCGGATATCCCTGAAGACCGACTTGTCGGGAACGGAGAATTTCAGTTCTGTTTCGATGGGCATGGGAGGTTCCGTGGATTCCTTTCGACAAATTATCGGTTGTGTTTATGGTAGTGAAACATTTAAAATAATCGTAAAATCCGGAATACTATATGTCAATAATATCACTTGGGACTCACCCCCTGCGCCCCCTCTCTTGCGGAGCAAAAGAGGGGGATACGCTTACGGATCAGGGTGAGCATCCCCTCTTTGACGTGTCAGAGAGAGGACCGAGGGGTGAGTCTCGGTAGATACAATTGTGCAGTTTCCGTCGATATAATAACCATTTTTTCAAAGGTCTCGTATTGAATAATATAAGAAAATTACGTGAAATATGCTGATGGAATTTTTTTAAAAAGATTGTGCTTACCACGTCATATCCTCGTCATCGACCCGGTCGAAGGGGACGGCAGTACGGCTTCCGATTCCATCAGGGAAAAAACAGCGCAGGTAGTAAAGGCTATGTAATTCAATTGACCGCAAGACTGAAAACAAAGGTTTGGCGGTTTTTATTCCTCACACGGCCTGATTTGGCTATTCTTCCCGAAAGGTGCGAACCTGCACGAGTTCAGGAGGGAGGAAATAGCTTTCGTCATGAAGCGATTGAACCACCGGCCACGAAAAACGCTTGCATTCAAGCAGCCTCATGATATATTTGCATATAGCGAATCAAACGGATTCGCCCTTGTTGCACTTTGAAGTTGAAACCGCGAAAAAAAATAGGAGGGAATAAAATGAAAAAGTTACTTTTTGTTCTTGGTTTGCTCGTGAAGAGAATTTATACAAGGTATTTTATGAAACCGGTTTCCCTGTTTCTTTCAATTTGCATCCTGCTTCTGGTAAGTGAAACGACCTTTGCTCAAGTAGCAGCGGACTATTATTTACCATTACGCGTTGGCAACTATCTGGAACTTCACAGGCAAGGAAATCAGGAAGGATGGGACAAAAGAATTACCCGCTATACCATTGAAGGATCAGATTCCATATCCGGGCAGCTCTATTTCAGAGAAAAAGCAACGGAGACCCCCAGTAATGATCCATCAATCATAGATGTATTTCATGTTTTCTGGCTCCGGGAAGATTCGGAAGGGAATATTCTTATTGGTGCAATGGGTTCAACAGGCGAATATTGGACATCAAACGTAGATTCAGCAACGGTTATTGATCCTCCAGGCCCAGTTTTCCCCAATGAATTTCTTGTTCTCGGAAACGTGAGAGAGTTCTCATGGGAGGACTTTTCTGCGGAGCAGACGACTATGAGTAACACCGAGACTGTTCAAGTGCCCGCCGGAACATTTACTAACTGCATCAAGTTAAGAGAGATACACCGCGATAACGTTTCTGGTGATGTCGTTTTCCTTGATTATTGTTACTATGCTCATGGAATTGGACTCGTAAAGTATGTAAGAGAAATACCACAGGCTTACACTGAGGAACTCGTTCAGTATAATGCAGTGACTACTGCCGTAGGACAGAATGAACTCGCAGGTCCAACCGGTTTTAGTTTGAGTCAGAACTATCCCAACCCGTTCAACCCGGTAACAGTAATTAAATACTCAATAAAAGATGCCGGGATGGTAAGTCTAAAAGTTTATGATATTCTCGGCCAGGAAGTTGCCACACTTGTAAACAACGCACAAACGCCCGGGCTCTATGAAGTCGAATTCAATGCGCAAAATCTGACAAGCGGCATCTATTTCTACCGTTTAACTGTTGGCTCATTTTCCGAAACCAAGAAACTGCTGTTTCTCAAATGAGAAAAGGCACCTGCAGCTAATCATTCACTCAAGCTGACAGAATGAGCGTAGCGGTGAAATCCCGAGTGTCAGAAAGTTTTTAATAAAGAAAGCAAACATCGGTGCAGGCAAGAAAACAGTGCACATGGAATGTGTACGTTGCCACAGCTTAGCTCGGACCATTAAAAATTTTGACGACACATTTCATTTTCAGGACAATTTCTATTGACAACCCCGCCTTTTTATTGTAAAGTTCTAATAGGTTCACCTTTCATAAGATAAATGAACCTTTTTGAATTTTTACTCTTATATAACTCCAAGCAAAACAAGCAATTCACGTCATTTCTTCCCTCGCCTCAATCTTAATCTCTTTCCCCTTTTCAATCATCTTGCTTCTTTTATTATCTCATCACACGGCCTGATCCGGCAGTACTTCCCAAAAGGTGCGAACCTGCGCGCGGTCAGCAGGGAGGAAATAGCTTTCGTCATGAAGCGATTGAACCACCGGCCACGAAAAACGCTTGCATTCAAGACGCCGCATGATATATTGGTAAAAAGCGAATCAAACGGATTCGCCAGTGTTGTACTTGGAAGTTGAAACTGCGAGAGTACCCAGAGACAGAATTCACGCCACAGTGGCGTTCTCGCGGCGAGAAGATGCGGGACAACGGAAAAAAGAGGTACGCAATGGGAGACAAAGGCAAGAAGGATAAGGACAAGAGTCAGAAACAGAAGAAAAATAAAGAGGAACAAAAGAAAAAAAAGAAGCAGGAGAAGCAACCGAGCGAAATCCCTTGGCAGAGGGGCAAGTAATGACTATCGAAGAGCGCTGTAGAGAAACTCGAAGCGAAGCTTGCAAAGGTGACTGCCGGATTGTCCGAGGGAAATTAAAAGCCTCGGGGTATCAGAGATACTATTCGGGTAAGAGAATTCGTGGTTGAAGACGAGCATGGTGAGATGCGCGCCATACTTGCCATGCGTGGGGACTGGCCAGGGCTGGTGCTTCATGGCTTAAAGGGTGAAATCCTCCGAAGCCAGACGTAGAGGGGTCCTCTTGCAAAATTTCGTAAATTTGATTACGTTCTCCTTCGGTGAGTTGGGCGTACAACGTTCCCATCGTGTTCTCCTTAACTAGGGGGATGATTTGTTGGCGCAAATACAGTATACGCCAACTCACCATCAATTCCTCCTACCGTGTTGCACTTTGGGGTTGAATCCACCAGCCGGAATCCGCATTACAACCAAGTAAGTTTACCATCGTCTCTTTTTATATCAGGTTGGCAATGTTACAATAGCAGTGTATTTCAGTAGTTTTGTTTCACCTTGAACCGTGATAGTGGTTCGGATTGAACGATTGCGATACTATGTCTGCATAATACACTCCATTGCATTACGATATGAATGAGGGGAATGTAACATTAATAAGTCGATGGCAAAAAAATCTTACAACCTTTGAGTCTTTTTAAGTCTTTAGGAGTATAGTAAGTTAGGTGGGGGCTTTTCTTTATTGAATAACAAGAAAGGATATCTAAATATGTCAGTAAAAATTGGTGAAGTTACATCTGAAATGAGTGGTGATGTCAAGAAGACAGATAACATGAAGGTTTCACTAAAAGTCAGTTATTCAGACAAGATGAAGGAAATCACATTCATGCCTTCCGAAGACCTGAAAAAGGGCGACAAAGTAAAAATCACTGTTGAGAAGATATAATTCAGGGGAGGATTTTTACTGGGTCTTTTGGGTCGCCCCATAACTTATAAAGCATAACTTACAACTTTGACGGCCCCCACCATTAAAATTTGTGATGAACAATTATGAAACTCTCTAAAAATACCTTTTCACGCGAAAATGCCACGCTCGAAAGATATCTTCATGAAATTGGGAATGAGGTTCTCGTTACAAAAGATAAAGAAGTTGAGTTGGCACGTGAGATACGAAACGGTTCCCTCAAAGCCATGGATACCTTAATAAAAGCAAATCTTCGCTTTGTTGTGAGCGTAGCCAAGGGATATCAGAATCAAGGCATGTCATTATGCGACTTAATCAATGAAGGAAACCTGGGTCTTATTAAAGCAGCGAAGCGGTTCGATGAAACCAAAGGTTTCAAATTTATCTCGTACGCTGTTTGGTGGATACGACAGGCTATTCTGTCAGCGCTGGCAGATCAGTCGCGTATTGTCAGGCTCCCGCTGAACAGGGTTGGTGCATTACACAAGATTGGCAAGACATCGAAAAGTCTCGAACAGGAATTCGGACGTGAACCAACAGCAAACGAAATAGCTGACAAACTTGAAATAAGCCCGCACGAGGTCATGGACACTCTCAATATCTCGTCCCGGCACCTTTCACTGGACGCGCCTTTCAACGATGGCGAGGACAACAAGTTACTCGATGTACTCTATGATAAACACCAGCCCTCTACGGATGAGAAAACCATAGAAAATTCGCTCAAACTGGAGATAGAGAAGGCGCTTTCAACGCTGACCGACCGCGAGGCGGAAGTGATCAGGCTGTATTTCGGCCTCAACCGAGATAATCCTTTAACACTTGAGGATATCGGCAAGATATTCGAGCTAACGCGCGAGCGTGTGCGTCAGATTAAAGAGAAGGCATTGAATCGTCTCAGGCATCAGAGTAGAAGTAAAAAATTAAAAACATATTTTATTGATCTCGTCCCCGAACATTGATACTGATGGTATGTTAGTAAACGGGTCATAGTTTTTCCAACGTTTGATGTTCTAAAAATACCCTACGATTATGAATTCCCAATAAAACTTCATTGCACCGGAATTCAGATGATTGATGATCTTTGCAGTTATCGGCATCATAAGCGAGCAAAATGAAATTTACACCTGTTTCTCGGGCTGAGCAGATCGCCCAATATGTGGCAGGGGAAGCCGTGCTGGTAGATTGTCGGGCTGTCGACGGATGCGAGACGTGTGAGGAATATTGGATTCAAACGGTCTGAGGATGCAGTTGTCCCATTGCTCATTAATCTTAGAAATGTTATTGCTTGAAATAGTGTGTTTTAGACAAAATTTTTATTGACAAACTCGAATCTTTATACTATCGTTTCAGCAGGTTCACCTTTCATCAGATAAATGAACCTTTTTGAATTTTTACTCTTCTATAACTCCAAGCAACACAAACAGCTTAAATCATTTCTTCCTTCTCCTCTATTTTGATATTTTTCCTCTTTTTAATCATCTGGCTTCTTTTTCCTCTTATCCCTATCCTACGTTTTATATTCCCTATAGTCCTTTGTTTCTATAAAGACTATGTATGGAAGCTAAATGAAAAAGGTCGAGTTTGCCGTATCCGGCGATTGGTTAAAAAACGGGGATATAATTATCCACTGGCTTGGAGAGCGATGAATCAGAATAGGCACAGACCGGAAGCCACGATCCACATGTTCAAGGGGGATTGACGCATAGTCAAATAGACGGTACGATAATAGTGCCGAATTGTGATTTTTCCTGCATGGGGAAAACACAATCGACCGCCAGACCGGAAACAAAGGTTTGGCGGTTTTATTTTTGACATACATAGAATTTTAAAAAAAACTTCTTGACAGGGAGGCGCCCACCATATAATATGCTATATAATTTGCTATTGTCCACTATATTATGTATCATCGTCTATTATTTCATACTATATTATGTGCTATTATCTTTTGCGTGGGGGCTGTTGAATGGCGAACATTAGGAAGGTTTTAATGCCGAAACGGAATAACAACGATTTGGCGGAGATGATCAAGGAACTACGGGCCAAGCACGGCCTGACACAGGAGCAGTTCGCGGCCAAGGTCGGTGTCACCTGGTCGACCGTGAACCGCTGGGAGAACGACCGAGGAAAACCGTCACCACTGGCAATGCGACGGATAGAGGAACTAAAGAATTAGCCAGATAGTGATTGGAGATAACATAATGCAGCCCGAAGAGATGCAGAGCCACATAGAAGAACTTGAAAGAAGACTGGGGGAACTCGAAAAAACCATGCCTGGAAGCATGCTTAGCGGTCAAAATATTAGAGACTTGGTGGTCAAGAAAAAAGAAGATGCAGAAGCTTACTTAAAACTGTTCGAAGCTAGGGATTGGAAAAAGCCTGAGTGGAGCAAGTGGAACAGGAATATTCTCATTGATAAATACAGCGAACTCAATGTCACACCCTTCTCATATGATCTTTCGCTTGGTAACCAGTTTTTCTCTGTCCAAAAGCTTTACACCAAGAATTGCGAGAACGATGAAGTATATCAGTTCGAACCAAGAGAGACTATTGTCGTGATTACGAAAGAGCTTGTCGCTATCCCAAAATTCTACTCGGCTACTGTCTGGCCAAGGTTCGGGATGGTAAAGCAGGGAATCTTCCAGAGCATGGTGAAAATTGACCCAACCTGGCATGGGAAACTTGCTGTGGCAATGACAAACCTTTCGCCTGCATCCGTTGAACTTCACCCGGGCAAGGCATTTGCGACGTTGCTTTTTTATAACCTAAAGAACCCAAGTGAAGCCGATCTATGGCGACCTACTATCGAAGAAAAGAACAAAGTGCGTCTGCAAATGAAAATTCCTGATTTATTTCACTCAAAATTAGGTCTCCTTCAAGAACATATAAGAAGATGCCACCTTGAGGATTGGATCAACATCATCGGAACCGATCTTGTTGTCTATGGAATCAAGGAAGAGACCATGGATAAACTGCTGGAGTTTCTCGAAAGAGACATGGAATGGATGAGCTTCTGTAAAAATGTAGCATCTACTTGGGCTCAGCACAAGCATCCCGATACGGGACGGGAAATTGTCTGGATGGAAGCACTTGGGCTCGAAGATCTTAATCAAATTGTAAAAGGTTTATCGAACAAGGGGCGAATAATACAAGACGACGTATTCGGGGAATTATGTTCTGAGAAGGAGTTGGTCGAAGTTGCAGTGGCTCACGGAAAGCCATTTGACACTATCGCTAAAATCCTTACCACGGCGAACTCGCGAACAGATACAGAACTGTGTCGTCTCCGCACAGAACTTGGCCCTCAGTTGGCCATACAAGTGGGGGCAACAATAATGCCACGAGTGATTACGCTGATGCTGACCGTGTTAGGCTTCCTATCTTTGGTTACCTTTTTAGCTACGTTTACAATCCGTCAATTGGTTGACAAACAAGAATTACCATCTGGCTTAATGTGGTTTATGTGGGCATCTCTATTTATCATATCGATAGTTACTTTGATTTGTTTCTTGTGGCTCAACTGGCGGATTCCACGTGAGCATAGAAGAGTCTTAACAGACATAAACGGAAGCAAGAAGGGGAAAATTTAGAATGACAGACTCGTCACAAAATGACGGGACCTCTAAGAGATCTCAATTCCTGCTCGAACATGTTGATATTGAAATCAACCACCGCTGTAACTTGTTATGCAAACACTGCTCGGCAAGAGCAGTCCGTGCAAAGGCGGGCGTAGATGAGTTGAGTGTGGATGATCTCAAGAAAATTCTGCATTCAGCCGCATCTTTAGGTTTGCGAAATGTCGGACTTACCGGAGGCGAGCCTCTCATGGATAAGGAGAAACTGGAGAATATTGCCCGGTTCTGTCTCGATGACCTGGGAGTACCTGTGCATACGCATTCCAATGGGACCTTGGTGACAGTGGAAATGTGTAAGCAGGGCGGAGTTCTTTCTCTGTTTGAGTCTGTAAGTGTCACCTTTTTGGGGGGAAACGCAGAATCACATGATAGCATAACCCAGGTAAAAGGTTCCTTCAAACGCTCTTTCGAGGGCGCGCGGATCATTGCTGATGCGGGACTGCCTCTGACCTGCTATTTCATCCCCACGAATCAAACCTGCCATGAATTTAAAGCGTTGGCGGCCGAGCTTCATAATGTCGGCGTCCGGCGCATAAGGGCTATGGCGCTTGCCCCGTCAGGTAGAGCCAGAACCATCTATGACAAAACTATCCCCGATATAGACGAAATGCGAGTGTTTGAAAAAGACCTCCTCCAGATAGGAGCCGAACTATCCATACAGATCGAGGCCGGGAACTGCACCCGTATGAGCATGCCGGGGCTTTCCATTCTGGCCGGACACGAGAGATGCATGTCAGGACTCAACCGTGTTCACATCAACTCTCGGGGAGACGTCTTTCCATGTACGGCGGCAAGCGGCGTGAGCGAGCTTATGTTGGGCAACCTGCGAGACAGTGCATTCGACCTGAAGGAAATATGGTTCGCTTCCCCGCTTGTCAGGAACATACGAGCGCTCCAGCGGAAAATTTTAGACGGATGTAACGAGTGTTCCCGTATTAAAAAATGTTATGATACGTGCATGGTCAATGTCATTGGTACGATGAACTCCGCGGAACTAAAGGCATGCGCACTCTTTCGTTAAGAAAAGGATTAGAATGGAGGACGTAGAGCTATCCGGTGCGATAAAGGAATGGAATAGGGCTCACCGTCTTCTCGTGCAAAATGTACTGAAGCAAGATTACACTCCTTGTAAAGATTCGTCTGGACTCGATACAAGTCCTATCGGGACTTCTCCCCTACCTGCTTATGTGCCGTATATCGGAGCAATGTACTTTGAAAGCTCTCCTCGAATCATGTGCTTTGCGATCAATCAGAACTTGTCACGACATACTCGATGGACTGAGGATTGGATCGGGAAGTGGACCAAGAATCATGTGCAAGCGATTGATCGACTTAATTGGGCATATAATCAGGGGGAAGCACTGCCTATTAGACCATATGCAGAAGGATTCATACCACTTGTTGCAGCAATGGCATGGGCTTACTACGGAACCCCAATCAGACGTAACTTCCCATGTGCGATCGATGAAATGATAGCTGTAACCAATTTTGTTAAATTTAGCACGACTGAGGATGCTTCGAGCGCCAGCATCCCATTAAGTTGGTGGCATGAGTGTGGCGAAAGGTACATTCGCTTGGAATTGGATGTGTTAAAGCCAGACTTGGTCATCACGTTTGGCAATCGCACTCTCATGGAGACCAAGCGTGTCTTTCCCCGACAGGTGAAAGACATAGATGTTGTTTTACTTCCTTGTCGCTTTCCAACCCGCATTCCGTCTGCTACGACTGTGCCTCTCTCTTCAAATGAGTCTATCATTTGGACTGAACACCTGCTTCCTTTGGTAAATCAGATCCGACACCCGCTGATTAGCCCCTACCACACATGGCGCATGACGCGGTTTCCGAAGTACTTTATTGACGTGGCTAAGTGTTGGAACCTTCATTTTCCCTAGTTGATGAAATGTGCTTCTTTTGGAAACAGATGATTGAAGTTCAACATAATGGCCAATTAAGAGTAAACATGATACCCCACTGATGTAACAAGAAATCACGCATTTATCCCTAGGTCAGATAAATGAACCTTTTTTAATTTTACATTCTTCAATAACTCCAAGTAATACAAGCATGTTAAGTCATTTCTTCCTTCTCCTCATTTTTGATATTTTTCCTCTCTTTAATCATCTGGCTTCTTATCTCATTCCTGTCCTATATTTTTTCCTCTTTCATTCACAAACATAATACTATAATTCCTACGGGCTGTCGAAGGACGTTGCTACCGCGCTCATGAAAGGAGGTGATAGGTAAAATTACGAGGTAAGAACGGGCAGTTCCAATTACCCTTTCGGGTTACACCCTTCGGGGAAACTGCCGGAAGAGTATCAGGAACGGTATTCCGATTCGCAAAGTCTCAGACGTTCACCGTTTCACCATCGGGCCGTTCACTTTTTCCCGCGCCGGCGGCGTTTTCAGACCGGTATGAATCGACCTCGGAGAGCCTGACACTGACCAGGCTGGACAATCCCGGTTCTTCCATGGTTATGCCGTAGAGATTGTCGGCCTGTGCCATGGTCTTCTTGTTGTGAGTCACTATGATAAACTGGGTTTTCCGGGTGAACTCCTTGATAACGCCGAGAAAACGGTCGATATTGGCATCATCGAGAGGTGCATCGACCTCATCGAGAATGCAGAACGGGCTCGGTTTCACCATGTAAATAGCAAAAAGCAGGCTGATGGCGGTCAGGGCGCGCTCTCCGGTCGAGAGGAGGTTGATCGTGCGAACGTTTTTCCCCGGCGGTCGGGCAGAAATGAGAATGCTCGCTTCGAGCGGATCAGCTTCCTCTTCAAGGGCAAGCGCGGCTACTCCGCCTTCAAAAAAGTCATGGAACGTCTTCTGGAAATTCTGGTTGATCTGTTCGAATGTGCCGAGAAAACGCGTCCGCGCCACCTGGTTCAGCTTCGCGATTATCTCCCTGAGCGTATCGCGAGCCCTAACGAGATCGTCACGCTCGCCGGTCAGAAAGTCCAGCCGCTCCTTCTCTTCACGGTAATCAGCCTCAGCCGCCAGATTAACATCGCTGATGCCATGCAGTTTTTTTCTGACCTCGTTCAGGTGCTGTTTTTCGTCTTCCACATCAAAACCGGACTCATCCCTGTATGGCGGTATCTCTTCGGTGTTTTCAATAAAAAAGTCCTCGGTAAGCCGTGCGATGATATTTTCTATGACCAGCGAGGCTTCTTCTTTTTCAAACGTGAGCGATGTCTCTTTCTGCGTATACGAAACGAGTTCGTTCCGATTGTCCTGAAGCTCCCGTTCCTTTTGCATTTTCAGCGTCTTGAGGTCAGCGAGATGTTTTTCGGCTTCCGCCCTGGCCATCCTCAGCCGGTCTTGCTCACGGGCGAACTCATCGAGAGCTTCACGGGCGGATTTTTTCTTTTCCCCGACCTCCATGATCTCGTCTTCCGCATCCTCGATTTCTTTGAGGGTCCTCCGGGAAGAACCGGCGAGGGCTTCCCTCCGTTCGGCGATCGTATCGAGCTCGCGGATGAGAGCCGCCCGTTTTTCCGTGAGGGCAGCCCGTTCGATTTCAAGCTCGTTAATCTCCGACCTGAGCCGTTCGCGTACGGCCCCGGTCTCCCGAATTCTCGAGGCCGACTGTGCTCGCCGCGATTCGATATCTGCGGCCGTTTTTCGTAATGTGCCGACGTTTTCACCGATTTCCCGGAGTCTGAGTTCGAATGCTTCCGACGATTTCTTGAGTTCCCCCATCTCGCTCTGGAGCTTGGTAATGAGGGATACCGCGGCCTCCTTCTGTGCGATTACCCGCGCTTCTTCCGTGGCGATGCCGTTGAGGGTGTTCACCAGGGACTCACGGCGCAGTTCTATGTCCGACATGTCCCTGCTGAGCGCGGAACCTTCCCCGGAAAGTTCCGTGCGTCGTATTTCGAGCTCTGCGATGTCCCGGTCAGCAGCGGCAAGCATCTTCCTGATCTCGGAAAGCTTCCCGCAGCGGCTCAGCGCAACCCTTTCACTGTCCTCCCCGGCTTTTCCCCCGTGGACCGCGCCGTTTACACTCACCATTCCGCCATCCATACTCACGAAACAGATATCCGGGTACACCCGGTGGAGATCATACGCCCTGTCGAGCGTCTCAACGAGCACAAACCCTTCAAGAAGACGCCCTACCGCCGGCATGAACCGTACATCGGTCCGGACAAACTCGTTCAGGGGGCCGGCGACACCGGGTTGGTCCCTCCAGGGTTCGTCACGAACGCCGGGTTCCTTTCCGTCGAGCGCAACAAACACCGCACGGCCGCGTGCTTCCTCCGCGAGATAGCGGGCCCCCGCGAGCGCCTCGCCGCCTGTTTCGACAACAACCGACTCAAGGACGAGACCGAACGCCGTTTCGAGCGCCGGAATATACCGTTCCTCCGCGGAAATGAGGTCCGAAAGCACACCGAGCACCTTTCCTTCGAGGCAGGGAGACTGCACGGCATTTTTCACCCCCCCGGAACACCCTTCGAACGACCTGACGATACGCTCGAGGAATTCCGTTTCTGCCCTGAGCGCAGCCTTTCGTTCACGCGCACCGAGCAGGTTATCCTCCAGACCGCGCAGTTTGTCCAGGAGTGATGACCGGCGAGTCCTGACCGAATCGAGTTTCCTCTCGACATCGTTCTTTTCCTTCGCCGCCTGCAACCGCCGTTCCTGAAGCCTCGCGTTATCCTTGTTGATCCGGATAACGGCCACACAGGTTTCATCGAGAACGGCGGATATTTCCCGGTACCGTTTTTCGCCGTCCTTCTGCCTCGTCTCGAGAGCGGCGGATTCGGACCCGCACGAGGACAATTCGCGTTCGACACGCCGGTATTCCGATTCGAGAGCGTCACGGTCGGCGGATTCCCCGGAGGCCTTCGATTCAAAGACCCTGATATTCTCCTTCCTGGCCGTATAATCGGCGGAAAGTTTTTTAAGGTTCTCTTCGGCACGGGCGAGGGTTTCCGAACATGTGCCGTGACTCTCAGCCAGCTTCTCGAGCGAAAGAGACGACCGTTTCGCCTCCTCACGGGCGCGTGCGGTCATCTCCACAAGCGATTCCATCCGCGCCTCGCACCGCGCCGCCTCGCTCTCACGGTCGGCCATCGCCCGAACCACCGATTCATAGCGCCCGGCTGTCTCGACCAGCTCCGTCTCGACCTTCCCGATGTCCCCGGTGTGACGTTCGACATCGGCGGTATACACACCTGCTTTCGCTTTCAGGGTTTCCATCTCCGATTGCACGGTCAGGAGCGCGGAACCGGCATTGTTCAGGATTTTTCTAGCTTTTTCGATCTCGAACGAGGCAAGGGACATGGTCCGTGCCCTGAGCTCGCCTTTCAGCTCACGGTACTGGGCGGCCTTCGCTGCCTGGCGCTTGAGGGAATTAACACGGCGTTCCAGCTCGGTCATGATGTCGCTTAGACGGTCGAGGTCGTCCTCGATGCTCGCAAGGGTGTTCATCGCTGACCTCCGACGCACCCTGTATTTGGTCACCCCGGCCGCTTCCTCGAACACATGGCGGCGGTCCTCGGCTTTATCCGACAGAATCGAGTTGATCATGCTCTGTTCGAAGAAGCTGTAGGAATTGGTACCCGCGCCGGTGTCCATGAACATGTCGTTGATGTCGCCGAGACGGCACGGCTTCCGGTTGATCAGGTATTCCGACTCACCGGAGCGGAAGAGCCTCCTCGTGATGGCGACTTCGGGCATCGAGACCGGCAGGATGCCCTGGTCGTTGTCGATGGTGAGTGTCACCTCTGCCATGCCCAACGGGTGCCGTGTTCCGGACCCCTTGAAAATGACATCCTCCATCCTGTCAAGCCGTATCTGGGTCGGCCTTTGCTCCCCCATTGCCCACCGGATGGCATCGACCACGTTGGTCTTCCCGCAGCCGTTCGGGCCGACAAAGCAGGTTATGCCGCCGAGCATTTTCACATCAAGTTTTTTGGCGAAGGACTTGAATCCGAATATCTCGAGACGCGAAAGCTTCATATACCGTGCCCATACCTTCCCGGTTGCGCATGATATGTGGTGCACTATTTCAGTCATAATACAATATATTGTGGTATTCGTCAAGTAAAAAAACAGCGGATTGAGAAAGTTTTTTTGAGGGGGCTGAAAATAAGGTTCGAACGGGATCGGAGGACTTTGGGGGACAAAAAAAGGTGCTGATTACTTATACGGCTCAAGGGAGAGAACCAGGAAAAGAGTTCTGGCAGGGGGATGGAGAAAACGGGGAAATGGAGTGTAGTTCAAAAATGAAAAATCGTCTATTGAAAAAAAGGTGGACGGCCAGATTAATTTTTTTTATGGAAATCAGGGATTTCAAGCCTTTTGCAGATTTTTCTGACAAGCTTGTTGGGGATTTCAGCGTGCCGCGGCACTGTTTCCACTGATCCATTCACGGGGTTTATCCAAAGAGAATGACCACCTCCTTCCCTCTTAAGGTAACAACCATAGCGGCGCAAATGCCGCAAAAGGGCTTTTCTCTTCATGAGACTGCGACAACCTCGCGAATTGCATCGTCCGGCAATCCGCGCATAGCGTCCTCTCGCCGATCTTCCAATATGAGTGAGATAGCCGCCGCTAAACTCGCTTTGCATTCCTCAATAGTCATACCCTGCCCGTTTGCTCCGGGTACCTCCGGGCAGTAAGCAATATACCAATCCCCGTCCTTTTCAATAATGGCAGTAAACTCATTATGCATGATGTACCTCCACAATCATTCCGTTCTCCTGTGATTGCTTTTAATACTATGATACGAAAGTAATTGTGGTATGCAAAGCAAAAAATGAGTGTACAAACGATTCGAAAAATTCATTGGTATGTGAATAATCCGGGAAAACTAACTGAAGAGTTCGTCTTCGATAATTATCATGCAACTGTTTACAGTTTATATATATGAGAAACAGTAAGATCCGCATGAGTTCAACTTAATTTATGAATAGTCCTGGTTAAATCTCCCGGTAAAAACAAAAAAGGACTCATACTTATTGCCTGAGCCCTTTTCTTTTTTCTGGTGGTGGGGGGTGGATTCGAACCACCGAAGGCTGAGCCGACAGATTTACAGTCTGTTCCCTTTAGCCACTCGGGAACCCCACCACCTTTATACGATTAGTAAATATAAATAATCGCTCCTCATGGGTCAATAATTTTATGCTCCTCGAAATACATATCATGCTCATTCCTGACCAGAAGCATATAGAGCGCCGGAACGACCACGAGGGTCAGCACTGTTGCCACCGCAAGCCCGTAAATGACCGCAATCGCCATGGGCGACCACCACTGTGATGACGCGCCGTTCACGCTGAATGTGAAGGTGTGGAAATCAAACGACCACCCGGTCGCCATGGGCATGAGGCCGGCTATCGTGCAGAGCGCGGTGAGGATGACCGGGCGCAGACGGTACTTCCCGGCCTCGATGATCGCCTGGAGTTTGCTTCTCCCCTCACGGCGCAGCCGCTGCGCGAAATCGAGAAGCACGATGGCGTTGTTGACCACCACCCCCGCAAGGCTGATCACCCCGATGCCGGTCATGATGACACCGAACGGCATATGGTGGATGATCAATCCGATCATCACTCCCTGGAGCGACAGGATCACGCTCGACATGATGATGAGCGGTATTCTGAGCGAGTCGAACTGTCCCACGAGCACCATTGCGATGAGGAAAAGCGCGATCAGGAGCGCCTTGGTAAGGAACGCCTGCGCCTTTCGCTGTTCTTCGTCCGCTCCGGAGTAGGCGATTCCGTATCCGGCGGAGAACTCGTAGTTGGCCAGGATTTCCCGGATATCGGCAAGAACATCGTTCGGAAGCCTTCCCAGATTCTGCCCGGTGATGCTCACCACGCGCTTTAACTGTGTGCGGTGGATGGTTCCGAACCCCGCCGTCAGATCGAAAGAGGCGACACTGGAAAGCGGAATTTGCTTCCCCTCCTTGAACACGTAGATTCTGTCCATGTCCGGGATGGACTGTCGGAATTTCTCATCGAACCGCACAGTGATATCGTACTCGTCTTCCCCTTCACGGTATTTGCTGATTTCCGAACCGTTGATCGCGGTGCGGACCGCTCCCGCGATATCCATTGAGGAGATTCCGAGCAAGGCGGCTTTCTCGCGATCAACCAGAACCCGGATTTCCGGTTTCGAGCTCTCGAAATCATCCTTGAGGTCGACCAATCCGGGGACATTCTTGATCTTGTTCCTGATATCCTTCGCGATTTCTCCCAACCGCATATAATCGTCGCCGGAAATCTGAATATCGATGGCTTGGCCGACAGGCGGTCCCATCTCATGCATGTTCAGGGTTACTTCAGCGCCGGCAAGAAACTGGATCTTGCTCTTCGACTCATTGAACGTCTTGAGCGAAGACTGATTACGGTCATCGAAATCGGCGAAATCGATATACACGCGCCCCTCGTTGGACGGATTCCCGCTTCCGCTACTGAGTCCCGTCGCGCTGGTCGATACGCCGACATTGGCAAGCACATAGGTTATATCGGGGAAGCTTTTGGAAACCGTCTCAAGTTGCTTGGAAAGGGCGTCGGTCGTTTCTATACGTTGTCCGATAGGCCCCTTGATGTCGATGTACATCTGGTCGGGATCCGTTTCTGGAAAGAACTCCACCCCGTGCCCGAACATCCCGTACAGGACAAACGTGAGCAACAGCGAGGCAGTCGCGAGTATAAGCGTGGTTTTCGGATAGCGGACCGCTTTTGTGATGACCTGCTCGTACTGCCTGAGGAATCGGGCGTAAAGCCCCCTGCTTCGAACGTCGAACGGGTTGTCCGCTTTGGGGTTGATTTTCATGAATCGAGCGCAGAAGACCGGATTCATGACGATGGCGACGAAGAGGGACGCCGAGAGCGCGATAATGATCGTGAGGGGAAGATAGTACATGAATTCCCCGATAATCCCCGGCCAGAACAGCAGCGGCACGAATGCGACCACCGTGGTCGCGGTCGAGGACGCCACCGCCATGAAGACTTCATCGGTCGCCTGCACCGCGGCCTCATCCTTTCCTACGCCGTGCTGACGGTGACGATAGATGTTCTCCACAATCACCACCGCGTTATCCACAAGCATGCCAATGGCTAGCACCAGACAAAAGAGCACGATGAAGTTGAGAGTTATTCCCATCCAGTGGAGCACGGAAAAGGTGATGAACATGCTGAAAGGTATTGCAACCCCGATGAACACGGAATTGGTCACTCCGAGGAAGAGGAAGATGCAGAGCACCACCAGAATGAACCCGGTGATAATGTTGTTCTCGAGGTCCATGACCATGACCCGAATCTCCTTGGACCAATCGTTCTGTATGGTGATATACGTTCCCTTCGGGAATCCGCTCTCTCTATCTTTCAGAATTCGTTTCACCTCGTCGGTGATGCGGATGATGTTCTCTCCGGTCCGCTTGGTGATATTGATGGAAATACACGGTTTGCCGTCGAGACGGGCGATGGTGGTCCGATCCTTGAATCCGTACCGGACATCCGCAATATCGCGGATAAACACCGGGCCGTTCTTGGTGGCGGTCACGACGAGATTCTGAAAACCGCCGGGATCCTTCAACTCCCCGGGAATGCGAACTGTATACCCGTAATCGCCGATGTTCATGGTCCCGGCGGGCATGGTGAGGTGCTCATTCTGAATAGTTTTGGTTACATCATAGAGGCCGAGGTTATAATCCTTGAGACGGTTCGGATCGATGTTGATCTGCACTTCGTGTTCGAGATCGCCGGATACGATGGCGTCGAGCACCCCCGGGATAGTGATGAACTCGTCCGCGAGGTCTTTCGCCACTTTTCTGAGCTTGACCAGATCGTAATCCGCGGTCAGATTCACCGTCATGATGGGAAAATTCGAGATATTTACTTCCATGACCACCGGATCTTCCGCGTCAATCGGCAGGTCCGGTCTCGCGCGGTCCACCTTGTCTTTGACCTTCTGGAGCGCCGTATCCAGATTCACATCCGGTTCGAACTCGATGGAGATGATCGAAAAACTTTCCGAGGAGCTCGAATTGATTTCCTTCACACCCGAGAGCCCCTTGAGCTCCTTTTCGATGCGGCGGGTGATGAGGTTTTCGATATCGGACGGCGCGACACCGGGATAGATTGTGGTGACGATCATGAATGGTATCTTGATATCCGGGGCAGACTCCCGAGGCATGCTGAAGTAACTGATGAGTCCTATGATCACCACGAAGAGGGAGAGAACGAAAACCGTCGTGGATTTCTTCACCGAAAAACCAGTTATACTCATCTATCTGTTCCCTCCGCGCCAAGGTTCCCGGATTCACCGACAACCCTCACTTTTTCCCCATTGGCGATCTGATGCTGGCCTTTCACGATCACCCGGTCTCCCGGACTGATTCCCTTCTCGATTTTTATAATAAGCTCGCTCACGGGGCCGACCTCGACAGTCCGCTCCTCGACGGTATTGTCCTGCAACAACACGAACGCCACTCTGCCGTTCTGGGTTTGAATCACCGCGTTCAGAGGCACCATGACGGCATCGTTATAGATTTTCCTGACAATTCTGGCGTTGCCCATAACGCCGGCGCGGATTGTGCCGTCACGGTTATCTACGTTCATCTCTGCAAGAAAGGTCCGCACCGAGGAGTCTGCTTCGGGGGCGACATACCCGATTGTAGCGTTAAATGATTTTCCCGGTATGGCGTCTATCGTGATACTCACCCTGTTGCCTTTCCTGAAATCGGCGATGTATTTTTCCGGAATCCCGGCCTGAATCCTGACCGTATTCATATCGATGATCCTGAAGGCTGGTGCTCCGGGTGCGAGCATGTCGCCCACCTCGCAGTTTTTCATGGTCACGATTCCGTTAAACGGTGCCTCGAGGGTGGCTTCCTCGACATTTTTTACGGCGATTTCATAGGCAGCCTTCACTTGGGCAAGGGCGTTTCGGGCTGCCTCGAAATCCGCTTCGGATATGCTTTTGTCGGCAAAGAGTTTTTCCGCACGGGCATATTCGTTTTTCTGCCATTCGTAGGTTGCCGCGCTCATGTCGCAGGAGGCTCTGACAACCGTGTCATCAGTCTCAAGGAGAAGCTGTCCTTTTGTGACCCGGTCGCCCTTGTCGACAAGGACTCTGGTGACACGACCGCCGTTGGTCAGCCCTAAATTGACTTCTCTGTCAGGTACGACCACAACCGGCAGGGTGATGGCATCTTCAAATCTAGTCGGCTGAACGGTGAAGAATTCCACATTGATAATTTTTTCGTTGTAGGTTTCCGTTTCCGCCTTATTATCACGGCCACAGCCCAAAGCGATGACGGAGAGAGCGGCCACAATCACCACACATGCGGAATTTTTCATCGTATAGTTCCTTTCTCATGATCGATGTCGATGATACCGAGACTGTTTTTCAGCATGATCTCGGCGATTTTCCCTTCATACAATGCTGAAGCCATATTATTTCTCGCAACGTCGCGGGCAAGCTGGGCATCGAGGACTTCAAGCTGAGTCGCCTTACCATTGGAAAAGAGCGATTCAGCCAGCCCGAACGCTTTTTCCGCTTCTTCGGCGTTCATTTTCTGGCTTTCGATTTTCTCCAGCGCCTTACGGAGGTTCATGACCGATTCGCTGATCTCGATTTCCGTCCGGTCACGCTTTCTGCGATATTCGGTTTTTGCATTCAGGTAATCGATTTTCGCCTGTTTGAATTTCGAATAATTTCTCAGCCCGGAGAAAATGGGGAATGACAGGTTCACAGAGGCCACCCAGTACGGAGTCCAGTCGGAAGCGTTGTACTTGAGTTCATCGATGTTTCCCGCAAATTGAAACGTTGTCCCCGCTGTCACTATGGGCAGAAAATCACCCCTGGCAATCCTCATGTTTTTCTGGTACAAATCAATATTGAGAAAACTCGCCCTGAGATCGGGCCTGTTGTCGAATGCAACCGCTTTGTTAGCCTGCTCGAAAAGCGTCGTATCCGGTTCAGAAAACGTTCCGGTTATGTCCAGCGGTGAATCAGGCGCGATTCCCATTACCTCCTTCAGGTTCAAGAGAGAAAGTGTGATGGAGTTTTCTGCCTCGATGAGCCCGGGTTTCAAATTTGATACATTCACCCGGGCGCGGAGCAGGTCGTATTCCGTTGCCTTTCCGGCGTCATAACGTCTCCGGACATTTTCGAGGTGTTTTTCCGCCTGTACGAGTGATTCATAGGATATTTTCCTGATTTCTTTGGCGAGGAGAACACCATAAAACGCCTGGACGACACCGGTGACAACCCGCTGTTTGATTGAATTCAAATTTTCACGTGAAAATTTCTGATATGTTTGCGCGGCTTGAAGTGCTGTCCCTACTTTACCGCCGACATAGAGCGGCTGGGTGAGACTGGCGCCAAGCGAAGATGTATAATCCGTTCCGACCTGCAGACGGTTTTTACGAAGCTTCCCGGTACTGTCCGGAAACTGGATGACAAACACCATCGGTTTCAGGACTTTCTCGGCGTTCCAGAACCCGTTGACCTGTGGCATACCCTGCGAGGCGGCTTCAACAATCCGGTAATGTGCCTTTCTACTTTCTTCGTCCGCCACACTGATATCACGGTTTTCTTCAAGCGCGATGGATATGGCCTTTTCAAGTGTTACCTGGTGGAATGCCTCCGTTTGCGCAGACACTGTCGGTACGATGCACGGAAGGTACATCACCCAGGAAAAAACGATAAAGCACAGAATTTCCTTCACGGGGCGGTCTCCTTATACTGTGAGATTCCGTTGAACAGGACGTCAATGAAAATGGGAATCGCAGCTTTCAGTTCTTTTAATGACCTGCAATGCCATTTGTTAATCATGATACCGTCTAAAGCACCTTGGATTATCCCCATAATTGCCAGTACCGGCAAATCCCTTAATTTTTTTTCGGCAATTTCTTTTCTGATAGATTGCTCGATCCATTTCCATCCTTCTTCATAACTCGTAATGAGTTCTTCACGTTTTTCCTCCGTCAGTGCCCTGAAAACAGTGCACTCGTGCGCGGTAAGGATCGTGAAAACATTCGGTTCATGGTAAACCGCCTCGGCGAGATTCATAAAAAGCCGGGTCAATCCGGATTTGAAGTCCGCATCATTGAAAATCTCCTGAGTGAGCCCCATCCATCTTTGGTGCAGTTCGTCGAGAATGTTGTAGAGCATATCCTCTTTGTTCGAGAAATACTGGTAAAGGGCTGCCTTGGAAAATTCGGCTTCCTGGGCGATTTCATCCAGGGTGGCGACATGATACCCCTTTTGTGCGAATACTTTTATCGCAGCATCGAGGATTTCACGGCGATGAGCCGCTTTTTCACGCTCTCTGCGCGAAGGAGTTTCTGAGATTTTCGGTTCGCTGTTCATAATAAACCCCTTGGTATAATATATGACTGATTATTTATTTATTGACTGAAGGGTCACAATATATAACGACCAGTCCATGCCGTCAATTGTTTTTTCTTCGCCGTAATGCCAATTGAATTTCAGGTTGCATGAAAAGTTTCAAACGGATGGAGCAATTACTCGACGCTGTGTGCGGTATACTGAGACGACGAACCGGGGTGACAGTCTATGATACAGTACTATGGTACCGGTGCCGGGGAGATTATCGGGAGAAAGGGACAGTGTGTGTTGTATTGAATGTTCCGTAGAGGGCTTCGTGACTGTAATGTTTCTGAACATACAGGCGCATGAAAAGGATCATGGCGATAATACTGACGTAGAAAAGTATAAAAACGACAATCCGCCGTACATTCATTGTGTTCCTCCATTTTTAAAAAAAAGATAGCACAAAATCCCCAATCTGTCAAGGAAACCCGGAATCATTGTAAAAAAAGTGTTCAGGTATTTTTTTTACTTGCAATCCCCCCAATCCGGACAAAATAAAATGTAATACATTGATTATAATGAATATATCAGTTATAAAAGCCTGTGAATTCAGGAATTCACTTTAAATTCCCAAACTTGTGATGAGCAGGAAACGGAGCTTAAAGGGAACTTCATTTGTCCTTATGAAGTCGTGGTCTAACGATATGTATAATGACAAGATTAACAAAAAAATACGACAGGATTAACAGGATTGACAAGATTAACAAGAATGAAAAAATATATAAAAAATATCATGTAAATCTTGTTAATCATGTCTATAATAAAGTGTAAATCATGTCCTGAAGGAGATGATAGAGTCAAGTCCTGTTTTTTCTGTAAATTCCATCTCTCTATCTGACCCGAAGGGTCAGCCTGCATGGATTAGAGGGAAAGCACAGAGTTATTAATTGGTACAGGAGTCTGTATCAGGTCACTCCCGCCC
>Ga0315284_10001249_pt1 | contig 36171 bp, 33 predicted proteins | sample YL17G09_16_MG_FD_203696 | JGI IMG/M metagenome (GOLD analysis project Ga0315284, IMG submission 203696) | Sediment microbial communities from Yellowstone Lake, YNP, Wyoming, USA - YL17G09_16 | ecosystem: Environmental > Aquatic > Freshwater > Lake > Sediment | place: USA: Wyoming | collected...
CCATGGCCTCCAGCGCCAGCACGGCGGCCACGCCGAGCATCGCGGCGCGCAGGTTGACGAGTTCCGCGCGGGGCGTGAACGGCCCAAACGCTTCGCGCACCGCGCCCTTGGCCGCGGGGATGGCGGACGCGACCACGATGGTGGCGGCCAGGGCGAGGCCGGGCCAGTCGGGGTTGGACGGCAGGGACTGGGGAGGCCGGGCGGGGCGGGAGGTCTCGGCCACCCCGCGCCATCGGCCACCCCGCGCCACCCCGCGCGCCGCCACAGCCGCCGCAGCGACACCACCCCCCTCCCCTCCCCTCCCTCATCCCTCACCGCGGCCAGCTGGGCGGCGGTCGCGCCGGTGCGCGCTTCCGCCGCGGCGCCGTAGAGCAGGAAGACCGCCGCCAGCCGCCCGTTCATGAGCTCGGGCCCTCCCTCGTAAAAGTTGAACGCGCGCCAGAGCGAGGCCCGGCGCGGCGCGGGCGGGGGCGGGGGCGGCGGGGGCGGCGCGCCGTCGAGCGTGACAGACGCGGGCGGCGCGAGAGGGGCTGGCCGGGACGCGGCGGCGGGGGGGGCGGGGAGGCGCGGAGCGCGGGGCGTGGAGGCGCGCATCGGGGCCGGCGCGCGCGCGGGCGTGGCCGAGTGTGGGGGCGGCGCGCGGCGCGCGGCACACCTCGGCGGTGGGCGGCCCGCGATGGCGCGTTCCGCGCTCTTTCTCGCCGCGCTGCTGGCCGTGGCCGCCCACGCGGTGCGCGGGGCGGCACAGCGCGCCAACCGCCGGAGGTCCGCGCGGACGCCGACGCCGACGCCGACGCCGACGCCCCCCTCCCTCGTCTCTCCCAGCGCCCCGCCCCCCCCCCGTCCACCGTCTTCCCCCTGCCCGCCGGAGGCGCCGCGCCCGACACGGTGGAACTCGTGAGGGCGGCTTTGGCGAAACAGGGGGAGGAGGCGGGGGCGTTGCCGGGCGGCAGAGGTACAGGGAGGAGGGGGGCGCCGGAGCCCGCCGCGCCCGCCGCGCCGTCGCCCCACCCCTCTCCCCCCATCCCCAGACACCCGGTTGATGTCGGTGCAGGTCTGGTTCCGCCACGGCGCGCGCGCGCCCTACTACCGACCATCCCCCGCCGTCGACTGGAACCCCGGCGTCTCCCAGGCGTACTGGTGGGGCGCCGTCGCCTACAACGCGTGCGTCCCGCTCTACCCCGGCCTGGCCACGGTGGTGCCGGTCGACGTGGCGACCGGGGCCGACGTGGCGGACGTGCCGGCTTTTTTTGGGTTCAACTCGTACCCGCCCGCCGTCGGAGACGGGACCTGCCGCCTCGCCTGGCTCGTGCCCGCGGGCGCGGCGGAAGCGGTGGCGCTGGGGAGGGCGTTGAGGGCGCGCTACGTCACCGGGCCAGAGCGCGCGCGCGTCGCCGCGCCGACCTGGGCCGCCGCCGCGCCCTCGATCTTCGCCGCCACCACCAACACGCACCGCACGCTCAACACCCTGCGCGGCGTGCTGGCCGGCCTGTACCCGGACGCGGCGGAGGCCGGGGCGCCGATCAAGGTCGCCACCGGCGCCTACCCCTCTTTTTTCGCGACGTTTGTCGGCGGCAACGACACCGCGTGCCCCGCCATCGCGGCCCCCGCCCTCGCCCAAGCGCGCGCGTACACGGGCGCGCACTGGGGGTCGGCGGCCAACCAGCGGGCGGTGGCGGCATTTGAGAAGCGGCTGAGCATCAACCTCACTGCGTGCGTCGACCCTTCCATCCCCCGCGCCTCGCCCGACTACGACTGGGCCGCCACCCGGTGCTGGCAGATGGCGTACGAGTCCTTGGCCGGCGCGGCCGGCGCGGGCGTGCCGCTGCCGGGCGGCGCGACGGACGAAGACCTGGCGACCGCGTCGGATGCCAACATCGAGTTTTGGCAGGCCGCGCTCAAGCCCCTCGACTCCCCGGCCCAGTGCACGCTGGCGCCGAATCGGACCGAGTGCGCGTCGATCGTCAAAGGGTTGGGGGGGTGGATGCCGGCCCTCGTGACGTGCGCCGCGCGCCGCGCGCTGGCCAACGATTCTTCTTGCGACACGTCCTGCCCGCTCACCGCGGCCGGCGGCGGCACCGCGCTCGGGTGCGGGGCCGCGACGCTACATTTGGCGGCTGTCCACGACACGCACGTCAACCTGTGGGCGTCGATGCTCGGCCAAAAACCGCGCTACTGGCCCTGGACAACAGCGAATCTCGCGTTCGAGACGTGGGCGGCTCCCGGAGAGCGTGGTGGCGAGCGCAAGGCGTGGGTGCGGGTGCTGTTTGACGGCGCGCCGATCCGGGTGTCGGCGGGAAACCCGCCGGCGGCGAAAGAATTCGTCCCTCTCTCTGAATGGGCCGCCCTGTTGGCCGACTACGACCTGCCGCCGGCGGCGCGGGCCGCATTTTGTGGCGCGGGGCGGGAGGGAGCGGCGGCGTGATGGTGGTGAGGCGGCGCGCGCCGACCCCGACCCCTCTTCTTTCTTCTTTCTTCTATTCGGTTTTGCAGTTCGGCCGCAGGAGGTGGCCGCGCCGCCGTGCAACGACTCCCAACCGTGTCCTCGCACCCCACCCCCCAACTCGTGCGCGTGCGTTGTTGCGCGCCGGCCAGCACCGCGCCGCGCCCACCCTCTCGACCGCCTCCCGTCCCGCCTCCCCGTCTTCCCTCCTCCTCCTCAGACGACGACCGCCGTCCCGGCCGGCGGCGGCGGGCGCGCCCGCCCCGCAGCCCCAACCCCACGCGGCGACTCGGGCCCGCGCTGGTAGCCCTCTTTCGCGTCGTCGCGCTCGGCCAGCGCGGTCGCCGCCCCCATCGCAAACAGGAGCAGGATCGCCGCCACCGTCGTCATCAGAAACCCGGCAAACATGGTCTTGACTGACTTGGACTGCGTGTGGCCCACTTCAGAGTCGAGCGCGTTGTGCGACGTGTTGGTCGCGACGGCCAGAAGCGCAATCAGGCCGCCCAGCAGGCCGACCGACGGCATGTGCCACGCGGGGTGGCCGCCGGCGGCGCCAAACATGATGGCCACGATCATGAAGATGGCAAAGCTGCAAAAGGGGGGGGCGGGAGGAGGAGAAAGAGGGTCGGCCGACGGCGCGCGCGCGCGCGCGACCCTCGTCCCCTCCTCCCTCCTCTCTCCTCCTTCTCTCTCCCTTCCACTCACGCCACCCATAGGATCCACCACACCCAGCGGAACGCGCTCTCGCACGCGTTGACCGGTATGGACGCCCCCGTCTTGAAATCGGGCCCCAGTTGGTCGTCGCTGCAGTGACGCTGCGTCGCCGACAGCCCGGCCAGGGCCACGACCCAGGTGGCGAAGCAGAGGAGCAGGGCGGGCCAGAGCAGGCCGTGGCCGGCGGCGGTGAGGCGGCGGTAGGAGGCAGAGGCGGAGGAGGGGCCGCGCGGCATGTTGGTGGGGCTGAAGGGGAGGGGGGGGGGGGGGGGGGGACGGCGCCGGGGGCCAAAACCCCCGTCCCATGGGTGCCACGGGGGCCCGGGCGCGGGGCCCGGGACGGGGGGGCGCGGCTGCCCGCCCGCCGCCCCCCCCGCCCCCGCCCCCGCCCCCCCCGCCCCCCCCCCCCCCCCCCCCCCCCCCCCCCCCCCCCCCCCCCCCCCCCCCCCCCCCCCCCCCCCCCCCCCCCCGGCGCCGGGAGCGCTCTCCCGCGAGCTCTGGCGTGCACGCGGGGCCGGGCGCGGGGCGCGGGACGGGCGGGCGGCGCGTCCGCGCGCGCGCGGGCGGCGCCGAGTCGGCGCCGCGCGGCGACCCGGCGCCGACGCGCGGGCGGGGCGCCCCGGCGCCTGCACCCGCCGCCCGGCGGGCGCGCGCGACGGCCCGGGCGCGGCGGGGTGGGCGGCGGCGGCCGCGGGCGCGCGCAGGGCAGCGCGACACCTTGCACCCCCGCACGCGCGCCAGACGCGTGGGGCGGCCGCCCGGGCGCGCGGGGGTCGGCCGGGGCGCCAGTGGCGCGCAGGGCGCACCGGTGTGAGGGCGCGGGCGCGCGTGGGCGGCGGCAGGAGTTGTGGGAGAGAGAGCGCGCGCGCGCCGCCTCGCCTCCTCGCGCGCACGCCGCCACACGCGCTACCCGCCACCCCCACCCACCCCACCCCCACCCCCACCCCCGCGCCCCGCCCCCACCGAGTAATCCCCCCGATCCTCCTCGAGCAGCGACCGCGAGTGGCGCACGATGGCGCGCCCGACCGCGTTGATCCAATCCTCCTTTTCCCGGTCGCTTTCCGCGATGAAGAACATGGCGTCATCCGCGGTGGACAGCTCAAACGCGTGCGGGCGGCCGAGGGCGTCCTCCGCGCCCTTGACCGACAGGCAGCGGTGCGTGTCGACGACGCCGCGCGGGGTCGAGGCGGGGGTCACCGCGTCCGACTTGAACCAAAAGATCTTGCCGTCCTTGAGCACAAACCAGCTGGTGGAGTGGTGGGGGGGGGGGGGGGAGGGGTTAAGAGGGGGGGGGCAGTCGCCCTGCTCTCTTTCCTCCTCCCCTGTCCCTCTGCCCACGCCTCGGCCCGCACGCACCGGCGGCGCCATGTCTTGATATACTCGCCTGCGGATGGGAGGGAGGGAGGCGTCGAAAAAAACGGAGGCCAAGGCATCGGGGGCGCGGCGCGGCCCTCCCACCTCCTCCACCTCCTCCCTCTCCTCTCCTCCCACCCTGCTTCATGAGCCAGCCGCTGCGCTCGGCGCCATGCCAGAACTCGACGTCGCCGACGGGCGGCTTGCCGGTGAGCGCCGACAGGAAGCCGGCCATAGGGTGGGGCGAGGGAGGCGCGACCGCTGCGGCTGGGGCGGCCCTGGCTCGAGTCGGGGATGCCGCGCCGGCGGCGGGCGAGGGGGCGGTGTGGGGGCGGGGTGCCGTCACCGGCGCACACTCGCCGGCCCGCGCCGGCCCCGCGCGCCCCGCGCGCCCACCCAGCCCGGCCGCGCGCACCGCGCGGGCCCGGCGCGAGCGCCGGAGGGCGCGCCCGGAGCCGAAAACCGCGCGCCGTTGCCGGCGTCCGTCATGGTGAGGGCGCGGGCGCCCGCCGGCGGTTGCGACGCGCTCGAGGCTTCATGCCTAGGCGCGCGCCGACGCGCGCGACGCGCGGCGAGCCAGGGCGGCCGCGGGTAGGCCGCGCCGCCGACGCCCACCCCCCCTCCCTCCCCTCACAGTCCGGCCCGCGCGACGGCGACCGCCGCCGGGACGACGGGTGGCGGGACGAGGTGAGAGGTTGGGAAGGAGGAGAGGAAACGAGGGGCGGCGACGCCCTCCTCCCACCTCCCCCCCTCCCTCCCTCCCAGCGCGACGCCCGACGCGGCCCGCCGCCGCCCCCACGCCACCACGACCGGGACCGGGACCGGCGCCCGCCGTCGGCCTTGCACCGCGGCCGCTCCTCCCCCCCGCGGTCCGCCTCGGGCTCGCGCGACGGCTCGCCCCGCCGCCGCTCGCCCGACGGCGACGGCTGGCGCCGGGACGGGCGGCGGCCGCCGCCGTCGCCGCCGAGGTGGCGGGACGACAGCGAGGGCGACCGCGGGCGCGGCGACTGGCGCGGCGACCGCGGGCGCGACCACCGCGGGCGCGACCGCGACCGCGACCGCGACCGCAGCTGGCGCGACGACGACCCGTCCCGCGGCGGCCGTGGCGGCGGCGGCTGGGACGCGCCGCCGCCGCCGCCGCCGGGCGGCGACTGGCGCCGCGGCCCCCCCTCCGAACACCACCCTCCCCGCCGCCACTCGGACCCCCTTGCGCGCGCGTGGTCGGCCGCCGACGTCAAGCTGCAGCCACGCGTGCCCGTGGCGGTGCCCGCGTCGGCTGGGTCGAGCCCGCTGCTCGGCGGCGTGCTGGGCGGCGCCGGCTCGGCCGCGCCCCTCGCCTCCCTAGACGCCGCCGCCGCCGACCTCTCGGGCGGCGGGCGCAAGCGCCTGGCGTGGGGCGCGGGCCTGTCCCGGCTCAAATCCGACGGCGAGGGCCCGCCGTCGGCGCCCGGGTCGGCCCCAGCGTCGGCCGCCGCCTCGCCCGCGGCCGCGCCGGCGGCGAGGGCCGCGCCCGCGACGCCCATCGAGGCGGTCGACGGAGCGGGCGCGGCGCCCATGGAGGAGGAGGAGGATGGAGGGGCGGCGGTGGCCGGCGGCGGCGGCGGCGCGACGCCGGCGCCGTCCCCCCTGCCCCCTCCACCCCCTCCGCCCCTGGACCCCTCGCGCAAGCTGGCGCTGCTGGCCGACCTGGAGGCCGCGGAAGCCGCGGCGGCGGCCGCCGAAGACGGGCTCGCGGCGGCGCGCGCGGCGGCGGACGAGGCCGCCGCGGCCGCCGCCTCTGCGTCCGCCGCCGCCTTGGCCGAGCGCCGGGCCGAGGCCGACGCCGACGCCGAGCCCGCGTCCCCCCCGGGCCGCGGCCGGGGCCGCGGCCGCGGCCGGGGCGGCGGCGGCGGCCGCTGGGGCGCGCGCTCGCCCGCGCCGCCCGCCACCGCGTCCACCGTGGACGCCGCTGTTGTGGCGGCGGATGCGGCGGCGCGCGCGGGGCTGGTGAGGCTGGGGCGGCGCGCGCACGTGGCCAGGGTGTTGGCAGACAACCGGTCGCGCGCGGCGGCCGCGGTCGCCACCCTCCCCCCTCCATCCGCCGCCGTCGCCGCCTGCGATGGCGCCCCGCTCTACTCGTGCCTCGCGGAAGCCCCCGCCTGGGCGAGCAACGCGCACGCGCACGCCGCGCGCGGCGGCGCGCTGCTGACCTGGCTCTCCCACCGCCGCGCCCGCCTGCGCGAGCGCCAGCTGGAGCTGGCGCTGGCGTATCGCGCGTTGGCCGAACGCTGGCGCGCCGCGGCCGCGCGCGCGGCGGCGGCGGCCGCGCGAGGCCGCCCCCCGCCCCCCGCCGCCCCCCGCCGGGACCGCTCCGACCGCGGCCTGGCCGCCGCCGTCCGCTCCGACTACGAGGAGGCGCGCGTCCTGCGCGCGCTCCAAGCGGTGGAGCGCGTGCGCGAGATGTGCGCGCCGCCCGACCAGGCCCTCGACGCGCGCGAAATCGACGCCGCCCTCTTCCTCTCCCGCAACGGCCTCGTGCGCAACCCGCTGGACGACCTGGAGGCCGAGCGCCGGGTGCGGCCGTGGGGGCGGCGCGAGGTGGCGGCGTTTTTGGATGCCTACCTCGCCACCCCCAAAGATTTCACCGCCATCGCCGCCTCCCTCCCCGGGCGCGACTACGCGGCCTGCGTCGCGTTCTACTACCGCCACCAAAAGGGGGACGCGTTTGCGGTCGTCCGCCGCAAGCAGCAACTCAAGAAGCGGCGCCTGCAGACCGAGGTCAACAGGGCGCACGCCTATTTGGGGGCGGCGCCGCCCATGCCGGTGGCGGCGGCTGTGGCGGCCCTGCCCGCCCGGTCGTCGCCGCCGCGCAACGCAGCGCGCGGGCGCCGCCCCGCCCCGCCGCCCCCCCGCCGCCCGCGCGACGATTCCGACTCGGCTGCCCGCTCCGACGGCGACGCCCGCGACCGCGACCGGGGCGGCGGCGGCGCGGGCGCGTGGTCGGCGGCCGAGGAGGCGGCGTTTGTCGCGGGCGTGCGCACGCACGGGCGCGACGCGCGCGCGGTGGCGGCCGCCATGGGGCACACGCGCACCGTGGGGGCGGTCAAATCGTACTACTCCAAAAATCGGCGCCGGCTGGGGCTGGACGAGGAGGGCGGGGGCGGGGGCGGCGGCGGCGGCGACGGCGACGGCGGCGACCGCGACGCCGAAGAGGATTCCGACGGCGACGCCACCATGCACGGGCCCGAGCCGCCGCCCGCCGCGGCCGCCAAGGCCGAGCCGGTGGCGGCGGGTGACGAGGCGGGCGCCCCGGCCGGCGCGCGCCCCCCGGCCGTCAAGCGGTCGCCCGACCGGGACGCGACGCCGTCGCCGCCGCCGCCGCCCGCAAAGAAGGGCGCGTTTGAGGCGGCGGAGGAGGAGGGTGGCGCGTGAGGAGGCGCGAGGGGGTGGCGAGTCCGTGCAAGGAGCGCACATGGTTTCAGTCGCCCCCCTCTACTCCGACTCCCTCGCCCGCTCCCGCCGACTTGCGTGCTGCCGCCTGCATGCACGCGTCCAGCCTGTCGGCCGCCGCCGCGCACCGGCGCGGCACCGCGGTCGGCGGCCCCGGCAAGGAACGCGCTCCCCTCCTCCCGCTCCCCGCGCACGCCTCCAAATCAGCCGCTTGTTCGACGCAAATCACGCAAGATATCAAGCACCAGGCGACCGAGCGCTCGAGGGAGCCGCACACGAGCGCCGCATCGCGCGGGTGCCGCCGGCGGCAGGTGGCCAGCGCCGCGATGGCGGCCTCGCACGAGGGCGCCACGGCGGCGTTGTGACAGGAGGCCGCAAGAGAGTGGGGGAGGCGCGGCGCGCACATGCGACTGCTGCACACCCCTCGACCTCTCTCCGCGTTCGGCCCCTAGTCGGCGCCGTCCGTCGATTGCGGATGACAGCGGCCCCATCTCGGGCCCAGGCGTCGGCCGACGCCGTCGACGCCGCCCGCTTCGGCGAGGGGGACGAGCTGGCGGCCGCCCTCGCGGCCGGCGCGGACGTCGCGTGGAGCGACGAGCGCGGGCGGACAGGTGGGAGAGAGATGGAAAAGAGGCCGCCGGTAGGCGCGTGATGCGGCGCCGCCGCCGACCCCGAAACGCCCACCCCCCCAACCCCTCTCCCCAGCCCTGCACATGGCCGCCGCCAACGGCCACCTGGCCTGCGCGACCGCCCTGCTGGCGGCAGGGGCGGCGCCGGCCGCCAAAAACGGCGACGGCAACACACCGCTGCACTATGCGTGCTTGAACGGCCACGTCCATGTCGTGTCCGCCCTGCTCGCGGCGGGCGCGTTGCCTACTGCTCTCAATAACGCTGAGCGGACGCCGGTGGATGAAGCGCTGGGCACGGCGCACGCGGAGAGCGTGCTGGCCGCGGTGCGCGCGGCGGCGGCCAGCGACGGCGGCGCGCCTGGGGACGCGACCGTGGACCTGACCGAGGGCGACGACGTGGAGGAGGGAGATTGATGGGAGGGCGGCGGGGCGGCGACTGCAAACAAAGACGAAGGGGAGAAGAAAACAAAATAGGCCTGGCCTCACACCCCCGCTCCTCGCCGGCCCGCCCCACCGGCCCGCGCGCCCCGCGCACGCGCGCCACCCGCGCCCGCGGCGCCCCGCGGCGCGCCGCCCCGGAATGGCGACCACGTCGCCGCTCGGCGACGCCGACACGCCGCTCGACTGCTACGCCGCGCGCGACCTGGTGGCGCATCGGGGCCAGGTGGGAGGGAAGGGGTGGTGGCGGGGCCGGAATTGGGGCGGAGATCCGGTCCGCGCTCGCCGCCGACCCCCTCTCTTCTTTTCTCCTCTCCGTCAGGTCCACGCCGTCGCCTGGTCGTGCACCGGGCGCCGCCTGGCGTCTGGCGCCTCCGACGGCACGGTCAAGGTGTGGGCGCCGGACAGGGCGCCGGCCGGGCGCGGGCCGGAAGCGCCCGTGGCCGACCTGCGCGCGCCGCCGCCCGCCGCGCCCGCGCCCGGCGCTCGCCCCCGCGGCGCGCGCGTCTCCCGGATCGCGTGGCACCCCACTGATCCCGACGTCCTGCTCGCCGCGGGGGACGACGCCCCGTTGCGCCTCTGGGACGCGCGCGGCGCGGCGCCGCGCGGCGCGCTCCCGTCGGGCGTGCCCGCGGGAGCCGTCAACATCGCGCTCGCCTGGAACCCTGTGCACACCAACATTGTGGCCGTCGTGGCCGACTCGGACGCGGTGAGCGTCGTCGACTTGGGGGCGGCGCACGGCGCCGGCGCGGTCGTCGCGACCCTCCCGCCGCCCGGCTGCGAGGTCAACGACGTGGCCTGGGGGCCCGACGGGACCCTCCTCTGCCGCGCGCGCGGCGACGGCGGCGTCGACCTGTTCGCGTGGCCGGGCCTGGAGCGCGTCGCGCGCCTGGCGGGGCACACGAGCACGGTGTTTTCGCTCGCCGCGTCCCCCTGCGGCCACCACCTCGCGTCCGGCGGCGCCGACGCCGCGGTGGTGGTGTGGGACGTGCGGTGCTGGGCGCCGATCGCGGCGGTCGGCGGCCTGGACCACCCGATCAAATCGGTGTCGTTCGGCGGCGGCGGCGGCGGGGAGGCCCCCGCCGCCCCCTCGGCCACCGGCACCCTGCTCGCCTACGCGGGCGACGGCGACGCGGTCGCCATCGACGCGTGGGGCGCGGCGCCCGGGGAGAAGGCGCCGGCGACGTTTCTCCTCGCGACGCGCGCGCGCGTCGAGTGCGTCGCCTGGTGCCCGCGGCCCGGCGGCGGCCTCGCGTTCACGGGGCCGCTCTACGCGGGGCCGCGCGGCGAGTCGCACGGCGCGGTCGGGCTCTTCGCGCCCTCGGCGCGGTAGGGAGACAGAGAGAGAGAAAGAGACGGGGCGCCGCCCCTGCCTCCCTTGTGCCGCCCAAGACCCAAACACGCGCCCGGTTGCAGACTCTCCCAGCGAGCGGGAGGCGGGACGGCGCCACCGCCACTCCCTGCCCCCCCCCTCTCTGTCCTCAATGCATCGCGACGTTGGGCCGCACCGCCTTGAACGTCGTCTTGAACCCGCGGCTCGACGGCCGCGCCTTGCGCGTCGTGAGCGGGAACCGGACAGTCGTGGAATGGAACTGTTTGGTGGCCTCCCGCTTGCACGCGGCGGCCGGAACGGTCGCCGTCTTGATTATCTGCATGCACGCCGCGCGCACGCGGTGCCGCGACGCCATCTCGGCGTACAGTTGCTCCACCGCCCCGTTGAGCGTCGTGTCGCGGTACTCTTTGTACGCGTTGTGCTCGCCGGTGCGGGACCGGTAGCGGACCCAGACGCCGAAATTTTTGATCGTCGTCGGCCGTTTCTCGAAAATCTCGTTGCAGGCGACAATCTGGCCGTTCGCTTTCTTCACCTTGCGCAGCTTGCGGAGGAAGTACCAAAACTTGGAGCGCGCGCGCGCGTCGTCGGTCGCCCAGAGCTTCATGCGGAACAGGGGCGGCTCGGGGTCGGCGTCGGTGGGGAGGTGGCGGCCCACCACCTGGTACTGGTGGAATTTGTAGCACCCCTGTGATGAGAGGGAGGAAGGGAGGGGGGACGGGTGGTCGGTGGGGGTTGTGGACGGCGCGGAGGCGGGCGGGCGCGGCGCGGCTGCCAATCGCGGCGCCGGCGGACGCCGCCAGCTCCGGCCGCGACAGCCGGACATCGGAGTCGATGGCGCGCGGCGACGGCGACAGGAAAAGGCCGCCCCCGCCCACGGGCCGCCGCGATCGCGGCGCGGCGGCCGGGCGCCGCGCGGCGCGGGGGGCGCGGTGAGGCGCGTGGCCCGTCGCGCCGCCCCCAGTGCGAGCGCTCCACGACGGGCGCGCGCCAGGAGGCGGGCGGGCAGCAGCAGGCCGCGGATGGGGCGGCCGCCGCGCCCGCCGCGGGCAGGCGACGGCCGGCGGGGCGGGCGCCCCGATCGGCGCCTGCACGCCCCCGGCGCGCGCTCTGTCGGCCGCGCCACTTGCAGCAAACGTGGGCGCGGCGGGCACGCGCCCGCCAGCCGCCCGCGCGCCCCGCCGCCGGCCGCGGCCGGCGCGCGGACGCGGGCGGCGGCGGGCGCGGCCCGTCGACCACGCATCGCGGCGCACGCTCCATGCGCCTACCTGGACCATGGTGGCCGGTCGGAGGGCGGCTCGGCTCGGGGGGGAGTGCGGGAAGCGCCGCCGCCGAGCCGCGCCACTCTCTCACCGGCCCGCCTCGCGGCCTCCCGCCCGGCGACCGCCTCGCGTCGCGCGCGGTCGCGCCCCGGCGCGCGCTGGCCCACGGCCGAGGGCCGGCCGACAGCGCCCGCGCTGCCGCCGCCGCCAGCGGCCATGGCCGCCCCCCTCCCTCCCGCCCCCGACTTTGCCGCGCGCTACGCGGCCGAGTTGACCGACCTCACCCTCAACTCGCGCCCCCTCATCGGCACGCTGACGACTCTGGCCGCGGAGAACGCGGGCGCCGCGCCGTCGCTCTCGCGCGCGGCGCTGGGCCGGGCGGCCACGGTGCGGGAGGAGGGGTTTGGGAGGAGGGGGTGCCAGTCGGTTGCGGTCCGAGGCTGCGGCGGCGGCGTGGGCGGCGCCGACCCGGGCCTCCCTCCCCTGCTTCCTTCTCCCTCAGGCTCCTCCCCCGTGCCGCCTCTACGCGCTCTACCTCATCGATTCCATCGCCAAGAACGTGGGCGGCCCCTACCCGCCGCTGCTGGGCGCGGGGTTGGCGTCGGCCTTTGCGGCCGCGTGGGCTTCCCACCCCCCCTCCCGCCCCGCCCTCGGCCGCCTGCTCGCCACGTGGGACGGCGTGTTTGACGCAGGCGTGTTGCAGGATGTGCGGGCATGGCTGGCGGCCGCGGTCGACGCTGAAGCGCGCGCAGTCGCGGCGCGCGCGGCTGCGGAAGCGTCCGCGGCGGCGGCCGCCGCGCGCGCCGCGGCGCCGCCGCCGCCCTACTACGCGGCCGGCGCCCCGCCGGCGCCCTACTACGGGCAGGCGGCGGCGCCGCCGCCCGCGTTTGCGCCGCCGGCCGGACCCCCGCACTACCCTCCTCACGCGCCGCCCGCGCCCTATTACAGCGCCCCGCAACCGCCCCGCTACGCATACGGCGCGCCGGAGCCGGCGCCCTATCCCCCTCCCCACGCGTCGCCGTCGCTGGCCGCGCCGCTCCCCGCCGTGCTCTCGTCGCTCGCCGCCGCGGGCCTCATCTCCATCCCCCCCGCCCGCCGCTCCGCTTCGCCCGACGGCAAGGCGCGCCCGCGGCGCGCGCGCCGGGGCGGGGCCAAGGGCGGCGGCGGCGAGGGCGGCGGGCTCTCGCCGTTTCGCGCGGCGCCGAGCCCGTGGCGCGGCGACGACACCCCCGGGGGCGTGGCGGCGCCCTCGCACGCGCCCGCCTCGTCCCCGCACTATCCTCCCTCCTCCGACCCGTACGTGGGCGCGCTGAGCGCGCGCCCCGGGCCGAGCCCTCCGGGCGCCACCGCGGCCCCTCCGACCCCGCCCGCGGTCGACGCCGCGGCGCGCGCCTCGCTCGCGCCCGCGCGCGTGCGCGGCGACTACCGGGAGGCGCTAGCAGCGCTCGAGGCGGCCACAGCTGAATCCCGCCCGCGCCTGCTCGAGGCCGCCGCGCTGCGCCGCCGACGCGCCGACGCGCGTGCCGCCGGCCGCGGCGCGTCGCGCGCGTGGTACGTCGACGCCGCGGCCTGGATCGCGGGTACCGCCGCATCGGCCGACGCGGCGCCCGCGTTCTTCTCCGACGGCGGCAGCAGCGCGCTGGCCCCGCCCCTGCGCCCCCCCCCGCGCCCGACCGAGCCCGCGGACGACGCCCAGCGCGCGTGCGCGCTCACTGGGGAACCCTTTGACTCGTACTACGACGATGTCAAGGGCGAGTGGCGGTACCGGGACGCGCGGCGGCTGCGCGGCGCCGACGCCGAGGCGGTCGGGTTGCCGGACGGCGCCCTAGTGAAAGCGTCCGCCGTCGAAGGCTCCGGCGCGACCGTGACGGCCGCGCTCACCGCGGTCGCGCTCGACGCCGAGCTCGTGGCGGCCGCGGCGGAAGCGGGAGGAGACGGCGGCGGAGACGGCGACGCCGGCCCGCGGGTCAAGCGCATCAAGAGCGAGCCGGGCGACGGCGGGTGAAAAGGCGCCATGGTTTTGTGACATCACTGACGCGCCGGCGCGCGAAATCGCGGCTCCTAGGCGACCCTCTCGCCTCGACCAAACCTCTCTGCCCTCTCCCTCGCCTCTCTTCCCTCACGCCGGCACCCCCCCCGCGGGCGCCGCCGCCGCCGCCGGCGCCGGCTTGGCCCCGCGCGGCGCCACGGTGGCGCCCGCGACGGCGGGCGCGGGCGGCGGCGCGGCGTCGGCACGGGCGGGGGCGGGGACCGGCTGCCGGGCGGAAGCCGGCGCGGGCGCCGCCGCGGCGGGCGCCTGCTTCTTGGCCTTGCCGCCGCCCGCTTTGGCCAGCACGACAGTCACGTCGCCGGGGCCGCCCACTGTGACGGTCGACGCGGGCGCGCCGGTGGCCGCCCCGTCGCCGACGACAAACACGGCCCCTCTCCCTGCCTTCTCCTGCGAGAGCAACTGCGGCAGCAGGACGCTGTCAATCGCGTGCACCCGCCCCGAGCACGTGCGCCCGTTGCCCGCCAGCACGGTCGCGTTGCGCCCGCCGGAGAGCGCGCGCCAATCTCTGGCCGACACGCAGCCGCCGGCGCAGGAGCGACCGGGCTTGAACAACATGGGCATGGGGCCGCCGCTGCCGCCCATCATGGCGCCCAGGGGCGAGGAGGCAGACGCGGTGTCGTTGCCCGTGCCGCCGGTCGAGGCAAGGGAACCGACGATGCCCATCACCGCGGCCAGGAACGACCCTAAGCCGCCGTCGGCGCCGCCGTCGGGGGTGGACACAACGGTCGTCGCCTGGGCGAGGCGGCGGCGGTTGCCGGCCTCGCGCGCGGGCTTGGCGACCGCGGAAGGCGCGGGCGCAGGCGCGGCCACCGCTTGTTTCGCCACGCCCGACGGCGAGAGCAACACCACCGTCCCACCGAGCATGTTGGTCACGTTGGCGGCCGGGTAGAGGTCGGCGAGGCGGGCGGTGAGGTTCAACACGTGCGTGCGGAGGACGACCGGCGCGAGTGGGTCGGCCGCCATGGCGCGTGGCGACATGTCCAGGTCGTTCGCCAGCTCCACAAACGCGTCGTTGACCGGGACGAGCACGGAGACGGGCGCGTCGGGGTCGGAGAGCAGGGCGACAAGGGCGGAGTCGTTGCGCGCGGCCGCGGCAAAACTCTTGAACTGGTCGTTGCCGGCAATCACCTCCCACGCCGTCTTGCAGCCGCGGCGGGGGGCGGGGGTCGGGCCGAGGTCGCGGGTGTAGGTCTGGGCGGTGGCTGGAGAAGACGGGGGGGCGCGTCGGGGCCGACCCAACGCTCGGCGGGTGTCGCGGCGCCCACCGGCCGCCTCCGGCCCCGCGCGTCCGCGCGCGATGGGCCATCGCGCGTCCGGGAGCGCCACTGTTGGCGCGACGACCGTCTGCCGGCGCCGCGCGGGCCCGCCGCGGCGCCGCGCCCCCATGCCTAGCCCGCCGCACCGACAGCCAGCAGCGCGGCCAGCGCGGCGCCCTTGAGCGTGGTGTGCGTCATCGCGGCGTGCGAAAAGAGGCGGGTCGGGGGGGTCGGGGGGCGGGTGTGAGGGGCGGGAGAGACAGCGCGTCGCCGGCGAGAAGGCGCCGCGATTATTTTTAGGCCCACGCCTTGCTCGCGCGCCTAGAGACATCTCTCTGTGACGCAAGACGTGTGTAAAGACTGCACAGCGCCCCCCGCGCAACTAAACCGCGAGAGGGGGTTGGAAAGGCGGCCGCCCGGCCCTCCTGTCTCCTCTCACACCGCCGCCGCCACCGCGCGCGCGGCGCCGCCGCCGGTCAGCATGCCCAGGAAGCCGCCCGGGGCCTGCGGAGAGAGCGCGGGAGAGGGGGGGGGGGGTCGACGGCGGGCGGAGGCCGACACCCGCTGCCGCCCCCCACCCCCACCCCCTCCCCCACCCCCCACCTCGACCTCGTCCGTGAACAGGTCGTCCGGCGCCCGCAGCGCGCCGTGCGCCGCCACGGCGGCGGCGGAGAGGCCCAGGGCGGAGAGGAGGACGGCGCCCGCGGTCGTGAGGAAAAAGACGACGACGACGGACGCGCCGCCAGCGGCCAGCATGGCTTCCTTCTCCGACAGCGTCCGCCCGCCGATCACGACGGGCGCCGTGCGCACGGCGAGGAGGTAGGCCCAGCCGCAGGCGAGCCCCGCGAGCACGGCGAGCGCGGCGGGGTTGAGCGCCACTGTCGCGGCCGTGATGCCCGCGCCGAGCAGGGCGTAGTTGACGCGAAAGTAGGCAACGTTCTTGCGGATGCGGCCGGTGGCCTAGAGAGAACAGGGAGGGGGGGGGAGGGTGGGCGGGCCCGCGCCGCGCTCGAACCGTGCGCCGGGTGCGGCGGCCGCCGCGGCGCTTTCCCGCCGACCGACGCCGGAAGGCGTCGGCCGAGACGAAGAGTCGCGCCTCGGGCGGGGCGCCGAACCCCCCCGCGGCCGGCCCGCGCCGCGCCGCGCGGCAGCGCCGCAATCGGCGCGCGAAGCGCGCGCGCCCGCGCCCACCGCCCTTGACCTCCTCTCCCTCCCTCTTCCCTACCTCGGCCAAGTCGTTGGGTTTGGAGAACGAGGCCCGGTCGGCCATCTCCGCCCACGGCTTGGCAGACGCCAGCAGCGCGCCGCCCGCGGCCTTGACCCGGCCCGCGGCCGCGACGACCGCGTTGGAGGATGGGGGAGCGGAGAGGGCGGCGTCGGCCGACATGGTGAAGGGAGGGAGAGTAGAGGGAGTGTGGCGGGAGAGGACAGAGGCCGCGCCGTTCTCTTATTTTGTTACACTCGCCCCACACAATACAGCCCCTCTAACCCCCCCCCCCCCCTCACCAGCTGTCAAAGCGCCACGATTTCACGATGCGCTCGACCAGGTGGCCCGACCCCGCGAGCGCGGCCAGGAGGGCGTCGAGCGCGGGCGGCACGCCGTGGAGCAGCGGCAGGGCGACCGCGACGCACACGCCGGGCTCGCCGAGGGCGCCGGGGGCGGACACGGCCCGCGGCGGGCCGAGGAGGCCGCCCCGGGCGTCGGCCGCGAACGCGGCCACGTCGCCGGGCAGGGACAGCGGGTCGCGCGTCCACCCGTGCACGCGCACGACGCGCCCCGCGTCCGCGGGCGAGTGCGCGGTGACGGTCCAGGGCGCGGCGAGCACGAGGGAGGCTTCGCCGAGCGTGGGGAGGGGCGGGCGCGCGGCGGCGCGCGCGCGCGCGCGCGCGGCCGCGCCCGCCGGCCTCGGGCCGCCGCCCAGGACGACGAAACCGTCGGCGGTGAGCAGGGTGATTGTTGGCTCGGTGGCGGCGTCGGCCTGGGAGGAGAAAAAACAAAAGGGGGGGGGGGGTCGGCGAGGGCGCGCGCGGTGGGGCCGTGCGCGCCCGCCTGACGCCGCGCGGCCGCGCCCTCGATGTCGCCGCATCGCTCTCACCCAGTCGGCGTCCAAAGCGCGCCGGCGGGCGCCGGCGGGCACGCTGCGGCGGGGCGCGATGCCGCGCGCACTCCGCACGGGTGCGGCGGCCCCGGGGGACGCGGCGCGCATCCCGGCGGCGGCGTCGGCCCGCGGAAAGTTCGAGCGAGGCCGCGAAGCAGCGGCCGCACGGGGGTGTGCAGCGTCGCCGGCGCTCTACGCACACACCCTTTCCCTTCCCACCCCTTCTTGCCCGCCGCTCGCCCACCGAGCATGGCCTCCCTCAACGTCGGCCGCCCCGCCGCCGGCCTGCGCCGCCCGCGCGCGCCCGCGGTGCGCGCGCCCACGCCGCGCGTCCGCGCCGGCCGCCGCGTCGCCGCCCGCGCGGAGAAGGTAGGAGGAGAGAGGAGGTGGGACGCGATGGGGGCGGCCGCGTCGGCCTGCGCCTCCCGCCGCCTCCGGGGAAGCCGTCGCGCTGGCGGCGGCGCGGCTCCGACGGCCGTGCCGGGGGCGCGGGGCGCAATGTGGCCCCCGCCCGCCCCCTGAACGCATGAGCATACGATGCACGACCCCTCGACGGCGGGGCAGCGCCCGCGCCGGCACGCGCCTCGGCCGGGGATGCTTCCGGCGGCGCCGACGCGGTGGCCAGCCCGCAGCCCGCTGTCCCCGAATCGCCGCCCATGCGCCCCCCACCCCCCTCCCTCCTCTTCTTTAGGTCGTGGGCATCGACCTGGGCACCACCAACTCGGCCGTCGCCGCGATGGAGGGCGGCAAGCCGACCATCGTCACCAACGCCGAGGGCGCGCGCACGACGCCGTCGGTCGTGGCCTACACCAAGGCGGGCGACCGCCTTGTGGGGCAGGTGAAAGACAGGGAGGGAGGGGTGGAGCGAGGTTGAGGGGAGCGTGGGGACCCGGCGCCGACCACTGCCCCCTTCTCCCTGCCCCGCCTCCACAGATCGCCAAGCGCCAAGCGGTCGTCAACCCGGAGAACACCTTTGCCTCGGTCAAACGCTTCATCGGGCGCAAGATGAACGAGGTGGGGGACGAATCGACGCAGGTGCCGTACCGCGTCGTCGAGGACGCCGCCGGCAACGTCAAGCTCGCGTGCCCCAACGCGGGCAAAGAGTTTGCGGCCGAGGAGGTGTCGGCCGCCGTGCTGCGCAAGCTGGTGGACGACGCGTCGAAATTCCTCAACGCGCCCGTCACGCGCGCGGTCGTCACGGTGAGCGCCCACCATCCCGACCCGCACCCCATAAACCCCGACCCTCAAAACCCCTCGCCCTCACCCTAAACACCCTAACCCCAAACCATAGGTCCCCGCCTACTTCAACGACTCGCAACGCCAAGCCACCAAGGACGCCGGCAAGATCGCGGGCGTGGAAGTGCTGCGCATCATTAACGAGCCGACCGCGGCCGCGCTGGCGTACGGGTTTGAGAAAAAGAGCAACGAAACCATTCTCGTCTTCGACCTCGGCGGCGGCACGTTCGACGTGTCCGTCCTCGAGGTGGGGGACGGCGTGTTTGAGGTGCTGTCCACCTCGGGCGACACGCACCTCGGTGAGAGGAGAGAGAGAGAGAGAGAGAGAGAGAGAGAGACGAGAGGCGAGGCGCGAGCGCGCGCGCGCGGCAACCCGGCCAACCCTCCCCCCCTTCCCCCCTCCCCCTCTCCCCCGCAGGCGGCGACGACTTTGACAGGCGCATCGTGGACGTGCTGGCCGACGACTTTCAGCGCAACGAGGGCATCGACCTGCGCAAGGACCGGCAGGCGCTGCAGCGGTTGACCGAAGCGGCGGAGAAGGCCAAGATGGAGCTCTCGTCCCTCCCCCAAACCTCCATCTCCCTGCCCTTCATCACCGCGACCGCGGACGGCCCCAAGCACATCGAGGCCAACATGACGCGCGCCAAGTTTGAGGAGCTGTGCGCCGACCTGCTCGACCGCTGCCGCGTGCCCGTGGAGCAAGCGCTCAAGGACGCCAACCTCGCCCTGGCCGACATCAACGAGGTCATCATGGTGGGGGGGTCGACCCGCATCCCCGCCGTGCAGGCGCTGGTGCAGAAGCTCGCGGGGAAGCCGCCGAACGTGACGGTCAACCCGGACGAGGTCGTCGCCCTCGGCGCCGCCGTCCAGGCGGGCGTGCTCGCGGGCGAGGTGCGCGACATCGTCCTGCTGGACGTCACCCCCCTCTCGCTCGGCCTCGAGACGCTGGGCGGCGTCATGACCAAGCTGATCCCGCGCAACACGACGCTCCCCACCTCCAAATCGGAAGTCTTCTCCACCGCGGCCGACGGCCAAACCTCGGTCGAGATCAACGTGCTCCAGGGGGAGCGCGAGTTTGTGCGCGACAACACGTCGCTCGGCACGTTCCGCCTCGACGGCATCCCGCCCGCGCCGCGCGGCGTCCCCCAAGTCGAGGTCAAGTTCGACATCGACGCCAACGGCATCCTGTCGGTGACCGCGACGGACAAGGGGACGGGCAAGGCGCAAGACATCAAGATCACGGGCGCGTCGACGCTGTCGTCCGACGACGTCGACCGCATGGTCGCCGACGCCGAAAAATTCGCCGACGAGGACAAGACCAAGCGGGAGGCGGTCGACGTGCGCAACTCGGCCGACTCCATGATCTACCAAGCCGAGAAGCAGGTCAAAGAGTTTGGCGACAAGGTCCCCGCGGAGCTCAAGGCCAAGGTCGAGGCCGCGTCCGCCACGCTCAAAGACGCGGTCGCCAAAGAGGATGTGCCGGCCATGAAGGCGGGCATGGAGGCGCTGCAGGCGGAAGTGATGGCCATCGGGCAGGCGGTCTACTCGGCGGGCGCGGGCGCCGACGGCGCCGCGGGCGCCGCCCCGGGCGCCGACGGCGCCGCGCCGCCGCCGCCGGGCGGGGCGGACGACACCGTCATCGACGCCGACTTCACCGACTCGAAGTGAAGAGGGGGAGAGAGGGGGAGAGGGGGTGTTTATTTTTCCTTTTTTCGGGGGGTGGCAAAGGCGGGCGCGGCGGGGCTCCACCCCGGGGCCTCCAGGCCTGGGGCGCGCCCCACGGTAGCGTGCAACGTCGAGGGCGCGGGGGCGGAAGGGGTCACGGAGGCCGGAAGCGTGTGTCTCGCGCGCGGCGGTTCAGCGGCAGCCCGGTCACCACGCCGCGCCACAACCGCGCCGGCACCCGCCCACGCCCCTGCGCGCAACCGCGCCCGGTCGCCGCCCCCGCCCAGGACCGCGCCCGGGCCGCGGTCGTCGCGCGGTCGCCCGGCTAGCCCGCGACGCTGAGCATGCCGCCGTCGCCGCGCGGCGGCGCGGCCGCCGCGGGCGACGCTGCCCCGCTGATCGACCGGCGGACGACCTCATGTGCGTGTGGGGCGGAGGAGAGAGGGCGCCCAGCCGCCGCCAGCGCCACGCTCGCCGCGCCGCTGTCCGCCGCGCCCTGGGCACCCATTGGCGCGCGCCCGCCCACCGCCGCCATCCACCTCCCATAGCCGCCGCCGCGGCTTCTCCCGCGCTCGTGCCGGCGCGGCCGCAACGCGAGGCCGAGGAGGCGTCGACCCCGCGCCCCGCCGCGGACGCCACCCCTGGCCTCCTCTCGCGCGCGTGGGCGTGGGCGACGGGAGGCGACGACGACGTAGCCGCTAGCGCGGACGACATTGAGACCGCGACGCCGGCCTCCGCGCCGCCACAGCGCGCCAAGTCGGTCGACGCGCCGCCCGCGGGGCGGGACTCGTCCCGCCCCGCCTGCTGCCTCATCTGCCTGGACCCTTTGACAAAGGAAGATTTCGAGACCGGCGCCGCCATCGCCCTCGCGTGCGCGTGCCGGGGCGACCTCGCGCTGCGCCACCGCGCGTGCGCCGACCGGTGGGCCGCGGTCAAAGGCGACCGCGTGTGCGACGTGTGCCGCGTCCCGGTCGCCAACCTGGCCGACCCGCCGCCGCGGCGGGACGAGGCGGCGGACGCGCTGGCGGCGGGGGCGGGCGTGTTGCCGGGCGCCGCCTTTGCCGCGTGGCACGCCGCGGGCGACGCCCGCCACCCCCACGCCCTCTACCACCCCGACGCGTTGCCCGGGCCCGCGGACGCCGCCTTCGACTGCGTGCGGGTGACGTGGGTCTCGGTCGTCGCGTGCGCCCTGTTCCTCGACATGTCGCTCCCCGCCGCCCTGTGGGCCGGCCTGGCCGTCGGCGCCGCATACGCGCTCGCCGTGCGCGCGGTGTACGCGAGCCACGTGGCCGCGCTGCGGCGGGGGGCGGCGGCCGCCGCGGGGGCGGCAGCGGAGGCGGGCGCGCGGCGCGCGCCCATGGTCGCTGCCGTCTGAAGATAGAGGAGAGGAAAGAGAGAAGAGGGACGAGCGCGTTTTTTGTTGGGGCAGGAGTGTGCGCGTACGACTGAATCGACTGAGATAGAGAAGGACGGAAAGAGAGCGCGGCGGTGGCTTGCCCGCCTCACAGCACCGTCCCGCGCCTTCTGATACCCCGCCCGCCACCGACTGGCGTCGCCCAGTCACGCCTCCCCCCCGCCCAGCGAGGCGGCGCGCTCTTTCGCGCCCGATGCAGCGGATGCGGCCAGGCGCTGCGCCGCCCACGGCGACGTTGGCGAGCGCCCGCCCTCCTCTTCCGCCCTCGCGCACTGTACTCGCCGCAATGCGAGTGGCGGGCGGCGCCGCGGCGGCGGTGGCAGCCGGCCTGGTGGCCGCGCCGCCGGCGACGGCCGCAGCGGCGGCCAGCCTCGGCGCCGGCCCGCCGCCGCCGCCGCCGCCGCCGTCTGGAGGCGGTGGCGGAGGTGGCGGCGGCGGCGGATTCAACCCAGGCCCCGACCTCGCGTCCCTCTTTTCGCGCGGCGACGACGACGGCGCGTCTGAACCCCCACCCCCACCCCGCGCCATCACGCTCACCCTCGTCTCCTTTGCCGTCACCCGCAAAGCGTACGCCCGCATCACGGAAGCCTTCTCCCGGGAGTACAAAGAGAGGACGGGCGTGTCGGTGCGGTGGCGGCTCTCTTTCGGCGGGTCGGGCACGCAGGCACGCGCGGTCTGCGACGGCCTCCCCGGCGACATCGTCGCCCTCGCCCTCCCCCTGGACGTCCAAAAGATCGTCGATGCGGGGCTGATCGACTCGAATTGGAGAGAGCGGGTTCCCAACGGCGGCATCGTCGCCGAGTCGGTCGTCGGCGTCGTCGTCCGCGCGGGCAACCCCAAACACGTGCGCACGTGGGCCGACCTGGCCAAGCCCGGGGTGGCGGTCGTCACGGCCAACCCGAAAACGGGCGGCGGCGCGCGGTGGAACTTTCTGGCGCTCTGGAGGGCGGGCGCGGGGAGCAAGCGCGGCGGCGACGACACCGCGGGGCGCCGCTTTTGCGTCGACGTGTTTCGCAACGTCACTGTGCAGCCGAGGGACGCGCGCGAAGCGAGCGACAGCTTCTACAACCAGGTGAGGGGGAGGAGAAGGGGGGGGGGAGGGAAGGGTTTTAGAGGTCGAGCTCGAATGCAGTTAGTAAATGGATTTACAAACAATCGTTCTTGCACTTTCCTCCTCAGGAGAAAGGCGACGCCCTGCTCAACTACGAGAACGAGATCATCGCCACCAACGACGCCGCGGTCGCGGAAGGCGGGGAACCGCTCCCGTACGTCGTCCCGCCCGACAACGTGCGCGTCGCGTTTCCGGTCGCGGCGGTCGACGGCAACCTCTCCCGCTTCCCCCGCCACTCGCGCGCGGCTGCCGCCGCCGCGGCTGCCGCCTTCGTCGAGTACCTGTTCAGTCCCGCGGCGCAGCAGGAATTCGTCGACGCGGGGTTTCGCCCCGTGCGGCGCGTCGCACGGCCGCGCGCGTTTCCGCGCGCGCCGCGCCTCGCCTCGGTCGAAACCGACCTCGGCGGCTGGGCCGCGGTGCAGGCCAAGTTTTTTGATTCGGGGGCGTTGCTCGACGGCATCATGGACGAAGTCGCGGGGCGGGGGTGATGGTGGGAGGGAGGACGAGATCGAGGCGGAGGGTCGGGGGGCGCGCTCCCGTCACACAATGCTACCGAAACCGCGCGCACGCACACAAAATGGCATCACCATGCGAGCCCCGCGAGCGTGAACGCGCCAGGGAAAGCGGCAGGGCGGCGGCCGCCGGTGCGCGCGCGCGTCGGCCACGCCGCCGGCGGCTCCGGCGCCAGCGCTCCTTTCTGTCGCTTGTTGGCCCGCGCGGTCGCGCGCTCCACCGCGGCCGCGGCTTCATCGCGCAGCGCCTCCCATCTCGCCGCGCGCTCGGCCGCCGCCGCCAGCGCCGCGTCCGACCGCGCCGTGCGCCGCGCCCCCGGGTCGTGGTCCGGCACGCGTGGCGGCCGCGGCGGGCGCCAGTTCTTGGGCTTGGGGAGGCGAGCGGGGGCCGGGCGCCGCGGGCGCCGCGCTCCCGTTTCTGCGATCGACAGCTTCTCGAGCCAGGCGCCGGGGTTGAACCACATGTTCTAAAAAGGGAGGAGGACAGGTTGTGGGGGGTCGGTGGGCGGGCGTGCGGCGCGTCCCTGCCTGAAAAAAACAACATTGTTTTTCTCCCTCTTCTCTCTTCACCTTGATCTTGTCGCACACCGCCGGGTCCCGTGGACTCGCCTTCTTCCTGTTCACCCGCGCCGCGTCTCGCATGCGCTTCTTGAGGTCGGTGCCCTGGAGGTGGTGTTCAGAGACGTAAAGAAACGCGACGTCGGTCCGCGGCAGCGCGTCGGCGAAGCGGCGCCAGGCGGGCATGGACAGTTCAAAGTTTTCGCCTACGTTGACCGCCCAGATGCGGCGCAGGCGGAGAATGGTGGTCAGGCGGCCGAGGACGCCGTCGACCATGCCGCGCTCGAAGTTTTGAATGTAGAGGCATTCGACTCTCGTATTCACCTCCAGCGCGTCCAACACGTCCATGAGGTGCGAGGGGGAGACGCCGGGCGGGATGTAGTGCTTGAGGCGGAGGACGCTGGGGGCGGGGGCGGGGTGTCGGCGCCCGCTCCAGCGCGGGGAGCACGCATTCCGGCCCGCCACCCCCACCGTTGGCCCCACGACACGCACCGTCCCTCTGCTTGGAACGCGGTCGAGTCGGCGCGCAGCATCTCGCACAGGCGCGCGACCGCGGCGTCGGCCAAAGGAGGGGCGCCGCCGCCGGCGCGCTTGGGGCGCGGGGGAGGGGTTTCGGAGCAACCGGGCGGGTCGGCCATGGCCGTGGGCGCGCAGGCGAGGGGCGTGTGTCGCGGCCGGCGCAGCGCCGCGTCACACACTCTCCTCCCTCTTCTCTTGACATGTATCCCACAGTCGGAGGCGGCCCGGCCACAGCCCCCGCCCCCGTGGCGGCCTCGATGGCGGCCGCGCCGCCGCCCGCGGGCGCGCCGACGCCTGCGGGCGACGCCCCCCTGTTCCCCCTGCTGCGCGTGCAGGTGGCGGCCGCACTGAGGACAGCGCCCACTGTGAGGGAGGGGAGAGAGGCTGGTGGGAGCAGGCGCGACGCGGCGCGCGCCCACGCCCTTCTCTCTTTCTCCTTTAGGTGCCCGACGCGGCGGCCGCCGGCGCGGCGTCCGTGCCGGCCGCCGACTCGACGTTCGACTTTGACCGGGAGCGGGCTGTGGTCGCGGCGGCGGAAGGCCAAGGCGCGGCGACCGCGGCCCCTCCCGCTGCCCTCCCGGACCCCTGGGCCCCGCACCTGGCCGACCACGGCGCCATCGACGGCGGCCTGGCCGCCGCCCTGGCGCGCGCCAACGGGAGCGCGTCGGGGGAGAAGGAGGCGGTCGCGGCGCGCGTCGCGGCGCTGCGCCAAATCACGGCGATGGGCTTCCCGCCCGCCACCGCCGCCGCCGCCCTGGAGCTGGGCGGGGGAGATGTGCAGGCGGCGACGGACGCGTGCCTGGCGGCGGGGCAGTGATCAGAGTCGTGTTTTTTCTTCTTCTGTTGCATCACTCTTCCCTCAACGCCGCCGCCCATTCAGCCAGCCGGGCCCGGTCGTCCTCCCCCACGCAGCACGCGTCGCCCGCGGTCGCAAACACGAGCAGCTCGGAGACCTGTGCGGGGGGGGACGGAGGCAGGGACGCGGGTCGGCGACCGTCGACCGAACAACGCGCCAGCTCGACCGCCTCCCCCTCCCCCCCCCACGCACTTTGTTGGCGACTTCGAAGCCGTCGGTGTAGGTGGGGCCGAGGGCGGGGTGGCCGGCGAGGGCCGCCGCGACGGAGAGGAGGACGTCGCCCACGTCGGCGTCATCCCCGCCGCCCGCCCGCGCCGCCACGTAAGCGTCGCCCGCCGCGGTCGCGACCTCGGCGTGCGGCGCGTCGAGGGCCTCCAGCGCCCACTCGGCGTTCAGCCACGCGCGGACGTAGCCGGCGACGGCGACCGACTGCGCGTGCAAGCGCGCCGGCGTGGGCGCGGGCGGGAGGGGGGCTTGAGGCGCGACGCCAGCCCCCTGGGGCACGGCCCGGGCGGGCGACGGGGGGCGGCGAGGCAGCGGCGCCCGCATCGAGAGTGTCGCCGAGCGCGGAAACGCTGACGTCTGCAGACCGTCGAGGCGCCTCCGCCCTCGCCCCACCCCCAACCCCGTCCTTCAACCCCACCCGTCCCACCATGTCGGCGGCGTCGGTGCTCGTGCACAGGGTCGTCCCTCTTTTCGGCACCCTCCTCTCCGTCGCCATGTACGTCGCCCCGCTGCGGTCCGTCCTGCTGGCGCGCAAGCGGGGGGCGCTGGAGGTGGGAAGGGAGGGGTGTGTGGGGGCGGTGCTCGGGCGCGGCGGCGCGCGCGGGCGCGCGGCCTGGCGGCCGCGCCTGCCTTCTTTCCCCTTGTTGGCGCCGTGAACCGTTGAATGCCCCTGTGGCGGCGGCGACAGGCGCACGGCGGGCGCCCCGGCGCGTGGCGGCGGGCAACCGCCCGCGGGCGCGGGCGGCCGAGATTCGGGGGCCAGCCGCGGCCGCCGCCGCCCGCCGCCCGGCGTGCGAACTAATGGGCATCACACCGAGCCTCGAGCGCGGCGCGTGGCCTCAATCACCGACGCCGGCGCCCCCCCCCAACCCCCCTCCTCTCAGGACCTCAACCCGCTCCCCCTCGTCCTCACCTTTGCCAACGCGTGCGTGGTGGTGGGGGTGTTGTGGGCCTTGTGGCGGTGGGAGCGGGGCGCTCGAGCCTCGCCCCGGCCCGCGGCGGCCGGTCAACGCGCGCCGACGCCGTCCCCCCTTGCTCCTTTCTTCTCTCAGCGCCGGCTGGACGTTGTACGGGCTCGCCACCTCCCCCCCCGACCCCTACATCTTTGCGGCCAACCTGGTGGGCACGCTGCTGGGCCTGTGGTACACGGTGGTCGCGGCGACGATGACGCGCGTGGCGGACGCAGACCGCCTCGCGCTCGCGGGCCTCGCCTCGCTCGCCATCTTCGGCGGCGCCGGCGCTGCCCAAGCGTTTGGCCACCTGGACGCGCGCACGGCGGAGCTGGTGTGGGGGGCGAGCTGCAACGCGGTGCGGAGGAGAGAGAGGGGGGAAAGGCGGGACGCCGACGCTTCACCCGCCACCCTCGACACCCCCCCTCCCCCACCCCGCAGGTCCTCATGGTCTACTTTTGCTCCCCTTTGTCCACCCTCGCCCACGTGCTGCGCACCCGGTGCTCCGCGACGGTCGCGGCCAACTGGCCGCTCTCGGTCGCGTCGCTCACCAACTGCGCCCTGTGGACCGTGTACGGCCTGGCGATCGGGCGCCCCTTTGTCTACGGCCCCAACGCGGCGGGCATGGGGCTGTCGCTGGTGCAGCTGGCGCTCATCTTTGTGTTTCCGACGACGCCGCGCGCGGGCGCCGGCCTCGACGACGGCGCCGGCTCCTCGTCCGGCGACGAAGAGATCGCGGGCAAGGGCGCGGTGGCCGCGGCGACGCCCGGCCTGGTGTCCCTCGACCTGCGCGTCACGTCGACAGGCCGCGAGGCCGGCGCGCCGCCGCCGCGCGCCGCGGGCCTCGACCGCTCCTGGTCGGCGGGCCAGTGGGGGGGGTCGTTCAAGCGGATGCTCTCGCGCGGGCGGTCGTCCCGGGTGGACGAGGAGGAGGGGGCGTGACGGGGGTCGGGGTCGAGGGGGTCTACGGTCTGGGCGCGGCCGCGCGCCGCGCCGCTCTTTTCTTCCCTGTGCCCGCCGCCGCTGCCGCGCATTGTCGTTGCACGACGACTCCACGCTGGCCGCACTGCCGCTACTGTAAGCACTTTCGGGCGTTGACGCTGTCGCGTGTGCAGAGGGTGGGGCGAGAGAAGCGCTGCCGCGCCCCGCCACACTCTCCTCCCTCACTCTCCCTCCCGCGCCCGCCGCCCTCGCCCGCGGGCCCAGCCCGGCATGGCCGAAGCGGCGGCGGCGCCCACGGCGCCGCTCCTGGCCGCGCCAGGCGCCCAGGCGCCCGCCCCTCCGCTCGCCCGCCCCGGCTCCAAGTACGACTACGTCAAGGTGGGTCCAGAGGATGTGGCCTCGGCGCGGACCAAGCGCGTGACGACCCCAATGCGGCCCTCCCCGACCCTCCCTCCCTCTCTTAAGGTCCGCGTTTGGCTCCCCGGCGAGCACTACTACGTTCTGTCCCGCTACCTGCTCGCCCGCACCCTGACCGCGGCCACGCTCCCACCCAAGCGTGCGCGCCGCGCCGCGACGGCGCTCAAGAAAGCTCTTGTCGACGCGGGCCGCCTCGACACGACGCAGGACGAGATGGAGGCCGCGCTGTTTCGAGCGCTGGAAAGTGAGGGGGCGGGGGCGGAGGTGCGGGGGCGGTACCGGTGCGTCGCGCGGTTTTCGGCCGCGCGCGCGGGGCTCGCCGTCGCCGCGTGCGGCCCGCCCTGGTCCGGGGCCGCGGCGCTGGCTGCCGGGTTGGCTGCCAGGCTCAATCTCGCCGCCCCGACGCACGTCGACCTCCTGGCCGCCGCGCTGCGCGCGCCCGGCGGCCCGCTCGCGCCCGCCCCGCCCTGGGCGCGCGGCCTGGCCGGCGCCGACCTGGACGCCGCCCTGGACCGGGAGGCGCGCGTGCTGCGGGCCGCGCTGCAGAGCGAGCTGGACAAGGCATGCGGGGAGGGAGAGGGGGTGGAGGGGTGACGCGGGTGGCGGGCCGCGCCGCCCGCGCCCACACCTCCCTCCGCCTCCCTCCCCAATCCCTTCAGTGCGTGCGCGACGGGCGGTCGGTCGTGCTCGAGGGCGCGCTGCTCGACCCCGCCCTCTTTGTGGGCGCGTTCGCCGATGCTGCCGCCGGCGGCGGCGCTGGCTCCCGCCCCTCGTCCCGCCGCCCCACGCTCGTGCCCCTGCTCGTCGTACCGGACCCGGACCACCACGAGGCGCTCGTGCGCGAGGCGTGCGCGCGCGACCCGGTGAGAGAGAGAGGGGAGAGGGAGGAGGGAGTGCCGGAGAGGCGCCGCCGCTGACCGCTCTCACTCTCACCCCTCTGCCCCTCTCTTCTCTTCCTAGGCCATGACCGCTGCCGCCGGCGGCGCCGACGCTGTGCTCGCCGCCGCGCGCGAGGCCGGCGCGCGGCTCGCCGCGCGCGCGGCAGCGGTCGGCGCGCCCACCGTCCGGCTCGCGGCGGGCGACGGCGGGGAAGAAGCCGCGCTGGACGTGGCGCAGATGATCGTGCTGGGGGTCATGGAGGAGGTAGTCAACGGGATGGGAGAGGGCGGCGAGGGAGGTTAAGGGAGAGAGGGTTGGGCCCCGTCGCTGTGATTTGATTGGATCGATGCTGCCCGGGCGCCGGGAGGGGTGGGCGGCACTGCCCAACGCCGGCGGCGGGCGCTTGATTCCGGCGGGCCCGCCTCGGCCCTCAGAGGAGCGCGACAGAGGGAGCGTTGCCGCTCACGCCCTTCACACCCCGCAGCGCCCGCCGCCACGCCCAACCGCTCCCTCCCGCGGCGCTTGGTAACGCCAGCGCCCGCCTGCGATGGCGACCGCGGCGGCCCCTCCCGGCCCCGGCGCCGTGCGCGCGCGCGGCGATGCCGACGCGCCCGCCGACGCGCCGCTGCCCGCGCCAACGGCGCCTCCGCCGGCGCCCACCCAGGTGCGTCGAGATTGGACCGGTCCGAGTTGGGCGATCCCAGGGGGGCGGCTGGCCGCGGGCGGGGGCTCTAGGAAGCCGGGGGGCGCCCGCGGCGCGCGGGGTGGGCGCGCGCCCCGCGCCCCTGTACCCCGCCTCGTGGCTCGTAAAATCGGCTTACAACGCCGCGGACGGGGTGGGAAGGGCGGCGGCGTCGGGTGGCGGGGTCCCGCGCACTCGCCGCGCCCATGGGAGGGCTTCCCGCTCCCGCCCTCGCGCGCCACCCTCCCGCGCCCTCCCACCTCGCACGCACCCTCACACAGAAGCCCGACTCCGGGGAGCCGGGCGCTGAACCGACGCGGACGGCCCCCGCCCCCCCCGCGCGCGCGCTCGCGCCCGCCGACGTGGCGCCCGCGCCCGAACCCGCCGACGCCGTCGCCCGCCTCGCGCTCGCGGATTCCGGGCCGGACGACAAAGGGATCGAGAAAGCGGCTTCCGGGGAACGCGCGGCGGCCAAGGAGCCGCCGGCGTCGCCCGCGGCCGCGACGCCGCGCGCGGCCGCCGCCGCGCCGTCGCCCGCCGGCCCCGCGACGCCCGCCGGCGACGCCGCGACGGCGGCGACCCCTGCAGATGAATCCGGCGCGCCCGGCGAGGGCGCCGACGCCACCGTCCCGGCCTCCACCACCGCAGCGTCCGAAGCCCCCCCCCCGGGCACCCCCCTCGCCGGCCGCCCCGCCGGCGCCGGCGCCCGCGTCGTCGACTGCCCCCCGGGGTGCGTCGGCCGCGTCATCGGCCGCGGCGGGGAAACCATTCGCGCGCTGCAACAAGCGTCGGGCGCGCACATCTCGGTCGACCAAGACGTCCCCCCCGCCGCCCCGCGCCTCGTCTACGTGCGCGGGTCGCCCGCGGCCGTGTGGCGGGCGGCGGCCATGGTGGAGACGCTGGCGAGCGACGAGGCGGCGACGACGCAGTCGGTCATCGCGCGGTTTGCCGCGGGCGTGCGCCGCGACGTGCCCGTCCCGCGCGGCATGGTCGGCCGCGTCATCGGGCGGGGGGGCGACACCGTCAAGCTGCTGCAGCGCGCGTACGCGGTCAACATCCAGATCGACCAGGTGGGGGGGGGGGGGCGCGAGGGGGGGGGGGCGAGGCGAGGGCGCGCGCGCGCGCGGCCACCACCGCGCGCCCCCCGCCCCCGCGGCCGGCCCCGCCCCCCCCCCCCGCGCCCGCCCGCCCCCCCCCGCCCCCCCCCCCCCCCCGCCCGCGGGGGGGGCCGCCCGCCCCCCGCGCGCCCCGCCCGCGGCGAGGGCGCGCGCGCGCGCGGCCTCGACCGCGCGCGCCCCGTCCCGTCCCCCAGTCCTCCGACCCCATGGTCGCGTCCGTCTCGGGCGCGCCCGACGCCGTCGCCGCGGCCGCCGCCGCGGTCGCGGACGTCGTCGCCGGCGCGTCGGTCGCGGCGGTCGTCGGCCCCGCGGCGGCTGCCGCGCTCTCGCCGCCCGCGCGCTCGCCGCTCGGGTCGCCGCCCGCGGCCGCCGCGGGGCCACGCGCCGCCGCCGCCGCCGCCGCGTATTACGCGGCGGCCGGCTACCCGGTGTCGCCGCCGGCCTACTACTGGGGGCCGGGCGGCGGCGGCGGCGGCGGTGGGGGTGGGGGCGGCGGCGCGCCGCAACCCGGCCCGCCCTTTGGCGCCGCGCCCGCGGCACCCTACGCCTCCCCCTCGTACGCGCCCTACGGCCCGCCCTACTCGGCGCCCTACTTCCACCCGGGCGGCGGCGGCTACGGTGGCGGCGGCTATGGTGGCGCCCCCGCGCCGCCCGTGGCCGACCCGCGCGCCCTGGCCGCCGCCGCCTGGGCCGCGCAGGCGACCCAGTACGCGGCCGCGGTGCAGGCGCAGCAGCAGGCGGCGGCGGTCGCGGCGGCGGGGGCGCCGGCGCGCGGCGGCGACGACGCGTGGGCGACCGCCGGCGGCGAGTGGGGCGAGCCCGCGCCCGCGTCCCCGGGGCGCCGCCGGCGGGCGCGCGGCGGGCGCAGCGGCCGCGGGGCGGGCGGAGGCGGCGCCGGCGACGGCGCCGAGGAGGAGGCCGGCGGCGGCGACCGCGCGGCCTGACCCGCTAATAGGCGGCCCCTCCCCCCTCCTCCCTTTTTGAATGCCTGCTTTGACCCGCCCTCCCCACACCCGAACGAAGGACGAGAGCCGGCGCTGCGCCGGGGGCGCACGGGCGAGCTTGGGAGGGGCGCCCCTCCCCCGTCGCCCGCTTCCGGCCCCGCGCTCCCGCCGCACTTGCAACAATCTGCAGCTCGCACAGAGAGAGGTGGAGAGGGGGCGAGGCGAGGCCGCGGGCGCCGCGCCGGCGCGCCGCGCGCGGCGGAAGCGTCGGGTCGCGCCGGCGTCGGTCGGCGCGCCCGCGCACACCCCTCCAGCCCCAATCCGGGCGCGCGCTCCCGGCCGCGCCGCCCCTCGCGCCCGCGCACGCCGCCGGTCCGGCGCCGCAGGCGCGCCGCCGGGCGAGGGCCGCAGCGGTCGCCGCGGGCGCCGCTGCCCCAGGCCCCCCTCCAACCACCCCCAATGTCGGCCGCCACCGCGCGCCCACACGCGGACGGCACCCCGCCCGGCCCACGCGCGGGCGAGCGCGGCCCCGCGGCGCGCTTCCCCGCGGGCCTGCGCGTCCTCCTCGTCGACGACGACCCGGTCTGCCTCAAAGTGGTGGCGTCCATGCTGAAACGGTGGGTAAGGAGCCTCCACCCTCCACGGGGGCGGGAGGCGGGGTGGGGGGTGGGGGGGGGACCGCGGCGCGCAGGCCACGGGTGCGGCGGCGGTACGCGCGGGGGGCGGGGGAGGGGCCGCCCTCACGCCCTCCTCCTCCCCTCGTTCCTCGCCCGCCAGGTGTTTGTACGAAGGTGCGGGATCGGGCGGCGAGAGCGTGCGCGGCGGCACCCGCCGCGGCGACCGACCGACGCCGACCCGACCCCGCCCCCCCCCCCGCCCCCTCCAGTCATCACCGCCTCCTCCGGCGCCGACGCCCTGGCCGCCCTGCGCGCGACGCCGCCGCCCGGCGTCGACCTCGTCCTCTCGGACGTGCACATGCCGGGCGCCGTCACCGGGTTCACCCTGCTCGAGGCCGCCGGCCTCGGCCTGGACCTTCCCGTCATCATGATGAGCGGCGATGGCGGCGTGGACGTCGTGCTGCGGGGGGTGACGCACGGGGCGGTGGATTTCTTGATCAAGCCCGTGCGGCTGGAAGAGTTGCGCAACGTGTGGCAGCACGTCGTGCGCCGCCGCCGCGAGAGCGGCGGCGGCGGCGGGGGCGGGGGCGGGGGCAGCGGCGGCGGCTCGGGGCCCCCTCTGCCCAAGGCCGCCGGCAAGCGCGCGTCGGTCGACGGCGGCGGCGCGGGCGCGCCGCCCGCAGCCGACCCGCCTCCCGCCAAGCGGCCGCGCGTCATGTGGACGGTGTCGATGCACCAGCGCTTCGTCGACGCGGTCAACCGGCTGGGGGTCGACCAAGCGGCGCCGCTGCGCATCCTGGACCTCTTGTCCGCCGCGGGCGTCACCGGCCTCACCCGGGAGAACGTTGCCTCCCACCTGCAGAAGTACCGGCTGTATCTGCGGCGGCTGGCCGCGGGGCGGGCGGCGGGGGGCGGTTTCGCTGCGGGCGGGGCGGCGGGCGTCGCGGCGGCGGCTGCGGCCGCCGCCGCCGCGGCCGCTTATCGCGCCGCCGCTTTTCCGATGGCCGACCCGGACGCCGCGCCGCTGGGCGCGCCGGGAGAGGCGTTCCCGCCGCTCGACCCGCTCGCGCCGCTGCCGCCCGCGCTCGCGGCGCCGGGCGAGGGCATGGACGCCGTGTTTGAGATGTTTCTGCGCGAGTGAGGGTGTCGAGGGCGTGGTCCGCGCGAATCCCCGGGCGGGGCGTGCAACCGGGTCGCGGCGTGTGGCGGCGCGTGGGCGGTCGACGGTGCGCGCGTCGGGGTGCGCGCGCCCGCCCGCGCGCCGGCACACGCGACGCCCGGCCTCGGCCCCCCACCCGCCGCGACACCCGCGCCCGGGGCGCCGCGCCCGCGCCGCGACGAGGCCGGCCGGCCACCCGCCGCGACCCCGCGCGCCGCGTCCGCGCCCCATGGCCCGCTGCGTCGGCGCGCTCCGCGTCACCGCCCGGGCGGCCGGCGGCGCGACGCGCAACACGAGCAAGCCTCGGTGAGGGCGCCCGGGGCGGGAGGGGGGGAGGGGAGCGACGGTGGCGCCGCGCGCGCGGTGCCCCTGCGCGCACACGCTCCCCGTGCCCCTCTGACCAGCCGCCGCGACGCCTCCCCGCCCCGCCCCGCGCCCGACGCTACCGCTGCCTACCTTCCGCCATCGCCCGAGCGATCCCTGGACGGCTGCCGGGCCCTGGTCCTCGACGCCGCGCACCGCCCCCTCGCCGTCCTCCCCTGGACGCGGGCCATCGTCCTGGACTTGTGCGCGTGCGACACGGTGGAAGGTCGGGGGTGGCGTGGGGCGCGGGGTGGTGGGCGGCGAGTCGACCGCGCGCGCGCGCGGCCGCGCGCGCGCGCCTTCCCACGCCCTCCCCTCCCCCCTCTCCACCCTCCAGTCCTGGCCTACTACGACGCCATTGTCGTGCGCTCCGCCCGCGCCGCGCATCGCGTCCCCGCCGTGCTGAGGGCGCGCGTGGCCGCGCCGGCCCGCGGCCGCGGCGGCGGCGCCGCCTTTGCTCGCCCGCCGCCGCCCACCCGCCGCAACGTGTTGGCCCGGGACGGCAAGCGGTGCGCGTACTGCGGATCCTCGGGCGCCGACACCGTGGACCACGTCAACCCCGTGTCGCGCGGCGGGACGGGCGACTGGACCAACCTCGTCGCCGCGTGCGCGCGCTGCAACCAGCGCAAGGTGGGTGTGGGGGTGGGTGGGCGCGGGCGCGGCGCGCGGTCCGGGCGGCGGGCGCCGCGAGCGACGCCCCGCTCACCTTCAGGGCGCGAAAACGCTCCACGAGCTCGGGTGGCGCCTCCCCCGCCCCCCGCGCGCCCCCGCCAGGGCCGACATCATGGCCGCCCGCATCGAGGGGCCCGGGGCGCCGGAAGAGTGGGCGGCGTGGGTGTGCGCGCCGCGGCGCGAGCGGCGCGCGGCGGTGGGGAGCGACGCCGACGACGCCGCGCGCGCGGCGTGATGGAGAGGAGGCGGGTCCCATCGCTGTACCACCATTGGGGCCCCGTGCAGCGAGCAAGAGCGGGAGCGCGGGTCACAGGAAAGGAAACAAAGAGACAAAGAGACCCCCGTCCTCCCTCCCCCCCCCCCCCTCTCTCACGCCGCTGCGTCCGCGCCGCGCCCCATGATCGTGTTGGCCGTCCCCCCTGCAATCTCCCCCGTCGGCCCCGCCCACTCGGACGAGCCGAGGGAGTAGCCATAGTCGGACTGCGTCTCGACCTGGGGTTGGGGTTGGGGTCGGGGTCAGGGTTGGGGTTGGGGTGAGGGATTTCGGATTTCAACCCCTGCCTCCCTCACGCACCGTCACCCGGTCCGCAGCCGGGCGCGCCATGCACAGCAGGGCCATGCCGGCCCCGACCTCGGCGTCGTCGAGGGTGAACGAAATGTCGTCGACCTGGGGGTGTGGGGTGGGGGTCGGATTAGGGTTGGGGTTTAGGGTAAGGGTTAGGGTTACCCAAACCCAACCTCGGGAACCCCGACCCCCTCTCCCCTCGTCTCACGTCGCTCTGGTCCACGGCCCCCGCCGCCACCCGCCCCACGCACGCGCCGCAGATGCCGGCGCGGCAGGTGTAGGGGAGCTCGAGGCCGGCGGCGAGGCCGGCGTCCAGGATGTAGGCGGACTGGGAGGGTGAGGGTCGGGGTTGGCGAGGGAGACGGGGGTTGGAGACCGGGGTCGCGGCTTGGGCCGGCGCGCACGCCTGCGCCCCCGCCCGCCCTCGCCAGCGCGCGCGGCGCGTCCCAGCCTCTGTCCCGCCCCCCCCCTCGCGGCGACGGACGCCGCGCGCGCCCCCAATCCCCTCGCCGTGTCCCACCTTTGCGCACTCGACCTCCACCGCCTTGCCGCCCGCCCCCAGGAAGGTCACGACGGCGGTGCCGGTCGCCGTGGACTCCGTTTTGGGGGTCGACACCGCGTCCCTGCACATTTTGTCGGCCGCGCGCGCGGCGCGCGGCGCGCGGCGCGCGTGCGGGGCCGCCGCGCTGTGCGCGGGCGCCGCGCTGGGCCCGGCAGCGCGGTGCGAGGCGGCGCGCATCGGGCGCGGCTGTGGGGCGCGCCGCGACGGCGGCCGCCGCGCTGGCCACGCCCGCGCGCGCGCGGCGGCCACTCCCCACCCTGTCCCCCCGCCCACGCCATGCTGGGCGCCGACGACGGCCCCGTGGGCGCGCCGCCGCCCCCCTCGGACGACGAGGGCGGGAGCTACACCGACGAGTCGGGGTCGGAGGAACCGTTCGACGACGAGGGCGTGGAGTCGGATGACGACGACGACGGCTTCGTGGAAGAAGGCGAGCGGGGGTGGGGGGGGCGCCGCGGGGGTCGGCGGCGTGCGCGGCGCATGCGGCGCCGGCCGCCGCGCCCGCGCCGCGGCGCCAGGGCGGCTTCGACCCCTATCCTTTTGCTGACGCACCCACCAATTTCCCACCACCCTCCCCAGCCGGCGGCGAGTCCGACGAGTCCGACGGCAGCGAGTACGACGGCGAAGAGATCGTCGGCGTCCCCTCCTCCGCCCCGCCCCCGCCCCCGCCGCCGCCGGCCGCGCCCAAAGAGTGGGCTGGGTTGGCCGGCATGCCGGTGAGAGAAGGGAGGAGGGTGGAGAGGAGCGCGGGCCGCCGGCGTCACGCGCCGACCCTCCCCCCCCCGCGCGCAGGGCCCCACCCGGGACCGCGTCGAGGCCGCCCTCGACCGCGTCCTCGACGCCGGCCGCCCTGGCGTCTCCGTGCTCATCGTGGGGCCGCCCGGCGGCGGCAAGAGCGCGCTGGCCAACGCGCTGCTCAACGAGCGCGTCGCGACGCTCCACCCCCTCCAGTCCGAGCTGGAGCGCCCCGTGCTGGCCGCCCGCCTCGCCCCCGGCCTCGGGGTCGCCGGCGACCGCGTCGCGCGGGTGACCGTGATCGACACGCCTGGCCTCGCCGACGCGGGCGGCGCGGCGGCCGACGCGGGGCGCGCGCTCGGCGCCGCGCTGGCCGGCCGCCCGCTGGACGTGCTGCTGTACGTGGACCGGCTGGACGGAGGGCGGGTGGACGCCGGCGACGTCGAGGTGGGGGGAGGGAAGAGGTTTTG
>Ga0315284_10001250_pt1 | contig 36164 bp, 28 predicted proteins | sample YL17G09_16_MG_FD_203696 | JGI IMG/M metagenome (GOLD analysis project Ga0315284, IMG submission 203696) | Sediment microbial communities from Yellowstone Lake, YNP, Wyoming, USA - YL17G09_16 | ecosystem: Environmental > Aquatic > Freshwater > Lake > Sediment | place: USA: Wyoming | collected...
GACCGGCGTTGATGGAGCTACCGGTGTTCAAGGTGACACCGGTGTTGATGGGTCTACCGGCGTAGACGGCCAGACCGGCGTTGATGGAGCTACCGGCGTTGATGGAGCTACCGGTGTCCAGGGAGTAACTGGTGTTGATGGAGCTACCGGTGTTCAAGGTGACACCGGTGTTGATGGGTCTACCGGCGTAGACGGCCAGACCGGCGTTGATGGAGCTACCGGTGTTCAAGGTGACACCGGTGTTGATGGAGCTACCGGTGTTGATGGAGCTACCGGTGTTGATGGAGCTACCGGTGTTGATGGAGCTACCGGTGTTCAAGGTGCTACTGGTGTTCAAGGTGCTACTGGTGTTCAAGGTGACACCGGTGTTGATGGAGCTACCGGTGTTCAAGGTGCTACTGGTGTTCAAGGTGACACCGGCGTTGATGGAGCTACCGGTGTTGATGGAGCTACCGGCGTTGATGGAGCTACCGGTGTTCAAGGTGACACCGGTGTTGATGGAGCTACCGGTGTCCAGGGAGTAACTGGTGTTGATGGAGCTACCGGTGTTGATGGAGCTACCGGTGTTCAAGGTGCTACCGGAGCCCAGGCAGAAACTGGTGTTCAAGGTGCAACTGGTGTTCAAGGGAATACCGGCGTTGATGGTCAAACAGGCATCCAAGGTGACACCGGCGTTGATGGAGCTACCGGTGTAGATGGTGCAACAGGTGTTGACGGACAGACTGGCGTTGATGGAGCTACCGGTGTTGATGGTCAAACAGGCATTCAAGGTGAAACGGGTATCCAGGGCGACACTGGTATAGATGGTCAAACTGGTATAGATGGACAAACCGGGGTTCAAGGTGAAACGGGTGTTGATGGAGCTACCGGCGTCCAGGGTGCTACTGGTGTTCAAGGTATTACGGGTTTGCAAGGTTTGACCGGTGTCCAAGGTATTACAGGTCTGCGAGGAAATACCGGAGTTCAAGGTGATACCGGAGTTCAAGGTGACACTGGTGTCCAAGGAAATACTGGAGTTCAAGGCAATACCGGCGTCCAAGGAAATACTGGTGTCCAAGGCAATACAGGTGTCCAAGGTGACACTGGTGTCCAAGGTGTTCAAGGTGTTCAAGGTATTACAGGTCTGCAGGGTTTAACTGGTGTTCAAGGTTCAACAGGCGCTCAGGGAAATACTGGTATCCAGGGAAATACTGGTATCCAGGGAAACACTGGGGTCCTTGGATATACCGGAGTTCAAGGTATCCAAGGTGCCACAGGTCAGCTTGGGGCGTTGTCTGGCGCCGTGTATATTCTTCACGACGTAGCGTCTGGGGATATTTCTGGATATAAATTCAGCGATAGGCTAATTACGACTGCGGTCGAGGGTACTGTAAGCGTTGGAGTCCTGGCTAGCGGCGGAGAAGCGCTAATTAAGGCATGGGCCACTGACTTGGGCGACCCGGGTACTGTTGCCATTGTCGATGGTATTTGGGATTTCAATATTTACGCGTCGGTGGATAATGACGCGGGCGTTACGCAACTTATTGCTCGCGTATTTAAGAGGTCATCATTAGGGATTGAGACGTCGCTGTTTAGTATTGTTGGTCCAGAAATTAATGGTGGAGTTGCAACTGAGTACAAGTTTTCAGTGTCTGAGCCAGAGTTTGCTTTATCAACTACTGACCGCTTGGTATTCAAACTCAGCGCTGTCACCACCAGCGTTATAACTATCAACATCACCGCTTACGAGGACGGCCAGGCCCACACGTCCCACATTCACACTCCCATCATTTCGGTTGGTCCTCAGGGTATGACCGGCGTATCTGGTGCAACGGGTCTGCAGGGCAACACAGGTGTCCAAGGAAATACCGGAGTCCAAGGAAATACCGGAGTCCAAGGCAATACGGGTGTTCAGGGCAACACCGGTGTCCAAGGAAATACCGGTGTCCAAGGAAATACTGGGGTTCAAGGCTCAACGGGTGTTCAAGGAAATACTGGGGTACAAGGGAATACCGGGATACAGGGCGACACTGGCGTTGATGGAACCACCGGAGTGGCTGGTGCAACAGGCATCCAGGGAAATACTGGTGTCCAAGGTATAACGGGCCTGCAGGGAAATACCGGTGTTCAGGGTAATACTGGCGTTGATGGTACCACCGGCGTCCAGGGAAATACTGGTGTTGCTGGCACAACCGGGGTCCAAGGTGCCACTGGAATCCAGGGTAATACTGGAATCCAGGGCAATACTGGTGTTGCTGGACAGACCGGGGTCCAGGGCAATACTGGTGTTGCTGGCACAACCGGAATCCAGGGTGAGACAGGCGTTCAGGGTGAGACAGGCGTTGCTGGACAGACCGGGGTCCAAGGTGACACTGGCGTAGACGGACAGACTGGAGTCCAAGGCGAAACAGGCGTTCAGGGGAGTACCGGAGTCCAGGGCATTACGGGTCTGCATGGTTTAACTGGTGTCCAAGGTAGAACTGGGATTCAGGGTGAGACAGGCGTTCAGGGAAATACTGGCATAGATGGGACCACAGGTGTTCAGGGTGATACTGGTGTAGACGGTCAAACTGGAGTCCAAGGAAATACCGGGGTCCAGGGTGCAACGGGCATTCAGGGTACAACTGGTGTAGATGGTCAAACAGGGGTTGACGGCCAAACTGGTGTAGACGGCCAAACTGGTGTAGACGGAACTACCGGTGTCCAAGGCGCAACAGGTGTTGACGGCCAAACTGGTGTAGATGGCGCTACAGGTGTTGACGGTGCAACGGGAGTTGACGGAACCACCGGTGTCCAAGGCGCAACAGGCATTAAAGGTGCAACCGGTGTTGCTGGTGCAACCGGTGTTGCTGGTGCAACCGGTGTTGCTGGTGCAACCGGAGTCCAGGGTCAAACTGGAGTCCAGGGTCAAACTGGCGTAGATGGGGCAACCGGAGTACAGGGTGAGACCGGAGTAGAAGGAAGTACTGGCGTTGATGGCAGTACTGGCGTAGATGGTGCCACCGGAGTAGACGGCCAAACCGGGGTACAAGGTGAGACCGGAGTAGACGGAACAACCGGAGTTCAAGGTGAGACCGGCATCGACGGACAAACAGGCGTTGATGGTCAAACTGGTATAGATGGACAAACCGGGGTTCAGGGAACAACTGGTGTCCAGGGTGCTACAGGCATTAAAGGCGCTACAGGGGTTCAAGGAAATACCGGTATCCAAGGAAATACGGGCGTTGATGGCGCTACAGGCGTTCAGGGAAACACTGGCATAGACGGCGCTACAGGCGTTCAGGGAAACACCGGGGTTCAAGGGCGAACCGGCGTTCAAGGAAATACGGGTATCCAGGGCGTTACAGGTGTTGATGGAGCAACTGGGGTAGACGGACAAACAGGTGTACAGGGAACAACTGGCGTTGATGGTACCACCGGCGTCCAGGGAAATACTGGTGTTGCTGGACAAACAGGTGTAGACGGTGCAACCGGTGTTGATGGTGCAACCGGTGTTCAAGGAAATACGGGCGTAGACGGTGCCACTGGTGTTGACGGTGCTACAGGCGTACAAGGAAATACTGGAGTACAAGGTAGAACTGGCGTTGATGGACAGACCGGAGTCCAAGGCGCAACCGGAGTTGATGGGCAAACTGGTATTCAAGGTGAAACTGGGGTTGACGGTGCCACGGGCGTACAAGGAAACACCGGTGTTAAAGGAAACACTGGTGTTCAAGGTGACACTGGTGTTGACGGGCAAACTGGGGTTCAAGGTGATACTGGCGTTGACGGGCAAACTGGGGTTCAAGGTGATACTGGTGTTCAAGGTGAAACCGGTGTAGCTGGAACGACCGGCGTCCAAGGAAATACAGGAGTTAAGGGTGCCACTGGCATCCAAGGAAGTACGGGCGTACAGGGCACAACTGGTGTCCAAGGAAATACGGGCGTACAGGGCACAACTGGTGTCCAAGGAAATACCGGAGTCCAGGGAACGACCGGTGTTGACGGAGCAACTGGGGTTCAAGGAGCAACTGGGGTTCAAGGTGAAACTGGAGTTGATGGTCAAACGGGTGTCCAGGGAAGTACTGGAGTACAAGGAACAACGGGCATTAAAGGTGCAACCGGTGTTCAAGGAAATACGGGCGTACAAGGAAGCACTGGTGTAGATGGGCAAACAGGTGTTGATGGCACTACTGGTGTCCAAGGTGCAACTGGGGTTGATGGACAAACTGGCGTACAGGGTGAAACTGGTGTAGATGGAACGACTGGCGTCCAGGGTGAAACGGGTATTGATGGACAAACAGGGGTTGATGGGGCAACGGGCGTAGACGGGGCTACTGGGGTTCAAGGCTCAACGGGCATCAAGGGCGCTACTGGTGTCCAAGGCGAAACGGGCATCAAGGGCGCTACTGGTGTTGATGGGCAAACAGGAGTTCAGGGCGAAACAGGGGTTGATGGAACCACCGGAGTGGCTGGTGCAACAGGTGTCCAAGGAAATACTGGTGTCCAAGGCTCAACAGGAGTTCAGGGCAACACAGGTGTCCAAGGAAATACTGGGGTTCAAGGAAATACAGGTGTTCAAGGTGACACTGGTGTAGATGGTGCTACTGGAGTACAGGGTGAGACGGGAATTCAGGGTGCTACTGGAATTCAGGGCAATACAGGCGTAAATGGAGCCACTGGAGTTCGGGGGACAACTGGGCTCCGTGGAAATACTGGTGTTCAAGGCGAGACCGGGGTTCAGGGCAACACTGGTGCAGATGGTTCAACAGGCGTCCAAGGTGATACGGGAGTTGCTGGACAAACCGGTGTGCAAGGCATTACAGGCCTCCAAGGTGATACTGGCGTTGATGGTCTAACTGGCGTCCAAGGCACAACAGGTGTCCAAGGCACAACCGGCGTCCAAGGCAATACTGGCGTCCAAGGTATTACAGGCCTGCAGGGTCTAACTGGTGTGCAGGGCATCACCGGTCTGCAGGGAAATACTGGTGTTCAAGGTATTACAGGCCTGCAGGGTCTAACTGGTGTGCAGGGCATCACCGGTCTGCAGGGAAATACTGGTGTTCAAGGTATTACAGGTCTGCAAGGCCTGACAGGTGTCCAAGGTGAGACGGGTGTTCAAGGTGAGACGGGTGTTCAAGGTGAGACGGGTGTTCAAGGTGAGACGGGTGTTCAAGGAACCACTGGTGTGCAGGGTATCACCGGCCTGCAAGGCCTGACAGGTGTCCAAGGTGAGACGGGTGTTCAAGGTGAGACGGGTGTTCAAGGTGAGACAGGTGTTCAAGGTGAGACGGGTGTTCAAGGAACCACCGGGGTTCAAGGAATTACAGGTCTGCAGGGTCTAACTGGTGTTCAGGGCAACACCGGCGTCCAAGGCACAACTGGTCTGCGGGGCATCACAGGTCTGCAGGGCCTGACTGGAATTCAAGGCGATACTGGAGTCCAGGGCATTACAGGCCTGCAGGGTCTAACTGGCGTTCAAGGAAATACCGGAGTTCAAGGCGATACTGGAGTCCAGGGCATTACAGGCCTGCAGGGTCTAACTGGCGTTCAAGGAAATACTGGCGTCCAAGGCACCACTGGTGTCCAAGGTGAAACTGGTCTGCAGGGAAATACTGGTGTTGATGGCCAAACTGGTGTCCAAGGTGCTACAGGTGTCCAAGGCATCACCGGTCTGCAGGGTCTAACTGGAGTTCAAGGTATTACAGGCCTTCAGGGCAACACTGGTGTGCAAGGCCGTACCGGTGTCCAGGGTCATACCGGTGTCCAGGGCATTACCGGCCTGCAGGGATATACTGGTGTCCAAGGTGAAACCGGAGTTCAGGGTGAGACAGGCGTTCAAGGAGCAACTGGTGTAGACGGCACCACTGGCGTTCAAGGCACAACCGGTGTTCAAGGAGTCACTGGCCTGCAGGGAAATACCGGCGTCCAAGGCAATACTGGTGTCCAAGGCCATACTGGAGTTCAAGGAAATACTGGTATCCAGGGCAATACTGGGGTCAAAGGTGCAACGGGGGTAGATGGTGCCACCGGCGTACAAGGTGAAACCGGCGTCGATGGAAAGACTGGTGTACAGGGTGATACCGGTGTTGACGGAAGTACTGGCGTTCAAGGTGCTACAGGTGTCCAAGGCCGAACCGGAGTTCAAGGTACGACTGGAGTTCAGGGTACGACTGGAGTTCAGGGTACGACTGGTGTGCAAGGAAACACCGGAGTGCAGGGCCTAACGGGTGTTGATGGTATTACTGGTCTGCAGGGTCTAACCGGCGTCCAAGGTGAGACTGGAGTTCAGGGTATTACAGGCCTGCATGGTGAAACAGGCATAGACGGTGCAACTGGTGTAGACGGCACCACTGGCGTCCAAGGTGCTACAGGCGTCAAGGGCACCACAGGTATTGGTGGCCAAACCGGTGTGCAGGGTGCGACCGGTGTTCAGGGAAATACTGGTGTTCAGGGTCTAACCGGCGTCCAAGGTGAGACTGGAGTCGCTGGCACAACAGGCCTCCAAGGCGAAACAGGTGTTGCTGGTCAAACCGGCGTTAGAGGTAATACCGGGGTCCAGGGTAATACCGGCGTCCAAGGTGAGACTGGAGTTCAGGGTGAAACCGGGGTTGATGGCCAAACAGGGGTTGATGGCCAAACAGGCGTTGACGGCCAGACGGGCGTTGCCGGGCAAACTGGTGTTCAAGGAAGGACAGGTGTCCAGGGTGACACCGGGGTTCAAGGTGAAACAGGGATTGATGGACAAACTGGTGTAGATGGAACGACTGGCGTCCAGGGTGAAACGGGTATCCAAGGCAATACTGGTGTCCAAGGTATTACTGGTCTGCAGGGAAATACCGGCGTTGATGGAACCACTGGAGTAGCTGGACAAACTGGCGTTCAAGGAAGGACTGGAGTCCAGGGCAATACCGGCGTTCAAGGAAGGACTGGAGTCCAGGGCAATACCGGCGTTGATGGAACTACCGGAGTTCGAGGGATAACTGGGCTACAAGGAAACACTGGGGTTCAAGGTGACACTGGCGTAGATGGGACAACGGGTGTTCAAGGTGATACCGGGGTTCAAGGTGACACCGGAGTTGCAGGGCAGACTGGTGTTGCAGGGCAGACTGGTGTCCAGGGAAATACCGGAGTCCAGGGAAATACCGGAGTCCAGGGAAATACCGGAGTCCAGGGAAATACCGGAGTCCAGGGCATCACAGGTCTGCAAGGCAACACCGGTGTTCAAGGAGAGACTGGCGTCCAGGGTAGAACTGGGGTTCAAGGCTCAACGGGTGTCCAGGGCAACACTGGCGTTCAGGGTTCAACAGGTGTAGACGGTACAACAGGCGTTCAAGGCACAACAGGCGTAGATGGTACAACAGGCGTTCAAGGCACAACAGGCGTAGATGGTACAACTGGTGTTCAGGGTGCCACCGGCGTTAAGGGCGCTACGGGTGTTCAGGGCTCAACCGGCGTTCAAGGAAATACTGGCGTTCAAGGTTCAACAGGTGTACAGGGCGAAACGGGTGTCCAGGGAAATACTGGCGTTGATGGGCGGACAGGTGTTGACGGTCAAACCGGAGTTCAAGGAAACACCGGGGTACAGGGCGCAACAGGCGTACAAGGTCGAACCGGTGTCCAGGGAAATACTGGAGTTCAAGGAAGTACTGGAGTCCAGGGCGAAACAGGAGTTCAAGGAAATACGGGCGTTGCTGGGCAAACTGGTGTCCAAGGTCTAACCGGGGTTCAAGGCATCACTGGTCTGCAAGGTCTAACCGGGGTTCAGGGTGACACTGGTGTTCAAGGCAACACTGGTGTTCAAGGCAATACCGGTGTAAACGGTTCAACAGGTGTAGACGGGCAGACGGGAGTTTCTGGACAAACTGGAATTCAAGGTGCAACGGGTGTCCAAGGGTCCACAGGAGTCCGAGGAATCACAGGGCTTCAGGGTCTTACCGGTGTTCAAGGCACTACTGGCGTTCAAGGCATAACGGGTCTGCAGGGCCTAACAGGTGTGCAAGGCACCACTGGTGTACAGGGAACTACTGGCATCCAGGGCACCACAGGAGTCCAGGGGATTCAAGGTGTTACAGGATTTCAAGGTGAAACTGGTGTTGATGGAACGACTGGCGTACAAGGTATTAATGGTCTGCAGGGCCTGACTGGAGTTCAAGGTATTACAGGCCTTCAGGGCACCACTGGTGTGCAAGGTATTACAGGCCTGCAGGGTCTGACTGGAGTTCAAGGTAGAACGGGCGTCCAGGGCGAAACGGGCGTCCAGGGCATTACCGGTCTGCAGGGCAACACTGGGGTCCAAGGCACCACCGGTGTGCAGGGCATTACGGGACTGCGCGGTGTTACTGGTGTTCAGGGAAACACTGGGGTTCAAGGCGAGACTGGTGTTCAGGGCATTACCGGTATTCAAGGCAATACTGGTGTGCAGGGGAATACAGGTGTTCAGGGTATTACAGGCCTGCAGGGCCTTACAGGTCTGCAGGGCCTGACAGGCGTCCAAGGGAACACCGGAGTCCAGGGGAATACAGGTGTTCAGGGTATTACAGGCCTGCAGGGCCTTACAGGTCTGCAGGGCCTGACAGGCGTCCAAGGGAACACAGGAGTTCAAGGAAATACAGGTGTTCAGGGTATTACCGGTCTTCGCGGTGTGACAGGCGTCCAAGGGAACACAGGAGTTCAAGGAAATACAGGTGTTCAGGGCCTTACAGGTCTGCAGGGCCTGACAGGCGTCCAAGGGAACACAGGAGTTCAAGGAAATACAGGTGTTCAGGGTATTACCGGTCTTCGCGGTGTGACCGGTGTTCAGGGGCAAACTGGTTATCAGGGCAGTACAGGGGTAATCGGTCTCAAAATCAAGAGTGGCGTCGTTGCGTCTGGGTCGTTCTCTGGCAACCCGAAAACAGCATCTGTTACATTCAGTACCAACTTCTCAGACACTAGCTACAGCATCACACTCACAGGTGGCGACGACAGAACATTCACCTACAGCTCCAAAGCCGTTAGTGGTTTCACAATTAGTGCAAACGCTAACACTGCCTTGTCTAATGAAGTTAGCTGGCAAGCCATTACTATTGGAGAGAATTAAAAGTCAATAGTATCTTACAGGCAGACGGAGGAATAGATGGCTATTGACTTGGCGAAACAGTGCGCCTTCCCGCAAGATCTAGAAGCTGCAGCTTTCGCTCTCCAACAGCAGATTGGCGATGAACTTACCGCAGCCCTCGCAAAAGTCAAGCAGATAGAGGCTGCCGGTGTTGATATCCCCGCTATCATCGCTGAGGCAAACAAAACCATTGACCAATTGCTATCTGCAGCTCTTAATACTGGGTCGCCACTAACCAGTGGCGTTCAAATGGAAAAGCTGTTAGGAATACCAAAAGACTCCCCCAACATCAATGACGACGAAGACCAAGTTTTCTACGCAGGCATTCCACTGTTTGACGGGGTTATATACACCTTCCCGTCTTCACCCACTACAGCAAAACCAACCGTTAACATATTAAACCAAAATACCCCCAATACTGTAACGGGCACACCTTATTTAACGATCCATTATGGTGGATTTGGGACGGTAGCGTATTTAACCCTTCAACCAAATGATTCTGGTGTATTAACGCTTTCCACCACAGTTTATAGTACCAGCCAGGTAACACTAGACACAACGACAGGTCTAGCCACCACCGCAGCCAGCACATATATACCCATCCCTGCTGACAATCTTAGCATCAATGCTTCAAATCTTAACATTACGCAATTAGCTGCATTGATCAATATGAACAGTCGATATACAGCGACTGAAAACAGCGATAGTGTAGTCAACGCTAGCGACCTAGACCAAATTACTACTGTGGATGAAGTCAATTTGGTGACGTCTGATCATCAGCTGACAGCGAGTGCACCAGCCAAAATTGATTATACTAACAACATCGAGCACCTTCGTCGCCTGTATTTTGCAGCTGGGAGGGACCTTGGTCGAACTAGCGACTTTGCAAAGCTTCTTAACAGTCCAGGTTTATCATCTTTTCAGTTGTTGAACCGTGCTGTCGTAAATGTTGTGACAGTATCAACCGCAGCACAACAGGCTGTTGCGGCAGCAACACTAGCAGCAGCCAATGCTAATGCGGTGGAGGCCAAGAAAAGTTTAAAGTTGGCCCAAGAAAAGGGTACCACCAGTTTGGAGGATCTGTCACCATTAGCGCAAAACGCGAAGGCGGCAGAAGCAGCGGCAGCCAACACAGCGGCATCATTGGCTAATACAACAACTGAGACGTTGGTAATCAACGACATAAGGAGCCAACTGAACGCTCCGTATTTGACTTTTGACAGCATTGCCAAGTTAGATGATGGCAGATATCTTGCCCTTACTTACTCATTCATAGGTAAGGACACCAGCATTGCCTCTGCTGGGCCTGGTGTTCCAGTGAAATCATCGTTTTTCCATTACAGGAAGACAGACACATCGCCACAAGCCAGCCCCAAATACAAAAACTTAGGATATAGTGGAGACTATCTAAGTGCAATTCTGAATGGAACTGACTTAATAGAGACTGTGCCTGGTACAATCAACAAACTGGTTACCGACAATCAAAACCGCACCAAGACACTTATTAAACAAATCGAGTGGATTCTTGATCACAACAAAAAGATTTTTAATCAAGGGACCGGTGTTCAGTCAATTACCGCAGTTCCTATTGGAACTTCAATAGCTTTCTACGATGGCCACGTTCAGGGGTTGAAGGATATCCTGAATGCCCACGTGTATGCAATGGCAACTAATGAGTTCCAAGTCACAGTAGCCTTGCAAAACGATACCCTGGATAATCTCAGGAAAGACCACACGGACACAGAGATAACTAGACTTCTTGAACAACGACCATTGATCACAGGCCTGAATTTTGATGGCACCTTAGATGATAAGACCCACCTCATCAAACAGGCATCCAAGTCTGGTGCCAACACCATTGCTGTTTCAAGCAACTTCTTTAACTTCCTAACACCAACAACAGTCAATACTACAGCTCTCCTTAGTATGTTAGGAGACTTGCAGCAGGCGGTAGACACATTTTCATTAATTGCAAATATTGCTAGTGTGTCTTCCAATGGAAACATTGGGGCATCTTACGATGCTACCGTCGCTCTCCAGAAGACAGCGGTGTATTTAACCAAATATGCCGGCGGTTCGCCATTTTTTGCCACACCCAAGAAAACCATTGGTAGTACAACCCTGCCAAATGAAATCCAGCAGGGTCTTAAGTCCATAGGGTCACCAATGGCGACTTTGGCTGCTGCTTACGACCCAATTAAGTCGTTTAAAGTGGTGAAAGTTGTCCAAGATTTGGAGTCGCTGGAGCTGCCATTTCCTGACTGGTTGATTAAAGCGTTGAAAACTGTAATTAACGCTATAACATATCTGTTCGAACAGGCTGATGCTGCAGTAGTAACAATTACTAAACAGCTTAATAATTTTGTTTTACCATTGAAGAAGAAAATAGATGCTTTAACTACCAAGTATTTGGCACTCACTGGCGGAGGGTCTTTTGACTCATCCCTACTTAAATGTGCTATCAGTTTTGATTTAGGTATCAGTTTTGCACTTGCTGATATCCTGTTGGCGTTAATTAACAACATGGGTGCTTTAGCCCAAGGGTTTATTAGCCCACTTATTGGGCTCATATCTGACATGCTGACCAAGATTCTTTGTGTTCCAATGAACATTATTAATCAACTGCTAGGCTTAGTCAATAGTTTGCTACCCCCATTCTGCGCGGTCCCTAAATTTGATTTGCCGCTAAATCTGGCGCTGGCTCTTGGACAACTCACTGCAGTGGGTGGTGCCAAAACTCTTGTTTATCAGCAAATGAACACAGACCTGCTAACTGCTAAAGCTAGCATTTCAATGGCAGCATTGAAAGGCGCCCAGTTTAAACTTGGTGCATCTTGTAGTAGTGCAGCCAGCGGAACCTTTATGGCGGCCATGGGACTCAATTTGGTGAGCCCTACCAGCCCCGCACCTTTATCAAGTTTTGGTGTTTCAACCAGCACCTCAGGTCTATTGGCCATAGCAAAGGCTGGGGTAAGCTCGGCATTAGGATAACATGGCCATTTCATTTTCACCTGCTGAGCAGGACGTTATTAACAAGCAGAAACTGCCAGATGACAGTCTGCCAAAATATTATAACACTAATCCTCTAAGCCCTGAGACTTCTCAATTTACTAGAATTTCCAGAGACTTCGAGGCCTATCTAATTCTGCAGCCATCTAGCCAAAAGCAGACCGTCCAAGGTTGGATTAAGGCTGTTAAGACGTTTAATGTTGCTAATACTGACAGAGACATCATTTTAGCAGCATACCTAAATATTCGCGCTACAGATGTGGCTTTACGGCTTAATCAGTTAGACTCATCACTCAGCAACTTCGCAGACTTTAAAGCGAGTTTGACTACAGGAAATGGGACTGACCCATCTAAGTATGCGGATATTCTAGAGCTGGACCTACTGTCTAAATCCTTGCAGCGGCCAATCGAAGAAACGGTCGTGGCAAGAGAACAAGCGTTTCATGAAAACAATATGGTTTTGTTGCTGAGCAAGAAGTTGGCTTTTACTAAAGCTGACACCAGCATCAATACCGAATTGACGGCTTGGCAAGCCGTCATGGGGACTTATGCAGGGCAAGACATATGAAGACGTTTAAAATTGTTGATGGTTCTCTTTACATTGACCCAGGTACAGGGCAGCCAGTTATGGTAGAGAGTTACGCAAAAGGTGGCCAGGATGTTGCAAGGCACCTTTTGTGTGCATACGACAATACCTTCCAAGAAGGTAACGAACTTATAAACATTTTGTACGGGTCGGCTACAACCACAATCACAGAGGTTTTGGCGACAACATTTCTGCACGAGGCAGTTAATAGGCTCATCATCAAGCAAAGCAGCAGTTTTGACGGGGAGAGAGTCATTTCTATTAATCAGCTGACCACTAGAAACATTGGGCTGTCAGCCTTGGCATTTTATATGGAAGTAAGGTTCCTTTCAGGAAACACCTCTGAAGTCGTTAACTTTATCAACCTCAAACCTACGTCTCTAAATCAGTTACTCAATGCTGATGCAGTCCTGAGGGTGTAATGGCAAAGACAGCAAATCAAATAGCTATTGAACTGGCACAGTCTATTCAAACGTCTGACCCCACTCTTGACTCTAGCCAGGGGCCTATCGCAGACACCATGGTTAGGCCGCAGGCGGGGCAACTCGCCGACGCTGCCGCCGACGCTGAAAGTCTGAGACTATTGTTCACACTGGACTTCTCACAGTCCGCCAGCGACGATGAGGTTAGGCGAGCACTAGCCAACTATGGAAGCTCCCCAGGGAGCGGCACCCAGGCTAGTCACATTCAATACTTCATGAGATTTTTGCGACCAACGACTGATATAAACATCCCAGCAGGGACTTTAATTAGCAGTGTGGATGGGACGTACGTATACCAAGTAATCACGCCGGGGGTCATTACGGTAGCCGGAGCAAACGCGTTCTATAACCCGGCAAGAAGGACCTACGAAGTTGGGCTATTAGTGCAAGCCACAGGTGTGGGCGCAGAGTTTGAACTGCCGCCTTATAGAGTTAACACAATTCTGACTCCAATCCAGGGCATCGATAGCACGGAAAATCGGGTGGCTGGTGGCAGTAGCCAACCTGGTCTTAGTCAAGAAAGCACCACCGGACAGAGTGATAGACTTCTGCGAGCCTTGAAAGGTCGAAATCTAGGTGGACCAGCCGGAGTTTCATCGTTAATTTTGGACACCCTCCCTGAGGAGGTTACTGATGTTTCAGTGGTTCAGCCCACAGACAAAGAGTTTAAACGACCAACGAATGGACCAGCTATAGATATTTATCTGTTAGGAAGCTCTCTTGGCTCTCAAACTGATACATTCAAGGCTGTGGCTGGCCAAACCATTTTTTCACTCACCAAAGTCCCGGCAGTTGCTATTCTGACGTTTACGGTTAATGGAGTCGGCGGTGTTACTACTTATGGCTTAGTGCCCGATGAATCCGTGGAGACTGGCTTATCACTCCGGGCCAATGACCAACTGGTTGTAGGAACCCCACTGTTGGCTGGTGATGTGGTAGTAGTCACTTACACCTATAACAAGGTGTTGGCAGACGTGTTATCTCAAGTTTTCGGAAGTGGTGACTCTCTTCTATTTAACACTGACATACTGCTTAGGCAGCCATTCCCAGTCCCACCAAGAATTGCTGGCCAAATCAAATTACTGCCAGGATATGCAGTTAATGATGTGGAAAGCAATTTGACTGCATATCTGTCGGGCGTTCTGCAATTTACAAGTTTTCAGTCTACTATTGTTCCAGAAACGTTTAGGCAAGAACTAATCACTAAAGTTAATGGTATTCAATCATTTAGAATCACGGTCTTCCAAAGATCGACTGGATCATTGGCTGACGTAGAGGTGGTAGCTTACGATAAGAATGAAGTTTCTGTTTATGACCCGAGCACTTTAGCCATTCAAGTGATTTCATGATCAATCTTTCGGTCCAGGAGACTGTATACTCCGACATCATTGCGGCAATGATTAACAATCGGCCGTGGGCGATGCCAGCCGGTACTTTCTATGGGGTTCAGGGTGTAGCAGTTCCACATACCCCCAAGCCGACAGTTCTACGGGTTGAAACGGATGTAATTAATGAAATCCTCGAAATCCAAATCGCCACCACTAGTCCGCATAGTATTGGTGTTGACGTTAGGCGCAATCAAAAAACCCTAACTGTCGTCCCTCAGTCTTCTACTTTCACCGTTGGATTGCAGCTAGGCATCGGCGCCAACATTGTCACGGTGTTTTCGCGATCGAATCCAGCCGACTCTACATCGTTGATTATTAGAACCAACCCAATTCTGACGTTGTTTGAAGCATTTGCAAGAGTGTTGTACGCCAATTCTCTTGGAATTATTAGACAGGAGCAGGCGTCGATTCAGTCTGACCAGGCAACCAGACTTCTAGAACCGTTTATTGATTTTCCACATCTTCTACCAGATATTCAGGCTTTGCAGACTATCTCTGCTAGGTTAATTGCCCGAGGCCTAATCCATAACGTTGGCACAGACTCAGGGGTCAGTGACCTGTTAGCGGCCTTAACCCTATCAACACCAATATATAAAAATATCGACAAAGACACGTTTGAGTTGTATCCGGCACTCGATCCGTGGGTTACAACAGCTTCTCAATTTGGTGGAAAGGAAGCCCATGTTTGGCTATCAAATATTGAAGTTGCTGGTTGGTTAGCATTTATTAAGTATGTAAGCAATCAGCCAGACCTTTTTGGCTTGAGGACTATTAGAGAAGACCTAATAGCCATCGACTATCAAACCCAACTGCAACGTCACCAATTTGATTTTGATGCATCTGGTGCCAACTTTCTTAACTCGCTTTCTGCGAAACAATGTTTCAAAAGTATTACGGTGTTTATCACTGCCGCCGCTCATGAGTTAATGTTAATTTGTGCCGCAGCCTACACTTTCGACCTTGTAGTAGACGTAGACCATCAAATAGGTCACTTCCGTTCATTTTTTGATAGAGATATACCTTTTGACTCTGATTTGATATTTGATGCCGACCCTGAGGACCCTTATACTGATGGTTGGGTTGGGCTGTCCTTGACTGGACGCTTTGAACAAGACTTTCCAACTCTGCATTGCCTGGACACCTTTGTGGTGCCGTCTACGGCCTACACCGGGCCGCTGTGCTGCTACCCGAGTTTCTACACCCAAACGATAGCAAACTCGCGGTACGACTTCCCCGAAATAGATGTACCAATTACCGTTTCTGGATATTCAGAGCAGGCTAATGCATTTGTTTTGGAAAGTCCAGACACCAGCTGGTGGTCCGTTACTGCCGGTCCGAATGGTGAATTAGTTGCAACACTAGGGTCTCCAACCGGCCCGACTCATTGGAAGGTCACTAGACCGGATGCAGTGGAAGCATCTTTTCGAATTACCAACGCGGGGGTGCTACAAGTCGTTTCACCTCCAGACCCCTCTGAAATAGTTCTCAACGACTCGTTATTCATATCGTGTGCTACGACGGCCAGAATTTGGAAGGTGACAGTCAGCAATGCGGATGAGGCTGCAACCAAGTTAGTGTTCTAACCTCATATCCCCACCAGTAGCTATTTTAATAAAAGCCGTTCTATCGGCTGGTGAGGGAACACATGACTACAGTACGCACCCATATCCCGAAGATTGACGAAACCCAGATTGAGGTCGCGGTAGAAATTCGTCCTGGTGACCCTGGGTCCCCAATAGCGAACCAAACTTGGATAAATACCACCACATCTGAACTCAAAACGTATGGGCCTGCTGGCCCTACTATCACTATTGGTGGTCCAATAGGGCAAACAGGCCTAGAGGGTCCCACTGGGGTCCAAGGTGTCACCGGGGCTACTCTACAGGGTGATACTGGCGTTGATGGTATCCAAGGCACTACCGGCGTAGTTGGAAACACCGGGTCTAGTATCACCGGCTTGCAGGGCACGACTGGACCCCTTGGTGTAACCGGCTTTCAAGGAACCACCGGCTTTCAAGGAAATACCGGAGTCCAAGGAGCCACCGGCCTTGGTAATACCGGTCTGCAAGGTGTTACTGGCATCATCGGTGGAACAGGCGTTCCTGGGATGACCGGCCTTGAAGGCCAGGGCACCCAAGGCAACACTGGTATTCAAGGACAGCAGGGGTCAACGGGTAGCATTGGTCCATATTCAGGTGCTCTATATCTTCTCCATTCAGCAAACTCTGATATTTCTGGGTATGACTCTCTTAGCAAAGTCAGTGATGGTTCATTTGAAGCCACAGTAACATCACCGTCTCTTACTCCTGTAAGCAGTGAAATTTTGGTTGACTCATTTGCAACTGCTGTTGGTGACCCAAACACGACGTCGATAATTAGCGGGGTGTACACATTTAACATTTGGGCATCAGTGTCCTCCAACACTGGTGTGACCAACTTAGTAGCACGCTTATACAAACGCAATACATTTGGTAGCGAAGTTGAACTCCTCAATACTACCAGCGGACAAGTGCTAGGAACGTCTGCGGCATTGTATTCATTCACTTATGCATCTGTTTCGATCTCATCACTGCTTGTTACTGACCGAATTGTTGTCAAGGTGTTTGCTAAGACTACCAACCCGGCACCACCCACTGTCACGATTTACATGGATGGCAATCTACACTCCTCCTCTGTTACGACCCCGATTACAGTTGTGGGGGCACAGGGAGCCACTGGAGTCATAGGACAAACTGGAATCCAAGGGCAGACTGGAGGCCAGGGAAATACCGGTGTAGGCAACCAGGGTCTTACTGGCGTGCAGGGCACAACTGGAGTGAAAGGTGCAACCGGGTTTATTGGTCCAACAGGAGCCCAAGGCCTGACTGGAATTCCTGGTGAAACCGGCACTCAGGGCTTGACAGGTTTGCTTGGACAGACCGGTCCGCTAGGCACAACTGGTTTGCAGGGGTCTGTTGGGTCCCAAGGTGCTACCGGCGTGCGCGGGTTCACCGGCGGACTAGGTTTCCAAGGCAACACTGGTTTAAAGGGTGTCACCGGCACAAAGGGCGACACTGGCCCACAAGGCCCGACAGGTGGACTTGGGCTTCAAGGAAACACAGGACTTGATGGCTCCACTGGCCCATCTGGCGGTCCAATGGGTGCTACAGGTGTCAAAGGTGTTACTGGTTTTATGGGACCCACCGGAGTGATCGGTGTGCCAGGTCCCATCGGCCCACTAGGATCTACCGGTGTCCAAGGCACAACTGGTCCGCTGGGTGGCCCAATTGGCGCGACTGGTGTTCAGGGAAACACCGGTACAGGTGGTATCGCTGGTCAGCCTGGTGCCACTGGTATTCAGGGCTTGACTGGTCCCTTTGGTGGACCGCAAGGTGCCACTGGGATGACTGGAGCCACCGGAGTTGGTGTGACCGGTGTAGGATACACAGGCGTTCAGGGTGTGACAGGCGTTCAGGGTATGACAGGACTGATTGGCGCCACCGGCCTTGGTGGTTTCACTGGGCCGGTCGGCAACACTGGCGCAGGAATCCAGGGCCAAACAGGATTCCAGGGGCCAACGGGCGTCAAAGGTTCCACTGGCGTGCAAGGCATCACCGGAGTGGCCACTCAGGGCACAACCGGTGTTGGCAGCCCGACGATCCACGTTTTCGGGCCGACTCTGATCACCACGTCGGGCGTAGTGCAGAGTATTGCGCACGGATTCCCTAGCACTCCTAGCAACGCTCTTCTGTCAGCTGTGACCATCAACAGTACCTACGTCATGACCTTTACACTCGACGCGACGAATCTCAACATCACAGCGACGTTCTCGTCGGCGCCTTTCTACGTCATGGCCATTGTTTTCGCCTAAAAGCCGGCTGAATAGGAGACAGCAATGGCTAATGGCAACTCCGGCAGGGCCAGAAACAAGAGCGTTTGCCCCCACTTGGAGTCAGCATGAAACCCGCACTAAAATGGGCTGGGGGCAAAGCTTCGATGCTCGCGAAAACCTTGCCGTTTTTCCCGGTGCAAGATTTTACTTCGTACTTAGAGCCATTCTTAGGTGGCGGTGCAGTCGCGTTCCATCTGCAGCCGCACAACACTCATCTGTCCGACGTCAACCCAAACCTAATCAACTTTTACTCAGAAGTTAGATCAGACTTGGCGCAACTTCAAGACAATTTAGACGCCCTGACAATGGCATATAATCAGGCCACTGTGCCAAAAGATTTCTATTTATCGGTCAGAAGTAAGTTCAACAGTCGGTCATCCGAAACTTGGCAGGCAGCGCAGTTCTTGTTTTTAAATAAAACCTGCTTCAACGGTTTGTGGCGGACCAACTCAAAGGACTTATTCAACGTGCCATTTGGTGGCAAAGTCACCTGCCCTCAGCTTTATGACGCGAAGAATTTAGCTCAAATGTCCAGATTTTTGCAGCGTTGTGAATTGCGGTGTGAAAGTTTTATAACGGCAATACCAAGAGCTAAGGCCGGCACACTGTGCTACCTAGATCCACCCTACGTCTTGGAGGGCTTTAAAGCCTACGCCAAGGAGGGATTCACGCTGACAGACCACCAGACGATGCTGGACCTTTGTTATGAGGCCGCAGCAAGAGGGGCCAGCGTTGTTGTCTCCAACAGCGCTGGCCCCGACATGTTCCCTGGATTTACTACACACATCACAGAACGGTCTACGTCGGTCTCAGGTTTTGCAGCAGCTAGAAAGAAGTCTGTGGAGTACGTCCACGTTCTGCAACCATAGTAGAGTGGCTGTTGACTTTGGTTTTCATCTCGGTCTCCGTGTCCAAACTGCCAGTTTCATCGCCACCATTTCACTCGACGTTCGCAGCAGGGCCTTCCCGTTCTGGAGTCGAACCAGGTGCAGCCTGGCCCCATCCCTGTCCCGACCGTAGTCCAAGCTGTACTTGACCTGCATGACTGCCTCACAGGCTTTGGAAGTCGCTCAGTTTCACGCCACCGGTCGGCGCCAGCATGGCTTTGTTGGAATTCCCCAGGTCGATGGCACCGGTAATCGGCGCGTTGTCGCTGAACCGCAGGCCGTCGAACCGCAGCGTCTTGGTCTTGGTCGAGTAGCTCAGGTGGTAGATTTCGACTTCGTCGTTGGGCAGCAGATCGGTTTCGACGGGCGTAGCGGCCGTGGCATCGACCAGCACCAGTTTGTTGGCGCCATTGGCGTCGGTGCCGCTGACAATAAGGTTGTCGCCTGCGGCAACGAGGTGCACAGCTTTCTTAAGCAGCGTTGTGGCGACTTGAGCGCACGTCGGATAGTAACGATAGAGATTCGACCCACCTTCGTTGTAGGGCCGAATGGCAAACTCTTGTTTGCCAGTGTTGACAAAACTCGTGGCGTTGTTAATCCAGGCATCACCGTTCGTGTTGATCGGAGCCACGTACGTCGTGGCATCAAATCCGCCTTGCTCAGAAAGTTGTGAGAGAATATTGCTGGTCCACGGCTGCGCGTCCATTGCGCCCTTAGATAGGTCGTAACTCATTATCCGACCATACGGCGTGTTCTCGCCAAGATAGAGTTTACCGTCTGGAAAAATGGCCATCGTCTCTTGCTGAATGTCGGCTGCAATAGTCTTCAGTGCACCGCTCGCTGAAACTAGCCGCGCCCACTGTGCACCATCAGTGAGACTAGCCCCTGTGATGCCACGGAGGACCGTCGAACCGTCTCCTTGGACCAGGAAGTCTGATAGGAACACGCTACTATTGATCAGATCTGTCGATTTGCCGGTCGAATCTACCTTCCGCAACACGCTGTTGCTTTCGACTCGGCCGGTGTAAAAAATCGCCCCGGCTGTGTCAAATTGAATCGGAGATTTGAAGGCCGCATTGACAGACGAGAGAGAGGAGTCAACGCAAGTTAAGGCTCCGGTAGCGCCGGCTTTGGCCAGCACACACAGGCCGTCTCCAAGTGCGGCCCCAACCGATGGCGGAATTGAAAATTTCCCTACTAGGAAAGTAGTTCCATTCGGCGCCACATAGAAGTTGGTTACCACGTCAGCATCAGACCCGCCCTTGAGTGCTGGCGCCAAGGTCCCATCGGCGTTGACCTTCTGCAGAGCCGGTCCATCGGCCAGATCGAAGTCGTCCAGGCCGGAGCCGGTTTTGAGCATGGCCAGGCCCACGGCGCCGGTCAAATCCAGCGAAATCGTACCAGTAGCAGCCGCAACAGCCGTAACTGTGCTGGCAGCGGTAGCCGTAGCGACCGCAACACTAGTGGCGGTGGCCGTTGCCGCAGTGGTGGACGTCGTCGCTGGCGTGGGCGCAGTTTTGGACGAACCGCCTTTGTCTTTGGAGCCGCAGCCCATAAGGCACGCGGTGAGGGCGAGAAGCATGGTCGTTTTCACGTTTGATCTCCTAGGTTGTTCGAATCTCACATCTTCTTTTCGGAGTCGATCTCTTTGGACTTGAGGCCTGCCATCATGATCTCCCGCACCTTGGCGAACCGATAGCCCGACTCGATGCCCTCGATCAGAGCGAGAACGTGACCCATCTTTTTTGGAAGGAAGTCCAGGCCGGGGCTCGGCGCGTCCTCGTCGCTGACACTGGTTTTCTCGTAGCCGGCCCGCAGGGACCCCAGCAGAACCCCACGGTGGTAGACTGCCAGCAACTCTGCGGCGGTATTCCCGAAGCCTTTGTAACCGGCTGCCTGCAGCACGGACGCGGCCTGGAGTATCTCGGTATTGTCCAGACCCTCGCCCTCGGCGAGCCGGTCCTTGAGGCCTTGGAGAACGGCCTGGTAGACGTGACGCATCTTCATTTACGCACCCACTTTCACGCCAGTGTAGTCTTCAAGGCCGATGGGCAGCGTCACCTTGACGCCGTCAACCTTCTTGTGGAATTGACCGAAAACCCACATTTCCTTTTCGGAGTAACCCCCTCTGAACTTTAGCCTTGACGCGGTGCGTTATCCTGTGATACACTGATCGCTAAAGTTCGGAAAGCCGGCATCCGAGAAGGAAAGGCACTTCTCGGGAGGCCATCCGTGAGCAAACAAGTTTCGGTACCTGGCCCATATTAGATTCTAAAAGAACGAGAGGAGGTGACGTATCATGACGAACCAACAAATCAGCGCTTTTGAAGAGGACTTTAACAAGGGTTAAAGTTCTCATTTCTATAAGAACTTAAGCCCTTCCCCAAGAAATCGAGCGGTTTGTGGTGGCTGAGGCTGATCTGATGCGCAAGATGGTAGCAAACTACCGGGAGGTTTTGGCCATGGGTGGCAAAAAACTGCTGGTCATCTAGGAGACACTATGGAAGACCTACTCCAACAACTAAAGGCCAAAGGGTTCAAGCTTTGCAGCGCCCTTTGGACCAACAACACCAACAACGTCTATCTGGCTTACATCGCCATCAAAGACCCATCGAAGTGGGGAAGCCATAAACCGTTCGGTGGTAAGGACCTGTACCAATTGTTCTACTGCTTTGCTGGTGATCTGTCGGAGTTCAGCAAACCCAAAGTCGAGGGCGACGTCGATACGGCTAAGTTGGAGCGCGAGTTTGCGGTGCAGTTCAAAGACTGCAAAGCCATCAAAGTGACGAACGGCTCAAATGGGGTGAGCTTCACCTTCACTTGGTCTGACGACCAAGTCCACCAGGTGCGCGTGCAGGGTGATGGCGACGTGTTTCCAAAAAGCGATAGTGACTGGCCGTTCCTGGACAAACATCAGATTAGCGACTTTGTGTACGAGGCCGTGCACCCGGATGACAACAAAGACGACGCGTTCCTAGGTGCCCCAGAGGAGGTCGAGGTCGAGGAAGTCGTAGACGCCGCTCTATCTGCCAAAACGGAGTTGCTAGGTAGGCTTCAATCGATTCTGTCTGGAACAGCCGATAGCTGGTGTGACCTTCGTTCTGACCAATAGGAGGGTTTATGAGACAGGTTCCGCCATTCGCTGCTGGAGACCGCGTCGTCCTGGTGCGCATGGTCAACGACCCGGACCCAATCACGCCTGGCACCAAAGGGACAGTCGATTCGATCTGTGACCTCGGCAATGGCCAGTGATAACTTGGGATAATGGGCGCTCTCTCGGCGTCTGCTGGCCAGAAGACCGTGTGGAGAAAATCGATGACTAAACTCACCGATACTCAGTTATGCGAGTCGATCAAAACCATCAAAATCACCGTCGAGGCCGACGACGTCAAGGCTGCAATCGACTGACTGCGCAGCCACGGCCAAAGCGTCAGCCGTGCCTCCGTCTTGGCGTTCCTCAAGTCTGCCGCGAACGAAGGCATCGGCGACGTAGGATCAGGTCAGGCGCAGATAGTCTTTGACCAATCTTGACACAATGCGTCAAGACGTGGTAGAACTCTGCTATGTCAGAGGCTGCCTTGACTCTTGAAATTAGAAATTGGCTGGACCGCCGTGGGACATTCCATTGGCGGATGCCGAACCCTCTGAGAGGGTTCCCAGACTTGGCGGGGACCGTTCCCAGCACAGCGGGGCGGTTTTTTGCAATAGAGGTCAAGTCCAGGCGCAACGGCCTGCGGCCCAAGCAACGCCAGTGGCGGGCCGACTTAATTAACCAAGGCGTAGTTTACATCCTGGCCAGGTCACTCGACGACGTAATCGAGGGCCTGAAAAGACCTATACCAGAGAGTATAGGCAAGACGCTACCGCCCAGGTCAACACCCCTCCGGGGGTCCCCGGAGTGGGGCTAAAGTCCAAGGGTATCCCATCCGAAAAGAAGGATGGCCCTCTTCTCTCAACCACCTAGGAGTTCACCATGAGCAAGTTAGCCAAAGCCGCTGCCGCCAAAGGGTTCGCCTTCCCGGTCAAAAAGACCAGCGACAAAAAGACCAACATGGCCGAGATCCCGACGCCTCCGGCCATCGCCGCCACCGTTGACTCGTTCCTGGTCTGCTCCGTCAAGATGGACGAGATCAAGGCGACTCTCGATTCCAACGTGGCCGAACTCCGTGCCTACAGCCTGGACCTGGCGCTCAACACCAAGAGCATGAAAAACCAGATCCTGAGCGGCAAAGAGGGCGCCGTCAACGTCATCTTCAAAGACCAGTACAGCATGAACCCGGAGCGGAAAGAGCAGTTGGACGCCTACCTCACTGGTAAAGGCCTCAAGCCGGAAGACTTCGTGACCGAGAAAACGTCGGTCAACTTCGACTTCGACGCCATGACCCAGGCTGAACGTGACGCGTTGATCAACTTCCTGGGCGCCACGTTGGGCCAGGAGCGTTGCGCTCAGCTGGTCACCGAGAAAACCTCGTACGCCATCAAGGGCCTGAACGAAAAAATCCCGGTCATCGCCAAAGATGCCGACGACATGGCGAACCTGCGCAGCATCTCCGGCCACTACTCGCCGTCCATCGCGGCCCGCAAAGAAAAGACCAAACTCTAATCTACCTAGGTCAGGGCTCCGGCCGTCCGGAGCCCTTTTGGAGTGTCTGATGACTGTTGTTTTGGGTATGCCGCAACGAGATAAAAAGCTAGCCAAGAAGGCTTTAGAGGGAAACCTACCGCTCCGCCTAGCTCAGCGCATGCTCAAATACTGCTGTGCGCCTAAAGCCCAGGCCCGCAATCACTGGAAAAAAGAAATTGCCGAATTGCTGCGCCAGTTGCAGTTCGGGGTTGCGGCTCGCACACAGCTGGTTGGCAAAAGGCCCACCAGAAAACGCAAAATTACCGAACTCCACTTCGAAACTGCCAAGGTTGAGGGGCAAATCAATGCCCTAACCATGGACGCGTCCCAGGTTTTGGAGAACCTCGACGAGGGTCTGGAGCTACCGGATAATTTCGAAGAAGGCAACCTGGTGGACTATGGCTGGTCCCTCAAGGAATCTTCACAGGCCGGGGCGATAGTGTGGACGCTGAGTTACGGCGACCAGGTGATAGCGACGGCCCCTTAAGTTCAGGGGCATCGACCCCGAAAAGAAGAGTGGCCCTTTCTTTTAAGGAGGCAGCAATGTCCGTGACCCTATTAGAAGAACTGAAAGACTCGAAGCAATACGGCAAGCGCCGGGACGTCGTGTCGGAGTCGTCTGGCAAAACCTACCGCGTGTCGGTCCGTAAGTCGGACGGACGTTGGATGTGTTCGTGCACCGGCTGGACGAACGTCTGCAACAAAAAGGGCACCGACTGCAAGCACATTAAGTCCGTACGCAAGAAGTTCGAAGGCATCATCGGCCAGATCACCGCCGTGTTCGATATCATGCGCTCGCTCGCCGGCCTCAGAAGCAGCGATGCCGCGCTCTCTACCTGGAACGCCAATAAGACCAAAATCGAAATGGTGGGTGAGTTCTTGGACATGAGCAGCGACGACCGGCACGGCGAGTTCACACAACTGGTGACCATCGCCAAGACCCATATCACCACCCTGTTGATGGCGTGAACCGTGAACCCAAGAAACGTGTTAGCACGTTGGGATGCTCAGGAGAACGGCTTGATTCCTGGCCCTGCTGAGTTGGCGATGGCCTTGCGTGTAGCCTGCGGCATGTTGGATGGAAGACCACCTATTACACACACCTGGAATAAGAGTGGCAACAAGCCAAAATACGATATCCCTGAGGACCTACGCAGATGGGTCAGCAAAGGACGCTTGATAAATCCCAGCTTCTACTGCGGTGGCAAGACAAGAGCAATGGTCCAGCCACATGGGGTGCTGATGATTTTGGACGCCGTGGGGCACGGCATTTGTGGCATGGGACAGGTTAAAGCCATCGCGATTTTGGTCAACCTCCGGTTCGTGAAGAAGCGTTGGCCTGCGGAATGGACTATTCTCAAGCCACACCTAAGAGCTATACAGGAATTCGCCAAAGATCCAAGGTGGATAAAATGAAAACCGCATCTGCCCCAAAAGCCAAAGCCATAACCAAGCCCATCGTCGAATGGCAACGGAACGGCGATTTTTTCCAGGTGTTCACGCTCGACGCCGTGGCAGCTAAAGCGGTCCGCGCCAAGTTCGACCCGGCCTGGGGCTGCTACGTTGGCCAGGCCCGCAGTCTGCCGGTCGCCGACGCTGTGACCTATCAAGAGTTCAAGACCGAACCCACGACGCCAGCCTTTCGGGCTCGCCTGCTGGCTCTGTTCACGCGCTACAGCAAGATGCAGGCCGTCATTGCCAAGATGGGCGACGAGTTGGAGCGCGAGGAGGCCAAGATCGTGGCCGCGCTCAAGGCCAATGGTCTGCGCCTCAAGCCAGGGCTGCTGGAAGACACCCAGGCGTTGGCCGCTAAGACCCGCCTGCACTACTGCCAGTCACTCTATCGCTACATCGACGACGAAGCCGTCCAGCGGCTGATGCATAAACACCCAGAAATCGCCAAATGCGTCAAAACGACGACGCACGAATACCTGGACGAAGAGGCGCTTGAGGAGGCCGTCGCCAAACTCCCAGCCTACGTGTCACGCGCCATCTACAAGGTGGACGTCCAGACCAGTCTGCGCGAAATCACACTCAAGCGACCGGAGTGCGTGCATTGCGGCGGCAAAATCAACAAACAGGGGGTCTGCAAACACTGCGGCCTGGAGGAAGTATGAAACCCCAGGACGTGCTTAAGCGGTGGGAAACCTACAGCATAGACTGGAACAGGATTCCGGATGCTGTCGAGTTGGCTGCTGCTCTGCGTGCAGCCTGTGAGGAGTTGGAGGCTCTGAGACCGAAGGTTTCACAGCGAGCCAGCGCCTTTGTAAAGTTAGAGGCCCCAGCTGTCGAAAAGGATGATTGGGTTCGGCTGGAGCACAACGACGGCATCAAGGCGTATTGCGTGGCCTGGGTGGAGGGTGATGGTATGTACGCAGGCATCAAGCAGGAAGGCAAAGTCTTCTGCTACTACAAACACAACGACCCAGATTACGGAGTGTTCGCCATCCGCAAAGGTTACGACGACTACACCAGATGCACGGCGAAAGAGAAGCGGGCCTTTGAAATCCTGGCGAAGAGGGTCAAGCAATGAAACCGTGCCGCGACTGCCCACGACTGATCTCGATCAACACCAAGGGGGCGTTGTGCCCCAAATGTGCCAGGGTCATCTATCTGGCTGCACTCAAAATCATGGGGATTTCAGATGTCCAGAGTCACTGATTGTCCAGTCTTGAAGGAGGTTATCGACATGCTAAACCGTATCGACGAAAACCAAACACTCGGCGAGTACAGCCACTATCCGTACATGGTCGCCATCGCCCGCGCCATAACGATCGTGGACCTGAACCAGACGCCGGCCAAAAAGCTGCCACCATGCGCCTACCAGGTCGGGCACCTAGTCTACGCCTATTACGGCAACGCCAAACGGCTTAAACACAATCTGCTGTTGGTGATCAAGACCAGGATGCCGGTGCGCTACCACCGGCTGCTGGCGGCAGCACTGATGCACAACGTCAACCTCAGGCTTTTGAAGGAGGCTTCGTGAAATACCCACCGATGCAGTTCTATCCTCCTTTGGATTTCGAATGGCCAAAATAACCTCGCTAAAGTTCGGAAAGCCGGCATCCGAGAAGGAAAGGCACTTCTCGGGAGGCCATCCGTGAGCAAACAAGTTTCGGTACCTGGTTCGTTCTTCATCAAGTCAGCACTGCGTGACTACACGCGTCCTTTCCAGGGGATCGTGCGTGAGTTACTGCAAAATGCCAGAGATGCTGGTGCAACAAACGTCGATTTCACCATTGCCAAAGACGAACAGGGTCATCATACGCTGATGTGCCGCGATAACGGATGCGGCATGTCCAAGGAAACTATCGAAAACAAGTTGATGGCCTTGGGCGAAACCACCAAGACAGGCAGCGACTCGACTGGTGGATTTGGAGTCGCCAAGGTTTTGCTATTTTTCTGTCACCGCTCGTACGAAATCCGCACAAACGGCCTACTGGTGACTGGCTCCGGCTCGCACTACGAGAGCCCGATAGCCGTGACGCCGATCCAAGGCACGCAGATTACAATCGACCTGGACGACACCATCGCGGCCAAGGTGACCGACCATGTGGCGGCAGCCAGCACCGAGATCAAGACGAGTTATCTGCCGAACCTGACAATCACCGTCAACGGCTCGATTATCAAGGCGTTGGTCAAACAGGGAAACAAAATCGCGACCGTGGAAAACAAAATCACGGTCCACCGCGTCAAACTGCCGAAAGGTACGACGACGTGCTACGCCTACGTTCGCGTTCGCGGCCTGTTCATGTTCCATCACTACGTCGGCGACACGGATTCGATGCTGCACATTGAACTTTCCGGCTACAGCACCGACATCCTGACGTCGAACCGGAACTCGTTTCAGGAACCGTGGGGCCAGAAAGTGGCCAACCTCTGCCACAAGTTCGTGACCAATCGTCAGGCCGTCAAAACGGAGTCTAGCAAGCAGTACGCGTTTGAGGGCCAGGATTCTTACTCTTCCGCCGACTACAAGCTTAAACAAGAGGAAATCCGCCGCGTGATGGTCCGCGTCAACGAGATGCTAGCGCAGATCGAATCGACGCAAACCGGGGCAGAACGAGCCGAAATCCAAGCCGCTGTGCAGCAAACCGTCGCCGACACTGCGATGCCGGCTGGCCAGGTCGCCGCGCTGATGGCCCAAGTGTCCGAAATCATCGAATCCGGGCGCTACACCGAGGCCAAGCTGGCAAAACACTACAACGTCTACACCGAGGGCTTCAAAAATCTGCCCGTCGCCTGGGCTCCGGATGCGCTGAACGAGTGGAAAACCGACCTCATTGTCCTGTGGAGTGCGATTGTCGGCAAAACTCTGGTGATTGCCGGCAAACCAAACGTCGAGTTCGACGTGGGGTTTGCTATCTATCATAAGTCGGTTGAGGAGAAGGCCCTGGCGCTGTACGCCCAGCACTCTGGCAAGCACCTGTTCTACGTCAACCCGCAGTCGTACGGCGACGAAACCATGCTGCCGATCATCAACAAAAAACGCCGGCCCGAACTGATTCTGTGGCTGATGCAACTGGCCTGCCATGAGGTCACTCATTTCCTTGGGTTCAGCGGCCACGACGAGCGGTTTGTGGTGGCTGAGGCTGATCTGATGCGCAAGATGGTAGCAAACTACCGGGAGTTTTTGGCCATGGGTGGCAAAAAGCTGTTGGTGATTTAGGAGTCAACATGGACCTCGACGCAGTCGCGAATGATGCCAACCTATTGGAAATAGGCCGCAAAGCGGTCGAGGACGCCCTTATTGAATGGCGTGACGACCGTCTTTCGATGCCAACACGCGGCAACGGGTTGGTGATTTGCGAAAAAGATGGCTGGCGCATCAAACCACTGGCAAAGGATTGGACACCTATGAACCTCGACAGAGTCTTTAAAATCGACGTCTGCGCAGATGGAATTGTCACCGTACGCGGCCCTGGCGAACCTCGCCGCAACGATGCGGCTCTGCCCGTCCACTCCTGCGACACCCGCGAGGACGCCAAGGCTCTCATGATCTTGGTCTGCAAGCTGACCTACGACGGCCAGTACCTACTGCCGCCTGAAATATTCGATCGTAAGCTGTCCCAAGCGGAGGCTGTCAAGCTGCTGCCCGACGTCGGCGCCCTATTCCTCCGCATGGAGCAGGTGGTTGAGGCCAAGAAGGCCAAATGAGAGTGACAGGAGCTAGGCCTAAGCTTAGCTCCGTTCTTCCAGGCCTTTCCTGCCATTCCCTAGCCTTTCCGTTTCACTATTTGGCCGGCGTTATTTTCCTCGCGCTGGAGGAAACATGAAGCCAACTGTTGGTGCTGTAATCTGCACATACGACGACTCAGGCCACCTAACGGAAACTGTTAGGCGCGTCTACAACTCTCTTGACCGCATCTACATTTTGATAGGTACTGCACCTTGGTCTTGTAGCGACCCAAATCGCGACTTTCTAGCCACCTATGCTACCGCATCTAGCCTGTTCGATCCAGAACAAAAAATCACCATAGTGTCTAGGCGCTGGGCTTCTGAGCACGAACAGCGAGCCTACGGCCAAAGTCTTTTGTTTAAGGATGGCATCGACTGGTGCATGGTCTTAGACGACGACGAATTTTACAACACCGACCAACTTGATAAATATATCGCTACACTCAACAAAGCCGACAACATCTTTATCTACTTAGTGCCAATGCACGTCTACTGGAAGACCGGGGAGTATATTCTGTCGGGAGCCAACACGGCCTATCCGGTGTTCGTTCGTACTGACCCTAGCAAAACAGAATTCACCAAGGCAAGGGCGGTAATTGTCAAAGGCGGTAACTGGGAGTCGTCCACACACAGCCAGTTGGCAATGCACCACCTCTCCTATGTTCGAACTGATGAACAGGTCCATAAAAAGGTGACCAGGTTCTCTCATGCCGACCAATTTGGGTCTGAGTGGCTGGATAAGTGGAAAAGCTGGCAGTACGGCCAAGACGCCATTCTTGATTCTGGAATTCCACAGCGGGTCCAGAAGCTTGATCCGCCCCTTATCAAACCATGCGGGTATGTTGCCGGGTCACATCTGGAAGTTCTACTTCACGACCTCAACTCAACTGTGGACTCACCCACTATTCAAGGAGATGCGAAAACCAAATTCTTACTTAAGTTAGGTAAAGAAATTGGAACTACCTTTCGTATAATGCAGGGGAAAGAGATTTCTAGGGCTTTAGGCGATATGAAACCTAATACGCCCTACGTCCATATAGCCAATTGGGAAATCTTAATCATCGACAACACATGAGGATATAATGCGGCTTTACGTCATCATCGCTTTGTTAGCACTATTTTTGCTGACTAGCTACGCGATTGGCCAAGAGCTGACTACCACTGAATACACATTGGTAAACGGTCTTCGCGCTATTGAACAAATACCATTGATGGGGCCAGCAGCCGCTTGGGGCATAAAAATAGTCACCTCAATTGTGATGATGATGACGGCACTAACTACCATAGTGAGGCCCATTCGGGCAGGTTGGTGCTTTTTAGCGCAGGGGTATCCAGGCTCACGAATACTGGCCGCTGGATGTCCACATTTATCACGGCTGTACTGCGTGTTCGGCTACTTTTCGGCCTACAACGTCACGCCTGGTGACATCAAGAAGTGCGATAGGCCAAATTGTATAAGCGCTAAGTGCAGGCCAACGTAGCGATGGCAGCCCGCACGTCGGCAAACTCATCGCACGACGAGTCGTGCGTTCGTGAGTTGGAGCCCATGTTCAGTTGGACGTTAGTTACACCGCACTTGCGGCAGTGCCAGTAAGGGTTCCCACCGCCAATAGGCTCCATGAGGTCGTCTAAGTCTGGCAAATGCGACTTGACGGCCTCAACCACTGCCCATAGCTTGGCGTTTTCTTCTCTGAGGTCATGGTTTTCTTCTCTGGTGGCGTCAAGTGTGCTCTGCATCATTTTTTGCTCCGAATGCCTGGCTGGCCGAACATACGTCTGATTTCGTACAGAGTCTTGATGTGGCTGTACAACTCGGCGGCCAGACGCGCTGTATTTTCCGCGTCACATAACGCATTGTGTTGTTGGCCAACAAACTTCATACCAAAGTGATTTAACGCGTTTGCCAGGCCGCCCTTGGGTTTGCCCCCAGAGGCGTCCCTGAACACGTTGGCGAACCACTTGAAGTTGAATGAATACAGTTTCGGCACTGGAACACCAGCGGCAATGCTCTGCTGAGCCAGCACGTGAAAGTCGTTACCCCAGGCCCACAGGCGATGGCCGGTACCGTTGGCGGAGAACCACTGCCAAAACTCGGTGACTACCGTCGCAAAGGTTGGCGCGGCAGTCACCTCTTCTGAAGTAATTCCGGTTAGGTCGGTGATTTCTTTGCTTGGAAGCTCACCAGGATTGCAGACCTGGGACCACCTATACTTGATGTCACCAGACTTTAGATTGACAGCCACCGCCCCTATCATTATCACTAGGTTGGACGGCTGATTCATCTCTAAGTCTAAGAAGGTGACGTTCATTTCACTATCCTGAGTTTCGGCGGAGTGTGAACCGGTGACGAAAACACCTGTGGCGTCCTAGAAGCTGCGGCCGGCTCGGTGACTACCCAAAGTCTGACGAAGAACTTAAGGACTCGTCTTAGCAAGATTCACCCGCTATCTTGTGTAACACAAACAGCTATAAGGCTTCGAACAGCCGCACTGATGGTAGTTTTCAGAGCATTTCGAGCAGTACACGTCGTGGGAGTCTTCTGGCGTGAATTTTGACTCACAGAATAAGCACTCTATCTCCACCAACTCTCGCGACACAACTCTGCCCGTCTGGAGAAGCCCCCAGAACTTCTCCAATACATCGAACACTCCAGGGGTCAGCACCCACGTGCTGGTTTTGTACGACACTTCGGTAGGGCTAATGTACAGTTTGTTGAGTACGAAACTAACAGAGCCATCAGCGGAGTCAAAGTGGCGCTCCAACTCATAGTTGTGATCCCAACTATAGGCAATCTCGCCCATCAACTCTTTGAACGTTTCGATTTTTGGTAATTTACCCATCGCCGTCTTTTACTAACTACTTCAACGTGAAAGAGTCAACCTCTGCGGAGTCCTGTCAAAGAGCCATCAGGACTGTCTGGTTTGCTAGACGAATCACTTTCGATAGTTATTCTAACCCTAGTGCCAGGGTTATTAGCTAGTTCCTGTATTTGATTTGTTATCGTAATGGCCTCCAGTTCTATCTGGGACTCCTCTACACGACCATCACTGTAGCGGCGTGTCACTACTAGTCTAGCATCGAAGCTGACAAAGGCAGCTGGACCCCAAGAATCAGGTGCCCCAAGCCTGGAGTGCCAAGGCGTCCAAGGCCGACCACCCATCCAAGACGCCACCATCCTGGAGTGAACCGGAATGAATGGCGTGTAGGTCTTGAGCCAAGCACCGAACAGCTCTAGATACTTCATTGAGGCGTTCCCGCTTATCTTGGTTGGGATAAATCATCGGAGGCTTTTTATGGCAGACCAAACTCCATTCGCCACCAATAGCGCGAGTGCCCAAACCCAGGCTCTTGACTATACAAAACCACAGGCACCTCTCGCCCAGAGTTATCATGGTGGAGCCATCATGGTTAACTCCAACGTGGTTGGCCGGATTGAGGAGTGGCACCCGGCCGGCGCCTATACCAGAAACAAAACACACTGCTACGAAATCAACAACAAAACCTGGGGCGTCCCAGTCGATATCGTCCCTGGTATCGCTACTGGCTTTAACATTACGTTCACCAGGTCTGAGGTTTGGGCTCAAGAGCTAGAAATCACTCTTGGGTACGGTGCGACTGGCGGCGCAGTCTGGGAGAACCTTACTGACCAAACCTTCCCGTTCCAAGCCCAAGAATTCCTGTACCAAGGCGCAGCGGTCTATCGCGTTTGGACTTATTACGGCTGCTGGTTTACAGAAAAAAATCCAACAAGCTGGACTAGCGAAGGAGATGGACGGATCAAGGTTACCTGTGGTATGGTTTACATCTCGCGGAAAAAAACGACGTAATAGACGACGTTTACAGAGCAGAGTCCATCAATACATAACACCTCCCAAGTTGTAAAAGACCTTAGGAGGTGTTTTCGTATGGCAAAGATTACAAAGCAGTTGGCCAACGATTTTGCTGCCAATATCGACTATCAAGTTATCAAATTCACTGGCGGCAAGAAGAATCCAGTAACTCTGCAGTGTGATAACCCAGCCCACCCGCCATACACCACGCCTTGGTACGGATTTTACAATCTCCATCGTCGTTGCCCGCAGTGTTTCAGAGACCGATTTCGTGGTTTTGAAACTATTAAGGCCTCTGTAGAGGCAGAAGGGTATAGTCTTCTTACCAAAGCCACCGAGTACAAGTCCAAAAAAGACAAAATCATGGTCCAATGCAATAAAGAGGATCATCCTCCTTATCACGTTCTCTGGGACAAGTGGCGAATGCGTGGTCAGCGGTGTGCATTATGTAGCGGTAACACAATAGCTCTTTCTGATATGCAGATAGAAGCTATTCAAAGAGGCTACACAATCCTGTCTGACTCATATACCCCTGGAAAACCACTGCTATTTCAATGCAAAAACAGCCATCCACCATACTTCCGCCTTTGGGACAGATGGAAGTCTCACGACTGCGCAGAATGCATGAATATTCGCATCACCAAGGTGTCAAGGACAGAGGCGGCAGAAAGGATTTCAAGGTACAACGTCGAACTTGTAAGCTTTCAGAGTTCAAGTTCTTTAACATTGAAATGTCAAAACTGCCAGACCGTTTGGCCATCCACTCTCCACACAGTAGAAAGTGGCCATAGATGTCCTACCTGTTTTGGCACCCCACCTAAAGACGTGGAGTTCATCAAAGCTGAGTTGGCAAAAGATAGCTACATCACAGATATCGCCGAATACAAAAATCGTCGAGCAAAATTTCATGCTATCTGCCCCAAGGGTCACGAATTCAAGACCTGCTGGGTGTACTGGTGTGGGGGATGTCGCTGCCCCCACTGTGCCACTCATCAGTCGAAACCAGAGAAGAAGTTGGTAGATGCCCTCAATGGGTTTGGAGTAGATATACAAACTAACGTGCGAGGTTTGCTTGCCAATAACAGGTTAGAGATCGACCTATTTTTCCCTACAAAGCGACTTGGTATCGAGGTTTGCGGACTATTTCACCATAGTGAGTTACGAGCAGGCAAACTAAAACACTTAGAAAAACTTAGGCAGAGCAATGATGCAGGTATTGAACTGCTGACAATATTCGAGGACGAACTGCGGTTTCGCTCGCATCAAGTGGAATCACTAGTATTAAAACGCCTTGGCCTGGCAACTTCTATCGACGTAACTGAGTGTGAATGTGTAACCCTTGAGGGGTGGCATGCCAAACGGTTTCTAGATGACCACAGCATCAAGCTGGCACTCCCAAACCGAAAATACTTTGGACTAGTGCGCGACCAAAGGGTTATCGCTGTTTTGGAGCTGAAGATTAATGATAGGGCTGGATTAATCAGTAATTACTGCGAGGCCTCTGGTATCTCGATATCTGGCGGATTTGAAAAAGTGTTTGAATTCGCTGCTGCTGACTTGCAAGTCAAGTCAGCTAGTTTCAAATGGGATAGGCGGCTGGGACTAGAACCACTACTATCGTGGCCTAAGACAATTACGAAACCCAGACCCAATTATGTTAAAGGCATCGACCGCAGACTCACCAAACCCAAAGACTCTGCTAAATGGTTACGTATTTGGGATTGCGGCCATGTAGAGTTCAAATGGACTGCTCCAGAGGTTTCCATGAAGGCCCACCAAAAACTCATTAAAGAGCGCACCCTCCAAGAAGACATTGCCCGCTTGGGCAGTGATATCTTTCTGGCTGATATTTCTGAGTATACCCTGCAGCGGGAACTTGTATCAGAAGAAATTATTCGCTTCAACAAACGCTATGAGTGGCTAGCGGCAATGGCCGACCCTGATGATCCACGAGCCGGTTGGGGAGTCAACCCACGATGGGTTTTCACTGCTAGAATTCGTGGGGAACTCGCTTGCATTGAATGTTTAAATCTACCAAATGCGTTTTCCAAATTGCTTGGTCCTGACACCAGGAAGTACGAATGTCTGATTCAAAGGGGAGCATCCGCCAGTTTCGCCCACCCCCATATCGGGTCGAAAATGATTCGATTTGCTTGCCGCTGGATGGTTCAAAATACAGACAAGAGGCTGTTTGTTGGCTATGCAGACAGTCTTGCTGGAGAGAAAGGCGTTGTTTATAGGGCTAGCAACTTCATGTACATTGGCAACGACTTTGGTGCGAAACAGATGTGTAGCCACCCTGAATTCAAAGATGGAAAACCCTTTAGTCCTCAGTCGCTTCGTAGAACTGCTCTTTGGAAAAAACTATATAAACAGTGGCACAGTAAACCCCTTCCTAAAGAGTATCTAAGCCCAAATGGATTTAAAAATATTGCCAAAGTAAGAAGCTTGCCGGGTGGAGTTGAGGCTGTGGAGGAATTCTATACATACGGCAATCGTGTCATTAAGGAATCCACAAAAATACCCATCCCCCCTAAAGGAAAGTTTGTTCTGGTATTAGGTAAAGACCGAAGAGAGCAACGATATTTAGACTCTCTAATGACGTTCAAACCTAAGCCCTACCCAAAAGGACCGTCATCCTTAAAAGGAATATGCGAAGGTAGTTTAAGAACTAAAACCTGAGCCCTCCAGGCTCATGATCTAGGTGAGAGGCCTAGCCTTCGCTCCCAGGAGATACCATACCATGTTCAAGTTGGCTGGTTTTGTGTTTGTAATGCTATTCTTGATTTGGTTCACTTGGAGCCGGAAACGTTAATCTTTTGGATTGTAGGCGATAGGCCCAACCATCAAATCAAGCACACAGAACGGTCCGCAGTCCATGCAGCCTCTATTGTTCCGCCAATTCTTCTCGTTGTCAAATTCATAGACTTGACCCTGCGACCCATCTAGGCAGATATACCAGCCTGGTTGGGTAACCTCTGTGGCTGGGATTGGCTGCATCGGTGCCATTGGAACGGGCGGGTCCTTGATTTGTTTGGTCAATTCCCCGAGAATGGTCAGTGCTGTCACCAACCCTGTTGACACTGCATAAACGCCAACGCATCCGATGGCCTGTTCTGCCACATCTATCAATGCCGAGTCCACCAGCGACATAGCGGCATCCAGCGGGCATTTTCCACCGAATCGACGCCAGCCACATTGGTCTGGTCCTGGTTGATCAGATAATGCCCGCTGGTGCCGTACCAGGTTCG
>Ga0315284_10001251_pt1 | contig 36164 bp, 18 predicted proteins | sample YL17G09_16_MG_FD_203696 | JGI IMG/M metagenome (GOLD analysis project Ga0315284, IMG submission 203696) | Sediment microbial communities from Yellowstone Lake, YNP, Wyoming, USA - YL17G09_16 | ecosystem: Environmental > Aquatic > Freshwater > Lake > Sediment | place: USA: Wyoming | collected...
CTCCAACATTTCTGCCGTCTCGACCGCGAACAATTCATTGGACACAACCGACACCCACACTCGCCTGAGTTGCCGGTCCATCGCCGACTCGAACTCCAATAATTGCCTTTCACCACGGGCTGCTAGGAGCCCTTTGGGGACCGGGCCCTCTAGCAATTCCCTTGGGTTGAAGACCGAGGTCGGTCTGTTTCCTTGGTTTCGGCACCAAACGCCGGGAGCGCGAGGCGGTCCCGTCACACCGTTCCAAGACACAGACACTGCAAAAAAACGCCGAGGTTGATCGTCGTCGGTCGCCTCCACGACACACGCGTTTGACCGTTGTCGTGACAATCTTGAAACGAACGATGAACCCCTTTGGTGAGTAACGGTCAATTCAAATCGGACGGAAAGTTTGTCCTGAGCCGTTGAATTGTCGCGTGGATCGCGACGATGACGACGGTTGCAAATCCGAAAACACTGGCTTTCAACACAAGCCACCAAATCGTGCCCAACAAAAGCCATGCGAGATCACGTCTGAGACCAAGCCTTTGGAGACAGCTCAATCGAATTAAGCCTCGGAGTAGGAGACTGGCGGTCAGACTTAGAAGCAGACCAATCGCAAGCACCAAGCACTGCCGATCAAGAAGCCAAAAACTGATCCACGGCTCTTCGACTGTGATCGTGGCACGCCAGGCATCCGGAGGATCGACAAAATGATTTGTCCTGAGAGAAAGTGGCGAGACGTCGACGACAGGGTTTTCGTCCGGATCTGGTCGTTGCAGTCCGTTGAGAGGAGTAACGATGGGATTTGCTGGCGGATGTTGAGCGGCTGAGATTGTCGTAGAACGCGAAATCTGGCGAGGCAAACGTTCGATCAGACGCGTCCGTATCTCGTCCATTTGCGTGCGGTTGGTTTCGGTACCCTGGGTTTCGACTGGAAACAATTTATGGTGTTCGAGAAGGATTTGAATGCGGTCAAATGCGGCATCCATCCCCCGCGTTTGATCCGGTCCACCGAGACCCAGAACTAGACAACTCTTGTCGGGTAATACCGTTACGGTCGAATGCAGGACCTTCACCTGGGTCGGCCATGGAAGCAGATCACGTTCGACTCTGGAAATCAGACTGAATTGAGGTTCCAGCTGTTCCCAAATCAACAGCAGGACGGACTCCTGCCCTTCTCCGGCGAAGGAAATAGGAATCTGACCTTGTGTCGTCAAGGGAACAGCCAACGGTTGGCCATTCAGGAAGAGCCCCCGCAATCGCAGACTTTGAGGGATGTTGAATTCGATGGATTCTTGGACGTGAGACAGAAAACATTGACTTGACCCATGTCGTCCGCCGCCCGATGTGAGCCACAGCAGATGGCTCAACAAACGGATCGCGGGCTCGTCGATCGTTTCCGTGGTAATCGATTGACGCTGGAGTGCTGCCCCAGCAGATTCCAGCCGATAGGCGGTCGCGTTCTTGGGAGTTGAATGTTCTTCAAAAAACAGATCCGCCCATTCTGGTATTTCATCCCGTGTGAGTCCTGTTCCAATGATCGGCTTCCAGAGTTCGGACGGAACAATAATCAGACAGCGTTCATCGGAGGAGGCTTGTAACGCGATCGGCCAAGGCAACTCCCACGGGCCGTGTATTGGTTCTTCGATCACCATCTCGAATGACACCGTGACTTCCGCTGGATCCGGTGAAAGAGCCAAATCCAGACGCCGCCATCCCTCGACCGGTTCTTGCCACATTCCGTTGGCATTCTCCACTGATACACGAGACGGATCCGTAAACTTTGCCGGGAAGTGCATTCCCAATCGCCGCGGCGATTGACCCAAGGGAGTCAACCAGAAACGTCCTGTCATTCTCCAGACACGATCGCTTTGTTGGGATAACACAATCGCTGTCCGCGACAGACAGGGTGCGTGACGCGAGGAGACTCGTATCGAGGACTTTGGATCAGGATCGAATGTGTGGTAACGCGTCACGAGTAACGGACGGTCTTGAATTGAAGATTCTCTGGCAGATTCAACGAGCGGAATGCCCGGAGCCAGAAGGAGGTCCACATCCACATCCGGTTCACGAAACAGTTCCCAAGCAGAATCAACGACCTCAGCCGCCTCTTCACACCGCACATAGGGCAAAGGAACAATGTAACCTTGATTCACGGGAAGACTGGCCTTTAACCGCAGTTCCTGCAAGCCGGTGGCGAGATCACTTAAAAGCAGCACAACACGAGCCGGTGATGTCCCCTGAATTGTTTTTGACCAGCGGACTAAACGCTCGGCACCATTTTCCCGTACAGAAATGGACTCGATTTCTAGACGCCTGTCGAGAAGCAAAACATGTTGGTAGACAGGAGTCTGAGAGACCTCGATGCGAGCCTCAAGCGTCCAGTCCAAGTGATGCGCACCGATTGTCCCGGTCTGCGTCCATTGAATGACTCGGCGGCGTGGTATCGTGGGGGAAATTGCAAATTGCGGAGTTTCACCTTCACGCGGTTGGAAAATTACATGTGGTCCACCGGTCGGGGGTAATTCGCCCCAGGCGTTTAGAAAGTCATTCGAAGTGATTCCGCTCACCAATTCGGAATCTAAATTTTGCGTGTCCAAATGAAATTCTGCCGGGGTTTTGAGCCACCACCAATTTTTGTGCATCGTCAAACGCGAGCCAGGGATTTTGGCCATTCGGAAATGCGGCAAGGGGACAGAAGAGCTGGAATCGGATGTGGGAACCGAAAACAGACCCTTGATGGTAAATGCCTTCTCTTGAGGTTTTGTAAATAGTACCCTCAATTTTGTGGCCCCATCAGACGCAACAAACACTGTCGCGTATAGCAGATCGTCTGCCTGGATGTCACTTTCACGGATCAGGCATCCGCGAGGCAGATCAAACTCGACAAAGTCGAATTGGCCCTTCATCGGCTGGCATTTCGCTCGAAATCGCAACTCGGCAACTGATGATCGAATGTCGAGTACCTGCAAGAGAGAGACATCCATGACCGACGGAACGGATTCCGGAGGAGTCTCTGACCATCGCACCTCGATTTGCGAGACCGCACCACAATGAGATTCAATTTCACGTCGATCCGGCGTCAACAACGAAGATCCTCTGGAACCATTCAATTCCATAAACTCAGTCGGCGCAGGCAGGATCGTGGTCCAGATCGTATCGGAGACCTCCGGTAAAGTTGCCGAAAAACTTCCTCCCAAGGACGTCCGATTCACAATCTGTTTCAGATCAAGCTCAACATCGAGTGCGATTGTCTGAGACGAGATCGGTTGATTTCCGAGATCCGACGGTGAACAGGTCACGACGATTCCCTGACTGTCGGGGGTCATTTCCGCGGAGCGGGCTTGCCCGTTGACCCGACAAGCACCTTCCCCAGCAAGCACAGCACCGGCAATTTTAAAGACAATACGTTTTTCACCAAACTCGTTGAGGAGGTGGACTCGAAACTTGGCCTGAATATTGACCACCCCACGGTCCGTAACGGTTCCGCGAAGCCGCGCTGATTCGATCAACCAATCAGGAGTCGGCTGAGTCGTTTTCGCGTTGATCTGCAACATGGCAATTGTGCTTGGTGCTACGTACACCACCGGTTGACCGGTTGAGGGGAGACCCGCCTGATCGACAAGAACGTAGACTTTGGCTCGTGGCCATTCAGCAGGCCCCGTCGCGTTCAATGCCTCCTGAACGGAATCGGCCTCGAATAAAGGTTTCGCTGGGTTGCTGACATTTGCCGCTGGTGATTCAGGCGACTGACGGGGGACGCGAGGCGATTCCTGAGCCAAACCACCCACCGTACGGCTGATCGCAAGTGCCGCGACCACAAACAGAACGGCCGCTCCCGTAGGAACACCAATCTCATAACTTTGAGTGCTACCCACTGGAGTCATCACTGACGAGACGGGAGAGATTCTAAAAAGGGATCGTCTGGGGAGCAGCCAGGAAAGCAGGATTCCGCTGATGACGCTTCCACCGAACTCGGCATAAGGTGAAGGTCCACACACCACCAATCCGCACAGCATGGCGACGCCGTATACCATCAGCCGCGTGCGGCAATTCCACCCGCTCATACGGATCATCATGCCGACAAATAAAGAAACCCCCGTCGTGCACCACCACAACAGACGGATCTGCGTCAACTGCCACAGCTCCATGCTCAATTCATCGGGAGCGATCGGCGACAATCCGTGGTACACATTCCGGTGCGTCGAGGACATCCACTCGCTCTTGACGTCGTCGAGAGATACCTGAGGAATTGTGTTCGGCTTGAGCAGTTGCCGCCACGAATCTAACGCCATCGGATGGAACACTTTTTCATCGTCTGCGCGTCCGAGGGGGCCGAAGAGTCGTTCTGTCCAAGAGGAGCTTGCCAACCGGTGTGTCAGGCGAATTCCTTTCGGTTCAGAATAGAGTCTGACATTGGAAGGCAGTGAAACTTCCCATTCAAATTGAAGTACTGTGGCGTCGATATGTGGAATGATGATCTGTCGACAACCACGAACAAATGTCGCCTTTGATGGAACGCGATACAACAATTCGACGACGTCACGACGTACCCCGTTTAATTCCGGAATGGTCAACTCGCCGCCTCGGTCGCTCAGCGTGATCAGTTCCCCCGCAACAAGGACCTCCAGCAAATGGGCCGGCAACGGGAGTCGAACGTGTAACGTTTCCTCCACGGAACCGTTTTCAAGGCGAATCGAGGCACGATAATAGTCGAATCCTTGAACATCCGCGGAGATCAATGAACGGACGCCAAGCGATGCCATTGGCGCACAATCGAGCGACCGAATCTTGTGATCTAGGCGGAGGATCAGTTCGTCGTCAAACGCACCAAACGCCCACGTCTTCATCTCCACTGGTGAGACCGCATCGGTCGCCTGACCAGACGTATCAACCACGTCCGACTGAGGTGTGAGGTTTCGAGTATCGATGAGGATTTCCATCGACTCAAGCTTGCGCAACTGAATCCGTCCGCTGTGGCCCGATGACTGTGGTACGAAAATTAGTGCCGGTTTCGATGATTCTGACCAACGACTTGTTCGCTCACCTTCGATTTTTATTTGTGCGGATTTGAATGGAGGCAGACGCAACTCCCACATCTCGCCGGTTGTGGGATATCCCCAAAAAGCGTGTTGAGTCACCGGAAGGCGAATAGCGACCACGTCCGCTCGTTGAGGCATCAAGACAGACCAGCGAATCTCGGAGCCCGGCTGTGTAAGATAGACGATCAATCGGTCAAGAGGGGTCTCACCCAAATCACAGTGAATCTGAAATCGTTCCCGGTATTCCGAAAGAGACGCGTCCACGATTATCTGGATGCCCGCAGAAACGGATCGACGTTTGGAAATAAATCGGAGAGTCCCGTGCGACTCAGGCTGATCGCTTCGATACCAGAACTCATGGTGATCTGCCATCTGTTGCTGGCGAGTTTCATCGCCGGCAACAGATGACGCTTCGAGAGCCGAGATTTGCTCCAGACGGAGTTCGTCAGCGACGACAGGACTTAAGTCTCGGGGAATGACTAGACCGAGTGTCGAAGTGGCTGAGTCGCAGTCACGAGGAAACGGTAAGGGGACCGCAATTGGTTGCCCTTCTGGCACCGGCCGACGCGTTGCAAAAACCCTCACGGAATGGGCACGCCCGGGTTCAATGGCTTCGAGGAACTCCATTGTCAGCAGTGTCCGACCCTCTGAATCGGGCTGCGCATCCCACCCCGCGAGTGTTGCGGACTCTGATTGAGAAATTAGCCTGACGTTCGAGATTTCCCAATCTGGCGGAAAATTAACGGCGGTCTGAAATACATTGCCACTCAATGATGTCCAGTCGAAATCGGTCGTCAGCATCCACGAGTCCTCACTCATTTCAAGCCGTGCCGTGACTTGGACATTCAACGATGCCCGTGGGCGACGGACATCGAGAATTAATTGCGCATCGGGAAGAATTTGCTTATAGGAAAAGGATTCTGCCTGAGCCGTCAGTTTCACGCCCTCGATTTGACGAAAGCCGGTCATTCGGGCTCTCTGGAGTTGCAGCGGTGAAAGCATCGTGAAGAGTTGGCGGCCTGCCGAAAAGACGCCATTTTTTAAAGTGATCTGTGGCGACTGTCTCGTATGTTGACCGGGATTATTGGCAACAAGTCCGTCAATACAGATCTTCCGACTGCGGCCCAACAAAGCACTCGGAAGTTGTACTGTCAGTTCCGTTTTGCTGATACGTGACCACGACAACGGCATTTCAATGCCGTAAGTCACGGCATACACCTCCGCGCTCGATGGTACGAGGAAGACCACCTCGGACACCGGCGCATCAAAAATGTCGAGTTCGAATCGAGACTGAAATCGCAAATCTTCCTCTCCCACCGTCGCTTCGAGTTCGTGGTCGAAGAGCACTGTGGATTGACGCACGGGAGAGTCCTGCCGCGCAACGATTGTCAGCCGACAACGGTGGTCGCCACCCAGTTGAATCTGCCACAGATTCCAGTCCGAATCTTTTTCAACGTTGATCTGTCGTGCTTCTGGAGTCGCACGAATCAAGCGGTCCCGCGGAAGTTTCAATTCGATGACGGACGTGACTGCGTTAGGAAGGACTAATTCGAAGCCGATTTCATCTGGTAGACTGCGACCGACAGCAGTCCACGAGGCATTCAAGACACCCGCAGAGGCATCCGCCAAGACCCATGATTGTCCTTCGGCATCCGCTCCCCAGACAGCGGGGCGATCCGGCCAACACAGGTCCTCAAGGGCAAGATTGAATGCGCCGAGCGGATGTCGTACGGGCTCCGAGCCGATGCGTTGGACAGAAAGTGTTGCACGACCTTCCCGCAAGGAGTTCCCCACTAGCGTTGCGGAATAGTGCGCAGAAGTTATTGAAACACTCTCCGGACCATTTTCAGGGTTCAACGCGGCATGTAGCAGGCGTTCGAATTCATCGCGTGGCATTGCTGTGAATTGGGAGATTTCTTCAGGCCAATCCGAAATCCGATCCTCTGGAATGTCAATTCTCAGGAGCTTCGTGAGTGGTGAATCCAACGGCTCAGCCGATGCCTCCCAAACGGTCAAAGACATCACACCGAGTTGAAAAACAAGCAGCACTGCCATTGATGGGCCAACCCCGCAACGCAGTCCCCGATTCCGCAGTCGGCCATGAATCATGACACGCCACTCCCGGAATCAATACGGAGATGATCCTCCGTCTCCAAAGTCGGGTTGCGGGGAGGAATGCGATCCTCTAAGGCTGACGTGAGCAACACTTCTCCTCGGATGCCGTGAGCCGCAGATAATTCCGCAGAACTCGGAAACGTCAGTAAACCACCTGCATGGCGACGCTGAAAAAAGTTCTCGATGACGATGGCGATGATCGGAAACAACAGTCCAACAACCAACGGCTGAAGTAATATTTCCAATGGGCCGGAATACCACAGGCCGACGAAAGCCAGTAGTACTACCGCGATCAGAATCGTCAGCATGTGACGCAAGACTGAAACACGCAGCACCAAGAAACCGGTGAGCAGTGACAATCCCGCGCCAAAGAAAACGAGCATTGACCGACTCATCGATTGAAATGACAGACTCCGTGGCGCGCCGAACTGACTGAACGTATAGCGATTCCCAAATGACGTGGCTGTGTTCTCATTTTCTGGCGTGAGCGGGGCGGGGCTCGAATCCGCGCCCATCCACCGCCGTAATGCGATCGCATCAGGATCGGAATGTCGATACCAGAACAGGGAACGCCGTTGCCAGACAAACATCGGCGTCGCCGACGAGGGATAGGTAAAGAGGTGGCGGTCGGCCGGTAATACGACCTGCCAAAAAACTCGCGCTTTCCAAAAGCACTGTGGTAATTGAGGCGCGTTCAGTTGCAAGGATTCCGTAAACGTCAGTGGATCGACACAGGACAACTGATAATCAATGGTCAATAGATGATCGATTTCCTGTTTCGTCGATTCTGGAATGTGAATGGCGAATTTGCCCGATCGTACGGGCTGTTCAACGGCATCAATTCCGATTGTCAAAGGCGTACGATTGAGAGCGATCTGCAACGACTCCGCCTGGGGCGGCAGACTTATCAACAGCGTCGATGACTGCGTGGCGATGCGAAACTGCGCGCGAATCCGTCCGCTTCCGGAATCATCAATCACTGCGGTGATCAAACCACGTTCAATACTACCAGCACCGCGAGATCTACCGCGGGCGACGGTGATCTTCAAATCACATTGGGACTCAGGAGTCTCTGAGACCCAGTTCCAAGACTCCGAATGAAGCGGAAGCAACTTCCAACGTTCTGAGACCGCAGCGGCCTCCAACCGATCGGCAGTCGCTAACGACATTTTCGCCTGCTTAAATGCACCTTCCGTGCATTGTAGAATCGGGATGGGGACCGTGGTGCCTTCAACCGTTGACAAATCATCAGAAACCGGCACGGAGAATTGAGCTTGGATCTCAAAATGGCCACTTTTGGGCTCGGGAAGTGTCAGCCGAACAATCCGAAATGAGGAGTTTTCCTCGTCTGTCCAATCCGCTTTCAACTCACTGTCTGGCCCCATCAAAAAACGAATTCGCTCCGTTAAAAGATTACGGGGAACTCGAAATTTGATCTGAGAAATTCGCTCGTAGTCCACGTCGCAGCCGATACGTTGCCTGACTTCTAAGCGATCATTCCACAGCGTCGCTTGACTCATCGAGTCTGTCTGAATCCGTTTTTGCTTGGCGACCACCTGCAACTGAAAAGATTGTCCGCCATCATCGAACCTGTAGAACGTCGATTTCAGTCCGCGCAATGACTCCGGCATCGAACTTTGATCTGTCGCTTTAGCGTGCATCGTTGAGGGCATGGATTCACCACGAACGCTCAGTTTTGTTTCCACGTTTTCGTCATCGGCCAAGACCAGCAATGTGGATTGAGGGCTGGAGGCTTCCGCATGAGGCAGCGTAAATTCCACGTCGTCTCGCCCTTTAATCATGCGATGCGCACGCAAGCGGACTTGGAACGATCCGTTTTGTGGTTTAACGAGTTTCAGGCGAAGCGAATTCGCGCTTTCATCCGTCGCGCCGGCTTGTATGACGTCCCGTGGATCGATGCCGTCAATCGTCCATCCCTCTGCTTTCCAGTCTCGCCAATGAACCGTCACGTGAGACAAACTTTCGCGATGGATAGTGTATTGACACACGAGTTCCAAATGGAGTTGTTGTTTCGAGGCCAATAGATTTGCTCTCGACTCGACAAGATAGTAAGGTTCGATCGGCTCAATGCCGATTGAGAGATTGAACGGTTGTGACATGAATCGGAACGCTCGAGTCACCTGTGTTGATCCTGCCGTGATAGGAAACAACGCAGCATCGATTCTGACCATGTTTGCCTGATTCGTTTGCTGTGTCGAGGAAAGTCTCATGCCTTCGTAAGGCGCGAGTCCAATTTCGCCACTTTGCTTGCGCGCCCCTTCAACAGCGAATCCATCGAGTGAAAGACGCTGCCGTTCGGCGAGCGGAATCCGGACGATCCAATGCAACCTTACGATTCCAGTCGTCGCCTTTTTCAAGGAGACGACGACCCGATTCTTACTGTCGGAAAGGAATCGATGAGAGTGATAATCATCCCCCTCAATTTTCAAGATATCACCTCCGACTGGGAGCGTGACATGATACGAATCAAACGTTCCCTGAATGGCATGAATTCTCTGCTTCGCATCAAGCAGCACAGCGTTGGAATCCATCTGAGCCAAAATCGTTGTGCTGACTTCCAGTGTCGGTTCGTTGGGTGAGGCTGGAGAAATCGGCTGCCAATTCAGATCGATACGGTCGCCTAACCCATAAACCTCAATCTGACTCTTGTCCCCTTCAATCGGCGAGATTTCGACAGGAGAGAGGTTAGCCGCCTTGGCACTGCCGGTCCGATAGGGAACCGTCAATTTCAATTTGGAAATTGGAGATCTGGGGAGTGACAATTGCAATCGCCGCGTTGGTAACTGCTTTCGAATTGGAACACTCAGGGAGAGTTCCAATTGATGAGGCCCCTCGCCGCGAAACCACCACACATATCCACGGTCGGGCTCCAATTGGCCGGGGATTTCCTGACCCTCGCCCGTGTATTGATGATGTTCTGTCAAAACCGCTTCATTGAGTTGCAGGGGCACCGGAACCCATTCCTTTTCTGAACGCAGTCGAACGACGAAACGAACGCTCAGTTTGGCTCGATCATCATCCGCGATCCCGCTGATGTCGATTAATGAAACCATGAACGACGGTGCCGCTTCCGGCTTTTTTTCTAGGCGTTTGGCCACATATTCGTAATACTCCTCGAGCGTCGCATTCGACGGAACCTCGACTAGTTTTCCTTGCTTGTTCGGCAACCACCGAACGGCAGGAATGAGATCAAGACTCGGACGATTCCGGAGACCATGCGCCGATGATTCCGGGCTGGAATCAGCCGATTTCGCCTCGACCTCGTTCGATTCCTTTCGTGGTGACGACGTTGCGGCGGCGGGAGGTACCGAGTTCTGCCCCGATCCGATCACACACGAATACAGCACAATGGTCGCGGCGTACCCTGCAACACGGTTCAACCGACTTTGAAATCCAAACACCATACTAGACATCTTGGATGCCACTCCTACTCGTCATCGACTCGCGAGCCCTTATTTCATTGAAAAGGGGTCCGCTCTACCGACTTTCCTGGTCTGCGACCGCGTTCAGATTCCGCTTCGATTCGTTTATTTCCACGCGAATCAAATCGGCCAAGACCATCGGGCCAGCCTGTCGCAATCCAGTTGCCTAAAGTTTACTCAGAGTCGTGATCGCGTGGTAGTCGGCATCCCTAAGACGGAACCGAAGACGATCCGCAGGCCGTCCGCAAAATACAACGCGAGAAGCGGTCTAAAGAATTTGGTGTATGTGGTTATCTTAGAGGAAAATGAGGTCCGGAACGATCGACATTGGACAACGGTCATTCGGGCCGAGGAAATGGGTTACTCGTCGCCTTCTTTCCCGAGACAGACACGATCGACCGCAGTCACGGCAGAGGGACTTCGATGGCACGGACTTTGGCTGGGGGAGGTATCACCAAAGTCACACCATATCTTCTTCGAGACTCACCGGCGTCTTTGATACCTTTCCGAATTCCGCAAAAAACGTTCAATACAAGTTTGGGATTTCAACACAGGCGATCGCGATCCGAGTTTTGACAGAACAGACCGTGAGACGAGTTTTATTTTTGAAATACAAATTCATTGCATCCTCGCCCCCCACCGCATGTCTTCAGCGTTTCAAGTTTGAATCCTCGTTTTTTGTAAAATTCAAAAATCCCTTCCGGTGAGGCCACCTCAAAAGGAAGTCCGCCCACCCAATCAACGACGTCTCGCCAAGCGGACATTCCTCGCAAGCTTCCTTGAGAGTAGTTGTTCCAAGTCGAAAACGGCCGCCCAGAGATGAAATCCCGGATCGTCGTTGGCCCCCAAAGCCGAATCAATGCGGGCCACAAAACAACCCAGCGGAATCTAGCAGGAAGCCGGTTGTAGGCGGTCTTGATCAGCCACCAGACTCGACTTGTTCGCCCCTGATCATTGTAAATAGCGATGAACAGTTTTCCACCATCACAGACACGATCACCGGCGTTTTCCATCGCTTGCCGCATCTCACCAGTGTGGTGCAGTACTCCCCACGAATAGACGACATCCGCTTGACCAAGAGAGACCATAAACTCGGCATCGAGGACGGAACCTTGCTCGATGCTCCATTGCGAATCGTTCGGAAAGTAACGCTGACGTAGCTCAACAGTACACGCGACCGAATCGGGGTCATAATCAAAGGACTGAATTTTTGCGCCAAGACGGCGAGCGGCTAAACTAAAAAGCCCACTTCCTGAACCAATGTCCAAAAACCGTTTTCCTTGTAAGTCGTCCACCTGCAGGTATTCACGAAGTGACTTCTCTGCCTGCTGAATTCGGTCTTCGTTTAACTCACGCAAAAAATGTGACCAGTTTTTCCCAAACTCAAATCGCCTTCCTGCCCGGAGATCTTCTGTCTGTTGAGAAGCCATATGCGTTCCCCGAATGACCCGTCACTTCTTTAAAATGGACGATCGCAAATGATGTCGCTGACTCGCGATCGTCGGATTGCGAGTCAGCGACACGAGGTGAATATATTCAGAGAATCACAATCAATTTTCGAATGCGGCTGGACAATTCCTCGGGCGGTTGGATCGCCCGCACGTGATGACCACGAGCGATTGCGACGCCCCGTTATCCCCGACAGTGCGCCGTTTCTCGAGAGTCCTCCCATTCCTCTAGTGACATGACGACTTCACGAGCCTGACTACCGTTGTAGGTTCCGACGATGCCATCCTCAGCCATCCAATCGATCATTCTGGCACCACGTCCGTAGCCGACACCCAGTGCCCGTTGCAGTAAAGAGACGCTTCCCCGGCCCTCGCGAATCACCGTTTCAACCGCTTGGTCGTAGAGCTCGTCTCGATCGCGTGGCTCACTGGGGTTCTTGCCTCCCTTGTTGGAGGAGACATTCAACTGCATCAGTTCCTTGTCATACTCGGGTTGCTGATCTGTGAAAAATTCAATCACACGATTGACCTCGTCGTCACTGACGAACGTTCCCTGAGCGCGTTGCAGAGTACTTGTGCCCGGCGCCATGTACAACATGTCACCATTGCCCAGCAATTTATCGGCTCCCATTTCATCGAGTACAACGCGGCTGTCCATTCGGCTGGCGACTTGGAAGGAGATCCGGGCTGGAAGATTCGATTTGATCAAGCCTGTGATGACATCCACCGTCGGCTTTTGAGTTGCCAGCACAAGATGAATTCCGACCGCCCGAGATTTCTGTGCCAGACGAATGATGTGCCCTTCGACGTCCTTTCCCGAAGTCATCATCATGTCGGCCATTTCATCGGCAATGATCACAATGTAGGGCATTCTTTCAGGGATCAATTCGGCTTCATCAGAATCAGAATCGATATCCAATTTACGAAGGATTTTGTCCTTGCCCAGTTTGTTGTAACTATCGAGATGTCGCACGCCAACACGAGCCAGCAGCTCGTAACGTTCCTCCATTTTATCGACGGCCCAACCGAGTACGGCTTCCGCTTTTTTCATATCCGTGATGACAGGGTGCATGAGGTGTGGAATGCGGCTGTAGGGTGACAATTCGACCATCTTCGGATCGATCATCAACATCTTGACCTGATCCGGACTGCGGCTGAGTAAAATCGACAGGATGAGGGTGTTGAGACAGACACTTTTTCCGGTTCCCGTTCGGCCGGCAATGAGCAAATGCGGCATTTTACACATGTCGATCACCATCGGTTTACCGCTGACATCTTTGCCAAGGAACAGCGGAATTCCTTTATTCTCGAAATCGGACTGGCAAGTTTGCAGAAGTTCCTTCAGTCGGACCATCACTCGAATGTCGTTCGGAACTTCGACACCGACTGTATTCTTCCCAGGTATCGGAGCGACGACACGGACCGACGGAACGCGTAAGGCGATCGCCAAGTCATCCGCCAATGCCGTCACCTTCGATAATCTCAACCCCTTTTCAAGTTCGAGTTCAAACTGTGTAATCACCGGTCCCGTGTCGATCTCGACCACTTTGATATTCAGATTGAAATCCAAAAACGTTCGTTCGAGCGTTGCTGCGGCAATCTGCGCTTTCGCTGCCAGCAAGTCATACGGAAAGTCTTCCGCCTCCTCAAGCAAACTATCGTCCGGGAACCGAAATGGCGATTTCTCGACCGAGATGGTTTTCGGAAGAGGCTGTGAAGCAGACGCGGATTTTATACCGCCAGGAGGGTTTACTCGAATTGGAGCACGATCTGCGGCCAATGTGAAACAGAGACTCCCGTCCGACGCCTCGTCATTCATGCCGGGTGTTAAGCTATTGCACTCCTCGGACTCGGTTTCGACGGCGTCTTGGTCCATGACTGTACTCTCCATCACCGGTAACGGAGTCGGAACGTCAGCCAAGCTCAACACAAAATCCGGTTCGGCGGCGGACTCATCAAAAAAATCGTGCCGTTCGAAGACGGGGTAGACTTCTACGGGGAGCGTTGCTTCAGGACGAACGGCAGGCTGTTCCGCTGGTGTTCGTTCCGCAAGGCGTTCAACACCCTGTCCGAACGCCAACCGGCTCCAGATGGTGACCGGCAAGAGCATGAGGCTGAAGGCCGTCCTCACGAAATGTTGTTCACCCGACAGGAGCAATCCGCCGACAAACATCGAGGTCAGTAATATGACGCTGCCAATCCGCGTGAAACTTTGATCCATCAAAATCCCGAGAGAAGCCCCCAAATATCCACCGCTGCCCGTCAGTGATCCTCGGATGGGGATGGGCAACCACTGAGAACTAACGCAGATCGAAGCCAGCATCAACGTTACTCCGGCTAGACGCCAAACCGGATCTCCGTTGTGATCGCGAGCAAGCAGTCGAATATCCGCAATGGCGATGGCAATGAGAACGAAATAGGCACCGAAACCGAGACCGAGAATCAATTCATGGGCCACCACAGCACCGGCAAGACCACCTAAGTTCGTCACACTGTCTCGGACGGGAAACAGACTGTACGTCGGGGGATCCAGCGGATCATAGCTGACGAGGCTCAGTCCGAGAAAGACCGCCATCGCTAGGACCGCGAGTGCCATCAAATCGGTTTTTAATCGTGCGTAGTCGAACATGACCAGCCCGTCTGAGTGCGCACCAACAGACCGAAGGAGTCGATCATCGATTCCTTCTTTAATGCCTGCCAATACACCTGCCGTCAAAAAAAGTTCCCACCAAGACGCACGTCGGTACGTCTGATGACGCGTGAAACCTAGCACTGATTTTTCTGAATGTTGAGGAAAGTCAACGCGCCGTGATGCGAATTGGCCTCAGTCGGTTCCGATTGTGCCACTCGTGCCGTATGGATGATTGAAATTCGACAGGATCAACAATCAACAATGCAAACAACCGCTACAGACGCTCAGTTCAATCTCTCGCCTCAGAATGCCCTCCGTTGCTTCTGTGGAGATCGAGGACCACTGCGCCGCCTGCCAGATCCCCAAGACGACGGCGGGAGTTTCAAATAACACGATACGCCTGGGAGCCAAATAGTCTGTCGAGCGGCGGCGAGACGGCCGTTGCGGCAAGGCCTGGATCCAGCGGGAAACACCCTCAACCGGTGAGACCTCATCATAATCCGCTGGTCGTTGCTTTTTCGGCCAGACAGAACCGTGACCGTTGGACAACGACCGCCACGATGGCCGATGCGTTCCGCGTGTGCCGCAAAATTTCTTGAGGACGATATCAAAGATCACTACCAACACGTTTTCTAAAGAGGCGGAAAGAGTGACTCGGCCACAAGCGGCTGTCTGGTCGAGTCACTCTCCACGTCCCAGCGTTCATGAATTTAACCGACGTGACTCGCGTCGTATAAAGCAGTCACACCGTCGCACAGGGGGACCATTTGCGAATCTCTCGACCTATGGTCATCAACTCATGAATCGCTGTCGTCTGCCCTATCACGCTTTCCACACTGTCACGGCTGAGTTGACTGTCAAAATAAGACGTCGCATATTTTGTCGCTGGCCTTGACCACTCTGGAACGGGATCTCAAGATAGCAGGGCCAAGTTGGATGTCGAGATAACTCTATGCAAGGGTGACAAACAATGGCGATTTCGATTCGTCAACTCGCGGTGATGGGACTAGTGGTCGGTTGTGGTTTGGCCGTTGTCGGGTGTGAAGCGAAGGTGACAAAGTCCAGTTCTGGCAAAACGGGCTCCAAAACTGTCGGACCTGCCCCCCACATCACAACACAAGCTGAAATTCAGGACGAACCGATGACGACTGTGCAACGCGAGCCATTCGGACAAACTGTCGCCGGTGAGGAAGTTGTCCAGTATAGTCTGCGGAATCGATCTGGCATGAAAGTAAGCCTGATCAACTTGGGAGCCACCATAACTTCCGTCGAGGTTCCCGATCGCGACGGGATTTCGGCAAACGTGACGTTACGATTTCCCGATTGCGATGGCTATTCGGCGAATGCTCCGTACTTCGGTGGAGCCTGCGGTCGGTACGCCAATCGCATCGCCAATGGAAAATTTCAGCTTGATGGCAATGATTATTCATTGGTCATCAATAACGCGCCCAATCATTTGCACGGAGGGACAGTCGGCTTTAACAAGAAACTCTGGAAGGGAGAAACTTTCCAAGGAGACAACTTTACTGGAGTTAAATTCACCTACGTCAGCCCGGACAACGAAGAGGGCTATCCGGGGACCCTGAAAACGATCGTGACGTACTCCTTGACGGACAACAACGAGTTGGCAATTGACTATGCCGCAACGACCGACAAACCGACCGTGTTGAATTTGACCAATCACGCGTATTGGAACCTCACTGGAACATCCGGAGAAACAATTCTCGATCACGAGTTAACTCTGTTCTGTGACAAATACCTACCAGTCGATCAAGGGTCAATTCCCACGGGTGAACTACTCGCCGTGACGGCAACCTGTATGGACTTTACACATGCCGAACCGATCGGGTCGCGGATCGATCAACCCGTCAATGGATCGGGTGGCTATGATCATTGCTACATTGTCAATGGATCACCGGGAACACTTCGTCCGGCCGCAAAGATCGTCGATAAGAAGTCGGGCCGAGTGATGGAAATCGCGACGACGGAGCCTGCCATTCAGTTTTATACGGGCAACTATTTGAACGGCACCCCAGAGACTGGGAATGCATTAATGCATGGCGCATTTTGTTTGGAATCTCAGCATTACCCCGACTCGCCCAATCGGCCAGAGTTCCCCACAACACGATTGAACCCAGGGGAAACGTACCATCAGACGACCGTACATAAGTTCTCTGTAATACCGTAGCCATGCCCGCATCATTCAAGCCCCCCCGCACTTTCGAAAATTTGACTCTGACAAAGTCTCCGACATGCCTGGTGCAGAGCAATATTTGAAACCGTCTGTCATTCGTAATGTCGCGCGTCTGGATCTGCGAGCGAGATTTATCGTAGAGGGTTTTTTGGCGGGACTTCATGCAAGTCCATTTCAGGGATTCAGCGTCGAGTTCAGCGAGCATCGGCGATACGCGCAAGGAGATGATCCCCAAGATATTGACTGGCTGGTTTACGCAAAAACGGACCGGTTTTATGTCAAAAAATATCAGGCGGAAACAAATATCTCAGGGTACATCCTGATGGATCTCTCGGCGAGTATGGGCTACACGTATCGCCAGGAATTGACCAAGTTCGACTACTGCACCTGTTTGGCTGCCGCGTTGGCCTATCTGATGATTCACCAACAGGATCCGGTGGGGCTGATGACTTTTGACAAGCAACTCCGAGCCTGTTTGCCCGCACGAAGTCGGCGCAGTCACCTCGGAAACATGCTGGCAGTGTTGTCAAAGGCCCAACCGAATGGGGAAACCGATGTCGCGGGGAATCTGAAACGCATTTCGTCAATGATTCGACATCGGGGTTTGATCCTTCTCTTTTCGGATCTGCTGTGCGAACCACAACCGGTCATCGACAGTCTTCACCAGTTGAGACACGCCGGTCATGATGTCATCGTGTTTCATGTTCTTGATGAAGCAGAAGTAAACTTTCCATTTGAAGGCCTGTCCGATTTCGAAGATCCAGAAACCGGTGGACGACTCATTGTAGATTCGAACGAAATGCGTGGCGATTATCTCGGAGCCGTTGCTGAATTACGTGAGTTCTATAAGATTGCATGCGTCCGGATGGGTGCCGACTACGTTCCGCTCGACACGAGCCTGCCCTTTGATCGTGCGCTCGTGCAGTATCTCTCACAACGCCGTGCCAAATTCTAAAAAGCGTCATTTTCGTTGCTACGGTCGCCTCGCGAAGTCGTGCGTACTTTGCATTAGAGACTTTCGATCCTTGGTCCATGAACGCTGCAACTAACGAGTCGGCGGTAGTGGCATTCGTCAGCAATGTGTTGGTTGCGAACTCGTTCAATGGTGTTCAGTCAATAAAAAGGGGGCGGTATGTTTCCAATGCGGTTTCCATTCAGCGTGGTGATTCTCGTTGTCCTGGCGTCACTGACGTTCAGTGTAGCAGCCGATCAAACTCTCGGAACCGATGGTTTAAAAATCACCAAGTCTCGTGAATTGGCGATCAACTTTCTCCAAACCAGCCAAGCCGAAGGGGGGCACTGGAGTTCTGCGGAGGCCCCTGGGATTACGGGGCTTGTTATCTATGCACTGCTTGTGAATGGAGTTCCGACCACAGATGCTGCCGTTGAAAAAGGACTTCGGCTCCTCTCCTCGTACCTGCAACCAGACGGCGGAATTTACTTCCCGAGAAGCTATCACAGTAACTACGAAACTGCGATCTGTCTTTTGGCATTTCATGCGGCCAACAAGAACGGGCAGTATTCCGCGATGATAAAAAACGCTGACGAATTCTTGCGGAAACGGCAATGGGATGACAGCGAAATGACGGATGTTTCGGATCCAAAATACGGTGGTGCCGGCTATGGTCGAGGAGGTGACCGGCCAGATTTGTCGAACACCGTTTTTTTTCTGGAGGCTCTACTGGCCGGCGGGGCGAAACAGGACGATCCCGCAGTGCAGAAGGCACTCCTGTTTTTGTCTCGCTGTCAGAACTTGGAAACGGAACACAACACCACCGTTCATGCCTCCAAAGTGAATGATGGCGGTTTTTTCTATACCCCTGCGGCCGGTGGAAATTCGCAAGCAGGAAACACTCCCAATGGCGGACTGCGTTCCTACGGAAGTATGACCTACGCCGGTCTCAAGAGCATGATTCATGCAGGACTGACCGCCGACGACCCGCGAGTCATGGCGGCGGTCGGTTGGATCACGCAGTTTTATTCCGTCCGAGAAAATCCGGGACTCGATCAACAAGGGCTCTATTACTACTATCAGATGTTTGCCAAGGCACTGTCTGCAATGGGCACGGATGTTGTCATCGACGCGTCTGGCAAGTCCCACAATTGGCGAAGCGAACTCGCCGAGCAATTAATGTCGCGGCAGCAAGAAAACGGCGCCTGGGTCAACAAGACGGACCGTTGGTATGAGGGAAATCCAGACCTAGCCACCGCGTACGCACTAATTGCCTTGCACTATTGTTCCGAGAAACTGCCAAATTGAAAATTGGCGAATCCTTTTAGCAGCGGGCGGATCACTTTTGTTTTCAGGTCACGCCTGTCTTGGCCGGAAACGCGTGAGACAATGTGAACAGCGGTCCCTTGATGTGCGCCATCAACACCGATGCGTGGCGATACTTCACGGGACCAGATCTGCCGCGGCACTGAAAATCCCGATGTTGCAGACGGTTCCGTTCGGCCCCACGAGAACCTCTGGCGATTATTAACTCTTGGAGTCAATGGCGTTTCGAATCGCTAATGTCGCGGCTTCAATCGTCGTTTCCAAGCAGCCTTTGGCTAATATAGAAGCGTCCTCTTGATAGAGGCCCTTGCCAAACGATTCGGAATCGGGCAGGTACCAGACGTTTGAACCATTGGCCAGCGTTCCGATGATGAGGATCACGTCGGGAAATCGCTCACGCAAAATACGCTGCAACAGATTGTAATGTTCGCCATCGAGTGCGATCCACACGGCGTCACCAATCTTCCAGACGACAAGCGGAAACGGATAGGCTTTTCCCTCAGGAAGTTGACCGACACGAATCAGCCCGCGCGTCGCTCTCTCGACCATCGCTCGAGCATCTCGGATCCCTGTGCAATTTCCTTCCGCGATTGATTTTTGTTCTGCCGCTCGAGCGGCGATCAGATCATTTTCCAAATCGAGCCGGTTTGGCAGGTCGGTTCGATAGTCGAGAGGAACAAGTGTTCGGATTTCCGTCCAGTGTTCGCACTGCCGTTTTTGCGTCGCCGTCAGCGGAACATACTTCCACGTTCCCAAAGTGGCCCCAGAAACAACCGGTCCGGCATACTCGAATTGCTGGGTTGGAGGTGACAGAGATTCCAATGCCGAAAGAGCCGCATAACCTAACTGCCGGCCGTTGCGATCGGCAACAGCCACATCACCCACGTACCCCTCACGGGGGCTGATGTCCCCGGAAGCACCTTGAATAAAGAAGCAGGGGCATCCCGTTTGTGTTTCTAAAACCTCTCGTAACGCGCCCACGTAGTCGGGACTGATGAGAGTATTTTCCCAAGCCAACGTTGTTGGATGGCAGGCGTAGTTTACAATCGTCGCCAGACGAGTCCCCGCGTCGCTGGTGATCAGGCCAACAATCACCGTATCGTCCGTCGCGCCTTCCGGATTGAAGCCGCAGACGTATTGACCTCGAGATTCGTCCAAAAAGTCCCGATTCACGGCTAGGCTGCAACGTCCGACGGCGTATACCGTAGTTGCCGCAGTCATGTTCCGCCGCGCGTCTTCGATCGATTCGGTAAGAATTTTTGCAAGGTTCACAAGATATTCAGGGATCCAATTTCCTCCGGGCAACTCTTGACGTTCAAGCCCCATTAACCCAGCTCCGTGTGTGTGTGTGAAAAACACGGTCAGCGATTCACGTTCGATGTTTGCGTGAGCACTCAACTTGTCGAGAAGCTGATTCATCTCCTCGGTCCAAAGCAGACAATGATCGACGGCAATCGAGACATGTCGCAAGGACGGTCTTTCAGCAAAGCTTTGCTGGAACAGCACCGTTGCGGTGAGTGGTCGATGAAGGCCCGTGGATTGGTCATGGGTCGCAGCCCCCCACATGCGATGATAGATCCCCGTAGGAGGGGTAATGTCACATCGAGCGATCCCGACCATACTGCGACTTTGAAACGATTTAAAAACGTTCATTGAATTTCATGACCCCATTTAGATCCTATTCCACAAAACCGGTGGCGATTCGCAGGGATTGCTCGTCAGTCGCCTTAAGCAACACAAGAGCAACGTGCGTTCGTGCCAATACCGCAGTTCAAGCGTCCCAAAACGATGGACTATTTTTTGACTCCATCGCCTTGCCCGATTTAATGAAACGCCCCTGATCTGGTCTGACAAAGCAGGCAAATTCGCCGATCAGACGTCGTCCCGACTCAGACAACGATTACCGATTTGCTGTCCGCCAATTCCACCATGAATCGCAGTGACCTTGCGGCGGCGTCATCAAAATCCGGAAGCATACCGTCAAGAATTAGTGTGTTGGCGTACAGTTGGCGACCACATTCGCGAATGAACTCATCGTTATCGGAGTTGACCGTCAATTCACAGAGTCGAGAAATCAGCGCCGCCTGCGGATTGATCTCCATTACTCTCTTGGTTTGTTCAAAGTCCTGAACTGTCTGGCCAACAATTTGTTGCAAGCGGCTGCTCATTTGACTGCGTGGATTGACCAAGCAGCAGGGACTGTCCGTGAGTCTTGATGATTCCTTGACGTCCGCCACGTGTGGGTCGAGAGCACCCCGAAAGAGTTCTAACACACGAGTAAAATGTTTCGGGGCAACTTTTGGTGTTTCGCTTTCAGCGGCCTCGCTCGATTCCGGAAATTTGATGTCTGCCGCGTCGATCGACATCAGTTCCTTGCCACTGTACATCCGCAGTTGAGTCAGGGCATACTCGTCAATCGGATCATCGAGAAAAAGAACCTCCAAATGACGCTTCGTAAATGCCTCGAGATGCGGGTGACGCGCCATGGACGTTGAGGTTTGCCCACTTAAGTAGTAAATTTGTGCTTGGCCTTCCGGCGCGCGTTTCAGATAGTCGTCAAGCGAAACAGTCGGTTTTGTAGACTTGGCTTGAGGCACTCCGACCAGCAGTGATGTCTCCACGCAGGAGAAGGTCGAGTGATATCGAAGCAACTTTGCGATCTTGTCGCGATTTTCAAAATCGCTGGCTATTCCCGTTCTCAGGATCGCGCCGAATTGTTGAATGAACGTCGCATATGTTTCCGGCTGTTCATCGGACAAACTTGCCAAGTAATCAAGAACCTTCTTCGTAAGAACACGTTTCAACTTGGGAAGCAGCTTGTGATCTTGAAGCGTCTCCCGAGAAACATTCAGCGGGAGATCGGCCGAGTCGACAACACCGAACAGGAATCTCAAGTATTCAGGGAGAAGGTCTCGCGAATCATCTTGGACCAGTATTCGTTTTGCACAGAGGTTGATGCCGTGCTGAATCGCCCCAAACCCCATCAATTCAAAGTTAGATGGGGGACAGTAAAGAATCGCGTGAAACTGGATCGGCGAATCGCTCGTCAAATGCAAATACCACAATGGCTTTTGTTCCGTTCCGTGAGCCAGCCACTGATAAAATCCTTCATGTTGTTCAGTGGTCACTTGGTTCTTCGGTTCCACCCAAATTGGTTTTTGCTCGTTGAGGATCTTCTCGCCCATGTGGATGGGATGAGGGACAAATGTGGAATACTTGTGCACCACGTATTCCAATCGAGTTGGTTCCGTGAATTCTTCCATCTCAGGCTTGAGATGCAGAATAATTTGTGCTCCGCGTGGAACGTCTCCTTCGACAGCGGTAATCGTGAATTGACCCGATCCGTCAGACTCCCATCGCCAGCCCGACGTTTCTTTATAGCTACGGGTGACGACAACGACCTTTTCAGCCAGCATGAAGGCGGAATAAAATCCCACCCCAAATTGGCCAATTAACGCCAGATCGGGTTTGTCGCCGCTGCTCTCCTGAGTCGCGGCAAGATTTCGGATAAACTCCTTGGAACCGCTGTGAGCGATGGTTCCGAGATTCTGTACCAACTCCTCGTGAGACAGGCCGATGCCGTTGTCGCGAATTGTGAGAATGCTCCCTTCCTTGTCTGGTTCCAGAGAGATCTGCAATGGCGACTCATCGCGATACTGCTCGCCAGCGAGCTGAATATGTCGCAGCTTATTCAACGAATCCGAAGCATTTGAAATCAATTCGCGAAGAGCGATCTCCTTGTTTTGATAGAGTGAGTGCGACAGGATGTGAAGGAGTTGTTTGATTTCTGTTTGAAACGTGAACTCTTGCTTATCAGACACAGTCGGCTCCAGCGGTGATAAATGAATTGGAAAGTTAAATTTCAACGACGTGGTACGATTTTGCATTGCGAGAGGTCGCAACGCAAGTGGCGCGCCGGAACAGGTAACTCGCCTGCCGCAGTTACGAGCTGCTTCTTGAATGCGCCAGCAAATCTGACCGATGAAAGTCGACTTTGGCAGTCACTCCGGCTGGCTCCCTGCCAGAGTGACTGCAAGAACACAAAAACATCAAGTTACAGGTGACTTGATAGCCGGACGATGAAATAGCGGAATCGTCACTGCAACTGTTGAGGCTCGAATCGTATTGCAAACAATCCGTGGTCAGCAGGTTGCGCCCCTTTTTGACGTTCTATTGAGGGCCGATGGTTCGCGTTCCTTTGCCGTGTCTCGCTTTCATATCAAACAAACCGAAAATCTCGGAGGCATTTAGGCTGAGGGCTTTGTTGGTGTTGTCCCCATCTCCCAAAATTGCGGCAAAGAGTTGCCGCTTTTCCGTCAAGATCTTGTCGATTCGTTCTTCAATCGTGTCATTGGAAATGAACCGCGTGACAATCACTTGGCTCTTACATCCAATCCGGTGGGCACGATTGATGGCCTGATCTTCAATCGCGGGATTCCACCAACGATCGAACAGAAATACATATCCGGCGAATTGAAGATTCAGACCCACAGCTCCTGTTCCGTAACTCATCAGAATAATGTGCGAGTTCGGATCTTCCTTGAATTGTTGAAGAATGGGTTCGCGTTTCTTGTTAGGAATTCCACCGTGATAGCTGAGGGCCCCATACTTCGCCATCGGTTTTGCAAGCCAATCCAAAACCTTGGTCCATTGACTGAATAGAATCGCCTTACCACCGCTAGCGGCGATTTCTTCCATATCAGCGTCGAGACGATCGAGCTTTGCGCTTTCACCGGTCAGTGGGTCGAAATTCGTGATCTGTTTGAGTCGCAGCACGAGTTCAAAGACATGCTGTACCGTGATTTGATCCCCTAATTCATTCAAATGAATGACGCCGTCTTTCTCGGCGGTTTCGTAGGCAATTCTTTGAGCAGGAAGTAGATCCAAATGCGCATCGCGGTCCAATCGCGGAGGCATGTCCTTCATCACAAGGTCTTTGGTGCGTCTTAAAATGCACTGCTTGGCGAGGTATTGCAATTGCCTCAAGTCGGGCGTTGCATTCGGTGGAACGACACCCAAATACTCGTAGAGAGCAGCAAGTTCCTCAGGGCGATTCTCAATCGGAGTCCCGGTCAGTGCCCAACTGCGCCGCCTCGGTAAAGCACGCGCTGTGACGGCCGTTCTTGACTCGCGATTTTTTATTCGCTGTGCTTCATCCAAAACCACAAGATCAAATTTCGGGAACTCGCCGTCCTTGAATGAGGCAAAATCACGGACAAGTGACTCGTAATTGGCAATCAGCACTGGAACACCCGGCATCGTCCATGTCAACCGGCGTCGGTCCGTGTCCCCCTCAACAACAACAAACGGAATTTCTTCGGCCCAGGCGTGAAATTCTCGCTGCCAATTGGGGAGTAGTGGCTTGGGGCAGACGAGCAGAACTCGACGAAGCTGACCGCTGCGAAGCAATAGTCGGATAGCCGTAATCGTCTGCATCGTCTTCCCGAGCCCCATCTCGTCCGCCAACAAAGCCGCAGATTTTGAGAACAGCCAGCCGATGCCCTCATATTGGTAGGGGAATGGTTCGAACGGCATGATCAGTTCCTGCCCTGCCAGCCACGATTGAAGCGGCGGCTGAAGCAGATAGAACAGGCGATCCTCGATGGACAATGCATCCGCCGGCGGCTTGATCCGTGTGATTTTTTTCTTCGCCGCCGCGAGAGACTCGACATCCATCAGGGATACCGGACAGATCGTCACCAGCGAGGACAATTCCTCACCTTCAGCCACGGAACCGACTTCGGCCGAGACATTTCCGGCTGCATTTTTTACGGGAAGAAAGGAGGCTCCCTCAGGAAACGTAATTCCAAACGTGGTGACTTTGGGGCGAGTCGGCTTCCATGCCGGGAGCAACGTCGGTGGCTTTGGTGCGGAGACTGTATTGGTCTCCATGGATGGCCAACGTCGAAGAGCAACATTCATTCCCGAGGAATAGATCTGTGCCGTCAGAGAAATTGGGACCTGCAACGTCGGTACGTCATCCAACAGTGAGGCAAGCGAAACGCATTCGCTGTCTTGAGTCCAGTGAGGCCCGGGGACGACACCATCGGTCAAGCGTGAATTCGATCGCGTCGCCATCTCGTCTAGAATTCGGAGCGAACCGTCAGTCATCGGATCGACTCCGTCGGGCAAGTGTTTTCCAGTCACGCAATTCTGACAGCACCGAGTCTCAATGTTTCGTCCAACGCCTCGCGGACACGATCAAATGGCTCAATCAGATTGGCTTCCGCAGGAATGGATTTTGAAAACTTCTCGATCTCCGTTCGGTCTTCAGGATATTCCAAATTCGTTTCGATCCAAAATTTACCGATACAAACGGCTCCTGCTGCCGCTGTCTCCTCAACAAGACAGCCAACCGGAATCGGCACATGCTGCCGTAGCCCGAGAATTTCACCAAACTCAAGCAATACCAAATGGGGCTTCACGCCAATCTTGTCAATCAGAGTTCGACCGATCAATTCGCTGAGCACGAACGGACGCAACGTCGGACCGTAAAGAATGGTCTGTGCACGATTGGGCTTCACGGGTGCTGTACAGTGAAATTCGAGGGGTCTGCCAAACCGGTTCGTCACCAGTAGGCCGCCCACGAATCCCCGTTCGGCATCTTCGATCGAGGTTAAAAAACCCATTCGAAGCTGTTCGTTCTGACCGTACGACATCCAGCCACCCCCGCCGCCATCGTCATTGTTGAGTTTTGGGTCTCGGACGAGGCCACTCGTCGAAACAAACTACTGTTGCTCACTGAAGCATTTGATCGGAGGAACAGCTAGTGTGACTTGAACACAAGCGCCGTGACATCCCTCCTGAGCGCGCAGAGGCACTTGATCGATTACGGATGACTCAAACTCCGCAAAAAAACAAGCCAATTCCGCCGCGTATTGCCCATCAAAGGAGGAGCTAACGAATGTTTTGGCCGACCGCTGTACACGGGCGGAGAACCTCAAGGAAATGCTGTCTCTCTAATTCAGCTCGACTAACGATACAAGCGGATGACACCAATCCCCTGAATTCTCCTCGTGTTTCCGCAGCAATGATGCGTGGCAGACAGTGTGGATAAGATTCGGGACGGGGCCAGTATTTCGCCCGGCGTTTTAGGCTGCATCGAATAGGTCATCGACGGTACCATAACGGTGATACCGATGATAACTGCGCAGGTCACGGCCCAAGTACTCCACCGGATTGCGTTGTGGCAAGTCCGGTGTCAGGCTGACACGCGTGATGTTGGATCGGCAGATCAAGCCCCGTGAACGATGGTAACCAGCAGCACGATGGTTACCAGCATCAGCACCGCTTGGCCATGTCGACTGGCGTGTCGCCGGCAAATGGACCAGAAACAGGTTGTCGATGGTCGTGTCGCACTGCGATCAGGAAGCGTGTCTCATCCGTAACGTCGGTTTTTCGAGAGTCACCACCGTGTTCGCCGGAATGCTCTCGTAGACCGATGCACCCGCACCAATCACCGCATTCCGCCCGATTGTTGTGGCTCCACCCAATACGGTTGCATTGGCATAGATTACTACGTTTTCCTCGATGGTCGGATGCCGTTTCGAATTGCGCACCAAATTTCCTTCTTCATCCTTCATAAAGCTGAGCGCCCCCAGTGTGACACCCTGATAGAGTTTCACGCCGGCAGCGATCTCGCATGTCGCTCCGATGACTACTCCCGTGCCGTGATCGATGAAGAAAGAGCGATCGATGGAGGCACCCGGATGAATGTCGATTCCCGTGCGGCCATGAGCCCATTCGGACATCATTCGAGGAATCAGCGGAACGTGGAGTTTGAACAGTTCGTGCGCCACGCGATAGACCGTGATGGCCGCCAGTCCCGGATAGCAGAAAATGATTTCATCAAGATTACCAGCCGCCGGATCACCATCGAAGGCGGCCTGAACGTCGGTCGCAAGAGTCCGGCGAAGAGCGGGAATCGTTTGCAAAAACTGAAATGTCTTTTCCTGACCAATAGCTTCGAAGTCGGTTTGGTTCTCTCCCGATTCCGATTGGTGTCTGCGGCGGTAATCATGACGTAGCGCACGGGCGGTTTGTTGCGTCAGACGATCATGCAGACCGTCAATCAGGTCGCCTACATAAAACGTCACGTTGCCAAAGTGAAGATTCTGCCGCTTGCGATACCCGGGAAATAAAATTTCGTTCAAGTCTTCAACGATTTCGATGATTGCATCAACGCTCGGTAACGGACAGTGCCCGAGGTGATTGGTGGTTTCGATTTCCTGATACGTATCGACGATGCGATCCGTCAGTTCCGGAAGCCTGTCTTTGAGACGGATATCGGTAGCCATGTTCAACCTTCTGCTTAAAGCCAAAACTCCTGAAGAGCAACTGCCCTAGGATACCGACGAACAATCACCGATTGCTCACTTTTTCCTCAATCGTTTTATCCCGAACCGTTCGAATTTTTTTGGTTACTCCCGGGCGTCCCAGTCTCACTGAACCTCAGGTTCCGATCACCAGCTTTTCGCAAATTTCGACACATTCAGTCCGGTCAACACTCTGTCAATAAACAGACACTCATCCCGCCGGGGAACCTGTGACAGGAACGTGGCTAAACGACGTTGATTGGTGTCGATTAATCCGGTCTGAGATAGAGAACTTCGTACAGAGACACAGACGGAGACTGCGGTCGCCATTTCTACCCCTTGATGGGATCGGCGGCTTTTTCGGTTTCACTGCATTAAAAGTCCGTCTGGGACCCACAAGTTTGTCCGTTGACGGTGAAGCAGTTTTCCCAATCGACAGGGTTTACCATCGTCGCCAAGGCGTGATCGCACAGAAACAGAAACTTTACCGCTGCACGAAATATTTTTGGAGCCTTGTGGCTCAAGATGTCGATCGCCTCGAAGCGGCATGTGTTTGTCTAATGCGGGTCACGACGAGGGACGGTCGGTGAGCATGAAGCCGCTTAACAGTTTGCTCAATAACCTCTTTTTCGCCGAGAATCCACGTCCAGATTATTGGTTGGAAACTCGAAGGCCCTTCTGCAATCTTGCCTTTTTGCTTCCCTTATTACTCGCCTATGAAGTGGGTGTCTGGCTGATCAGCGATTCTGTGGGCGATTCCGCTCGCAACGGTGCCGATGCGTGGATGCGACTCGGACTACAACAGTTGGGGCTCGACCTGTTGTGGCTTCTACCGGCATTACTGGTCGGCGCCCTTGTCGGTTGGCATTGCATCAGTCGGCAACCGTGGCACATGAGCCTAGATACGCTCGGTGGCATGCTTGCCGAAAGTCTCTTGTTTGCGTTCGTCTTGATTTTGTTGGGGCAGTTGACGGATTGTTGTTTTCGCCAAACGGCAGCGTTGAACCTTCCGCTCGGGGTCCCCGTCTGGAATCCGGCATTGCTCACAAAGTTAGTCGCTTTCATGGGCGCCGGCATTTACGAAGAATTCTTTTTTCGACTCTGCTTGATTCCGATGACGTACGTCCTGCTTCGCGCGATCCTGGTTCCGCACGTGTGGTCGGTCGGCATCACTATCGTGCTCACTAGCCTGCTGTTCTCATTAGCTCATTACATCAGCCAGACAGCCGAGGGACAATCATTAACGCTGTTGATTGAGACGATCGCCCGCGTGAAATCCGACAGAACACTCTGGTTCAGTTTTGTGTTTCGGACACTGGCGGGGATGTTCTTCGCATCGCTGTTTTTTTTGCGAGGATTCGGGATCACCGTCGGAACTCACGCTGTTTATGATGTGTTCGTCGGTGTCGTCTTGATTACCGAAGTATGACCGTCGGCCGCCAATATCGTCGCCGTACAGTTTTGTGGCTCAGTCGTTGCGAAGCGAGTTCAAGGACATTCGCGTGATGATCGGTTAGGATCTGGCCCGTTTCGAGACGGTTGCTTTTAGATTGGTGTCGGTCCGCGAAATCTGTTTGGGACGGTGAAATTGACCATTGATGGCACTCGATTGAATGACGCGCTCGCCCGTGGGATCGCGGACGGCGGAAATTTACGGGATGAACTGCGCCTCTTGGGAGGTTATGTCCTGACATCCTACTCCGACGCCGCGGTGTTCTTGGAATTTTTAGAACAGTATCTCGATCGCCCGCTTCCAATAACCGAGAAGGGGGATCAAGCCTATCGTGAACTGGTCGGGCTGTTTCAGTCCGTGTTGGACAGCGACGCCTTCCTGCTTTTAGCAAGACGGGGGATCCCGCTCCTTTTTAAAGGCTATGATTCAAGACTGACTGTGGCCGAGGATCGCGAAGGCGACTTGCTGTTGACCCTCAAAATTTTTGCCCGATACGGAACGGAAGAGGGGTTAGATCGAGTTGTGGCTGGCACAACCCATCCCACGCTGGTCGATGGATATCATTGGCCCGGCATATTTCAGCAACTGCGGGACAACGACCCCATTTTGCCGAATCTGATACGTCGCCTGAGTCGGCCCCTGCCGAACGGATTTGCACGCGTCGCTTTTCTCGACTGGGCCAATCGGCTGGCGCGGACCGGCGTAATTACAAAACATCCCTTCAATTCTGTGGTTGGGATAGCTCAGCTTGGTGTGTGGCTCGCCAGCCAGCAGGAAGATGACTACAGCTTTGCTCACAGTGCCGCAGCAGCGATCCCGTTTGTTGCTGAACCAACGCAAACGGAGTTGTTGCAACGGGCCATGTCCCATGCTGAGATCAGTGTCCAGATGGAGGGGGCATGGGCCTCAATTCGCCTCGGGAACGACACAGGACGGGCATGCCTCATCCAACATTGCTTGGATTACAATTGGTCGGTGGCAGCGTGCCGTTATCTGGAAGAACTCGGTCTGCCTGAAGTCATTCCTCATCAGGCTTTAGATCCCGATTTTCGGGCCATGTCCAAGATCTGCGAATGGCTCAGTCAGTCACCTCGATTTGGCCGGCCTCCGGATCACATTGAATTGCTTGAAACGCGTGAACTTCATTGGCCTCCCACTAAAGACTGGCGACGGGTTTGGCTGTATCGGTATTCCTATCACGAGGACGAGGACATGGACAGCGATACCGAGGCTCCGATGGCAGAGGGCATCGGTATGTCCGGTACCGTGACAAACTGCTTGTTCGACGAAACTGAAGTCGGTATGTCGCCTGGGGATGTCTACGCACTTCACTGTTGTTGGGAATTGACGATGAAACAGGACCCACGTGCGCCACGTGAACCCTCTATCGCATTCGGACGCCAATTACTCAACTCCGCACCACAAGAGCCCCCGGATGTGCTTGAGGATTTTCCATTCGACAGTTTTGCTTGGGAGAGCCCTCCGCCAGAAGACGTCCCGAGCGATGATGTGAGTCAGGGGGAGATTCATCCGGATCACGCCTAACAGGCCTAGGCCGATTAAACTTTTAACCGTGGAGACGTCGCTTGAAGACCTGTTAGAGTTTGCCGTTCTGGCCCTTTCAAAGTCGATGACGGGAGCCACCACGTGAGGCCGACAAAGTCCAACTCGCGTTCTTTTTCTCGTTCAGAAAATCAATCACCATGTCTTTTCGGCGTTACGTTCTTGCATCTCGATCAGCGCAACGACTGGAACTTCTGCGGCAGATTGTTCACCCGGAATTAATTGTGGTCAAGCCACCAGAATCCGCCGATGAACAAGGATTTCGCGACTGTCACACCATCGCCGAAATCCATTCTCGATTGTCTGCCATTGCCGGTTTCAAGGCAGAACAAGTGCAAGCCGCGCTGAACAAAGAGGAAATATCGCTCTACGAAAGACCGCGAACGCTGATTATTGCTGCCGACACGACATTAATCGCCGAGATTGACGGTGGCACACCCGTCGTTCTCGGTCAACCTCCAGATGTCGCCGACTGGAGGGAGGTGGTGAGCGAGTGGTTCCGCCGATATTACGCCGGCAGAACTCATGTGGCTGCGACAGTGGTTTGCGTGGTCACTCCGGAGGGCCGCTCGACCGCCAAATTGGTGGAAACGCAGGTGACGTTTCGGAAAGACGTTGATCGTTGGCTGAATTGGTACCTCCTCACCGGTGAGTCTCGCGGCAAGGCGGGGGGGTACGCTTTGCAAGGCGCCGGAAGCATTTTTATCGATAAAGTCGAAGGAAGTCTGAGCAATGTCATCGGACTTCCCTTGGAAGCACTTCTGGAATTGTTTGCTGATGTTGACCTCGATCAGCCTGCTACTCGATCACATGACGAGCCCCTGTGATCGACGACACTCGCACAGAAAAAAACCGTTAATCCATCACGATTCCTCGACGACTCATCTGCTGTATTAAGCGGGCCGCATCAGTGAAGATCTCCGCATCAAGCCCGTATTGTCGTCCCGCTTCAACGTATGCGGGAATATCATCTGTATAAAAACAGTCGCGGGGATGACAGTCGATCACTTTGAGGGCCGCTTCAAAAATCGTCGGGTCGGGCTTCATGGCACCGGCCCGGTACGATAAAACAAAGTCGTCAAACAATTGCAACACGTCATACCGTTCCTGAATATGATCAAAATGCCACACGGATGTATTCGACAACAGGACGAGGCGGTGGCCACCGGTTTTAAGTCGAGCGAGAATAGGTGGAATGGATTCGTTCAACGTAAAAATATCTGATGCGGCGATAGCCAAATGATTTTGATCAAGTGTCACATCGACCGCCTGTTCAAAGCGGCAATGAAATTCTTCTGGAGTGACCTGTCCTCTCTCGAATTCCCACTGCAATCCCGAATCGATGATCCGCGTTTTGACCTCTGATCCACCGAGTCCGCAGAGCGCCCCCATCTGGCGACACATCCGGTCATGGCAAAACGAAACCAACACATTGCCCATATCAAACAAAAATGTCTGAATCACATTGTTCCCTCTTAAAAAACAAATTCGTGATTCAGAATACCTATTTCAGGAATCGTATTACAGGTTCGAACACCACGTCGCCGTTTGAAACGCGTCGGACAGATCTGATTGTCTTCTGCTCGTCACTCATGCTAAGAGACACCGTTCAAATACAGCCTCGCACATCGTGAACCTCGCGTCCGATGATGACCACAACAACCGGAGTACCACGAATGACTCAGCCCCTCGACCCGCTTCTCGATTCTGCCGATGCCACCTTGTGGGAAGTCATCTCCAAAGCCGAAGGACCGGTGGGAGCGTTACCTCTGACGGAGGAAATGTTGCTCAATGCTCCCTCGGGGGATTTATTTGGTCTGACGCAGAACGCGGGGATGGGGTGGAACCCCTCACAACTGTTGAGAAAGCAATTTTTGATCTTAAGCACGCAGGGAGGGATACGCGGCGAAGACGGCAAGCCGATCGCTCTGGGGTATCACACCGGTCATTACGAAGTCGGACTGCTGATGCGTGCGGCGGCCGAGGAGTTAGATCGATTACAGGCACTGCCGTTTGCCGGGTACGTCAGCGACCCCTGCGACGGACGGACTCAGGGGACTGTCGGAATGATGGACAGCCTCGCCTTTCGAAACGATGCGGCGATCGTTTTCAAGCGACTCATTCGGTCATTGCCGACACGGCGTGGAGTCATCGGCGTGGCGACGTGCGACAAGGGATTACCCGCGATGATGATGGCCTTGGCGGCCCAGCATGACCTGCCATGCGTGATCGTTCCGGGGGGAGTCACGCTTCCGCCCGCGACAGGTGAAGACGCAGGAAAGGTACAGACGATCGGTGCAAGATTCTCGCATGGAGAGATCACGCTGGAAGAGGCCGCCGAGGCAGGATGCCGCGCATGCGCCTCACCCGGTGGGGGCTGCCAGTTCCTTGGGACCGCGGCGACTTCGCAGGTGGTTGCCGAAGCGTTAGGGATGGCTTTACCACACTCCGCCTTAGCACCATCCGGACAGCCAATCTGGCTGGATTCCGCGCGACGTTCCGCGCGGGCTGTCGTCGAGATGGAGCGACTCGGTACGACGATGCGAGACATCCTGACCCTCGACGCTTTCCACAACGCAATGGCGGTTCACGCCGCATGTGGCGGTTCGACAAATCTGCTGCTACATATTCCTGCCGTTGCGTTTGAAGCGCAGGTGACTCGTCCGACCGTCGAGGACTGGAGCCGCATCAATCGTCAGGTACCAAGGCTGGTTGACTGCTTGCCAAACGGTCCGGTCGGCCATCCGACGGTCCGGTTTTTTCTCGCCGGAGGAGTTCCTGAATTGATGCTGCATCTACGTTCGCTGGGACTACTCAAGTTGGATGCCTTAACGGTGGTCGGTCAACGATTGGGAGATGTCCTCGAATGGTGGGAGCGTTCCGAACGACGGACCCGTTTGCGTGAATTGCTGCTGGCTCGTGATGGCGTTGATCCTGACACTGTGATCATGTCACCCACTTCAGCAGGGCAACGAGGCCTGACCAGTACGGTCACATTTCCCTTGGGAAATATCGCACCCGAAGGTTCTGTCATCAAAAGCACTGCGATTGACAAAACCGTAATCGACACTGACGGTGTCTACCGCAAAACGGGTCCGGCACGCGTTTTCACATCGGAACGTGATGCCATTGCTGCGGTGAAAGGACGCACCGAAAATCCGATCCGTGAAGGTGACGTGATCGTGCTGATGTGTCGCGGGCCACTGGGTTGCGGAATGGAGGAAACTTATCAAATCACTTCGGCCTTGCGTTATCTGCCTTTCGGCAAGCATGTGGCGTTGATCACAGATGCTCGGTTCTCGGGTGTCTCAACGGGGGCCTGCATAGGGCATGTCGGCCCAGAAGCTCTCGACGGAGGTCCCATCGGAAAACTTCAAGACGGCGATTTGTTACGGATCGAAATTGATACTCGGAATCTCACGGGAACCGTCGATTTCATCGGGACTCCCGATCTTGTGGTGACTCCTGCGGTCGGATCTCAAATACTGGCCGCGCGCACGCCGTCGTCAGCACTTCAGTGCGATCCGCGGCTTCCCCCTGAAACGCGACTCTGGGCCCTCCTGCAACGAGCGGGCGGTGGAACGTGGGCGGGGTGCGTGTACGATGTTGACAAGATTGCAGACGCCCTGAATCCGAAATAGGCACGGCTCTGCCGCACGTCGCGATCCAATCACCAGCTCCAAGCGAACGCAATCATCGGCGCGGGGGCGCCTCGTTGATTTACAAAATACACAGAATCCCGTCTTGATCCCGGCTGAGTTCTTCAGTGGACTTCGAACACGAACATCTTGTCGAGGAGCAGGTTCGTGCCACAGGCCTCCTATCCCTCCAAACCAACATCTTCGCCGCATAATCGTGTCAAGGCGTCACGCGGTCCTGTTTTGCGTGGACTGATTGATACTCCCACGCGATCTCGGCGATTTATTCAAAGCCTGCGGCCGCATCGGTGAGTTCAATTCCATCAACAGCCGGCATGGTCTGGGACCGCCGCGTGATCGAGTTGGTGGGTTCGGTGAAAATTCGCCCGCAAATCGCCTTTGGTCAGATTCTTGAATTCGACACGGATCAGAAAGTGTCCCTACCGTTCAGGCATCCGATCGGACGGAGGCGACGAAGGAAGTGCGCCGGCAGCGATGAATAGAAGATGATCTATTCTTAGTGAACCATACCGCGTTTAGACAGTCGCAGCCTCGACGATCGGAAGCACGTCACGTGGCCTGCCCTGACGGCGGATCTCCACCGCCTGTGGGCTCCCGGAACTGGCGCCGATTTTATTGAGTTCATTGAGGAATACGATTCGGCTGTCCTCGGCCAAACGAACGGCCTCATTATGGCTTGCGTCCTTGTCGAGAAGCTGCTCAATCTCCTGCTCGATCAAGATCGCTCGAGCCTCACGGACGGTCACCTTTCGATCCTGGTTCTGCGTTGGAATCCGTTTTTCAAACATCTGATCCAAGTCGATGCCCATCTGTTCTAAACCGATGCTCAACCGGACGTGAATCGGCAGTCGCCATTGAGGCATGGGCAGTTCGACCTATCGTTCCTCAAGTGCTCTGGCACGCAGCGCTTCGCCGATTTTGTGGCACGTTCGTTTGTGGCCGGATTTCCCATCGTCGTTACCGGCCTGTTCCATTGCATCAGTGACCGGCTCATCAGAGACCCGTTCTTCGAGCAATCGCTGCTTGGGTCTGTTTGACGGAATGCCACTCGATTTCCAACCGTTTTTTCTGTTTCACGAAAGTGGTCGACGCATCCGCAACCTCGCGGTTCATACTGTGGACATCGCGCCCGACGTACCCGACCTCCGTCAAACGCGTGGGCTCCACCTTCTCAACCGAAGATCCCTTGACTTGTTTTGACTGACGCTGATGGCAGAACGGCTGAGAAATCTGGGTTCAATCCTCTGCCCCACTGACAAATCACGGTTTCAACCAACGATAGAGATCCAGATAAACGACGAAAACCATCAAACTCAGAAGAAAGCCCATTCCGATATAACTGGTGCCAATCACAATCCTTTCGCTCGGTCGACGGCCCGTGACCGCCTCCCACAACAGAAAGACCATGTGGCCACCATCCAGAACCGGAATGGGAAGAAAATTGAGGACCGCAAGATTAACGCTCAGGAATGCCAGAAACATCAGAAATTGAGGGACGCTATGCTTGACAATTTGCACTGCCGCATTCGCAATTCCCAGCGGACCGCTCAGATTTCCGAGGGCCACCTGTCCCGTAAACAGACCGCGGAGCGTCAAATAAATGCTCGAGGCAGCGTTACGGGTATAGCTAGTGGACATCGACCATACTTCACCGACCGTTTTCGCATGCAGATTAATTTCCGCCGGATGCATGAGCAGTCCCTGCACAACCGGTAAGGGCCAATCGGGATCGATCTTGGGCGTCAGTGTGAGGACTCGTGTTTCGGTCCCCTCTGTCAAGGTTAACTTGACGATCCGCTGAGGCAGTTCCTGCATCTTCCAGAAGGCATAGCACCAATTATTGGATTTCGATTCCTGTCCCTCATCGTCGAGCTTGATGACGAAATCCCGATTTTTAATCCGGTCAGGTTCTACGACATCACTGGCCAGAATGAGTTCGACTTGCTTGACCTTTGTCAGTGGTCCTTGCTTGACATGAAACTCTAATGCGGCCTGACTTGTAGGATCGACGGCCAGCACAACGGGAATCGTATGAAATGC
>Ga0315284_10001252_pt1 | contig 36161 bp, 36 predicted proteins | sample YL17G09_16_MG_FD_203696 | JGI IMG/M metagenome (GOLD analysis project Ga0315284, IMG submission 203696) | Sediment microbial communities from Yellowstone Lake, YNP, Wyoming, USA - YL17G09_16 | ecosystem: Environmental > Aquatic > Freshwater > Lake > Sediment | place: USA: Wyoming | collected...
CATTACTACTAATCCGAGCAATATGAAAAGATTTAGAAATGATCGCCATTGAATCATTCTATTTTTATTAGAAATTAGAAAAATCACTATTGCGAATGGTATGAGCGAAGCGCAATATCCCGCCAGCATGTTGGCCTCACCGAAAGTTGATGATACCCGGATGGCGCCTTCAGTAATGGCAAAATATGTCCAGCTTTTCAGCTCTGGATACCGCTCAAGAAGTAGAAGTGAAGGAAACGGAAGAACCGTTCCATAAAGGGTACCTCTTAAAACATTAACAACCTGGTACAAGGAAGCGTACAATACTGTAATTGATGACAACAAATATATCTGGACAGACTTTAACCAGTATCCTTCTTCATGAGTGAATATCCTAACTACATAAAGTATCAGGATACATTCTATCAAACCGAAAAACCTCTTAGCAAATGCACCATAGTTGGGAACATAAAGTGCACTTAAAAATGCCAAGAAGCAATAAATACAAACAAAGTATTCAAAAGGACGCAACTTGAGAAGCAAATTGTTCATCTTGGGCAATCGTTCTATAACTATTGCAAACACAGTTAAAAGCAAAAAAATTCTACTGAACCGATAGTTAATTGCACCAGAACCCAAACCATAAACGTTTAAGGGACTTGTTAGCAAAAACATATAAAAAAGGCTTTTCGTAACCAATGACCAATGATACGATCCAAAAGTAGAGACCTTTGGATTATAAGTGGGACATAACTGGGGGTCAGGTTTCAACATTTGACATTACTCCTTCTCAAATCTTCTTCTATTGTTTTTATTTCGCTTAAAGAATTTTTATCTTTCTGCATTCTCTTTTCAAACTTCTTGCAAGCCTGTGAAACAGTAGAATAATCCATATCAAATAATTTCCCTATCGTCTTTAGACTTAGAGTTGAATATTTCTTAATTAAATACAATGCCATTTGACGATAAATATTGCCTTTCCGTTTGCACAATATCTCATCTTTTTCTATTGCAAGCTTATCTGCAATTTTCTTAATTATTTCTTCAACTGTCAGAGACTCTCCCTGCCCTTATTGGATTTAAATAAATGTATACTGAAAGATGTAACCATAATTGTTCTCATCAGCAAGGATTGATTTATATCTACCTTTAAATACCACACCAACTATATTATGTTTTGCCTTAAACCAATTAGAATAAAAGGCATTTTTCTCGAAACCTCTTTCCTCTCCCCCTATATTGGCTTTTTTTATTTTAATACTTCTCCGGCTTAAAATCAAAAAATATTCATCCTTTAACTGATTTTTTATAGTGGGCTCAGATATATATTTACTTTTATCTCAGCTCATAATTCTTCTCCATCCACTTCCTATATTCTCCACTTCTTACTCTGTCTATCCAATCTTGATGATTCATATACCATTTGATAGTCATATTTAAACCTTCTTCAAAACCAAACTTCTGCTTCCAGCCCAGCTCATGCTTTATCTTATCACAATTGATGGCATATCTTCTATCGTGGCCGGGCCTATCTCTAACAAAATTAATTAATTTCTTATAATAATCCTTATCTTTTTCTTTTATCTTGGCTATCTTTTCACAAAAATAATTAATCAACTTTATGTTTTCCCATTCATTCTCTCCGCCAATATTATAGGTCTCGCCAGCCTTTCCTTTATTCAATATCTCCCAAATTGCCCGACAATGGTCTTCTACACATAACCAATCCCGCACATTTTTTCCATCCCCATATACCGGTAAAGCCTTTTCCTCTAAGATATTTAAAATCATCAAAGGAATTAATTTTTCTGGGAATTGATAAGGGCCATAATTATTGGAACAATTAGAAATTGTTACAGGCAATCCATAAGTCTTATAATAAGCTCTTGCTAAATGGTCTGAAGCAGCCTTGGAGGCAGAATAAGGGCTATTCGGTTGGTATGCCGTACTTTCAAAAAAATATTTACCTTCTTCGACTGAGCCATAAACTTCATCTGTACTGATGTGGTGAAATAATAATTGACTATAATCTTCTTTTTTCCACACTTCTCTGGCAACTTCTAATAAATTAAAAGTACCCATTATATTGGTTTGAATAAAATCTTTTGGTCCGAATATTGAACGATCAACATGAGATTCGGCCGCAAAATTGACGACTGTATCGATATTATATTTTATGAAAACATTTTTAATTTTTTCAAAATCACATATATCTACTTTTTCAAAAAAATATCTTTCTCCTTTTAATTTACTATCAATTTCTTTTAGATTCTCTAAATTTCCGGCATAGGTTAGTTTATCTACATTGATTATTCTACCGTTAAATTTAGTTTTATTAAAAATAAAATGGATAAAATTTGAGCCGATAAAACCAGCTCCGCCAGTTACTAAAATATTCTCTAATCTTTTTTTCTTCATATATAATATACACTCCTCTTTGCCGTTTATTCCTGCTATAAGAATCTCTTTTATTTATTTTTTATGAGATTGCCGCACATTTCACTTCCTTTGCAATGACAAAAAACTTAAAAAATCTGTTAGTGCATCTTCCCAATTTCTAATATCTAAATTTAATTCCCTCTTTATTTTTTCTTTGCTTAACCTTGAACATTTCGGTCTTTGAGCAGGAGTAGGATATTCTTTTGTTTCTATAGCTCTTATTTTTACTTCCTTATTAGAATCAATTATTCTTAATTTTTTTGATTTTCTATAAATCTCTCTGGCAAATTCATACCAATTGGTAACCCCTTCATTGGTAAAATGATATATACCAAATTTATCAGAATCATTATTAATTATCTTTAAAATAACCTCAGCTAAATCAACGGTATAAGTTGGAGACCCCCACTGGTCAGAAACCACTTTTATCTCTTCTTTTTCCTTAAATAGTTTTAGCATAGTAGAAACGAAATTTTTTCCACCCCTTCCATAAAGCCAGGCAGTTCTAAGAATAAAATATTTTTTAAAAATCTCCTTAATCTCTCTTTCTCCTGCCAACTTACTTTCCCCATAAATGTTAATTGGCTCAGTTTTATCATCTTCTGTATAGGATAAATGTGTATCTTTTTTCCCATTAAAGACATAATCTGTAGAGAGATGAATTAATTTAGCCTGTTTTTCTATAGCAATTTTTGAAATATTTCTCACTCCATCCCGATTTATTTGGAAAGCTTTTTCAATCTCTTTTTCTGCTTTATCTACCTCAGTATATCCCGAACAATTGATTATCCATGCTAGCTCTATATTTTTTGTAAACTCCTGTAATATTGGATAATTCGTTATATCTACTTCTTTATCACTGGCCAAATAAGATAATCTTTTTCTTTTAAATAACTTTTCCACATCTTGTCCCAACATTCCTTTATTTCCGATAAGCCAGATCATTTTTTTAATTTTCCTCGCTAACAAAATCTAAATAAAAATTATCTTCTTTTTCTTCGTGTCTTATTTCATCAATTTCCTCTTTCCTGTCCCGACCCCGGTATAATTTATCAGGATAATTTATCACCATTCCATCTAACTCTTCAGAGATATTTTTATAACCATGAACTACTCCCGGAGGAACAATTACCCTAATTGGATTATCTTCTCCTCCGATTACCTCCATATAATTTTCATAGGTCTTACTTTCTCTCCGATTATCCCAAAGTTTTATTTTAAAATTGCCTGGTCCTATAAAACAGAATATATCGGCCTGTTTAAGGTGTTCATGAGGACCTCGAGCTATTCCTGGCTTGGTGTAAGAAACATAACTCATCATCGGTCTTAGCCCCTCTGGTAAATTATCTACTCTAAAGGTCTCTATTAAAAAACCTCTTTCATCAGTAAAATTAATTAATTCCTCTATTATTACTCCTTCAATTTCACCTTTTTTAAATTTCATAGCTATCCCCCGCTTTATCTTTTTTCTTCTTTTAAAATCATCTCTAGATATTTTCTATAATCATTTTCCGGTAATCTATCGATTATCTCCTTAAACTGATTCTTATCAATATAATCCATCCGAAAAGCTACCTCTTCTATACAGCCAATCTTTAATCCCTGTCGTCTTTCAATGGTAGCAATATAATTAGAGGCATCCATAAGACTATCCGGGGTTCCGGTATCCAACCAGGCATAACCTCTTCCTAACAGTTCTACTTTTAAATTGCCCTGCTTTAGATATTCTAAATTTACATCGGTTATTTCCAACTCCCCTCTGGCTGAGGGCTTTAAATTTTTAGCAATATCTACTACCTCATTATCATAAAAATACAAACCAGGGACCGCATAATTTGATTTGGGATGTTGAGGTTTTTCCTCAATACTTATAACTTCGTTCTTTTGATTAAATTCGATAATTCCATATCTTTGAGGGTCTGAAACCCAATAGCCAAAGATACAGGCTCCACTTTTAAGATTTGCCATTCTCTGTAATGTTATAGATAGGCTATGACCATAAAATATATTGTCTCCTAATATTAAGCATACAGAATCTGTGCCGATAAATTCTTCTCCTATGATAAAAGCCTGGGCAATTCCTTCTGGCTTAGGTTGCTCTTTATAGGAAATGTTTAACCCAATCTCTTGGCCATCTCCAAAAAGCTCCATAAATTTTGGTAAATCCTGAGGAGTAGAAATAATCAAAATATCTTTAATCCCCGCTACCATCAAAGTAGATAAAGGATAATAGATCATCGGCTTATCATAAACTGGGATTAACTGTTTGCTAATTGCTTTAGTTAAGGGATTGAGCCTGCTCCCCGAACCACCGGCTAAGATTATACCTTTCATTGAGTCCTCCTTATTACATTATTTCATAAATTACAAAACATCAATTCTTTTTTAATCTTGTGCTATTTAAAAAGTTAGGAATGGTCTATGATGTGTGTGTATGCATAAAACAGTATTTATTCTATTTAATGTTAATCATTTATCTGAGCTTGCCGTTTAGCTAATGGTTGCTACCGCTAACTCCATAACAGATTTCACTACAAAGCAATTATATTATTCATGCCAATGCATAATATCTACATTATTATTAACATTAATTTTTTAAAGAACTTAAAATGCTAAGAAATAGTATCACCTTTACTAATAAATTTAGAGAAGAACCATATTGTTTTAATTATAGAACTCCGTTTATCTTTCCTAAATAAGATTAAACAAATCCATTTTATTTATTCCAGTTATTAACATTATTAACATATTTTACCCCACTAGTTCATTTCATTACCTCCATAACACGATTTAAGTGCTTCAATAGTCTTTCTCCGGCATACTCTAATGTCCAAAAATTGTGAATAGATTCTATACCTCTTTGAGCTATCTTTTGTCTTTTCTCTTTATCTAAAAGGAGTTTAGTAACAGCTTCGCCAAACATATTTTCATCTCTTTCTATGAGTATTCCTGTTTCATTGTGAATTATACTCTCTCTTACTCCTCCTTCTCTTACTGCAATTACAGGTGTTCCACATGCCATTGATTCTAAAGGTACGAGCCCAAAAGGTTCAAGGTATGGTGCATAAACAACCAATTTTGCCTTATTGTAAAGAAGTATAAGTTCATTATCTTGGATTAAATTTCTTATTTCTAAATCAACACCGGTTTTAATCGCCAATTGCTCAAGATAACCCTTCCACCTGATATCAACACTATTAGAAACAATAACAAACTTGGGACGTATTTTGGGGTCAATATATCCTAAAGAATTTATAATAAAATCAAACCCCTTCGATGGACTACAACTCCCTACTGATAAAACAAAATTCTGCTTTGGAATTTCAAGAGGTTTAAACGCTTCTGTATCTACTCCAAGATAGGAAACAAAAGAATTAAGACCATAACTTTTTAGAATAGATTCTCTGGAAAAATAAGAATTTGCTAAAATGTATTTAGAAAAGGAAGCATTTTCTTTTTCTATCTCTGATGATCTACTAATAGAATATTTATGCCATATTCTTCTTATCCATTGAGGGTAGTTTCTATCTATGTTTTGGGAGATATTCTGTAAAATTGCCTCATGAGATCTTGAAGGTTGTTGGCAATAATAAATAGTTGGTTTTTTAATATATTTTAAGAAAAACGGCGACATAGTATATCGATCTTGTTCACTAAACACAATATTGTAATCCTTCTTGTTGATAACATCGGCAATTTCTTTCTCTGTTTTTTCAAGGTCTCTTAAAGAAATTCTTATGGGAAGAATGTATTTGAAAGCAGAATAAATTGAACCAGTAAAAGTTCTTCTCACTGGAAAAATATTAACCTTATTAACAATATTTTTTAAAGGTAAAAAATCCTCATTAGCAGTAGATGGAACGTAAACATCGACCAAATGACCCACTTTTGTCAAATAATTTACGAAGCTATACAAGGCCCTTTTTGCTCCTCCAGATGGCAAGTTATGAAAAGCAGCTATTTTCATTTTCTCACAACCTCGCACCAAATTTCTTGATAAAAAGTTTTTGATGAAAATATCTTGCTCAGCAAATAAACAATCCCTTTAGGTATTATATTATTCCACAAACCAATTCCAGTTCTTGCATTTGTTTTCCCCAACTCTGTGTAAGTTTTTATTTCTCCAACAGCTATATCGACTAACTTAAAGACTTCTTCCTTTGAAAATCCACAATGTTTATGTGTTTTATCCAATTGATGATTTTCAACAACGCCATATTTCCACATTTCTTCATTTCTTTTCGGGACATTAATAAGAATATTTTGCCTAGCAGCCTTAATTGCCTTCTTTAATAATGTTATGGGTTCATCAACATGCTCCAAGATATTGTAAAGTATGACAGTATCAGCTTTTGGGAACTCTACTTCTAAAACGTCGCCTATTATTAAATTCGCCCCTTCTGGATATTCATAATCATCATATTTTTGAATATCTACTCCATAATATTCCCCTTTCCATCCCTTTTTCGCAAAAAATGTATACAACTGGCATGTAGCACAACCAACATCAAGGATATCTCCTTTCTGATATTGAAATGCCAAATATATATAAGCAGGAATAGCTTTATACTCCTTCCATCCAAAATCAAATTTTGTTTTTACTATATTATCTCTACTTCTCATTATTACTACTCCCTAAACTATTTTGTCTATAACTAAAGAAATTAGCCCAAATTTAACAGTAAGTAAAACTACTTTTATTACTGTAATATTATTAAGATATTTATCTGCATAATAATTTACCTATTTCCACTTCTCTTACAGCTAATGAGTTTAATTTGAGATCAGTAAAAACCAGAGCAAAGGATATAGGTCCAAAATCTTCAGCTCCTAAATAGCATACAATATACATAACTAAAAAAACTTAGAACTTTGTTAACAATTTTAGAAATAATAATATTTCTGTATTTTTTGCAATTTTTTGAACTGAATTCAATCTTAACTACTTTTCCGCCAATAATCTAAAATATCTTTTAATGTTTTATCTAAAGAGATTTCTGGTTTCCAGCCACTTATTCTTTTAAACTTCGAACAATCTCCTTGTAAAATGGGATTGTCAGAAGGTCTCATTCTCTTTGGGTCTTTCATTTTTTCTACTTTTCTTGAAGATAATTCTAAAAGGTGATTTAATAATCCTTTAATCCGAATAGCTCTTTCAGAACAAATATTATATACTTCCCCTGGTTCCCCTTTATCCAAAGCAAGCCAATAACCCCTTACCATATCCCTTACATCAGTAAAGTCTCTCTTTGCTTCTAAATTACCAACTTTTATTATTGGTTCTCTCAGTCCTTTTTCAATTTCCGCTATTTGTTTAGCAAAATCAGAAGCCACAAATTCTGGAGATTGCTTTGGTCCAATGTGATTAAAGAGTCTTACACGAATAATATTCAAACTATAATTTTTAAAATAAAAGAAACTTAGAAAATCTGCACTTGCTTTACTTATAGAATAAGGATTCACTGGTAATAAAGGATGACTTTCACCAATTGGTATATCTTTTTCTTTAACTACACCATATTCATCAGCTGAGCCAACAAATAATATCATAGGGTTAATCTCTAAATCTATAACTGCTTGATAAAGATTCAATGTACCATATAGGTTAGTATCAAAGGTTAATTTTGGTTCCTTTAATGAAGTGGGCACAAATGATATAGCTGCTAAATGGTAAATTTCATCAGGTTTAACATCTTCAATAACATTTTTTAAAGCATCATAATTTCTAATATCACACCTATATACTTTAATTTTATTCACAAAACCATTAAGATTAGAAAAGGTACTTTTATCAAAAAAAGTTCCAAAAACTTCATATCCCTTTTCAATAAGAAACTCAGCTAAATGCGACCCCGCAAAGCCCGATATTCCTGTAATTAATGCCTTCATAAATTTATTTCCTATTTTTATTTAAATTAAATAATTTAATATCATTTTCTATTCTTTCTAAATCTGCATCAATCATCATTTTAATTAATTCTTCAAAACTTGTTTCGGGCGCCCATCCTAATTTCTTTAGAGCTTTGGTAGAATCACCAAGTAATATTTCTACTTCAGCAGGCCTAACGAATTTTGGATCGACTATTACATAATCTTTCCAATTTAAATTAACATAATCAAATGCAATTTGGACCAAATCTCTTACTGAATGAGTTATACCAGTACTTATTACATAATCATCTGGTTTATCCTGCTGTAGCATTAACCACATTGCCTTAACATAATCACCCGCAAATCCCCAGTCCCTTTTAGCATCTAAATTTCCTAATCTTAATTCATTAGACAAACCCAATTTGATTTTTACTGCAGCATTAGTCACTTTTCTAGTTACAAATTCTAACCCTCTCCTGGGAGATTCATGATTAAATAGTATCCCACTACAACAAAACATATTATAACTTTCTCTATAATTAACAGTAATCCAATGTCCATATAATTTTGCCACACCATATGGACTTCTGGGATGAAAGGGTGTTTTTTCTGTCTGGGGCACTTCTTTAACTTTTCCAAACATCTCACTACTGGAAGCTTGATAGAATTTAATTTTTGGATTTACTACTTTAATTGCCTCTAACATTCTTGTAACACCAAGAGCAGTTGCTTCACCTGTAAAAACAGGCTGTTTCCAGGAAGTAGGAACAAAAGATTGAGAGGCTAAGTTATATACTTCATCTGGATTTGATTCTTTAATCGCATTTACTAAAGAATTTTGATCTAATAAATCTCCAGAAATTAATTCAATTTTATCTTGAAAATGTTTTATTCTTTCAAAATTTAAAATGCTAGTTCTGCGGAATAATCCAAAAACTTCATATTCTTTAGAAAGTAAAAATTCTGCCAAATAAGAACCGTCCTGCCCAGTTATTCCTGTTATTAAAGCTCTTTTTTGAATCATTAATAACCTCTCTCAAATATTTTTAACTTATTATTATTTACTATTGTTTATCACAATTAATACTAAATATCATAAATATGCTTATAGTATTTTGCTCAAGGGATATATAAAATTCTATCTCCTAATAAATTATTATAAATAATTAAAAAATTAATAAATTTATTACGTACCTTTGATTTCAGATTCTCGTATCTTACTTTCTATAAATTTTACTATATGTTCTGCAGCTGTTTCCCCAGTATATTTAATATAATATTTTAAAAAAGTTTTTATGTCTTTATAATTTTTTCTTTTGAGTTTACCCTCAGAAATACGCGTAAAAATATCTTGTAAATCCTGCTCATTTCGAATTGTAAAAGCAATTCGCTCACTAAAAAATAAAAGTTCTGCATCAATGCCAGTATCTTCCTCAAAAAACGAATTACTTAACACAATTAATGGTTTATTCATAAATAAAACATTAAATCCTACTGTAGAATTATGAATTATTGCATAATCTGATATATCTAAAACTTTATTTAAATCATATTTTGATTTATAAATTTGGTAATTAGAAAATCCTATTGTGTGAAATTCTTCTTCATAAATCTTTTCATGATCTATTGATGCTGGGTGTAATTTAATTAATAATTTTATATTATTTAAATTTTTTAGTTTATTTCCTATTAATGTAATTATTTTTCTTTTACAATATATACCGAAACTTTGAGTAAAGGGTTGATCAACATAGAATATTTTAATTTGTCCACACATTGTACCTTTATTTATAATTTTCTCTTTCAAGAAAGGAGTACCTACTACTTTTAATTTTTTTTCATCAAATCCTAAGTTAATATATATTTCTTTTTCCTGCTTCCCTTTTGCTAAAATAAATTTCGTATTAATAAACTTAAATTCAAGATCAGGAGTACCTACTACTTTTAATTTTTTTTCATCAAATCCTAAGTTAATATATATTTCTTTTTCCTGCTTCCCTTTTGCTAAAATAAATTTCGTATTAATAAACTTAAATTCAAGATCATAAGATATTAACATTCCTATAATGCTAAAAGTAGGAATATCAAATTCTTTCGCAATTACACTTAATACTCTTGTAAAAGGATCAGAACAAAAAAATATAGCTTTAATTTTATTTGTATTTTTTATTAAATTACGAAAAATATCTTCATCAATTAAATTAATTAGTTGTGTTTTCCAAATAACTTTAAATATAGCATTATAAAAATCTTTGTATTTTTTTTCTTTATTAATGGCTTTCTTTGTCATAATTAAGTCTTTTAATATTTTACATAATTGATTTACTCTAATTGAATAATCAAAAAGATTTATTTGTTTATAGTTATTTTCACAAAATTTCCCTTCTCCCCAATGATATAATAATAGCGGAGTAAATTCTGAAATATTTTTAATTTTTTCATAAATCGGAAGAGCCAAATCCAAATATCTTAGTCCAGGAGGTACATATATTAATATAATTTTTTTATCAATAATATTAGTTATATTCCATATTTTTTTTGGTTTTAATATAAACTTAATTCCAAACTGAAATAATCGTATTATTTTAGCATATTTTTTATTTGGGTTATTTTGATTTTGTTTATATTTTAATACATTTTTACTTTTGTAATCTATTACCCCTCTTTTTAAATAGTTATAGAATAAATTAGAAGGGCTTAAATCATGTTTAGTAGTAATAATAATAATATTATCTAATAATAATTTTTTTATTAAATGGGAATTAGCTGAATCTATAATTTTATTTATGAACTTATAACTCTTTTCAACTTCTTTTATTTTTTTACGCATAAATATTTCCATTTTTCTTCCAACTTCATAATAAGAAAAATTTTAATAATAATATGGATACCATTCTGTTTTTTAGTTTAACAAGCATTTTTAAAAATAGAAAATACATTCCATGGCATTTTATATACTTTTGAACTTAAAATAAAAGTCAATATAAACTGAATAAAAAAAGTAATCGTTGTTGCTTGAGCTGCACTAATTACACCATTTGTTTTTATCATTAAAATAATTCATCTAATCTATTTGTTTAAATGTAAAATAACCCTAATTTCTTTATGAAATACTATAAAGCTAAATAACGCCAAAAGTATTATTTTTATAACAATAAATAATATTATATTTAAATCCAAATTACCTAATAAATAAGCGCAAGCAATAAAACTAAACATAATTAATGTAGGTTTCCAAATTATCCATAAAGGAGTTATTCTTTGTTTTAAAACATATTTTGATACAATCCAAGCCATTACAAACATAACAAAATAAGATATAAGTGTGGTATATGCTGCTGCAATATAACCATATTTAGGAATAAATATAGCATTCAAAATAATATTCAATATCCCCGAAAAGATAACAACTATCGATGCAAACACAGTTTTTTTTTGATATCCCGGATACATCCCATACATATAATACATTTCATAAAAAACATATCCTATAACGACTATAGGTACCACCTTAAGACCCTCATGAAATTTTTCATCTACTAATATTATACCTATTTCTTTTGCAAACAAAATAAGACCTAAAGCAGCTATCAACCCAATATAAAATACTTTTTCTAATAAGCTATCTACTCTGCTATATTCTTTTTTATCTAAGAATTTAACAAAATCTGGTCCAAGCGCACTTAATGTTGCACTATTTACCAAAAGAAGTAACATTCCAATATTATAACCCAAACTATATAATCCAGCCGAAGATGTACCAACAATGTCATTAATCATTATTCTATCAAATTGGGCTAATATAATACCACTTAAACTATAAGGGATAAGAGGAATCGCATAGTTTAGTATATATTTAAGATGTTCGATTCTAAAAACAAATCTTGAAAATTTTAATATTCTAAGAATAAAGTAAATTGAAAAAAAGAAATTTATTAAAAAACCTCCCCATATTCTTCCTAAATATCTATTTTCCTTTAATAAATATACAAATAACACTACAACGCCAAAACTGATATATCCCTTTAGTATATTTATTAAAGCATATTCTTTGCTCATTCTTTTATTAATCAATATTTGTCCGTACACACTAAATATTATTTCAAATAAACAGTAAAATATTATATAAATGAATAATGCATTAGGAAGTTTCATTAAAGTTATAATTTTTTTATTAAATACAATAAATATTGGAATAGTTAAACAAAGAATTAATCCTACTGAGAACAAACTTGTACCAATAAACTCATCAAGATCATCTTTTTTTTCAAGGCAATATCTTCCTACTGCACCATGTAAATTCAAGGAAAACACTATGGTTATAATTCCAATATAAGAAGTAAAAACTGCTATAATACCATAATCCTCTTGAGTAAATAGGCGAGTAAATATAGGAATAGAAATAAATCCTAATGCTTTAGTTGCAACATCAGCAGAAAAATAATTTTTAGAATGTCTTAAAGTTTCAAATATATCAGAATTTTTTATTTTATTTATCAAATTGCTATTGCATGTTAATTGCATATTGTCTCTTTTATATTTTTATTATTTTGTTCATATAATGATACATGATTGCGAATTTTTTCAAAATCATCAAAGTATTTAGAAGTAGGAAATTCGATTGTATTCTTAAAATCATCAATTTCTTTTGATCTATTTAAAACATATCTGGGGGTAAATATTTTTCGATATAACATTTTTATATTTCTATTTACAGACTCGGGTAGATCTAAAGCATTTAATAGATTACTCATTTTACCAATCAAAATTCCTTTAAAACCTTTGGAATAATATTTTTTTAAATATGCAGACATAGCTTCATCAATAACCTTTTTCGCGTCCACAATATTTAACTGAGAATTTTTAACCAAGTGTTTTACTAAGCAATTTTTAAATTTAATATATTCCTCTTCATATTTTCCAGCTTTCATATAATCATATAAAGATGGCCAATAACCAACTCTACTATTTAATTGACGTGCCGCATATAGTACATCTAAACTTTTTTTCTTGCCATATATTAAGTCAAGTATAGAAGGTAAAAATTCTCCAAATTGCATAGGATCAACCTTTGAATTCAAAAGTTCTTTATAAATAATTTTTAATAATGTTGTTCTATGTACTGCATATATAGTAGGTAATGTATAATTTGATAAATGCTCATACATTCTGTCTTTTGGATCAGAAAAAATAATCGAATCATTTGTATAACTGGGTATCCAATAAAATTGTTTCGTTCCTTTTTTGTCATTATTTTTTATAGAAAAACCAATAAATCTGCCTTGTGCCACAGAAAAATCAGAATTCTTTTCAAGAAAAGCTACTGATTGATTAATTCCATTCGGAATAATAAAATCATCATCCGCGCAAAATACACAATATTTTTTATCAGCGTAATTTACCATATCTGCAAATTTATGATGTGAATTAATTTTTGATGAATAATGGTCAAGATATAATATATCTAAATTTGAAAATGTCGACATATTTTTTTTATTTAATAATTTATTCTCATCTGTACTTGAATCTCCTATAATAATTTTAAAATCCTCTTCAAAGCTATTATAATAATTTAAAATCCTCTTCAAGAAATTTATACGATCTATTGTTGGAATTAATATCGTATAATTTTTATTCATTTTTAAAATTCCTTCCTAACAACTATATCGATGTTTTCGCCTTTACAAATGCAGCGCCTACCTCAATATATTATCATTTATGCCTATCCACTGGGAACTTGCCTTCACTCCCACATTTACAAATGGGAAATTACCGATGGAGTAAAGTTACTAATATAAAATTAATTGTTCTTTTTTGTTAATATCTTTAAAAATATTTTACATATATAATCTACATCATCTTCCGTTAAAGAAAATGATGAAGGAAGACCTATGCCATAAGGCGATATAGTATATGATACAGGATTTTCCTCTTCCATATTTTTACCGCAAGTATATTTGGCATAAGCCGGCATTGAGCTAATTGGATAAAAAAAGGGACGTGTATCAATGTTATACTTTTTAAATCCTAACATAATATCTTGTTTTTTTAATTTATATTTTTTATCTATAATCGCCGTAATTACCCAAAATATATTTTTAGTATATTCTCCTTCAGAATTTAATTGAACACCTTCAATATTTTTTAATCTTTCGAAATACCAAGTGAATGCCTTTCTTCTCTTTTTTACTAATTCGTCAAGCCTATAAAACTGAGCTAATGCAAGGGCAGCTTGTATGTTTGACCATTGATAGTTAAATCCAATTTCTTCAGACCAAAATGTAGTTGTTGGAGAATAAGGTGCCATTCCATGATGATATAATTTTTTTGTTTTTTCATAAACCTTTTCATCATTAGTTATTAAAGCCCCTCCCTGCCCTGACATTATAAGTTTTGTAGCATTCAAACTAAATACCCCAATTTTCCCAAATGTACCAGCTTTTTTATTTTTATATTCAGCACCCATTGCTTCAGCAGCATCTTCAATAATAGGTAAATTGTATTCATTTGCAATTTCTATTATTTCATCCATCTCTGGCATATTGCCATAAAGATCAACAACAATTACAGCTTTTGTCTTTTTTGTAATTAATTTTTTAAAAGATTCTGGTGAAAGACACCAATTAATTTTATCTATATCTGCAAATATTGGAGTTGCTCCTACATAATGTATTGGGCAAGCTGAAGAAACCCAACTAATATCAGGTGTTATGACCTCATCTCCTGGTCCAATATTTAATGCCAATAAAGCCAAATGAATTGCAGAGGTACAATTGCAAACAGGCAGACAATATTTTACACTTGTATAATTAATAATTTCCTTAATAAATTTGTCAATATGCATATTTCTATTTTCATACCATCCATATTTAACTGCTTCAGTAACAAATTGAATTTCCTTGTTCGTTATGGAGGGTCCGGCACATGGAATGCTATTTCTTTTTTTAGTATTCATTTTTTTCACCTTCTTTGAAATCTAATTTTGCAACACGAATAGAATCAACATATTTCCCATTTAAAATAAAATGATCTTTGAATATCCCTTCTACTATAAAGCCTACTTTTTTAAAAATTTTAGCAGATCCAATATTTATTGCATAATAATCTGCACAAATTCTATGAAGTTTCAATGTTTTAAAAACATATATCGAAATAGCATTTAAAGATTCTGTACCGTATCCTTTGGACCATTCAGTTTTATCAAAAATCATTATACCAAGTTCAACTCTCTTATGATGGAAATTAAAATTAAACAATCGGATATTACCTATATGTTTGTCATTTTTTTTAAAAAAAATACCTATTAATTGAGATACATTTCTAATATTTGATTCTATAACATATCTTTTGACATTTTCCTTGTTCCATTGTTTGTGTCTCGCACCAGTTAATATAACGATCTCTGGATCATTTAAAGCATTAATATAACTAGAAGTAATATCATTTATTGATAATTCTCTAAGATAAAGATTACGTGTTATTATTTTTTCCATATATTATCTCCTTGAAAAGGATTTCTGTTCCATGAAACATCCTCAGATATATAATTTTTTTTAGACAGGTATTCATATTTTTGAAGACGATAAAAATTAATACTTTTAAACTGTTTCTCAGTTAAATTTAAATTCTTAAATATTTTAATCATGCTCTCTGTTCCTTTTTCAACTGTCCAATCACACTTGAAACCTTTAAATACAGTCTTAACTCTTTCAAATGAAACTTGATAAGTTCTTTTATCCACTCCGTCTTGTATTTTTTTATCTCTAATAAGTTCATTTTGTTCAGTTGAAGAAGTAATATCTTTTTCTTTAAATAAAAATTTAATTTTACTCCCTTGTATCATCTTTGTAATCATTTCTGCAATATCTATTATTCTATAATTATTTGATGAATCACCTACATTAAGAATAATTGGATTGGCATCTAAAAATTCATATTCTACTGCATATCTTATTGCCTTTAAAAGATCCAATATATATATATTTGGTCTCCATGCGTTACCATTTGAATTTAGAATTATCTTATTCGTTGTAATAATCATGCCAATAAACATATTTATAAATAGATCAAATCTCATTCGGGGTGATGGTCCAAAAACAGTAGCAAATCTTAAAATAATTGGTGAAAAATTCTTATCTGTAATTTTTTCAAGATCCTTTTCAATATGAAGTTTGTTCAACGAGTAAGGAGTTTGAGGATATGTCTTTGAATCTTCAGTTAATAGTTCCGTATGCCCTTTTCCATAAACAGAGCAACTTGAAGCAAAAATAAACCTTACTCCCATTTCTTTACATATTTTTGCCAGTTTTATAGTATAAACTCTGGTTGGATTATATACTTTCTCTGCAGATAGATTTCCAAAAGGATCATTTGATATTCCAGCAAGATGAATTACAGTATTTATACCTTTCAAATCATCTTTTGTAATATATCTAACATCTTTAAATATAGTTCTTTGTTCTTTGGGTTGATAAAGCATACAATCTCTAAAAAATCCAGTATCGCAACCTACACAATCGAAATTATTTTCATTTAAATATGGTACAAGTACACTTCCTATATAACCAAGAGAACCAGTAACTAATATTTTTTTCATACAATAACCTCCAAAGAATTATGTTTAATTATTTTTTTGATGCCCTCTTCAATAGTAATTTTTGTTTTCCAGCCAATTTCTTTTTTGATTTTTGATATATCGGCCCAAAAATAATCAAATGGAATATTATTTGATTTAATAAGCTTATCCTTTGGTTTATGCTGTAGGTTCAATTCACTATAAATAATTTTTATAATTTCTTGAATACTGGTTGAATACCCAGAACCGATGTTGTAAACAGTACTATGATTACATTTTTTTAATATCGCCACAATTGCTCTTGCAACATCATCAACATAAATAAAGTCATTTCTTGCAGAAGGCGTTTTAAGGTTTGATTTTTTACCTTCTTTTACACACTTAATTATATAAGGAATAAGTGAACTCTCCCTCTGTTCAGGACCATACACATAGAAAAGCCGGGTCCAGATAAATTGCATATTGTTTTCTTTTGCAATTTCTTTGCCTACCCAGTATAATGCATTTTTTACTGCAGCAAAGGCATTTGATGGTCTTATGGGTAAATCTTCACTGAGTTTTCCCTGATTTTGTCCATATTCCCAGCAGCTTCCTGTACAAATAATTTTTTTACATCCTAATTCAGCAAGTTCTTCGAATAAATTCAGTCCGTATTTAAGGTTCTTTATGCTTGTTTTAACTCCATAATCAGGTATTCCTTCCCAGGCTAAATGAATTGTAATATCTGGTTTAAATTGTATAAGTTCATTCTTCCATTTATCTATATCTGAAAGATCTCCTAAAACAATATTAACTTTCTTAGACTTTATTACGGAAAAAATATTCTCTTTAGAAACTCGAGTTAATAGTAAAATATTACAACCTTTTTTTTCCAAATGTTTTACTACATATCTTCCTATAAAACCCGTACCACCTGTAAGAAAAATTCTCATTTTATATTTCTAATCCTCCATGCTTTTCAACAAATTCTTTGAAGCTCTGAGCATTTGCATCTCTTTCAGATATGACGACAGGCACCTTTATAGGCCAATCAATTCCTAAATCTGGATCATTCCATTTGATATTATCTTCATTGTCTTTTGCATAATAATTATCCACCTTGTATGCCAAATTACAATTTTCTGTTAAAGTACACATCCCTGGGGCACAACCTCGGGGAACATATAACATATTCTTTTTTTTTGCAGATAAAATTACACTTGTCCATTTACCAAAAGTTTTTGAATTTTTTCTTAGATCTATTACCGCAAAGAATATCCTTCCTGTTATAACCCTCAGTACTTTGGTTTCACAATTAGGAGGATATTGAAAATGTATGCCTCTGACAATGCCCTTAATTTTAGACAATGAATGATTTTCTTGGACCCATTTTCTGTCTATTCCTAACTTTTTAAATATTTTATCATCATAGGTCCTCATAAAAAACCCCCTGTTATCTTCATATGGTTCTAATTGGATTTCGAAAACTCCTCTTATTTCTTTTTCTTTAATTTTCATTATTCAACCTCTTTTTTTAGTATCAATTAACTAAATTCTCCAGATTTATATATCACATCAGCATAATCCATTGTTTTTTTAATGGTAGGGATTTCTTCTAATTCCCTAGTTTTAATAAGTTTTTCGCTTTCATTAACAGAACAATTCTTATAATCTATATAAAATTTCATAAGTCTTTTCTTTCTCACATCATCATCAACATCCACAAATATGTTAAAATCTGAAATATTTCTTAATTCCTCTATATCTAAAGCTACAACACCATCTACTATACAAATACCTTCATTAATATAAATCGGATTTAAACTTTTTTTGGAAACTATCAATCGAGTCTTCGGGTCGTAAATTGAGGGATATACTTTGTTGCCTTTTTTTATTTGAATAATTGCTTCAGATATTTTTTTATATTGAAACTTTTCCCTAACAGTTTCGTCTCCTTTTCTCTCATTTAGTCCGAGAAGCCAGTTATCTAAAGGAACAATTATATAATTAATCTCTTTATTCCCTAAGTCTTTTTTAATTTTTTCAGCAAGTGTTGTTTTGCCTGATTGAGCACATCCTGCTATTAAAACTATAAACCTTTTTTTGTTTGATTTAGAATAAGCATTTAATAGACAATCACATAACATTTCATAATTTACATACCTTGTTTTAGGGCTTGATTCAACTAAAGATTTTACAACTTTTAGAAGATTGTTCTCTGGATTAACAAGAATTGTTTTACAACCAGCTGCATTGCCTGCCTGAAGATCTCTCTCATCATCACCAATGAAAATTGCTTTTGTTAAATTAATATGATGTTCTCTTTCCGCCTGAAAAAACATTCCTGGTTTTGGTTTTCTGCATTCACATCCCTCATCCCATCCATGAGGGCAGTAATATATACCTGAAATCTTCGCACCATGCCTATCGAGCTCTTTTTTCATCTTTTCATGGATTTCCTTTAAATCATTCTCTGTTATCATCCCCCTAGCAATGCCTGCCTGGTTTGATATTAAATAAATATCATAACCGTCTTTTGTAAGAAGGCTTATTGCCTCTATTGAGCCTGGAAGAAATTCAAACTCATTCCAGTTCTTAATATAATCTGCTTTTGGTGGTTTTTTGTTAATCGCTCCGTCTCTATCTAAAAAAATTACTTTCTTTGGCTTTAGGAATTTTTCTGTAATTGGTAACCTTTCAATCTTCCCTATGCTGTAATATCGATGATCTGTTAAATATCCTGCAAGCTGTCTTTTATGAATAAGTTGAGGAATTATATCCTTTTCAAAGCAAAGATTTGTGTTTGGGATAATATCAAGAACTTTTTTATTAATAATATAAAAACCTATTTCAACTCCTGATAAATCTTTCTCTTTTCTTTCCCTATCATAGAGGGTAACATACCCCTTATCATCAACTTTAATATTGTTTTTAGTAAAATTATCCTTATTTGTGTATATTGTTATAGATGCTAGAACATTCTTTTTTTCATAATATTTTGTTAGTTTCTTTAGATCAAGTGGCCAATAGTTATCGCAGTACATCAAGAGAAAATTTTCGTCTAGCAAGTCTTCTGTATTTTTTATCCTTTTTCCAGTTTCAAAAGAAACATCTCCAATAGAGTATTTTATATTTATTCCAAAATTTGTACCATCTCCAAAATATTCTTTTATTTTTTCAGGAAGATAGCCAAGAAGTAGAATAACCTCTTCTATCCCATTTTCTTTAAGCAAATTTATTAAATATTCTAAAAATGGCTTATTGTTAAATTTAATCATTGGTTTTGGAATTTTATAAGTCAAAGGTCTTAGTCTTGTTCCGATACCCCCCGCAAGAATTACTGCTTGCCTCACTAATGTCATAATATTATTCCTTTATTATTTTTATTTGTTTTTATTATTAATCCAGAAAAAATTACTATCTAGCTTATTTATATCAACAAGATATTTTAATTGAGGTAGTCGATTGCATAATCTCCCCCTAAACATCTCGTCGGTGAAATTTATCCTTTTAAAGAATTCAACAAGCTCTTTCCCCCCGCTTATTAAATTCCATTCAGGTTTGTAGTAATCTTTTAAAACTGACAATATTTTCTTAAATGATACCTTATATGTTCTTGAATCATGCCCATGTTCTCCTGTGAAAACAAGTGAACAACCCCCTACAACCTTTTGAGCTGTTTCTGCAAGATCTTTAATAGTATAGTTTCCATTTTTAATTCCTATATTAAAAGATTGCTTAGAAACAAGTTCTTTTGGTGCTTCAAGGCCAGCGATAAAAGCATTGCAAACATCTCTTATATGAACAACTGGTCTCCAGGGTGTACCATCGCTTTTTATTTCTATTTTGCCAGTCGTATAAGCACATGCAACTAAATTATTAAATACAATGTCACATCTGAGTTTAGGGCTTACACCAAAAACTGTTGAAGGCCTAAAACAAACCACAGTAAAATCATTTGAACCAAGTTTCTTAAGTTCACATTCAGCATCCCACTTTGTTTTTGCATAAGCTGTTATAGGATTCTTTTGGCTGTTATCTTCATCCAGCTCATTATTAATCTTGGAAATGCCATACATACTTTGAGATGAAGCATAAATAAATCTCTTAATCCCTGCTTGCTTTGCAAGCTTAGCAAGTTTTATTGTTGCATTAAAGTTAATATTGTATGTTAGTTTTGGGTTAAATTCCCCAAGAGGATCATTTGATAAGGCAGCAAGATGAATAACAGAATCTATATTTTTTAAATCATCTTTTGAAACATCTCTTATATCTTTAAATATCTGATTTATTTCGGACTCAGCTTTATTTTTCTCAATTCCTTCATAATAATTTGTATCAAAACCTCTAACAGAATAACCTTTTTCGATAAGTATCTGTGTTAATATCGAGCCAATATAACCTTTGTTTCCTGTAACGAGAATATTCATTTAATCCTTACCTCTTTAATTAGATATTTCTTCATTCTTTTTCATTTTAGCTAGATAAGAGGAAATAAGGTGTGCTAAAACCAAATGTAGATCCTCTATCCTTCCGTAATGATTTGATGGAATATGAATATAATAATTAACTTTGTTTTTGAGTTTACCACCATCAAATCCTAAAAAACCTATAGTTACAGCACCTGATTTTGATGCACTATCAATAGCATTTAAAATATTTTTCGAATTCCCACTTCCACTTATTGCAATCACAATATCACCAGGATTTACTAAATTTCTTAATTGTTGAGAAAAAACATCATTATAATCTAAATCATTTGCTAATGCAGTGATATGTGCTACATTATCAGTTAATGATATTGCTCTAAATCGCTTTTCTTTTTCATCATAAATCCTTTGAAGTGTCCCTTTGCTTAAGTCACAAGCAAAATGAGATGCTGTTGAAGCACTTCCTCCATTTCCAATAATGAATATCTGCTTATTTTTTTTATAAGCATTATATAATATATCAATAACTTTCTTAATGTCTTCAACTGATATTTCATCAATTGTTTTTTTTAGTTCTTTAAAATAATTTTTTATAAATTCCATTTTTATTTGAATCCCCCAAAATAATTTAATTACTTTGCTCAGTATGTTTGTATTCAATCATTAACATATATTATTTTACTTCCCTCTGGTTCAAAATTAAAGGATAGTTTTTTAAGATTTGATAAAGCTTTCCTAACATTATTTTGATTTTTTTCTTCACAATAAAATAATAAGAAACCTCCGCCACCAGAGCCTAATATTTTACCTCCAACAGCTCCAGCTTCTCTTGCTTTTTCGTAATAAGAGCTTATAATTGAATTGGTAATATTAGACGCTAATTTTTGTTTATAAATCCAACCTTTATGTAATATTTCTCCAAACCTTTTAATATTTCCAGACTTCAATTCTTCTAAAAGTTCTTCAGATAATCCAACCATTTTATCTAAAATATGAAGGTTGTCTTTTGTCTTTCTTCTTTGTTCGGTTAATATTGAATCTGATCTTGTATTTATACCAGTATAAAACAAAAGCAGTCTGTTATTTAATTCTTCTATAACTTCTTTTCTAAAAATAATTGGATTTACAAATACACTTTCATCAGCATTAAACTTTATATGATTAAATCCACCGTAAGCAGCAGCATATTGATCTTGTTTTCCAATAGGATGTCCAAGTATTTCTATTTCAATTTTGCATGCTTCTCTTGCTAAAGTCTTAGCGGATACATTTTCTCCTTTATAGGCATGGAGAGCATTTAAAGTACCAACGATAAGGCTACTTGACCCCCCCAGCCCGGATCCTTCATGGGCAGGTAACAAATCTGACATATAAACAATATCTACTCCTTTTTTGATACCTAAAATTTTCAAAGATTCTCTAACAAGATTATGTTCAATGTCTTCAACATTTTTAACATCTTCTATCTTAGAATAACCAACCCTTATATTATCGGTAAATCTTTTATTTACAGTTATATATATATATTTATTAATTGTTGTACTCACAACAGAACCATAACCATGTTGATAATATGTTTTAAGATCAGATCCTCCTCCAGCAAAACTCATTCTAAACGGTGTTTTTGAAATAATCATATTTTTATATTCCTTTCATAAAATAATGAAATTTAATTCTAGAATTCTTCTACTTTTTTTTAAAAATAAAACTTTGTGAATCACCAAGATTAAACAATATTAAAAATAAATCAACTAATCTATTAATTTTTAATTTTTGATGTACAGGAGTATTAAAAAATATCATCCATGGTTTTAATCTGTTATATCTACTAAACATAAATCTAGCAAAATCACCAGAAGAATAATATTCCAATTGAAATAGTCTTTTAGTAATTTCAATAATACTTTTTTTTGAAAAGCTGTAAATATGCCTTGGAACACTGTGACAAATCCATTTCGCTCCAAATAATAATGCTGGTAAGCTTCGAGAATTAGGTACGGAAAGATAAAATATGCCATTTTTTGATAATTTATTATAAATTTGCTCTATCATCATTTTGGGTTTTGGTTCATGTTCTAATACATGGCTTAGTGTTATTAAATCAAATCCTGACTCTGGATATTTTTGCAAGGTGGTACATTCCATTTTAACTCCCATTGTTTTGCCAAACTTTTTTACTTCTGAAAAGATATCTATTCCTCTTATATTATTTTTCGATATTTTCAGATATTTTATTAACCATTTAGTAAAAAAACCACTTCCACAACCTACATCTAATACATTTTGAAAAATTATATGTTTATTATTTTTATACATGACTAAATCAAGGATTCTGTTATCAATACCCCTAATAGAAAAATATATTCTATCTTTAAATGTTATATTTTTTTTATTAATCAATAATCTATCAATTTTTGAATACTTAATTTCGGGATTTATTCCTTTATATGCGCCATATGAAGAATAATTATGGAACTCATAAAATTTGCCAATTTCATTTTCTTTTGGAATTGGATTTATAAAATATGCCTTACATTTTTTACAAAAATAAATATCAAAAATTTGATCAACTACATGGTATTCTATATCTCCAGTTGAAAATTTATATTTTATTTCTTGACTAAAACAAATGGGGCATTTTGTTAACTTTTTTTTGATCTTATTTTTATCATTATTACAAATGCCTTTCATAATTAGTCCTAGATAACTGAATATATTTCGTTTTTTAATCTTTTTATTTTTTCCAAATTCTCTTTATAATATTTGTCTATATCCTGCTTTATTTTTTCATCTAAATCCAATTGAATACACTTTTGGTTTATTTTGGCAATATCTGTATTTTTTTCTAAATAATTAATTACATTATAAAGATTAAGCACTTTTTTAAAGGGAATATTGAAATAAATATTTCTAATTAATTCATAATCTTCTTCATAATCCAGGGTAAATCTTAACTCGGGCCTATTGAGTTTATCCGCAATTTTAATTGTCTTAATATCAAAAATTTCTGGTCTATCTATTAAATATCCCCAAATTTCTGTATCTACAATAGATTTTATTTTGCAGACCACTTCTAAAGCTTTTACTCTCATTCCGTATGTTGCAACTCCCAGAGGAAGTCCCTCTAATTTTATGAAATCATATTTATTTTTTTTGATTTCCTCTACAATTAAATTAGAATAATAAATCGTTATAAGAGGATTATCTGCAGTAATTCCTAAAAAATAATCTAATTCAAAAAATTTTGCGGCGTCCAAAAGTCTTTTTAAAACATCCTCTTCATCACCATTAAAATAATAAATATTATTTTTCTGGGCAATATCAACAAGTAGTTTGTCTTGAGAATTGGTAGATGTGCAAAGCACTATATCTGTAATATCCTTTATTTCTTTTATTCTATCTATTAACCTTTCAATAACAGTCTTACCATTTAAATCTTTAATTATTTTTAAGGGCAATCTTTCTGATTTTAATCTTGCTGTAATTAAAAATCCTATCTTCATTATTTTTTTCTCCCACGTTTTTCCATATGTGTAAAGTTTTCTAAGTCAGTCTTTTTAAATTTGTATTCAACTTTGGTAAAATCTACTATTTCATCTTCTTTTATATCATGCAGAGCCCTTAATTCAATTAATTGTAAAAATTGATTTTGTTTTATTGGGCTTTCTTCTACCGTTCTTTTAAACCATAAATTATCCAGAGAAAGCTTTTCACCTTTTTTAATATTTTTTTTAGCTACAATGGCTTTTTTCATCGGTCCGGTATTCCCATATTTTAATTCTGCCTCTGACATTTTTAAATTCCCATCACTGTATACTTTTAATGCTAACTCCATTAATTCTTTTATTTTAAGCATTCGCATCTTGCCAACAGCTGCATGGTAATCTATCCGCTCTATTCCATAATCCGGAGTATAATGTTTTTCTAAAATATTAATACCCATCATTGCTGCCATAATGCTGATAATTTCATTATTAGGGTCATCAAATGCAGTATGGTCTGCATAGCCAATTGGCAATTTAAACAAATCTCTGATCTTTAGCATCTTGGATAAATTAATATCAGTATACTTAGTAGGATAACTCTGAAATCCATACATTAAAAGAATATCATTTTTTTCTTTATTTTTTAAAAAATCAATAGCAAAATTAATTTCATCTATAGTAGAGCCCCCGACACCCAGTATAATTTGTTTATTAAATCCCGATACGGTATTAAGTAAAAAATAATCATTCAATCCTGTGGCATGAAGTTCTATAGCTGTTATGTTATTGTTGTTTTTTAAAATGTATTCGATGCTTTCGACATCATCACATAAGAGGATTATATCTACTCCCTTTTTATTTGAATAATTAATAATTTCATTCCATTGATTTTTCGAAAACGTCCATTTTTTACTTTCCTCTATTAAAGGATGTTTTTTTTGCATATAACTTTCAGGATTTAATAGCATATGGAATTTAATAGCATTTAATTTCAATTCTGCAATATCATCAATCATTCTATAAAGATAATTAATATCTCCTTCATGATTGTATGCAGTCTCCCCAATTATATATGGTTTTAAAATATTATTATTCATTTCCTTCCTCTTTTTATACTCCATTATAATTTTTTATTTCTGCAACACTATCAATAATTTTGTAAATAATCTAACAATTGCGTCTTATTGTAACTCCTTTAAAGGTATATTTTACTTTATCTTATCTAGTTTATTTTTTTATTTATTTTAATAAACTTCGCTATCTATGCTTATCCATATATTCTACTGCTTTTTTGTATTCTCCCCACTCTCCTATATCAAACCAGGAACAATTTACGGGATAAACCTGTATTTTAAATTCCTTTTTCTTGGCCAATACTAATAAATCGGGCATATCTGTGGATTGATTCCTCGGGATTAAATCAACGACTTCTGGCTCTAAAACATATACTCCAGAATTCACAATAAAATGATAATCTGGTTTTTCGATAATTTCTTCAAAATCCGCGCGCTCATTTTTCATATTTAAAATACCATAAGGAATATTTATATTACGGCTTACTCCTAATATTGTTATCTGATTATTATTCTGTTTATGATAATTTAACAGGTCATCATAATTTGCATCAATCACCACATCACAATTGGAAACAATAAATGTACCGTCCAACTTTTCTTTAATTAAAGATAATGCCCCTATCGTTCCTAAAAAATCTTTTTCTTGAATATATTCAATTTGATAATTATTAGGATTTTCTGCAAAATACATTTTAATCATTTCAGCCTTATAATTTAAAGCAATTATAAATTTGTTAAATCCATATTTTTTGAAATTATCCATAATTACTTCTATAACCGGCTTTTCATCTATAGGTATTAAAGGTTTGGGTAATATTTTAGTAAAAGGATCAAGCCTTGTGCCTTTACCGCCGGCTATAATAATGACTGGGGTATTTTTTAAAGGAAGAATTACTTCTCCATTTTTTAAAAAATCCTTCCATAAAAAAATGTCAATTATCCTATTTTTTTCGTCAATTACTGGAATATGTCTTATTTCATATTTTTTCATCAATCGTAAAGCTTCCTCTTTATTGCTTTTATAAGATATTACAATAGGATTTTTAATCATTATTTCCTGTATAGGAGTTTTAAAATCAAGGTCCTTTATGATTGCTCTTCTCATATCTCCGTCAGTTACAATTCCTAAAATCCTATCTTCACCATCTACTACAATCAATACCTGCAAAGCAATTTTATCCATTTGTTTCAATGCTTCTTTTAAGGAAAGGTCAGGTTTTACAAATAATTTTTTACATTGTTCAGATATCATTTAAAATTCTCCCATCTAATTGGTTCTTCTTGTTTAATGTCTTTAGTGATTCTCATTCCTTTGTATAAATATCAAGCCCTTATTTATTATTATTTTAAAGCTTTATTTGTTATTCAGTTTTTACTTCGTCACCTTTAACTAAAGCTTCAATAACATTTTTCCTCAATCTCCAAACACCATTTCTTTTTTCTACAATGTCTCTATTAGCAAAATTATCTACTGTTTGCCAGAATTCTTTTTCCGAGATACCAGTGAATTCTAAAAAATCATTTAGCATTTTTTTATCAAGTTTAAATTCATTTTCTATAACATATTTAACGGCTTCTTCTCTTGAAATTCTGCCTTCTCTTATATAAGTGGAAAGATAATCTGTGTTTATCCAATGACCAAATTTAATAAATTTTAACCATGTATGTGTTAAGTATCCAATAGTATCGATTTGATCATATTGTTGCATAAAACCTTCACGAATCCATTCACCAGTATCCTCGAGAGTTTTAAATCCACGAGATTTTGCAAAAATATAATTATCATAACTACTCCAAGGAACATAATAGCTAAGAAAGACGGGATTAAGATTTGCTTTTTCTATATCTGTTTTTGATGGATAAACTGCTGGCTGAACATCTTTCATAGAAATTTCATCGTCAAGTAAATCTTCCCATGGAATAGGTTTAACTACATCATTATTAATTTGTTCAAGAGCACTTGGATTATCAGTGTTAATTGCTCCACCCCTTTCATAATTTGTATTTTCACCATAAATAATAAGAGGAATTCCAAGTTTAATGGCTATTTGTAAAGGATAGGCATATATAGCTTTATCGAAATACCATGTAGGTGAGCCCAGTTTAAAAAACGCTTTTCTAAATAGATTTTTACAAACTTTTGGATTTAATGAAATCATATGAGCATCAACACCAAATTCACTTCTTATATTGTTCCAATTCATTCTTCCGGTTTTAGTCCATGAAAAATTATCAACAGATACTAAAAGTGGATTCATACCCAATTTTTCTTTGAAGATATGAGTTTGAAAGTGACTATCCTTGCCACCGCTTGCGGTTATAATACAGTCGTAATAATCCCTATTACTTCCATGGTATTTATCTGCTAATTCTTCTAATTCTTTCCATCTGGCATCCCAGTTAATATGTTTCTTTCTTTCATAATTTTTACAAGGTGCACATACACCATCATCATAAAATTTGATATTTGGCCTTGTATCAGGCATAACGCATTTTTTACAGTATCTCATAATAATTCCTTCCTTTAATTTTAATTAAATTTTTCATTGATTTTTAATACAATTTATGATGTATAATGTATCTCTCTTTAAATTAATTATGAAATTAACATCACTAATCATATCAGCTCATCATCTTTAAAATCTCTATTTGCTCTTTCCCCAATTACCTCATCCCATCTCATAGGTGAAATACCAATACCCGGACGCTTTACAGTAATATTAGTTTTAGTAAACACTTCACCTTTTTTTATACTTTTAGAAGCAACTATACTTTTCCTAACCACTTTCATTATTTCAATTTCACTTATATTGGGTTTCTTTATTCCATCACCTAAAGCTATTTCGATATTTCTTATCGCCTTTATCATTTTCTTTAATTCAGCAGGTTCTAATGATGCCTTGTGGTCAGGACCAGGCAATTTCTTATCTAAGGTGAAATGTTTTTCAATTATTTTTGCCCCTAAGGCAACTGCGGCAATAGGTACTTCTATACCTAAAGTATGATCTGAATAACCTACCGGTAATTTAAATGCTTCTTTAAGTGTCAACATTGCTTTTAAATTTACTTCTTTATAAGGACACGGATAATTCGTTGTACAGTGTAAAATTGTTATATTTGCTCTTTTAGTCCCTGATTTTACTAAAATATCAATAGCGGATTCTACTTCTCCCAAATTTGCCATTCCAGTTGATATTATTAATTTTTTATTTAAAGATCCAATTTTTTTTAAATAAGGTAGATTAATTATCTCTCCTGAGGGTATTTTAAAAGTATCTAATCCTAATTCGCTAAGAAAATCTATGCTATCTAAATCAAATGGTGAAGAAAGAAATTTAATGTTTTTATTTTTACAATATTCTAATAATTTTTTATGGTCTTCAAAAGATAAAGCAAGTTTTTTTATCATCTTCAATTGAGATTCATTTTTATCTGTTGTCTCTTTTTGATAATTCGCTTTATCTGCAAATTTGCTTATTGTTTTTTCAGGTATAAATGTCTGAAATTTCACTGCATCTGCTCCCGCATCTTTAGCGACATCAATAAGTTTATAAGCCAAATCCAAGCTGCCATTATGATTTACTCCCGCTTCTGCAATAATAAAAACTTTAGAAGTATCTATGCCATTCATTTTTTTTTACCTCAAAATCTAATCTCTTTTTTAGAAGTTTTTCTTTGGGAATTTTTAATATCTCTTTCATTGCTTTGATCATATATTTACTAGTATTACCATCTCCATAAGGATTTTTTATATTTTTTAGTTTTGTTAAAAATTCTGCGTCATACAGGGCTTTTTCTATCCCTTTATAAATTTCATTGACTGAATATCCTGTTTGAATAATGCTTTCTGGCTGTAATCTGCCTTCCTGCCTATTTCCAATGTTCACTGTAGGAATCAAAAAAGAAGGAGCTTCAATAATACCACTTGAAGAATTACCTACTACAGCCTTTGCGTACTTTAAAAAATTCAAATATAATTTTGAACCAAGACTATCAAAAAAATATGCCTTAAGATTATTATCTACAAATTTTTTTATCATACTTACTATTTCATCTGAACCTGCTTCTGCATTAGGCCTCGTAAAAATTATTTGTAAATCAAATTTTGATAATGACTCCCATAAATTTTTTATTTGCCATCTTACACTATCTTCCCCTTCGAGAGTAACCGGATGATAGGTACAGATTATAGTATTTTTATGAATATCAATACCGGTTAATTTTAAAATCTCTTCTTCTGTATATAATTCTAATTTTTTTATATTTTCAAGACCTGGTGCACCAACTATATGAATACGCCAATCTTCCTCTCCCATCTTGCTTATATTTTCTGCATACAAACTGATTGAAGGCATATGTATATGAGCCATCTTGGTAATGGCATGACGCACCTGTTCATCTATTACCCCCTCTGTCAATTCTCCTCCATGAAGATGAATAATAGGAATCTGACATATTAAAGCTGCAATAGCCATAATAAAAAGTTCATATCTATCCCCTAATAAAATAATGTAATCAGGCTTATAAGTAAAAAATATTCGAGAAATTCTCTTTAATCCATCACCAACCGAAGAAACCAAAGAAAATTTATCGGTTAAATCATTTAAGAAGGGAAGTTGTATAATGTTTTTTATATTGTCTCTTGAAATTTCATTAATTGTGTATCCATATTTTTCTAAAAGGTGAGCTCCTCCAATAATTAAATAAGTATCAAATTTTGTACAAATTTGCATTCTTTTTATCATCCATCTTTGCAAACCATAATCTGCACGTGTGCTGGTAAACATAAAAATTTTATTTTTTTTAATCATATTTTATAATTTGCCTTTTATATTTAAAAAATATTATGAACGCTTTTATTGTTTATTTTAATTTTTAACCTTTATTTTTTATTACCTTACCTGGATTACCTACCACAACAGCATTATCAGGAATATCTTTTATTATTACACTCCCTGCGCCAATCGTTACATTTTTACCTACTTTTACTCCTTGGATAATAGTACTGCCTATACCGATAAAACTTAATTCACCTATTTCAACAGCACCTGAAATATGCGCTCCAGGGGCAATATGACAGTAGTCTCCTATTTTACAATCATGTTCTACTATAGCGCCTGAATTTACAATACAATTTTTACCAAAAGATGTACTAATATTAATAATGCATCCTGGCATAATAACAGTTCCTTCACCTATTGAAACGCTACTATCAACAATTGCGTCAGGCGAAACAATAATGGGAAACTTATAGCCAATATTCTTTGCAAGAGTAAATAATTTGTATCTCTTAGAATTATTTTTAATGCTTCCTACAGTAATTAAAGCATTCTTTACACCCCTCTTAAAAAAATCTTCTAAATCATTGTCTATTCCTATAATTTTAATTCCTTCTATCGAACTCTCTACTTTATAATTATCTATAATTCCAACTATTTCAAAAATTTTTAATTTTTTCAATATTGATATAACTACCTTGCAATGTCCACCGCCCCCAATTAAAATTAATTTCTTTTTAATCATTCAATACCTCTCTAATTATTAAAGCTGCCTCTTTTATATCTTTTTCCTTATTCAATGTCGAACTGGGTAGGCAAATTCCCTGATTATAAATCTCATAAGCATTCGGACAAGGTTTTGAAAATTTCTTTAAATAGGGCATTTCACTTGCTGGTATAAAAATCCTTCTGGTGGGAATTTCTTTTTCTTTTAATTTTATCATTAAATTAGAAATATCTATATCTTTTTCAATTTTAATACAGGTAAGCCACCAGCTACCCTCAGCATTATCATATTCTTCTTGAAATTGAATATAGGGTAAATCGCCTAAAATTTCTTGATATATTTTTCTAAAAGCTTTCTTCTTAGCCAAGAAATCATCTATTCTTTCTAATTGAGCTAAACCTAAGGATGCTTCAATATTGGTCATTCTATAATTAAAGCCTACCTCGGGGTGATAATATCCTTGAGATGCATCTCTGGCCTGATTAACCAGAAATTTGACATGCTCAGCTTGTTTTTCGTCATTTGTAGCAATCATTCCCCCTCCCCCAGTAGTAATCAGTTTATTACCATTGAAACTAAAACAACCAAAATCTCCAAAGGTACCGGTTTGCCTTCCTTTATAACTTGCCCCTAAACTTTCTGTAGCATCTTCAATTACAAAAAGATGGTGCTCTTTTGCTATTTCTATTATTTCATCCAAATTGCAAGGATTTCCATAAAGATGGACCGGAATTAGGGCTTTAGTCTTTTTATTAATTGCTTTTTCAATTTCTTCTGCTTCGATATTCCAGGTTTTAGGACTTACATCAACAATAACCGGGGTAGCACCTGCATATAAAATAGGATTTATGGTAGCAATAAAGGTAAGGTCGGGAACAATTGCTTCGTCTCCTTCTCCAATTCCCAGCTCATAAAGCGCTATATGAAGGGCAGCTGTACCACTTTGGGTCGAGACCGCCTTTTTTGCCCCAATATAACCTGCAAATTTTTCTTCAAATTCAGGGACAAAGGGACCTACAACAGAAACAAAATTAGTATCAATAGCTTTGGTGAGATATTTTTTCTCTAAATTTCCTAAGTTGGGATCATCAAGATATACTTTAAACATTATATATACCTTCTTTATATATTTCTAAATTTTCTTTAAACCAATCTATGGTCTCTTTTAGTCCTTCTTCGAATGTATATTTAGGCTTCCACCCTGATAAATTTTGTGCCTTAGAATAATCGCATACTAATCTTTGTACTTCGCTTTTTTCTGGCCTGACTCGTTTACTTTCAATTTTTGTTTTTATATTAATATCATCATTAATCAATTTACTTACTATATTTAATATCTCATAAATAGATATATCCTTGCCGCTTCCTATATTGATTACTTCTCCCATTGTTTTATCATGTAAACCTATTTGGTATATCCCTTCTATGGTATCTAAAACATAAGTAAAATCCCTACTGGAATTTAAATTGCCTAATTTTATAACTTTTTTATCGTTTAGGACTTGTGTAATTATGGTTGGAATTACGGCACGCGCAGATTGTCTTGGGCCAAAAGTATTAAATGGCCTGACTATAGTAACAGGAAAATCAAAAGAAAGATAAAATGATTTAGCTATATAGTCACCACTTGCTTTAGTAGCTGCATAGGGAGACTGAGGATTAATAGGATGATTCTCTTTTATGGGAATATATTGAGCAGTTCCATAAACTTCACTGGTTGAAGTATGAATTACTCTTTGAATGTTAAGTTTACGGGCTGCCTGTAAAATATTATAGGTTCCTTCAATGTTTGTTTTTATATAGGCCAAAGGAGAATAATAGGAATATGGAATACCTATTAGTGCGGCAAGATGAAAAACAAAGTCTATACCTTTCATTGCATCGTAGACTGAATCAAAATCTCGAATATCTCCCGAAAAAACTTCTATGTCATCATTATATTTCGATTTCTCCAGCCATCCCCAAAAATTGCGGGAATTATAATGGACAAATGCTTTGACTTTATGTCCCTGTTCTACTAAGTATTCAGTTAGGTGCGAGCCTATAAATCCCCCTGCACCAGTTACAAGTATCTTTGCCATTTTATTATATACTCCTTTTAATCAGCCAATCAAATTTAATTTACCAATTACTCGATCAGGTTCAATTTACCTATCGCCCGATCCACCAATCTGCCAATCGACCAATCAAGATAATCTACCGATCAGCCAATCGACCGATCAGGTCTAATCTACCAATCTACCTATCGGCCTATCTACCGATTAAGAAATCTAACCAACAAAAGTAATACGTAATAGTGGACGATTTTTTATTCTGCTAACTTAATATTTAGTTAATTTTTTTATTATTGAACTCTCGGAAACCCTTATAATATAAGCCTTTTGAACTACATCTAAAATAAGGGTCATTTTAAGCGTTTTTTGGAAAAAGATAGGGATTTTACCTTAAGCACCTCAAAAAAATGCGTTATACGCCTTATACGTTGATATTGCCTGAAAGCCTTATATAGTAAGCCTTTCAAGACCCAAAAAAGCTATTTTTAGCACTTTTTTACTTATTTTATGCTAATTGACGTGATGAATATTTATTAAATTTTCCAGAGGGCGCTGAAACCCTTGTATTATCTGCGTTTTAGAACATGCGAATTTTATATAATAAAGATAAAAAAGGTGTAAATTACCAGATGCAAGATGAGATTGCTTCGGTCGTTTCACTCCCTCGCAATGACAGAGTTTAATGTTCAGGATGTGAACTTATAAAAATTATACTGCAAAGAATTTGGGATGTCAAATATATCAAATTCAATCGACCAATCGAAAAACAAATAAATAATCTACCAATCTACCTATCACCCAATCGGCCAATCAAAGAACAATCTGCCAATCAGATTCAATTGACCAATTTACCGATTGACCGATTTACCGATTAGGAAAAAATAAAATACTAAATTAATCCGTTAAAAAGCAATGTATAACTCACTTTGTACTTCGGATAAGGATGTTTTCTATGTTAATTATTTTAATATTTTTTTGGATATTTTTATATTTATTTATTTCTTTGGTTAATTTCTCCGGGTTGTTGGTAGAAAGTATGATTATTTTTTGGTCAGAGAGATTATTTTCGCTTGAGTATTGAGATAGAAAATTTTCAATAGAAATGGTCTGGTGACCTAAGAATTTTTCTTTAGATGGATCATCGCTTATAATAGCATTTAGTTTTAGAGGAGTGCTCATTCCCGCATAGTATGTAATTTCAGCCAGTTGACCAGTACCATAAATATTTACCGTTTTTTCTCCTTGTTGGTAGAGTTTTATTAAGTAAGCAGTAAGCAGATCTTTAGTATAATGATAATAATGGAGGGTTTCCTGGAAACGGGTATACATCAGTCGGCTGACATTGGCCATACCTTGAGGAGTAATAAGGTATAGGAGCTTTCTTCCAGTATCTTTTTTGGCTTTAATCCAGCCCCGGTTAATTAAATTCTTTAAGATAGAATTAGTTAAACCTAAAGAGATGTTGAGTTTGCGGGATAAGGAACGCTGGGATAAATTTGGATTTTCTTTTAACTCTAATAGAGTGTTTAGTTCGTGTTGGGACATAGGGACTCCTTTCAGTCGTGTAAAAAGTCTACCAGTCTTCCGGTCTTCCAATCGACCAATCAGCCTATCGACCGATCCGCCAATCTATCAATCAAATTTAATCGACCAATCTTCCTGTAGGCCAGTCTAATAATTTATGTTCAGGATGTGAACTTAAATACATTATATTGTAAAAGAATTGTGATGTCAAATATAAAGGGTATCAGTTGTCGGTTTTCGGTTTTTAGATTAAGAAAATACAAGATGATCCAATTGACCGATTAATTAATTTACCAATTCTCCAATTCACCAATTTGCCAATTAAGATTAAAAACAAAACTAAAAAACAATCAGTCAATCTATTACCAATCTATCGATTAGATTTGAATCAATATCACATACTTCTATGATTAATTGATTATTAAGATTAAATAATGGAGGTCTTCACCTTTGCAAGCTGGCAAGCGAGCTCAATCAATAAACTTTATAGATATTATCATGATGGTCGAAATCGAAAAGTGTTACAAGACGAAAGATTCGCCAACGTGTAGGTTTAAAACGATAGGAATCCTCCAGGATATTTTGGACTTTCCTTACTCTGGTTCCTCTAAAAGACTTTTTTTAATCTGCGCTACATCACGCTGCAGATCAGTAACTTTTTTGTAAATAGTTTTGAGTGTTATATTCTTCATTCCTACGGCCTCCTTTTTGGTTTAATTGTTTCTTCGAGGTTTCCCCTCGACATGATATGGTAAAAAATATTCTTAGAATATAGCGACGCGAATACTACCAAAATCAAAATCCAAGCCACAGGTCTAAGTCTTGTAGCTGTTCCTATATTATCATTTAATACCGCGATCAAACTTATCCATACAAATGCATGAATCAAAACATATCTTTGCATTTTAGTTATTATTGTTCTTTTCTTCCATAAAAATCTTAGAATTAAAAACATAGGTATCGTCTCAACAAAGAATACAAATAAAGTGCTTATTCCTCTTATATGCCATGGTAGGGGTCCTAATAAATTCCCTATATAGCTATGTATGTAATTGATAAAAAACCTTCCAAAAAACGAATGATCTAGCTTAATCCACATTTGACTTCCTCCAGAGTAAGTTGTTAAAGTAACGTCTCTATAATTCAAAGCATCTCTAAGAGACATATTTATATAAGGAAGTCTGTAGTTCATAAATAAAGTATAGTAAATTCCAAATAAGGCTACTAATATTATAAATGTTAAT
>Ga0315284_10001253_pt1 | contig 36145 bp, 35 predicted proteins | sample YL17G09_16_MG_FD_203696 | JGI IMG/M metagenome (GOLD analysis project Ga0315284, IMG submission 203696) | Sediment microbial communities from Yellowstone Lake, YNP, Wyoming, USA - YL17G09_16 | ecosystem: Environmental > Aquatic > Freshwater > Lake > Sediment | place: USA: Wyoming | collected...
CTGAATTTACTTGTTCCGATCTAAAAAATCCTTTAAATCGGTTTAAAGGTCCTGGTGGTTTTTGTCCAGGAAATTGTTGATATTCTTGAGATTTACTATTTCTATTTCCCATATTTTGATTATATAATATAATCAAACATAAAATATTTATCAAATTTCAAATGAAGAATATTTGTTTCAATTAAACCTAAAACACAATATTAGCCTAAAACCCATTAGGAGGGGGCTACCCAATAAGAGGTTAAAACCCATTAGGAGGGGGCTACGGGGGAACCTAGGTTCAGTCGAATGACGAAGTCATTTTGACTAAAGCGATAAAAAGACTATGTCTTTTTATCAGTTCCCCCGGCGGATTCAGGCGCGTCTAAATTACATCCCCAGCAAGGAATCTTGCTTTTCTTAATATAATCCTTCGAATCCGGGTGTTTCTCAATATCGAATTTGCGGAAATCGCACTTGTCTTCTGCCTCAAAATTTCCACGCCATTTCATGCACTCAGACTTTTCCAGATTTTCTTTCCTCCAGCAATAGCAAGCCGGATCAACATCCGAGTATTTTGAACAATAAACGTCAACACTCCTCTTACAATTCTTATTATCTGGAACGCCATTAGTCCAGTTCGTTTTCCTGCATTCAAATTGATTACAAGGATTCTCCTGTGTTAGCATAACAAATGGGCATTCACTCAAGTCCGCCTTATATTTGGTCTTGTCCAGAATATCCGGCAATTTGCATTTCGGAAAATTAATTTCGAATATTTTTCGCGCAGTATCTATATCCCCACCGTAGTCTCTTATTCCACTGTATCCAATGTCTTTCGCCAATTTGGAGCCATGTGGAATAATAATATAATAGCGGTCATTCTCATAAATTACTTTCGGACAAGTCTGGTTCTTTTTTTCTTCTTCCTTATTCTCGTCACTATCATAATCCTTTTTTTCATCTGTGATTCGTAATATGAAATCCTCTGGATTATTATCGACATATTGATTCGTTAATTCATTCCCAATCGCCTTCATTTTCATAAAATAATTCGTTATTTTGCCAATATTGTCGCCACTCATATACTCATTATAATACGCGAATGTATAGAAGCTCCCCTGGAATTTTCCAGTAGGATTGATCATAGCCGCCGAATTATCGAAATAAATTTTCGGACATCTGACATCCAATACTAATTCTCCGTTGATATACATGAATATTTTATCGCCATTATAAGTAATCGCCATCATATTTTCCAAAGAGGACAAATATTGGATGTCCGTTTTATACTTTTCCCCCCCAGCAATCAAATAAATATTTCCGTATTTCTGCGGCAAGATTACTTCCAGTGCTATATTCTGATTCCCAGATATTTTTAAAATTGTTGTCCCCGCGAGTTCTTGTCCAATTGGGATATCATCATTGGATTCCTCCTCTTCGACAGGTACATTCCAGTTCCTAGTCCCCGCAAATGACTCCGAAATTGGAGTCCCTGCCCCTTTAATAAATAGAAATGCACTAAATTGATTATTGTATTTCATGCGATCATTATTTTGCAGCTGGAATGCATTTGGTCCCGTTAAAATATTATTCGTCAAATCGACATCCATTTTCTGAACACCGACATTTCTTGAAGCCGTAAAATTAAATTCATTCCCACTAATATCTTTTATGACCTTATTGGATGATTCCACTGAATTCGGGTGAAATACATTTAAATAACAGCGTAAATTAGAAGTCACTGGAATATTATAGCCGTCAATGATCTCTTCTAAAACTACATCTGTCAAATAATTATAGCCCTTAATGTTATTAAAATTGAACATAAGGCTAATAAATAATTCTGTAGTTTTATTATTATCATCTTTCGGAGTTTGAAATAGACAGTATTGATTTTTGAAATTCCCACTTGTTTTATAATCACTCAGTGTTTTCAAGAATATGGATTTGCCAAAGTTCAACTGTTTATATTGAAGCCTGTGGACTAATGGTAAATTATTTGTGGAATAATATAAACAACGGATGCAGTATATTTTATTTGGCTTAACATCGAATTTTATTTGATAAAAAATAGACTTCCGATAGTCCATTTCATTATTTCTTGATTGCCTTAGAACATATTTACTTACACCAGGATTTGGGAAAACAATTATATCGGCATTCCCCGATTTTTCTTGTAATTCGCGAATATTTTTGCCATCTTCGAATGAACTATTACCTAGTAAGTTCTGCTCAGATAATCGTTTTGAAGTAAATGATTCATTTAAATCTTTTTTCCTAAAAATAAAGGCGAAAACAACCACAAAAATTAATAATAATAGAAAAATAAATATATAAATATGAATCATATTAATTTATAAAGAGAAATAATTTGAGTATTCACAATCAATAAACTCCTAAATCTTTTATTTCAGTAAATATTTACCACCACCTGTATTACTATAACTATTCCAATTATTTGGATTAAATTGTTGAATAGTTCCCCTATAATATTTTTCTTCACCATCACTTGAAACCATCTTAGTATAATTATCATCAAAAATAATATGCACAATTTTCCCATTATTAAGATTCCTTATTTGTGTTTGTTGCTCTCTTGATATCCAAGAACCATGCATTATTTTTGGTGTATGTTCTACCGATACACTATAGACTTCTAAATCTTTTAGTCGATAAGTATTATAACTTTGTGAATTAACACCTAATGGTCCTTTTCCATTATTTAAATATGTGAATGCATTATTAACTAAATTCATAGAAGACGAACCTGCTTGAAGTGATACAAAATCATGTCCACCTCCAAATGTAGGTCCATTTGAATTTAATTGATAAATTGCATAATTACCTCTACCCCATATAGATTCATTGGTAGTGTATTTTTTATCATTATCGTATAAAAATGTATTTAAATTATTTATATAACCATTGGTAGTACCCCAACTAATTGGACTATATGCTCCAATAAATCTTCTGTCTTCTAATGTTGCAATAGTGATGGTTGCTCCTTTTCCATCGCATAATTTATGAAATGTTGAAGCATTCCAACCATTAACAGATGCTTTGTATAATAGTTTTGAGCTATTAATTGTAATATATTTATTAGCAATTTTAATTGCAGGAGGAACCGTTAATTGTTCTTTTATATTTTGATTAATTTTCTGGAGAGTTTGTGAAGAAAACGCCAAGTTTGCATCAGTTTGTATTCCAGAGGCTTCTAAGAAATTTGATAATATGAGCTTATTACCAACAAATTTTGTGCTATAACCATTCATATTGTAGATATTTCCAGAAGATAAATTTAAAACTGTTGATCCCTGCTCAATATAATATCTCATTTTTACAGGAAATGGATTTGATGGATCCTTATATACTAAGCTTGTCTCAAGAAGTTCCAATTTTGCCCTGTATCCTTTATATTTTCCAGATGGGATTATTCCGGTTAAAATATTAGATCCCGCATTTATTACATTCATTTTATAATTTAAATATTCATCTTCTACAATTCCAGATCCGTTTGAATCAATTTTGATATTTAAGAATTTTACTTTATTTATATCTAAAGTAGCATTGTAACTATCAACTGTTCCATAATATATCCATTTACCACTCCATATTGGTGCAAAATTTGGCTCCCATACTGTTCTTCCTTTTGATTCAATTACAATATTTTTTCCACCGATTTGTTTAGATATTTTCCAACTTGGATTTTTAACTGTTCCAAAATCAGTAGGAACTTCCATGCCTGTATATGAATTTTTCATTTTTGGTTCAAATCCTTCAATTACATTATTATTAATAGTTCCTTCAGCCATTTTTTTTATATTCCAATTATATGTGTCAGATTTTGTTAAAAATACGGATCCATCATTATTATATAAATAGCCATCATAATCAGAATATGCTAAATACATTTTGGATCTTAGATGTCTAAACTTATATTGTGATTCCACTTTAATTAGTTCCCAATGCTGTCTTAATCCTGCTTTAAATCTCTTCGCCTTAAGAACCATAACTCCATTCTCCATTTCTGCATCAAGATAAAAATATGGCTTAGAATAAGTACGAATAAATACAATTAGTGGATCAGTTATTATTGGTGTAACTGCCTCAAATGACCAAAATTGGGGTCTCTGAGTATCTAAATATGTTGAGCTGGTTGGTCCAATATCATTCTTCGGACTCTTTGCATATAAAACAACCTGATCATCTAATTTACGAGAAGACAAATATACAAATGATTCATTATTTTCGACAGTAATAGATAGAGAATAATCAGGGCTCAATTTTGCTGGGGATATTATATTTATTTTTGAATTAATTAGAGGGTCATCTTTAATTGAAACAATTTGGTCATTTGTTGGAACATTATTGAAAAGAACACCTCCATTTGTTTTGAATTCTACATCATTAAATTTAATAGTTTGGTAAATATTTAAAATAGAAGCATCATTTATTGTTTTTTCAGTAACATTTTCATATATATCATTACTTTGTTTTGATAATACTACTATTAAAGAACCGGTCTGTTTAGTATCAATCCAATTTGTAAATTTAAATTTATTTTTAAAAGTATTTTTTATAATACTTGACGAATCATAAATTGGTTTTATGTTATTTGCTGAAATAATAATATATGATAATTCCGGTGCTGAATCAATTAAACTCGATAATTCTACTAAATTATTAAATTTCTTTACTCTTGATTTAATTATTTGTGCGAAATCTTTTGTTTTGAAGTCATCGCTAGTCAAATAAATAAATATATTTTCTGGTATTTGACTACTTGTATATATTGTATTCCATAAATTATTATAAATAATATAAATACCATTCGAGTTGACTGATTGTGAATATAGGTATAATTCAATCGGCTTTAGATTATTTTGAAATATTGTAGCTTGGAGAGGATCATATAGTATTGGGTATTTTTTTAACCAATTCATTTCTCTCTTTTTCCTGTTTTGATTTGTATAAAATATGTCTAAAGACGAATTCATGATTTGATCATAACTCGAAAAGTTTTCTACATTATTATTGTTTTCTAAATATGTAAATGGAATAATCAATATAAGAAAGAACATGAAAATAATTGGTATATTTTTAGATATTTTACCTTGGTAATATAGGTATATCAGGCATATTAATATAACAAAAAAAAGTAATCCAAATATTTTTATCATTATATTTGAATTAGATAAAAATTTATATAAAAAATTATTTATCCAAAGGCTTGAATTCTGACCACGGATTTTCTAATAGAACCGGGGATGGATCATTTTGTTCATTTAAAATACGCTTCATCATTTTCATCTCATAACTATCATTAACCTTTGGCTGATTTTTATTAAGTGGATTTTCTAAATACGCAGGAAAATATTTCTGATTAATATTATCAATTCCGGAATTTACGGATTTACAGCCATCATCAAAACGATAGCTATTTATATCAGTAGTTCTTTTTCCACTTTCTTGTCCATTTTGAGTATTTCTCTCATTTTCGGGATTATTAAAATCATTTACTGTAAATGGACGATTATTATTATAGCTAACATTTATATTGATTGGGTTTATTGTCTCTGAATTTCGATTACTTAGACCCTTATTCCCATCATCCATTAAATGTTTATTAATATCTGGTCGTTCTTCTTGTTTATCAGTTGCTTCTTTTGCCTTTTTATCACCATTTGGTGTTGCAGATGGTTTAGATGCGCTTGGTTTATCAATTGGCTTATCTTGTACTGGTGCATATTTTTGGAATGATTCTTCCTCTTCCATGACTGGTGCAATTCTCATTGTTTCTTCTTCCATGACTGGAACTTTGGGCACCATTTCTTCTTCCATAATTGGTACTTTTCTTGAAAATTCTTCTTCTGCAACTGGAATCATTATATTTGATAAAGCATTTTCTTCTTCTGATTGTGCTTCATTATTAAATCGGTCTAATAATCGAGATTCAAAGCCTTCAGTAAAGAATTTCTCCATTTTATTTTGATACATAGATTTTGCGGAAAAATCAATAATCAAGAATAATAAAATTGCGAATATTGGGATAGTAATTATATCTTGGTGCTGAAAGCCTTTATGAATTGTAAAAACAATTAGACAAGATACAAAAATTGAGAAAACAAGATAAGAAATTCGGTATCCAATAATTTGAGTATTCATATAAATTATATATATAATAATATTATAAATTATATAAAATATGGATAATATTTATAGAGGGGAGACAGTCCTAGAATTAGTAAAAAAAGATTTTATTATAAAAAAGAATAAAGTTAAGCTAAATACTTATAATGTGTTTATAAATAAAAATTTTACAGAAGGGAATAATGGGATTTTAGTGATTTATGCCCCATGGTGTGAAAGTTGCGTTCTTTCCAAAAATATGTGGGAGAATTTTGCTAGATTATTCAAATATAAATTCAAAATATACGCCCTGAATACATATAATTTTCGGGGCATGAATCAAGATATGACTTTACCATTGGATATCCATGTTTATCCTGATTACCGATTTGTAAAAAAATCGGGGGAAATTGTGGATTACAATGGGAAGAAGACTGAGGCGGATATTGTTAAATTTATTGTAAAAAATATTTAATATTATTATAAAATATATGGAAATTCCAAAAATAATATTTCAAACGTGGAAAACATATGATGTCCCAGATAATTGGAAATATGGACAAAAAACAGTAAAAGAAAAAAATAAAGATTGGAAATATGTATTATTGTCAGATGAAGATAATTTGCGAATAGTGAAACAACATTTCTCTGATTTTTTACCATACTATGTAAATTTTAAATATAATATACAACGGGCTGATGCTATCCGTTATATGGTATTATATTTATATGGGGGGGTTTATTTAGATTTAGATTATCAAGCATTAAAACCATTTGGATCAATCGTTTTAGAACACGATAAAGAAGTTGGATTAATAAAAAGCGGAAATGTGAATTGTATAACAAATTCATTTTTATGCTCTCATAAGGGTGCAAAATTTTGGCTTGAATGTATTGAAGAAATGAAAAAACCATATAAATGGTGGTATCTTACAAAACATTTCAAAATTATGTTTAGTACTGGACCAATAATGGTTGATAAAGTCTATAAGGCAAATAAAGATAAAGTGCAAATATTAGAAATTCATGTCCCGTGTAATATTTGTACTATAAATGAATGTGCATATGATAAAAAATATTTTTTGCGTAGTATTGAAGGTGGGTCTTGGAATAGTTGGGATTCATTAGTTATTAATTTTGTTCTTTGTAATAAAATGAGTATCATTTATGTTATTTTAATTATTATTTTAACAATTCTTATAATTTATCGAATAATGCGGAAATGATTAATAATTTATGATTACACTATTAAATTGGTCCATAAAATAGTGTAAATACTTTGGGGGGGGGGAACTGCAGTTCCCCCACTTACACCCCCCATGCTCATTTAGAAAATTGCCAATATTGGAAAGTGTTTGGGACTTAGATTGGAAAAACAATTCCCCCGGATAATCGCCACATTATCGCAAAAGTATTTATTAAATATTTTTATTCCATCGCATTAATCCATCAGTATTTTTGCCCCAAAGCGGCAATTGAGGGGCTGCAAGAGCATGGGGGGGTAAGGGGGGAACGGCAGTTCCCCCCCTTTATTCATATATTTTAATATCTGAATACATCCCTTTTTCAAACATATTATAGTCATTTGAACCAGCATAATCGGCTGGATAAAACATTCTTGCTCTATTTTCACGTTTCATAACTCCAATTCTTTGAAGTAAAACTCCAGTCATTTCGCTACAAAAAAATGTATCTTTTTCATCATTTGGATAATATATTTCGGTTGAATAATTAAAATTACTAGGCATATCTTTAAGTAACCATCCAGATGCTGAAATCATTGCAAGTTTTTTATAATCATTAAAATTTTTATCGGATAAAATATTAAATTCATTTTCAAATCTTCTATTTAATTCTTCTTGATTAATTTTTCGATTAATAAAGCGTATTCCATAATTTTGACAACAATAATCATCTTTCCTTTTTTCTTTTATTTCCTTAATATATTTTTCAAATTCTATAATACGTAATCCATTTTCATATTTTGGATTAACTAGTGATATTTTTTTTGAACAATGATGATCCGAAGGTATAAAATCTATTAAATAAATTTTATTATTTTTTCTATAAATCATTGAAATATGGGTATAATTAAAACTATTTTTTACAAAATTTTCTCGACTATTTATATAACATTTTAAATTTTTTACATCTTTACTTAAACAATTTGAAGCAATTATAATATCGCCAGTTTGAAGATATGGTACTATTGTTTCAATTTTCCCAGAAAATTTCATAGTTTTCATATAATTAATATATTCTGAACATTGAAATCGCTGATACGTTATAAAAAATACTAGAGCCACTAATAACACAATTGCAAAAATTATAAACAGCAATATCCCAATAAATTTCAATTCTTTTACAATCATTATTCTATAACAACATTATTTTCGAATAACCATAAAAAGAATAAGAACCGAAATTAAAAAAATTAAAATGAAAATAACAGAGGATATGATGACATATGGATATACTTTGTTAATAATATACATAAAAATAGGGTCAACTACTTGATGTTTCAGCCGATCTTTATTTTCATCTTTCGACATTTCACTTACGAAATATTCAATCGCGGATTTTGAGACCTTTTCAATCATATTAGATGTATCCTCGGAAATAAATATGTTTAATAACCGAAAAATGTTTCGCTCCTAAAATATGAGTCAAATTTGGATTTATGATACTACATCTCCTTTTGGGATCGATAAAAATGGTGGAATCACCTACTTTAAAGTAGCATTGGATAGAACAAAACACAGCTTTGTAATTGATGCGATCCAGGACCGTGAAGAGAAAGAATCAAAGAAAAAGTCAATAGAAGTAATTTCTAGTTTGAAAGATCTAAAAGATAACCAAATCCTATTGAGAATACGTGTAAAAGTATTTAGAGGTAGAATGAATGTAAAAATGAACTATCGAATTGGTGGAGATAAAGAGGACTATTTGAAAACTCTTGAAGACATTGGACCCCTCGATAAATTAAACGTTAGATTTAGTTTAGGAGATAGCTATGTATTCAACTGGGAGGGAAGTAGTCGTCTAGGAATTAACATATATTTAGAAGAAGTTGTAATCGTTTAGGTTTGCATTTTTTAGTATTTTTCATGTTATGGTTGGAAAATTATTTCATAGTTCAAACAGCGAATTAAAAGATAATTCCAAAATACACTTTTCAATGCCAAAAAATGATAAAAATGGAGTATTAAAGAGCAATGCCTATTATCTGGAAGAAGGAAAGCCAAGAATAGAATATCAAACTGATATTTTTGAGTTGACTACTGGAATAAAAAAGTTGACATCAGGTATTAATTATTTGGATATTCCTTTGAACCAAGAAACCTCACCATTTTTCGATTTTATGGGTGAAATGGATGAGCTGGCAATTGGTAGAATATTTCAGAATCGTAAGAAGTGGTTTTCCGAAGATATGCAATTGGACCAAGATACGATTGACCAATATTACAAGAATTTAGTGCGACGTGGAGGAAATACAACATTCGTAAGACTGAAAGTAACATCCGATGTAGTTGCAAAGAATCACTATGGACATAAACTAGAATTTGATAAAGTAGGGGTCGATAATAAAGTTCAATTACGGCTATTATTTGATGGCTTATCATTTTACCAGCAGCTTATTATTCCAGAGTATGTTATCCAAGAAATTAAATGCTACGATGGAAAATTGGAGCTTAAGTCATTTCAAAATGATTTTCCAACATTTACAAGTGAAAAGCTAAATTCTGCCTATGAGACTGACTTTGAGGGGCTATTGACTGCTACAAAAGAGCAGACTACTGCAGAAGATTTAGCGAATTTTGAAGAGCATAATGAGGCGTTTGTTAGAGGAGAGGCTCTGGAAAAAACGGATCAAACAACTGCTGAAGAAATAGCTAGATTAGAAGAGCAAAATGAGGCGTTTGTCCGTTCAGAGGGAGAGAAAAATATGCTAAATCAGGTTAGTAATAGATCTACAGAAATTGATGAAATGTTGACGAAAACTTTATCAAAGGCGAATGCTTTAGAAAATACAGAGAATGGAGAATTTGAGGAACTACAGAATCTTATATCTTTAATGCAGGATAAACTTAACAGATTGAAGGAGTCTTCAAAAGTCTCCCAAACATCACAGCGTCGCTCCACTCAAAGTGAGTCTGAGGCATGATCTATTTAGAAATCATTAAAAAATTAGAATTTTTAATGATTTTTTTTTATCTGAATTTAATATAAATGGCTGAAAATAACTCATTTAAGTTTGGAATCATAGTAATTTTAGGTTTAGTCGCTTTATTTTTTATTTACTGGTTCATAAATTCGAGAAACAAAAAAATACTTATGCAAGAATCAATGGATGGTGGTAATACTTTAGAAAGCTTTGAAAATGGTAGAGATAGCGGCACTTTAGAGGATCGTATGGCTCATTCGCAGAATTATCCACCCACTACGACAAAGCCAATGAATGACGATTTAGTCGGCGGAAATATGCAACAACAATACAATGATAATCCATCTCTCCAGCAATTACGCCAGGCTGCTTGTTTTCCCAAAGAGATGCTTACTCCTGAAGAATTAAAACCCCAGGATAATAGTTCACTTTGGGCACAGGTCAATCCAGATGGCGAGGGCTCTTTGAAGGGCAGGTCATTTTTACAGGCTGGTCATCACATTGGAATCAACACTGTAGGTCAGACATTGCGCAATGCCAATCTTCAGCTTCGTTCTGAGCCTCCCAATCCTCAGGTTCTTGTTTCTCCTTGGAACCAGACGACAATTGAGCCTGATACTGGTCGCAAACCTCTCGAGATTGGTGGGTGTGCTTAGGGGGGGGGGAACTGCCGTTCCCCCGGGGAGAACTGCCGTTCCCCCCTTACCCCCCATGCTCTTGCAGCCCCGCAAGTGCCGCATTGGGGCAAAAATACTAATAGAATACTAATGGAATAAAATTATTTAATAAATAATTTTGCTATAATGCGGCGATTATCCGGGGGATTATCTATCCAGATTAATTTCCCAAAACTTTCCAATATTGGCAATTTTCTAAATGAGCATGGAGGTCTGCAGGAGAATGGGGGGTAACGGGGGAAGCGCGCTTCCCCCCGGGGGCTGCAGGAGCATGGGGGGGTAAGGGGGGAACTGCAGTTCCCCCCGGGGGGTAAGGGGGGAAGCGCGCTTCCCCCCGGGGGCTTAAAAGATTCTGAATATATAATCACAATACAATATGATGAATCGCCCAATGTATAAGTGCACTAAGCCAATGATGCCCCAGCAGAAGCCAATGAATAAGAAGAGGAAGAACGAAGAACAAGATGACACAGCTCCAGCTCTCGGAATGGATTTGAGTAAATTATTCGATTTCGGAGGTAAAAGCACATCTGGAATTTCAAAGAGCAAAAACCACATTTATTTCTATGATGATGTTAGCACAGAGACCTGTCTAGAGCTTAACCGCACACTTATTGATATGGCGAAGGAACTTCAGCGTCATAGTCTGGAATATGATACCAAACCGGCTAAAATTTACTTACATATTAACAGCAATGGCGGTGAATTACTCGCCTGTTTCTCCACAGTGGATTATATCAAGAGTTGTCCTGTTCCCGTCGTTTCAATTATTGAAGGTAGTGCAGCGAGTGCTGCAACTTTGATCAGTTGTGTTTGCCATGAGAGGTATATGACGCCAAGTAGTTATATGCTTATTCACCAGCTAAGAGGCGGCTATTGGGGCAAATACGAAGAGATGGAAGAAGACTTGGAGAACAGTAAGAAATTCATGGAGAAGATTTACGAGATTTACGAAGAACACACCAAATTGGGACGCAAAGAGCTCAAAAAACTGCTGCGAAAGGATGAATGGTGGGACTATGAGACTTGTTTGAAGTATGGGCTCGTAGATGGATATGACAATGGTTGGATGCACAACAAGGTGGTTCACAAGAGTAAGAAGCCGAAGTTTGATGGCGGCGATGACAGCAGTTCCGGCGGTAGTTCCGGCGGTAGTTCTGCTGGAGGTGGTGTGAAGACTCGTAGCATGAGATAATGTGTGAATGAGTAAAATTATAGTATTTTTATTATAGGATAAAAATACTAAGATATGGCAGATGAATTCAAAAAATTAATTATCCAATGGGAGAAAATAAATCGGCGGGTTGAGGAATTAGGGCGACAAATACAGCCAGTTACGGATCGTATAAAAGAGGAAAAAAAGGCGGCGGATGAACTGGAGGTGAAAATAGTGGATTATATGTCTCAGAACAATTTAGAAAATAGTAAGATCGAAATTGGAGATATTCAAATTCACATTCGGGATTACAAGAGGGCAGAGACAATGAACCGTGAGTATTTAGAGAAGAAATGCACAGAATTTTTGCGGGATGAGAAGACTGCGAAGAAGCTTGTTGAATATTTATTTGAAGGGAGGCAGCAAACAACGGCTGCCCATTTATCTAGGAAAAAAGGCTTAAAGAGTTCAAAGTAAATAGGAGTATATCAACATGAGTGGAGTATATGTTCCAGGAGCATTTAATAAGAAGAAAGTAACCGTGGAAATTCCTGCGGTTGTCCCTTTGGAGGAAGCACCAAAAGAGCCAGATATAGAACCAAGAACGCCAAAGCCGCCAAAGTCGCCAAAGCCCATTATTTCAGAAATAAAGCCAGTGGAAGTTAAAAAATCTGCATGGGGCGGGAAAATAAGTTTTGTAGAATGCTTGAAAACCGCGACTAGTTCCGAGCATATGGCAAAAGATGAACCAGTTATTGTAAAAAATGTGAATATGCCAGTAGTTTATATGCAGAAAGAAATTAAAAAAGAGGAGTTTGACGCTTTTATGGAAAAGTATGATGGAAAATTAAGAAAATTGTATGAGAACTCTATTTATTATGACAAGGAATATTTTAGCAAATTGCGGATTAATGGCGAACAAGGTTATTTGTCGTTTTGTAAATTCATGTTCACAGTGATTTAAAAAAAAGGATATAAATAATAGTAAAAATGAATTACCATTATTTAAGTAATAAGCAGAAGCGCGATTTAAAAAAGAAGAAGGATGAACAAAAAAAGATAGAATTTGAGGAGTTTAAGAAGAGATTAGCGGAAGATTATTTGGAATTATATGATAATGATTTCATGGATTTTTACAATTATTTTCTGGATACAATGGAGAGTTTGAATATACCTGTGCGGGAGGATTTTTATAATAAATTTAGAGGATTTTTAATTCAAAATTCTAGTCACAGAGAGACATTTATGGATAGTGAAATAGAGAAATATTTAGATGAGGCGACTGAAGAAGATATGGACGAGGATGACAGAGATTATGAATTTATGAACCAGAAGGATATATATTGAGATGGAAAAATTATCTATGATAAAATATAATGGATTATCTTTTTCAAGACGGTGGAAAACCTAAGGCGAAAAAATCTAAGACAGGGACTAAGTCTAAGACTGGCACCAAGACCACTAAGTCTACTAAGTCTAAGTCTAGCTCAAAAACTAGCACAAAGACTACTAAGTCCAAGACTACCAAAAAAGGAGGAAATTTTCTGGGATCTATCGGAGAATTAGTTGCACCAACTGGGTGGGAAGGTTTTGCAACTGCGGCTGGATTACTAGCAATTGATAGGGCAGATGCTGCACTAAGGAGAGGGAAGAGTAGTGCGAAGAAAGGTGGGAATAAAATGAGGGGTGGTATGGACCCCCCATCATTAGTACGGAATAATTCCGGAAATTTTGTTACCAATTGGGGAAATAATATTAGTAATAAAAAAAGATTAAATGAATTATACAGTATTTTAGATAAAAGAACAGATAGAAATTCAGAATCTTACAAAGAATTATTAAAACGAATTCGAGAGTTAGAAGAAGAAATAGAAAGAAAAAAAATACTCAAACAACAAAAAGAAGCAAATAAAAAAATTATTCAAAATAATAAAAGATTTAATGAAAAAACAAGAAATTATGTTCAAGATTTTATAGCAGGAATATTTTTACCTGGAGAATATAATACTGAAGAGGATGTACATTTTAGACATGTATTAAGAATGTCTAAAGGTATACATAATGAAGCTGAATTAACTAGAATAATAAAAAATGCTAAAATAGCAAAAGCAAATAGAATAAAGAGATTTAAAGACGCAAAAGATGCATTTTAAATTCTATACGATCTAATCTTATATAGGCTTATAAAAGCTAAAGATAGTAGAATATCTGTATTCTTAAATATAAAATCTAATTTTCCGGTTGGTTATATTTCTCCCCAAAAACTTTTTCTTTCATCTAAAAAATGGATTTATATTTCTTAGATATTTTCAAGGACAACAATACTACAACAAATGTCTCCTGTTTGCTGACTATCTTAAACATTCCAGTGTTCAAAAAACGGAATTAGTGGCTATTATGGGATTTAATTAGCCAGAATGGTTTTATGCTGCGATTGGCTCCCTTATTTACGGATATGTTTTAATGTTACTAGTAATAGAGTATATTAAAGAATATATAAAAATAATTATTATATTTATTTAAAATATAATATGAATTCATCATAGAAAAGTCCAGAAGTTCCACTTCCAAATCTAAAAAGGGTGGTAATTTCCTAGGGTCCATTTCAGAATTGTTCGTTCCAACCGGATGGGAAAGTTTTGCAACTACTGCCGGATTATTAGCAATTGATAGGGTTGATGCTGCATTAAGGAGAAAGAGCGAGAAGAGTAGTGTGAAGAAAATGAGTGGTGGTAGTGAAATCAACTTAACTCATTATCTAGAAATATCTAAAACTAATCGATACCTTACTAATTCATTTATAAGATTATATTATAAAGCATTTAAATTTTTGGATCCAAATAAAGCCAGACAATTATGTGAACTAATAAATATCTTTATAACTAAAGAGATAAATTACAGAGAAAAAATATATTCTGGTATAAGAGATAACTTAAAGCCTTTGCTTGCTAACTCTATAAATAATTTGAGAGATTTACAAAAATATGGAAACGGAGATTATGAAACATTTGAACAATATGTTATAATGATGGAATCTTTACTTCCAAATATTAGTGCTATATACTCAAATAAAAATAAATACCCAAATTAGGTAAAGTTTATCAACAAATATTAATATTTTCTAGCCCAATTTCCAAAAAAATTATTATATTTTAAACAAATATAATATGAATTCCTCACAGAAAGGTGGAAAGTCTAAAAGTTCCAAAAATTCAAGCTCCAAATCCAAAAAGGGTGGAAATTTTCTAGGGTCCGTCTCTGAATTGTTCGTTCCAACCGGTTGGGAAAGTTTTGCCACCGCTGCAGGTTTGTTGGCAATTGATAGGGTTGATGCTGCATTAAGGAGAAAGAGTGAGAAGAGTAGTGTGAAGAAAGGTGGGATGAGGGGAGGGACTCCGATGGAAGATGCTGAAAAAATAAAAGAAAATAATCCACACCTTATTAATTCATTTCTAAAATTATGTGGTCGTACATTTATTTTACCAGAAGATGAAAAAAAAAGAATGATTTCAAAATTAAATACTTTAATAAAAAAAGAAATAAAATATAGACTAACAATTTTAGGGTTGATCCAAGATGAAGAAATGAAGAAATTTTTAAGAGAATCTCTAGATACTTTGGAATATATGCTGGGACTTGTAATTAAAAATAAAAGAAATGATCAAAATTATCCAATATTTACCCAATATCGCAAAAATTTTCGCTATAGCCACCAATTACCACAAGAAACTCCTAATCTAAAACATAATAAAATATTATCAAATTTAGATAATATATATTCAAATAGCAGTAGATACCCAAATTCTGATTAATAATATTTCACTCTTCAATTTCCAAAAAATTATTATATTTGTTTAAAATATAATATGAATTCCTCACAGAAAGGTGGAAAGTCTAAAAGTTCCAAATCCAAAAAGGGAGGCAATTTTCTAGGGTCCGTCTCTGAATTGTTCGTTCCAACCGGTTGGGAAAGTTTTGCCACTGCCGCCGGATTATTGGCAATTGACCGCGCGGACGCGGCATTTAGGAGGAGTCGAAACTCATCCAAAAAACAGAAAGGTGGTGCGGATTTAGACGGACATGAATCTATTGAAAATATGGAACAAATGATGGATTCAATGGGTGATAGTGCTACTGATATTATGAGTGGCGGCGCTAAGAAGAAGAAGTCCACTGCCAAGAAGTCCACTGCTAAGAAGTCCACTGCTAAGAAGTCCACTGCAAAGAAGACCGCTAAGAAGACCGCTAAGAAGCCCGCTAAGAAGACTAAGAAATCTTCTAAATAATTTATGAAAATAATATTATTATATTTTATATATTAATATGGATCAATATGGAGGTGCAAAAAATACTAAGAAAACCAAGAAGACTAAGAAGACTAAGAAGACTATGAAGACTACAAAGGATTCTACCAAATCTAAAAAATCTACCAAAACTCGTTCAAAAGCGAAAGGAGGAAATTTCCTGGGAGCTGTCGGAGATTTAGTGGCTCCAACTGGTTGGGGACCTTTCGCAACTGCCGCTGGATTGTTGGCACTTGATCGCGCAGATGCAGCATTAAGGAGAGGGACAAAGGAGAAGAAGGAGAAGATGAAGGGTGGGAAGAAGATGAAAGGCGGTTTGTGTGACAGCCAATCAGGGCAAATTCAACAAGTAACAATTGGACCTATTACTCATAATGGCACCCCATCTGGTGATATTTATTCATATTACGATAATACTAGTAGTATGAATGAATATAAAAAATTACGAAAAAATTATGGTAACTGGGAAAATGAAAGCCAAAATATCGTAATTAAATGTAATGAAAAAGGAAATTATTATTATGAAGTAAATATTGTGTGTAAAGGTGAAGCAAGAACTTATAAACATTTACCACCAACTGGAACGAGTAATAGAAATAAAGACCAATATTTTTTTAATAGTTTTGAAGAAGCTAAGAAAAATACTGAAAACCCGGTAGTTCAAATAGCATTAATCAAACTTGCATTATTACATCAGTGTAAACACTAACTCATCGGGCTATACGTTGTCTTCACAATATCTCTCGTTAAATCCACTGTTCCCATCATAATCGCCCTGCAGCAGTATTTCGTCACGCCTAAATCATCCAGCGCCTTGCACTCCGGCGATTTTGGCTGCGACTCTTCAACAGTAATATATCTCTTTTCTTTTTCGACTTCAGCATCACTCGTTCCCTCCTGTATTTTTTGCATATATGGCTCCCAAAGGTGCGCCAGCACTTTATTGCAATTGAAACAACGGACCGGAACAATCATTTCTCTTATTATATATTATTTATACTTTAGTTTTTAAATAAATCAAATTTTTCGTTTATTTCAAGTATTTTTAATCTTTAGGATATTAAAAATCATGCATTTTGAAGAGGGAAGAATTAGTCGCCAGCTCGGAATGAAAATGAATGTTCTAGAGAATGCAGTTAATCAACTTATTAAAATTGTTTCTCAAATAACTCTAGATAATCAGCGTATTCAAAGATCGCTAGATAAACTCCAGAAAGGTGCCGCTGCCGCTGCTGGTGGAGCCGCTGGTGAAGCCACCAAAACCGACGATTATGAGCTTGATATCAACCAAGTCCAAAAGATCCTGAAGCAACAGACCCAAACTTCAACTCTAGGTCGCCGAATCATTGACAATTAGATCTTTGATCTGTTTGGTTGTAAGTTGAACGCCATAATCTTTCTCTATTTTCGCTTTAAAAATTTTCATTGAAATATTTTTAAGAAGATGCGCCCGTGCCAAAATATTCGCCCGCAATTCACCCGTGATTGGAGCCTCCGTGGAGCCCCCCTGAATATGCACCTTTTTTCCGCTGGTTTTCTCCCAGCTCAATTTCTTCCCATGGCTTGTCTCTATCCAGCCATGTACAGTAATCTCGCCTTTATGAACATTATTATGATGATCCACACATAAAACCACTAAATTCCCGCCGTGATTCTTATTAAAATACTCAATTGTGTCATTGCAATCCGCGTATTTCTGGCTGTGAATATGGTGTACATCCAATTGCCCATGTTTCACCCCACAAATTGCGCATTCATCCACGTAAGTCGCCGAATTATATGTCGAACTCTTTGGTCCACCATCTCCTCCTCCACATCCATGGCTTTTGTCCAATAATTGGCGCCGCGTTTTCGTAGCCAGCCGCTGGAACTCCTCATTATCAATAATATATTCCGCAACTTCAATGCCGTAGAGTTTTTCTCCAATCCCCTCGAATATTTTTCGCCCAAAAACGATTTTTCCTTCCGAAAACTGGAGGTCAATATAGAAATGCCGCAAATTCTTCGCCTCACAGATAATATCTATTTCGTGGAGTTTGTGTAAATGCGTGGCGAATAAAAAATTGGTCCGCCTTTTGCACAAAATAGACACTGCGGAGCTCACAATGCTCAGTGCACTGTAAATTTCCGTCCCTCGGCAAATCTCATCTCCCAATATAAGCGAATTCTTATTGGAATCCTTCAGGATGCTTCGCAATTCCGTCATTTCCAGGGCAAAGCTGCTCAATCCGCGGAAAATATTGTCATTGCCCAGAATCCGCGTGTATAATGTCTTGAAAGGGTAATACACCATGCGCTCCGCTGGAACAAAGCAGCCCATTTGCGCCATAACAACTGCCAGCCCTACCGCCTTGAGAAGCGACGATTTCCCACCTCCATTGAGCCCGTAGAGCAAAATACCTTCCCTCTGAATCGTAATATCATTGGGCACATAGAGAATTTCCTGATTTATTTTCTCAATAATTGGATGCCTTAGTCCCTCAAATTGGAGGAAACTACCAGAGTCACGATCCTCCCCCCCGGCTCCAATAATAGGGCGCCGATAATTATTCGCAAGGCTGATCTTTCCCAGGCACATACTCATGTCCACTGTAGAAATAAAGCGGATGATTTCGCACAAACTTTCGTGATATTGCATATACTGTGACTCGCACCATTTAATAAAATAATCCTTCACTTTCGTCTGAATATCAAATTCTGCATCTTGTAAAATAAGATTCGCTGTCTCCAATTTCTCCGAACTAACCCGGCAAACATTGGCACCTGTCAGCCTAGTGGAATAGCCCCCTCCAGTCGCCCCGACTTTCTTCGCCAATATTTCACCCCTCTTGGAAGTCGTCCTCAGAAAATACCCATCCCTCTCATTGTGGTCAAATTTAACTGCGTCCGTGGATTTCCCGTCAATCATCAAACTCAATTTCTCCGCCTCTTTCTCAAAATATTTCCGCTGTTCCGCAATTAATTTCTGGATTTCGTCCAATTCTGGGATCATCCCCTCATTAAAAAACGACTGGTTTATGTCGTTCAGGCAGAAAGTCCCCATAAGTTGGACATCAAATGTTTGGTAGTAATTCTCGTAAAACTCTAGAAACCCAGTTCGCGTGGTCTCATGAATCCGGAAAATATCGCACCAATTATTATCCTCCTCCGCAAAATCATCTTCCGCCATTTCTATCATTCGCTTGATAGCGTCCAATGTGGGCTCAAAGCCACTCATTTCATGCGGCATTAAGTAGCCAATACTCATCTTCCTAAAAAATCTTTCCAAATCAATGACGAATTCCAAGGATGCATCATATCTATCCCATAATTTCCCCCCAATAATTCTCTCCAAAATATCGTATTTTTTCTCCAATATTACCACATTAACAATTGGATTCATTAGCCAATTTTTCAGCGACCTCTTGCCAATTATCGTCTTAGTTTGATTCATAATGTCAAAAAGAGAGCGAATATTCCCCGTGCTGATCCCATCTCGCACAATGTTCAATTGGTAGAGGGTATTGTTGTTCAATATCAGGTGCTTCCTCTCTTCCCATTCCTTGGGGGCGTGCAAATGTCGCAAAATCCTCTCATCGTGTTCTTGGATGAAATCAATGGCGAGCATTATTGCCATAATGGACAGCAATTGGGACTCCAAATTCAAATATTCAATGGCAGTAATTGGGCTCTCAATTTCGAATGTTTTTTTGAGAATGGAATTCTGATAGCCCAATTTGGAATAATCTTTCGCCAGTTCGCGAATATAATAAGGATACCTGTATATTTCCAGATTATCCTGGATTTCCTTGAAAGGGATGCAACAATTCTCCAGGTTGAAAATAATTTCTTTCGGTGCCAGGCTCTCCATAAAGCGGAATATTTCTTCATACACAATTTTAAAATCAGTGTTGTTGTATTCGTAATATTTAACTTCGCCCACTGTAATATCAATTGCGCACAAACCACAGCCCAAATTTTGGCGACCATCCCTATTTTTGACAACTTCCAAATAAATCGCCAGAACATAATTATTGTCATTTTTCGTATCGTCGGACAAATATGTTGATGGGCTAATTACTCGTGTCATAGCACGGTCTGGATTGGGGGGCTTCGTAATTTGCTCGACGAAAACAATTGTCATCCCATTTTGAATTAGGACTTTAATGTATTTTTCTGAGTGGGCAGTTGGAACACCAACCATAAGCGGGTTCTTTCGGGAATTCTCCAGAATTTTCTTGTTTTTCCGCGTAATGGCAATATTGAGTAATTCACTGATGCGCTTTGGTTGACCGACTTTTTCTGAATCATTGTCCACCCCATAGATCTCGTAGAACGTCCCATTTTCATAGAAAACAATTGTGTTTTCGCCATATTTTTTTTCCGCTTCTGTTTGATAATTCAAATATTCATCAATTGCGGTGGGAGATGACGACATTTGGGCGAAGTATTATATAATGTAAAAAAATATTATATTATATATAAAAATATCTTTAAATGGGGGGAAGCGCGCTTCCCCCCATACCCCCCCATGCTCTTGCAGCCCTGCAATTGCCGAATTAGGGCAAAAATACTGATAGTTTTATGATGGAATAAAAATATTTATTAATATTTTTTGCTATAATGTGGCAAAGAAGAGGGGAGATTTATGTTTTCCAATCCAATTTCCAATAATTTCCAATATTAGCAACCTAAGGCGCCGACTTTTAGCCTGCAATTGCCGAATTAGGGCAAAAATACTGATAGTTTTATGATGGAATAAAAATATTTATTAATATTTTTTGCTATAATGTGGCAAAGAAGAGGGGAAATTTATTATAGTGTTTATATATGACAACGTCATATATAAACTCTAGAAACATAAATCACACAGTGATTTATGTTTTCCAATCCAATTTCCAATAATTTCCAATATTAGCAATTCTCTAAATGAGCATGGGGGGTTAGGGGGGAACGGCAGTTCTCCCCGGGGGTTAGGGGGGAAGCGCGCTTCCCCCCCCCAGGTAGTCTTTTTCAAATTCTTCAACAAGCTGATTAAAACACTCATATTGGATATTTCGATCATTCCCAAAATATTTCTTCATTGGGAAAACATATGGAGCAACTGTTTTCATACAATCTGCATGAAATTTCTTGTATTCAGCCGTCTTTTGAATACTTTTTATTTTGTCGAGGAACGCATTGAATAGTAAATCAAACTCTTTTTCAATTGTTGGTAAATATTTTGGGTCATTTTTCTTTAATTTATTAAAATAGATTTCCATACATTTTTCCAAATTGTCTCTTGTAAGATTTTTTCCGGCGTTCTTTATAACAGAATCATATATATTATTTCGCAAATATCCATTAAAAATTTTCCATCTGTTTTCTTCTTTTTCAAATAGATATTCATGAGCAAACATAATAGAATCCATTATATATTTATCTTTATCAGTTATATAAATATTTTTATAAGTATTTTTATATTGGATAATTGATACTAAAAAAGCATATAAAATTAAGTTATCTAAATTAGCATTTTGACTAAAAATAAAACAAACTTTATCATTTTTGTATTTTTCAGATGTAATTGGAATAAAAAACATATTATTTTTTTTCAATTCATATATTTTGTTAAGTTTTAATAAATATAATGTGCTTTCATCATCAATCGATTTTAAATAAGGGAAATCATCGAATATTATAAAATCAGTATAATCATTTGCAAAACATAAATGATCAATAAAGTATCTCATTGCTAAATATTGAACAGTTAATTTTCCAATAAATTTTTGCTTATTTTTTAGTATAATTTTTTTATAAGTTGGGTCTTTTTTTTTCTTAAATCTTTCACAATATTTTTCTTGAATCCTAAATAATTCCATAATGTTTTATATAATATTTTTATTTTTTATCTGCATCGAGAACATCCACCGCCACCACAAGCACCACAATCATGATGCGGTCTGAAGATGTCTGGATGTCCGCCGATGGAAATTTCACGGGTGGATAACCACCCAATTTTTTTGAAAACCTCAGTTTTAGCTGGGTTTTGGACACGAACTCTACCAGAGTTACGTGAAATAGCATCATAAATATATTTTACGATGCGGGGATTCCTAAGTGGAATATGATGGATTTGTTTATACATATTGCCGGAAAACGTGTCTATAAACGAGGGGAATGTAAGATAAATTATAAAAATTTTGCATCAATTTTTTTAGAAATCCTCCGTAATTTCCATCAATTCGCCTTCATCGGCTTTCTTGTATTCACCCACGCGCCCTTCAAAAAAATTCATTTTTGGACGCAAACTAATAAGCTCCATAAACTCGAATGGGTTTGCCGTCCCGTATTTTTTGCGATATCCCAATTGGAGCAATAGCCTATCCGCTACAAACTCCAGATATTGACTCATTAAGCTCGCATTCATCCCAATTAGAGAACATGGCAGTGCATCTATAATAAATTCCTTCTCAATTGTCAGAGCCTCGTCAATTAGTGCAAACACCTCAGATTCCTCCAATTTATTCTGAATCATCTGGTATAATGAGACGGCAAAGTCGGTGTGCATGCCCTCATCCCGGCTAATCAATTCATTGGAAAATGTCAGCCCGGGCATCAGAGACCGCTTCCGCAACCAGAAAATGGCGCAGAAACTGCCGCTGAAAAATATTCCCTCAACCGCGGCAAATGCGATCAGTCTTTTGGCGAAATTAGAGCTACGATCGCCAATCCATTTCATCGCCCATGCTGCCTTTTTCGCCACAACCGGGACCGTCTGGACAGCCTGAAAAAGCATATTTTTTTCCGCAGTGTCATCCACATATGTGTCAATCAATAGGCTATAGGTCTCGCTATGGATTTGTTCAATAAATATCTGATAAGAATAAAAAGCCCTTGCCTCTGGAATCTGTATATCACTCATGAAGCGCTCAACTAAATTTTCCATGACAATTCCGTCACTTGCTGCGAAAAATGCGAGAATAACTTTAATAAATCTGCGTTCATTGCTGCTTAATCTTTCCCAGTCATTTTTGTCTTTTGACAGGTCTATTTCTTCGGGGCGCCAGAACGTGGCAGTTGCATCTTTGTACTGTTTATATAGCAGTGGATACTGTATAGGGAATAAAACATGGCGATTTTCGTTTGGATGAAGAAGGGGTTCTAAATATTCCGTCATTCCGGTATTTAATACAAACATTTTTTTAAGATTTTTTGTAGGGTAAATACTTAACCGTCAACTGTAACCACTTTCGCCAGCGACTTCGGCTGATCCACTGTAATATTCTTTAAAATCCCAATATGATATGCCAGCAATTGCATTGGCACAATACTCAGGATCGGAGACAAAACCCGCAACTTCGGCACAAATACGGCATCCTTATAAACACTAGGCTTATAGCATTTCTCGTCGTTCGTCAAGAGAATTGTGTGTGCCCCTCTGCATAATACTTCCTCCGCTGCACTCTCCATGCGTTTTCCGTGTTCATCATCATTCGAAATAATTAAAATTGGTGTTCCCTCTTCAATCAACGCAAAGGGTCCATGCTTCAGAGCACCTCCACAGAATCCCTCTGCATGAATATATGAGATCTCTTTTATTTTCAAAGCGGCTTCCAGAGCAATTGGAAACAATAGCCCGCGCCCTAGGCAGAAAATATGATTGTGCCCCGCCAATTTCTCCGCCAAATTCTTAGTAACATCGATATTCTGTCGAATTGTCCGTTCAATGCAATCCGGCAATTCACGAAGGTCATCCCTAAGATCTTTGAATAGCTTATCCTTCTTCTCATCCCGTAGTCCTGGATTATTCTTATACCACCACATTGCAATCAGAACTAAAACAATAACCTGGTTCGTAAAGCTCTTCGTCGATGCAACCGCCTTTTCACTCCCAGCATTCACATAGACACCGCATAATGCCTCCCTTGCGATCAAAGATTCCACCACATTCACAACTGACAGAATCGTTCCATTTTTGGACTTTATGATTTCCATTGCCCTGTGGACATCCTTTGTTTCCCCCGATTGAGATAGTACAATATAAAGTGTCGCCGGCTCATAATTATACTCATAGAATTCACTTGCATCGCATACTTTAACAGATTCCAGCATTTGGAACATTGAGAATACTATACTGCCAAATAATCCTGCGTGATAGGATGTCCCGCACGCTAAAAAGCAAATCCGCTTATATGCCAGTAATTTCTCTCGATGCTCATTCAATCCTCCCAATTTTATCTGTAATTCACCCTCCAATCGCCCTCCATTATTTATCGCTCTTTTACTACTCTCTATCTGGTCATAGATTTCTTTTATCATCCAATGAGTGTAGGGATGGGGTGATAGGTCAATGAGTTGTTTATCAATTGGGTGTAGTTTTTGGGATTGTGCAAATTTGTCAAAATCCAGCCCGTGTTTGATGTGTTTTGTTAGAATCTTATCCTCCATGTAGTCAACCACATAATATACTTTGTCTTTCACAATAATATAGTCATCCACTTCATTCTGGAATCCGGAGATTTCCGAAGTGAAAAAATATCCATTTTTATTCCTAGCAAATAGCAATGGGCTCCCATTTTTAAGCGCAATTAATGTATTGGGAAATCGGCTCGTTTGTATCAAACACGCCCATGTCCCGTTCAGCGTATTACATAGATTATCCAAGCTCACAAATAAATCATTGTCATACTCATCCAAAAAATACTGTAGCATCTGTGAAATAACCTCTGTATCAGTTTGACTGTGGAATTCATAGCCTTTTTTTGTCAAAAAATCCTTTAAATCTAGGTAATTATCAATAATACCATTATGAACCACTGAAATAGTTCCATCCATCGACAAATGAGGGTGTGCATTTTCATCGGTTTTCCTGCCATGAGTCGCCCACCTAGTATGAGCTATTCCAAAAGTTGGAGCCACAGGGAGTTTTCTAATATTTTCCTCTAAATTTTTAATTGAATCCAAATCATTAGTGGAAGCATATTTTAAAGTATGAATTGTATTTTCTGAGATCACGCTAATTCCTGCACTATCATATCCTCTATTCTGAAGGAGCTTAAGCCCTAATATCAAATAAGGATAGCAATTTTTATTTCCAATAAATCCAATTATCCCACACATTTTTTATATATGTAAATATATAAAAAATCAGAATCATTCCTAATTATTCCATTTTTTATATATGTAAATATATAAAAAATCTGAATCATTCCTATATGTAAATATATAAAAAATCAGAATCATTCCTATATGTAAATATATAAAAAATCTGAATCATTCCTAATTATATAATATTTTTTCAATATTATATCATTCCTAATTATTCCATTTATCACTATTAAATGGTGAAATTTCGTCAGTTTCTAGACGATTACTCGCCCCAAAATTCTGTGGTAATTGACAATAATTCCCCCCACCATTGCAAACTTGATCTTTTAATCTAGCTACCCTCCCCTTCGGTTTCTTGCCGTAGCAATTCACGCCAAATTTAAGGGATGGGTCCGCAAAAAATCCTCCATTGAGTCCAGGATTTCCGCATTTCAGTTTATCTTCTGGTCCTTTCTTCTCCCAATTACATTTTTGCGTGGGATAATATGCCTTTTGCCCACTACTCCAGCCATAAGTGCACCATTCCGCACCATCATTGTATGCATCTACTAATTGGTCATATGATGCCAATTTGGCATTATAGCTCTCGCACTTACATTTGGCTTGCTCAAATGTATAATCCTGATTCGCAATGTGGAAAACCTCTTTTTTGTTAAAAAGTGGAATAGATAGCCCGCTCTTTTTAACTTCCTGCTTTAGTGCAGATGGTTGGTCGCTTGTCAAAGGAGACCCCCCGCCGCTTCCAACTCCGCCACCAAAATTATGGGGGGGGCGAGGATGATCTACCGGCTTCATAAAATGGACATTATTTATGACTGGAGCAATAGGCACCTTTGGAACTAAGCATACATCATTGTAGCAAAACCGGATAATATAATTAAACCATGACCTCTTATTTTGGCATTCAGTTGTCAAATATTTCGCAGTCATAACAGTTAAATAGCTAACTATCACCACCATTATAAATAATGGTATCCATAATAGAATTCCGTCAAATGTAAAATTGGAGCCCGAATTGGAGCCCGAATTGGAGCCCGAATTGGAGCCCGAATTGGAGCCCGAATTATTAGAACCCTGGCGCCTATTTTTTATAAATTGTGTTTTATTTGAAAAAATAACATTTTCAATATTGTTTTTGAAGCGATCCATTTATTTTATAGTAAGATTTTATTATTTAAGAAGACAAGACAATTTCAGCTGAAACACTCCTCTTCTTATAGACCAGAAAATAAGCTGAATTAGATACAATACTGCTTTCATTCGTTATTTCTGAACAACTCTCATCATTGCAATCATACCATTTGCCATTTGTTCCTTTTGTATAAGCCCAGTAATGTCCTCCGCCAAGACTACCGGAATGATTTGCAACAGCCACTAAATCATAAACTACATTTTTCATGTTTTCATTCTGGACTAAATTATTGAAAATAGCCTTGTTGATTGGAAAATCAATGTATTTATCAATTTTGCGGATTCCAGAAAAACGATTCAATGACAATACAAGAACTGGTGGCATTTTCCACACCATTATTTTCTTCTTTCCAATCGTTTTCTTCTTGCAATTTTCACAACTGTATTTATTGGCTCCATCCATAATTTCAAATGACGTATATTTATCAATGCAATCAAATAATGTATTCGTTTTGTCACATATCGGCAAATTAATCATCGAAAATGGCTCGTAATACATCGATATTTTCTTGCATTCAACACAAATCACGCGATTCTGGAATTGCCCATAAAATATCTTCACAGGAATGCTGTAATTTTTCTCAAAATGCATTTTCATGCAATCCATCGAAAGTTGTTCCATTTTGATAGCTTCTGTTAATATTTGTCCTTTTTTAGGTGCTAATTCAATAGAAACAGCAAACGAGCTCCCTTCATGTAATAATTCAATAAGTTTGTTGAAACATTCGGCGGCATCATTCTGCCTAAATCCTGAATATGGGTCATAAAATTTTCCCAGTGTTTCCTTCAATAATCTGGGACTAACAATGCAATCATCATCCTCCCAAGAATTCTTGAGAAATCGAACATAGGCTCTTACAAATTCCGCTTGGGGCTTTTTGTTAATGTCACTCAAATAGCGGTCAGTCAAAAAGTATGCACTAAAAAAATCAATTGCACTCAGGCATTGGAGTGCTGTATTCATAAAACAAGTATTGCCAATGTTTTGGATACCAAATTGCCCATGATTCACGAGGCAAACCAGTTTGGCGTCCTTTTTCAGGTCAATTTTATCTTTGTAATCCATGGAAGACATTTTTGGATTAGATTAATCCAATGTTAAAAAAAATCATTTTTTTCACTAATTAAAAAATGAAATATTATACTGTACCCTCTCTTATACTAAAACTCGCAACAATGGCAGACAAAGAAATCCAACAGCTACAAAAACTTCGCAGTGAACTCACCGCAGTGAAAAAAATTATGGGGACACTCCAGCAAAGAATTAACCAAATTGAAGAAGTTATCTATTTCAAATGCGATCATTATTGGATCCTGGACCGCGCCAATGTGGGTGAACACACGGAATATGTTTGCACTCACTGCAATTTGTCCAAAAACGATAATTTAAATCCGAAGTTACACTAAGTCCCCCTAAAAATGAAAGAATATAATTGCGAGAAATGTGGCAAATTATTCATGCACAAACATAATTATTTGCACCATTCCCAGAAAAAGAAGCCTTGTAATCCATTTTTCACAGAAAGATCCAATGATCCTACGCCAAAAATTGAAGCACCGGAGACGCCATCATATCAAATTTATAATAAAAATCTGGTTTTGCCTACTTGCATCTATTGCAACGAGGTATTTAGTTCCAATAGCGCCCGTAATCGTCATATGGAAAAAGCCTGTAAATTAAGAGCACGATACAAAGAACTCATTGCAATGTATGATGAAGAATTGGAAAATCTAAACACCGAAAACATATTTCTGAAAACCACTTATGCGAATCTCTTTGGAGAGAAATATCTATTCCCCTTTGGATTGGAGAAATTCCGGCATATAAACCACAAACACATCCAGAATATTATTAAAGAGCCTATCTCCGGTATGCTCCAATTTATTCAGGACTACCATTTAAATCCTAAGCGCATTCAATTTCAGAATATTCGTATGTCAAAAGAGAACTACCTAGAAGTCTATAATGGGAAGCGCTGGGAAATAGAGGACATTATTACAATAATAGAGAAATTATTAACAATATACCGAGATACAATCGAGTTCACTGTTGAAAAAATAAATTTACCTGGTGAACAATACGTGGTTTTTTCCAGTCATTTAGAAAGTCTTTTCATGAATTCGAATGAAGAATCGTCGAAATACAAAAGACTTGTTCATGAGCTAAGATTTATATTAGAAAAAAAATAAAATATATACTAATATACGAAGATGATTACAAATATTGGAACACTGGAAGAAATTAAAAAAATAGTAGATAAAGACCCACGCGTGGTTATACTCTATTTCTCTGCAAGTTGGTGCACCCCTTGCAATATATTTAACCCACAGTTACAGGATATGGAAAAATTCTACGCCAATAAGGTCCTCATTATTGAAATCAATGTGGACCGATTCCCGCGAATTAGTGATGCATTCGGGATCGCATCTATCCCAACGCTCATGTTCTTTTTCAATAAAATACTCTGGCGGAAATTAACGGTGACTGGTGCCGACCTTGGGCAAACCTATGATAATGTTAGCATTTTACTTACTCAGCATAATGATGGGGAGCAACAATTGAAGCGCGATTTGATATATGATCCAGCCGGTGGCGAAGGACAACGTTAGCATTCTGTATAGCTTTCCTATAATGCTCTCCAGAGCATTTCAAAATGGAATAAATCATTTATATTAAATTATCTTTTTTATAAAAATTGATTTAAATAAATGTTATGTTTGTGTAATATTATAATTTATAATGACACGAAAAACGTGTAATGAACCTGATTGTAAATCAAGCGCTAGAGAAAAATCAGATAAATGTGTAGCACATGGAGGTGGTAAGAGATGTAATGAACCAGATTGTAAAGTAGGTGCACAAGGCAAAACCGATAAATGTAAAGCACATGGAGGTGGTAGGAGATGTAATGAACCAGAATGTCATTCAAGTGCAATAGGTAAAACAAATAAATGTGTAGCACATGGAGGTGGTAGGAGATGTAATGAACCAGATTGTAAAGCAAGTGCAAGAGAAAAATCTGATAAATGTAAAGCACACGGAGGAGGAAAACGATGTAATGAACTAGATTGTAAAGCAAGTGCAAGAGAAAAATCTGATAAATGTGTAGCACATGGAGGTGGTAGGAGATGTAATGAACCTAATTGTCATTCAAGTGCACAAGGTAAATCTGATAAATGTATAGCACATGGAGGAGGAAAACGATGTAATGAACTAGATTGTAAAGCAAGTGCAAGAGAAAAATCTGATAAATGTGCAGCACATGGAGGTGGTAAAAGATGTAATGAATTGAATTGTAAATCAAGTGCATACGGTAAAACTGATAAATGTGTAGCACATGGAGGTGGTAATAGATGTAATGAGCCTGATTGTAATTCAGGTGCAATAGGTAAATCTGATAAATGTATCGCACATGGAGGTGGTAGAAGGTGTAATGAACCTGATTGTAAATCAAGTGCACAAGGTAAAACCGATAAATGTATAGCACATGGAGGTGGTCGGATATGCAATGAACAAGGTTGTAAATCAAGTGCGCAAGGAAAAACCGATAAATGTAAAACACATGGAGGTGGTAAGAGATGTAATGAACCTAATTGTAAATCAAGTGCCAGAGAAAAATCAGATAAATGTACAGCGCATGGAGGTGGTAGAAGGTGTAATGAGACAGATTGTAAGGCAAGTGCACAAGGAAAAACAGATAAATGTATAGCACATGGAGGAGGTAGAAGGTGTAATGAACCAAATTGTAAATCAGGTGCAATAGGAAAAACCGATAAATGTACAGCGCATGGAGGTGGTAAGAGATGTAATGAACAAGGCTGTAAAACAGGAGCACACGGTAAAACTGATAAATGTATAGCACATGGAGGTGGAAGAAGATGTAATGAACCAGATTGTAAGGCAAGTGCATACGGTAAATCAGATAAATGTAAAGCACACGGAGGTGGTAGAAGGTGTACTGAACAAGGTTGTAAATCAAGTGCCAGAGAAAAATCAGATAAATGTGCAGCACATGGAGGAGGAAAAAGATGTCCAAATTGTATCGATTGGATTGATTCAAGATGTGGAACTGTAAAATATGATGGATATTGTGCAACTTGTTTCAAGCGTATTTTTCCAGATGATGAAAGAAGCAAAATTATATATACTCATACAAAAGAAATTATGGTTAGAAATGCGATCAATACAAATTTTGAAGGATTTGTCCATGATAGACCACTTTATACTGGTAATTGCGATTGCTCCCATCGTCGTCGTATAGATCATCGAAAATTGATAGGTAATACTATCTTAGCGGTTGAAACTGACGAATTTGGGCATAGAGGATATGACCAAAAAGATGAAGAAATTCGATATGATGATTTATATATGATTTATAGTGGTAAATGGATATTTATTCGTTTTAATCCAGATAATAATATTAGTAAAGTAGATATTGATGATAAATTAGATAAATTGATTGAAACTATAAATGATTGTATTGACCGGATTGAAAATAATGAAAATACAGAACTATTCGAAATATACAAATTATATTGTTAAACATTAAATTATGTGAAAAGTTATAACTGTTTCTTTGCCTTCTGAATAGCCTCCCTATAATGTTCTCCAGAGTATTTCAAGCGGCACACTCGCTTTCCCTTCTTATAAGTCATAGTATACAACCCAAATTTTGGTTTATATCCTGATTCCCACTCATAGTTATTCATCAAAGACCAAAAAAAATATCCCAGAATTGTATGATATTTTTTTTGATATTCCATAACTGACCTGAAATGCGTGTCAATTATTTCTTTTTGAAAATTGTTTCCATCTATTTTAGCATGAAACTCTGCACTTCCAGACTCAGTAATCATCATCTTTATTTTTCCATAGCGAGTTCGTAGTCTATCCAATACAAATTGCATTGAATCCGGCTTTATGTCCCATTTCATTGCATTTTTATTATAAATACTTTCATTTAGTGTGCATTTAACATCTACAGGATTATCTAAATTCCAGCCTATTGAAACATATCCAACATTATAATGATTCACACCCAAAAAGTCCAATTTTCCACACCAGGAATTATCTTTTCGAACCCTTGTAAAACCAAATCCCAACATTCCTATCCCAAAATTCAAAACTCCCTTGTAAAATGCATCCAATATACAATAATTAAAATTTTCAATAATTTGATCTTCGATTGTTGATTTGACTAAATCATAGTGATATTGTTTCTCAAAATCCACCATATTTTTTGATATACTCACCATTGCGCTCTTATTGTATTTTTTAATAATTGCATATGCAACACAATGTGAATCAATTATATTCTCAATGGCATAATACATATTTTCAAAATCACCTTTTCTCCCAGGTGGGCGCGTTCCCCTCAAATATCCATGAACACATTCTAACATCGGCTCATTAAATGTTATCCAATAGTGAACATCCTTGCCAAATTCTTTACAAACCGTTTTCACATATTTTGAAAAATGATATATAAACATTGTGCTATGTAATCCACCAAATTTTGAATCAAACCATAATGGTCTCGTAAAATGATGGAGTGTAATAATCGGCTCAATATTGTTCTTCAAACAATAATTAACCATTTTCTTATACACTCCAAGGGCTTCCTCGTCGATTCTATACTCATCTAAATAAATCCGGCTCCACTCTAATGAGAACCGGTAGGAATTGCAACCAAGAGCTTTCACTAAATCAATGTCTTTTTCATATTCTACAAATGAATTACATGCTATCCCAGATCTTTCTAGATTCTGTTTGATTTCCCAATCCCACCAATTATTTAAATAATTATTACCCTCATTTTGATGTGATGCAGTTGCAACTCCAAATAAAAAATTATTATTCATAAGTTATTATAAATAATAAAAGGGAAGCTGAAACTCAGGTTCTACTTTCGTATGTGCAAATAAAAAATTTACTCGCAATTGGAGTTATTTTTGCGCCAATCTTTTTCGTGAAATCATTGAATTTTTTATATGCTCGTTTTTCTTTATTAATAACTGGTGGTTTTAATATCTTCTCCGACTGTTCATATAATATGCAAAAATACCGGTGTTCCCCGCTCCCCTTTGGCGGCGTTGGCGGATAATATGGTAGTAATACTGTTCCTTTGTGGACTTTATCTCCGGGAATATTATAAATGCACTGGTGAATATGAGGTCCAGTGGGTGCATCAGGGTCAACAATTATAAATGTATAATATTTATCTATTTTCTGCCGATTAGGGAAAATACCGCTATAATGAATTTTTGGTTCAGTCTGCACAGCAAATAGAAGCATATGCACTCCATCTTGAATAGAATTATTCCCAAACATCACATACAAAAATTTGGAGTAATTCGTTGGTTTATTCCAATTCATGAATCTTTAATAGATTTTTTTCTTGGAGTCGCCGCCGGCTTTTTCGCAGCTGCCGCAGCAGTCGCAGTAGTCTTCTTTTCGGCTTTTATTTTAGCCAATCTTTGTAAGACTTTTTCACCGACATTCAATATTTCATCTCGGAAATCTTGGACTTCTTCTTTTTTATCCTCGACTTTCTTTTTAATCGTTTCAAGCCCTATGGGCTCCAATTTTTTCTTGACTGGTTTTAAGCTCATAAATTCATTGGCTAAATCGTCTTTACCCCTCTTCGTGAAAAAGTTGGTGATCAATTGTGTCCCATTCAATTTATTTTCGTAGGTTTGCACAATTTCTCCAATTAATAGTCTTTCGGCTTCTGACTCACGTAGGGCAATACGTTTATCCTCAATTTCTTTTTCATTTTTCCCCTTTTCTTTCATTTTATCCAGTATTTTCTCATCCATCCAGTTCGTCCTATATCCATCTAATTGCTCCAATTCAAGAGCAAATAATTGAATGCAAGGCGTCTTTATTTGATGTTCTAAATAATACATGAAGTCGGGCTTACATTTCCCAGGGTTTTCTTTGATATATTGTGGATGTTCCACCTTATCTCCCTGCAATAATTTCTCGCCTTTTTTTACATCTTTATGTATAAATATATAAGGAATTCTGTCATTTGATTGGGGCTTATTACCGGGATCCCTTTGCGCCATTTTGTCAGCCAATGCGGCATGAGCAATGCTCGCCGGATTAACATAATTCGTCCGCAGGGTTTTCGTAATAACCAAGTCCGACATATCTGCGGATCCAGTTAATAGTTCATTGACTTTATCCTTGAAAAAGCGCTCGGCTTTCTTGATATCTCGGTCGTTCAGAATAATTTTAATAATGCCGCCGTATATGATTTTCGTAAGCTGGCAATTATCACGCCTTTTGAGGACGATGCCCATACTATTCTCCTTGAATTTCAAGGGATCATGCTCATACTTATTGGCGACATAGCGCTTCTTCGCCAACTGAATAAAGGGGTAAAATGTTTTCTCATAATCTAGCTCTTGAGGTTTTTTCAGGAGTCCAGTAATATATTCTCCACATTCAATTCCTAATTCAATCGACTTTTTCAGTGCATCGACGCCTTCTAGGCGCAAACCCAGCTCATTCTCCCAATACTTATGGAATGATAAGAAGACACTGTCCGTGTTTTTCACAACAATTGAGCCAACGCCGGAATTAAATAATCCGACAGATGTTTCAATGTCATAAACAAAAATCTCATCCGAGCAGAGCCCCAAATCAATAATATTCTTGATAACGTTGGGGTTTACCGCTGAAAATCCTTTTCTTATGTAGTAGAAATTCGGGTCGTCCGTAGACAACCCCACGGATATTTCAGAACATCCAATACTTTTAGCAATATAGAATACACCTTGTGCTGCTATTTTCCCCCAAACTTTTATCTCAAAGTTCTCAAGATTATACTTGCACAAAACTTTTAAAAAAGTTTTTCTTATTTCAAAACGTGAATTCAAAATAGATTCTGGAATAGGAGACGAATGATCCCAATTAATTGGAATCAAAACTCTTTTTTCTTTCTCAGGAAAATCCACTGGAAATCCGTGCATAAGCGCGGTTTCTCCAACGGCGCATTCTCCTGCTTTGATAATTTCTCCACTCTGATTTATCAGTGAATGGTCTTCTGTTACATCAACACAACCCTGATGAGTATTCACTCTGTAAATTCTCTTTTGGGTTTTATGTCTGATGACTCGATGAATTGTAGCCCATTTATCTTTTACCCAAATTTCCAAATTACAAGGAGCCTGTTGTTTTTCTCTTCGGTTAGACTCACCAGCCTTAAATCCATCGTAGGCGGACCATTCCTGGGACAATTGTTCAATTGTTTTAATGGTTATCTTTCCATTCCTGTCACGCAATAGTAGGGGTGTATCTCCAGTAACTGAATCACCATACACGGCAACAGCCCCGGGGTATTTTGACTCAGCACTTTCTTTTGCAATCTGAAGCATTTTTCGCCCCGTTGCGGTCGTGCTGCTCGCTAATTCTTTGAAATAAATGGGCGACGTTGGCGCACCAACTTGTCCATACAGGGAATTTGCGGTGATCTTGTAGGCTAATTGCAAGCCATCCAGCACTTTCTGCTGGAATTCATTATATTTGTCCTCATATTTGACGACCTCTTTTTTCAATAACCTTACGGCTTTCTGTTTGTATTCCGCAATATGGTAATATTCCGGGTCTTCATCGGGCTTTTTCAGGAAATCACCGTCGATCTGTCGCCCGTCTTTCATGTGAAAGACTTTGTAGAACGCCGATGCTCTGGTGACCCTTCTTGCCCATAGTAGATCCTGCAGAATTCGTGGGATAACGGATTTCTTTTCACCCTTGTCCACGAAACAACACAGCGTTTTGCCAAGAATTTTCTTCCCAGCCGCCGTTTTTTCGTATTCATAGCTGGTTTCATCCAATTTCTTGGTTAAGTCTTCATAGTAACCTTCATAATTGACTGATTCAATATAGTTGGTCTTATATCCCATATCTTTGAAGTATCTGTCCAATTTTTTGGTAGACGCGGGGTCGTCATTCGCCCTGTATTCGGGCAAACTGTACCATCCGGGCTTTTCACTCTGCATATTCACTATATTCCCACTGTTATCATACACTTTGTAGAATACAATGCTGTCATGACTAATGTTTTCACTAATCATACTGCTGGGATAAAGTGATGCGTAATCCAGAACACTAATAGGTGTCATATAAATACCAGGCGTCGCCACTAATACGACGGCACCTTCATAGCCTTTGTCTTCTTCTTTGCCTTTTCGCTGGAGTTTGAGTAAAAAGCCTTCCAAGCGCGCCTGACGGGCAACCAGAGAATAAATTTTCACGCCTTGCCCACGCAAGAAGAGCCAATAAAGCGGCACATGGCAAACATTGCCCATACCAACATTATTCGTAAGGATTTCCAGTTTGTTGGTCAGTCGATTACAAAGCTCGCAATCTTGTATGCAATATACGGCAATATCTTTGATATTTTGGGAGCCACCTGCCCTAAATTTGGCGAATAATTCTTTTGGTCCCAGGTCGACCTTG
>Ga0315284_10001254_pt1 | contig 36129 bp, 29 predicted proteins | sample YL17G09_16_MG_FD_203696 | JGI IMG/M metagenome (GOLD analysis project Ga0315284, IMG submission 203696) | Sediment microbial communities from Yellowstone Lake, YNP, Wyoming, USA - YL17G09_16 | ecosystem: Environmental > Aquatic > Freshwater > Lake > Sediment | place: USA: Wyoming | collected...
ATCGGTGGCAAGTGTGTCATCCCCGTACATAGGAGGAAAATCATGGCAGAAGTTACAGACATCAGTCCAGTAGTAAAACCCATGCCTCAACAGATCATCATCGAGGTTATTGGGGAACAGGCCCGCATCAATATCAGTGGCCTCGAACCGCTCCAGGTGATCATGCTGATGTCCCAATTTATCGGCATGATGGCTAATGAAATCAAAAAAAATCAGGGATCAGCTCCCCATATAGTGATCCCGGGGGTGATGAGATGAATGAAATAAAAAACCGTTTACTGAAGAAACAGAGGGATTTGAGCCTCCCATTGATCAAGTGGTTGATTTCTATTTTGTTACCTGGGTACCATCTCCGAGGTAACCCATGCCGTCGTGCCAATAAGGAAGTGGAGCAAACCGCATGAATTGGTTCTTCATCTTAAGTGCAGCCGTATATTTCCTGCAAGGGATCGAGGGTCTTCCCGGACTAGCAATCTCCCTGTGGCTCAAGGAAACAATCCATTTGCAGGATTTCGAACTACAGCGCATGATGTCCTATATCACCATAGCGTGGATGGTAAAGCCACTATGGGGATACCTGGTTGATTTTCACAGTACCAAGCGCCGGTGGGTCGCCATCTCGATCCTTACCGGGATTATGATCATGTCATTATTGGGGATGAGTAATTTTGGAGTGTCCAATCTATGGTTACTCGTTGGACTCATGGCGGCCCTCAATTGGACTATGGCTATCAGGGACGTAGCCAACGATGGCATTGCCTGCGTGGTGGGTAAGCAAACCGGTACAACCGGTAAATTTCAATCCATCCAATGGGGCGCAGTCACTTTCGCAGGACTCCTGGCTATCCTCGGTGGGGGGTACATTGCTACACACTTCACATTCCAAACAGGATACCTCCTCCTAATACCTCTCTTAGCTGCAGGAGGGTACATATTGTGTCGCGTTCCGAAGCTGGAAGGTGTGGATACGCGGGTACCCATGAAGATGTCGGACTATCGGTTACTCTTGCGCAAGGATTTTCTTGTCCTGGTGCTATTCGTGTGGCTCTTTAATACAGCTCCATCCTTCAGTGCACCCTTGTTTTATAAACAACGAGATGTTTTTCATTGGTCACCCATGATGATCGCGTACCTGGGGGTATTCGTCTCCATTTTGGATTTAATAGGGGCATGGGTCTATTCCAAATATTGCAAAGTGCTTCCGATCAAAAAGATCCTGGTATGGTCCATTCTGGTGTTCTCTCCAACCACCCTATGCTATCTGCATTACACGCCGGTCACGGCATGGATATATTCCGGCATATTCGCCACAATTGGCATGGTCGTCTTTCTTGTGTGCATGGATTTCATGGCAAGGAAATCGATCGATGGATTGGAGGCCACCAGCTTCGCCATGCTATGTAGTGTCAGCAATTTTGGAGCTTGGTGTTCAGCGCAAATGGGGAGTTACTGTCTGGAGTGGTGGGGATTGAATACCACCATCTTCATTAACGCAGCTTTCGGGTTGCTGGCCTTGGGGGTTGTGCCGTTCTTAAAGTGGGATGAGAAATGAATATGAAAAGGTGGGTCGGAACAAGACTGAAATGGTGGGCCATCCCCCAAGACCAGGAAATATTGCAATTGCATGATGCTGATCAAGGTCACCCAGGAAGATTTCACCCTCAAGGAAATCGCGACAATGTATGGGTTAACTCCATGGGGTGTTGATAAGATGGCACAGAAGGCCATAGGTAAATTGCTCAAGGAACATGAGACTCTTTTGAGGGAGATTCAATGGGAAAAATCCGTAAGGTAACGACAATCTGGAAAACCCGAGAAGGCAAGAAGATCCGTATCTGCGACATGACGGATGAACACTTACTGAATGCCATTAAGTTTTGTGAGCTCAGGGCAAAACAGATTAAGAACACTGTTCCATATCCAAATTTTAACGGAGAGATGGCTCAAATGTGCGCGGAGGATGAACCGGCCCTGATGGATCTTTATCTGGAATTAGAACGCAGGGGCTTAGAAAAATTGCCCCTTTATACCTAAAGGTGCATCCTGATGATACTCCAAACGATGGCTCCCGCAGCCAATACGAAAGATATGGCAACAGGATAAACAAAATACTTCTGGAATTTATCATGATGGGCCAAATGGTTACCGAGTGTGATCTCAACCGTATTCAACGTCACAGACATGGCAGTCAATTTGTCTGTCAATTTGCCACAAATACTATCCATCCGATCCATGAGGACATCACCCCTGTCTGCCCTGATATCATCCCTGGCTTCTCTGCTGGTTCTGAGATCGTTTTCCATTAGAAGTTTCCCTTCTGCTTATACTCCATGTAACTCTCCTCCGGCTTCATCGCCTGCCGCATGGACGCCATATTAATCGGAGATATAAGACCTTTGAATTTCATTACATCCAAATTGTATTTTTGGATGTCTCGCCTGATGGTACCAAACTCGCTTCCCGTTGACGCGGTGCGAAGGCGTTTCAAGATATCCTGTTTTTGTTTGCTGTAATGTTCCTGCATGTTCGAGAAGGATCTACGTTCCTGGGATACCTCGGCCATCCTGGCCGGCCTAAATCCAATGGCCTGTCCAACCGTTTCCGTTGTGGTAGGAACAATCGGACGACCCTTTTCATCAAGTATGGGCTTCCCGGATGCCGTCCGGACACCCTGCTTAGATAGCCTGGCTGCCTTCAGGGGCGCTTCTGCACCGACCGGGGCCATTGCCTCGACCATCCTGGCGTAATCTCCGTTTGAGGCGCTATTTACGGCCTGTACGCCCTTATCTATGAGCCCACCCCATACTCCAAAGACAGAATCTTGGACCGGTCCACCAATTCCCGGGATGGGAATGCCAATCTTGATGGATCCGGACAAGTCAAATCCTATGAGGGCCGGCAAACCTTGCATCCCAACATCGGCCAACATCTCACCACCGACTTTCTTCATGGCTTTGCGCATGTTGGATCGATATGGCACGCCAAACATCTTCTCTGCCTCTTCCAGGATGTCATCGAGGAATGGAAACGCTGCGAGCCCACCGAAGAGTACGATAAATGCAAGAGACCGCATCATCATGTCCAGGGCAATTCGGTCTTCCTTGCTCTTCATAAAATATTTCAATGATAACAGATAGTTATGTCTGAAACTCTGGAAAACGTACCCAAGTCCCATGACCTTACCGGCTGCAGTACCATCACGAAGCAACTGCGGGGTATTGCTGGCGCCATAAGCGTAATGGGACATATTCACGAATTCCCGGGATGCCAGGAATGCCTGATCCGCGTTCATCCCGGCCTTGGTATACATCCTGTATCCGGCCAGGTAGGCCACCTTCCGGTTGAACCTTTCCATACCAGCAAACGGAAGGGACATGATATCGAGAACCTTCTGAAAAGAGTTTTTGGCCCAGCTCCCCGAGATCCTACCCCTGATCGAGTTGAGGTAGTTGGCCATGGTCTCACCCTTTTCCCAAGCTACCTGCAACATTGCTTTTTCGGATGCAGAATAATTGCCGGATACCACATCCTTCATGGCCTTCATGATGTAGGCAGATCCACTCCCCTTGACCTTGTTATCCTTCATCAAGCGGGATAGGATCGGAATGGCGGTCACGAAATTCTGTGTCATCTGTACCGGGACCATCCGTAGGTTGGCGGCGAGATACCACGTGTACGGGATGGTCTTCAGGGCGTTGATTTTTCGATCGATCGAATCAGGGTTACGCATCATATCGCGCATGTACCGCGTGGCATATTCGTACAAACCCTGTTGGCCTGTCGCATGAATATCTGTCAGAGCATCGTGAAAGTCAAAAGCGGCTTCCAACTTACTCATACTTCCGGCGAGCCCCTTCATGTAATTGACGAATACCTCTTCGAGATGTTCGGTTTGATACCCCTTGATTGCCTCGCCCACGCGCCGGTGCATGTACTTCTGTTTGAATCCACGGGCCGCAATTTCATCATTGACGGCTCCAAGTACGTGCTTCATCAGTAAGTCGGCCTGTTCGGAGTCGATATAACCACCAGATTGGGCTCGTTCCATGGCCTTTTGCAGGAAGGCTTCCGTGACCGGTATATCCAAAAATCCAAAGATATGTTCCGGCACGCCGCGTTCCATGGTCTTTTCCACAGTGAGATCAGGATATGCCCTGGTCATTTCCATGCGGCCCATCTCGGCCTGGGTGGCATTCTCAAAACGACGAGCATCAATATTGTATTTTTCTCCATCCGGACCCATCTCGAAAGCGCGGACCACATATTCTCCGCGACCACGTTCACGGGGTAAATAAAATTCGATGGAATTAAGATCCTGTTCCAACTTAGCAATATCTGCCAATTTGGTTTGTGTATATTTCACAGCCGATACGAACGCTTTTTGCACCTTAGCATCGGCGCTCACGATCACCGTGGTAGGATCAATATTCTCCTGTACGACACGATTCATCTCTGCGAACCATGGTTGTTTGATATTAATTTTGAATGTGATCTCCTTGAGCCGTCTGGTAGCAAACTCAATGGCCTTCTTGAATCCATTTCTCCACCCATTATAACCTGCGACTTCATCCGGAGTCAAATTACGTCCAATCAATTCCCTTGCCTTGGTCTGGAGACGTTCCGCCGTATCCAGGTAAATGCCCTGGTTGTCAGACCAGACGATAATCTTATTCAATGCATCTCGGTTAAGATTCTCTTTCAGAAATGGATTATCACCTGTGTTTGTGATCGGATCCTTGAGCAATAAGATGGTATCACTACTTCTTTTGTCCTGTCTATCCAACTGAACATTGAACATTCTCTTGAATTCGGGATGTTCAACACCAATCCAGAACGGGTTAGATAACATGGCCTCGGTGGCCTTCAGGTCCCTCATCGGCTGTTCCGCAAAATTTTTATTCTTGTTGCGCATGGCGGTATACAGATTTCCAAAATTCAATACCGTATGGGCTGCACTGGTATCGTCAGGAGTGGCACCAGTACGCATAACGAAACGTTCCGTAGGCAGGCCTGTCTTCCATGCACTGGCCTCTGCCAACTGTCTCAGGGAAGCATACCTTTGCATTTCCCCTTTGAAGCGATCATCGGCGATCAACTGCCTACTGCGATTTAGGTAGACCTGAATGTCAGTTTCGGTTAGATTCATCTGAACACCGAAGATCTTATAAACCATATCTTTCACCAATGTCACGAATTCACGCCATAACATTGGGTCAGATCTAGTCTCCGCGAGTTGCGCGATCTTCTCTCCGGCCGCAATCATCTTACTGTCCTGGCTTCCCGGGATAAGACGATAGGCTGTGTAGATTTCAGATAAACCCTCCTCGCCACCATACAGTTTAAAAACCTTGCTATAGAAGGGAGCCAATCGTTTAAAACCGATGACTCTTTCAATCCCAAAGTGTCCGAACAATTCGTGGGCAATAGACTTATTGAGATCGGTATGACTCGTCTGATTGCCAGCGATGATCCATAATGTCCTTGTTTCTCGATCAAAAAACGCCTTATCGGTGGGTTTTAAATTGACATTGGCCCTACGGATCTGTCCTGGTATGGCGTCATAATTTTCTACGGCCATCCCCCGCAACGCAGCCTTGGGAATATCGATCAAAATATTATCCAGGGATTGCTGCACTTCCTGGAGGGCAATGCCCTTACCTTGGATCTCGGGTCCAGCAAGGCGGCGCTCGCTCATCCTGAACCTCCCCTCCGCTAATAGTTTCCCTTCCTCTATAGTTCTGGAGGTTCCTATTTTGAGTGCTCCTATGCGACCTTTTGCATCAGCACCCCATTCCGATACCTCGAATGTGACACCCTTTCGCTGAATAATATATTTGTCTTTTCCGTCCACAACACCAACGTATAATCCCCTGTCTTCGGCATGCCAGGCTACGTTCTTATTTGCACTGACCTGCCCAACCAACCCCCGCCTCTCTGAGAAGCGGGGTAGTATAGGAGCGGGGCTGGTCTGGACATTGACTAATTGATTTTCCGGAGTTTGGAGCTGTTCTAATCCAAACTTGAAAATAGCATCGGAAAAATCTCTATGCAGATCCTCATTCGTATGGAATGATTTCTCGATTTTATTTTCATCGGCATCGGTCAGAGAAGTTGATTTGATCACTTCCGATAACGGTGTGCCTTTGTAGACGGCCAAGTTGTAGGCGTTCACGTGGGAAATGATATCACGGTTCTGGTACAGGAAATTCAACGTATTCTGATACGTCTGTACCGTCTCCTCGGGCATGCCAATGATGATGTTCGGCACTACCTTGAGACCATTCTCGCGAGCCCGCTGCATAGCCTGATCAATCTGTTGTTTCGTGTGCGGTTTACTGTAATTTTTTAGGATATCATTATTGTATGACTCTACCCCTAACTCAACATATTGAATGCCGGACTTGCCCAGGAAGTCATCATTCAATTTTACAAATTGAGATGCCGTGGTCTGAATAATGAATCCCTGGAAATCGGGATTGGCAGCTTTCATCTCGTCATAGATCTCTGCCAACATGGTATAATTCGACGCCTGCCCGAATGTCTTGTCATTCAGATAGACCAACCGGGCTCCAAGACGCTTAAACGACTCTACCTGGCGTCTGATATTATCAGGTGTTGTTTCCTTGAGGGATCCGTGGGGTTTCACATCACAGAATTTGCAATTGAATAGGCAACCCTCTGATAACACTAACCTTGGGATTACTTCACTTCCTTCGAAGTGTCGGTAATTTGTCCCGGGATTGAATTTGTATCCTTCGTTACGAACAAAATCTGCCATATTGTCATAAATGGCTACATTCGTGGATGCACCAAAGAGCGCCCTAAGATCCACATAGCCACCAACGGCCACCCTACCCTTGTAACCATCGGCGATCTGCTTGACCATATCCTTATTGACATCCAGGACAGAAAAAGCCACCGTTTTGTACTTGGCGTCGCTCAGGAATTTTATGGCCTCATCAATATTCCTCACGACATAAACATCGGTATTGGGCATACTGTTGGCAGCCACCGAAATCCATTGTGGTATTTCCCAAAAGTCTCTCGGGTGTTTAAACCCTGGCCTACGATTATTATATAGTTCATCATAGTACGCCCGGTCTATACCTGTCTGCGTTTCCTTGGGGTTGATCAATTCATTGGAAATCTGTACGAGAAGAACGCTGTTCGCATTGGTGTTACCCTTGCCTTGGCGTACCCATACGTTACCCTGACCGGGCTCACCCTCTCGGTACAGCATGGATGGGGTGTGACCACCTATGGATATAGGATTATTGGGTCGGTTCTGTTCCGGGGCCAATATCTGTTTTCCATCCAGGGTTTCACCACCAATCATTTGTTTTGGTTTTGAAATTAGACGGCTGGCTACTCCTAATCCGTTGTACCACCGTTCTTCGCTATCTTCTTGAAGGACCTGGTTGCCTCCAGCGCGGCCTGCGAGCTGCCCTCCGGTGGCCTGAAGAGCGTTATTGCCTTGCCGAAATCGAGACCCGCCTTTTCCCATATTTCCGAAATTGTTCTGTAACTCTGTAAGAGCGTCTCCGTGTTTTTCATAGAATAACCTTCCTTCGTTTTCAAGACGAGTTAGTTGAGCATGGGTCATCTGAGTATAGAGCCTGGCCACTTCCAGGGCAAAATCCTCATTGTGTTTAGACACCCTACGATGAGCCAATTCATGCACAAAAGTATGTGTGAGGTTGGACGACATGGCCTGCAGCTTTGGATATGTTGCACCTACAACCGATTTCCATTCATCCGTCATGATCAATGCATGGGTGATAGCGAATGGGTTCAGGGCAAATATCTCATGTCCGGTAACCTTCGGATTTGATCTAAATCCGTGTACCTTGGGATCCACCGTGATGGCCAGATCTAATTTTCCTCCACCAATCTTATCAACGATCACCTGGAATGATTGGAAGAGATTGGCCATGTCGGAGATCAATTCCTGATGATTCATAACCAATGCTTTTGCAGCATCGAATTCTGCCTGATCAACGAATGGTATAAGCACTCTAGTACCATTGATGATAGGAGAATTTTGGATCATGGCAGCGAAGGCTTTCTTAGAGCTTTCGTATTCCTCGGAGTTAACCTCGTTTATTTTTTCATTAATCCTGGCCTCAACCCCCTTGCGTATTTCTTCGTTCATCGTTGTTCTATTACGCAGGAATGGGTAATTGATGGAAAGTACGTCTGGTGTTTTGGTAAAATTAACAACAGCTTTCCAATTGGCCACCTTGCGAAGACCGGTCGTATTATACGCATATTCAGGGTCCATTCCAAATAGAGCCAATCCTTTATTGAAGGTCTCTACGTGAACCTTAAAACCCTCATTCCATCCTTCGTATCGGTTTGGATTGTCATCGGGTATAAAATATACATCCAGGTCACTTCCCCCAATAGATAACTTCTCGGATGAAAATATCTGCTTTAGCGTGTCGAAACCATACGATGGAACCAACTCACCGTTATGCGTAAAATTCACGGTATGGACAAACACACCCTTTTTAGTGTATCTCTCGAATGCAGAATTCACATCAAAAACACTGATGGCGTATGCATTGTCTTTGGATGCATCGTCGGAGTTGTTAAAAAATGACATCTCAAATGTAGTGCCACTATGTTCCGTAACGTCCTTTTCAATAGACAATAATGGAGATCCGGCACCTTTCACTCCAAAGAATTGATCCTTCGCTCCAGACAGGACAGTCTTAACACCATTTTTAACGGTAGTCACCACTGTTCTACGTGGAGTCAATAGGAAACCGGCCTTCGCCATGCCATACCCACCTCGGCTTTCCGTACCCTCCTTACCCTTGGCCCCCAATCTCATCAGGTTCTGTTTCAATTGGGTCGTTGACATCCCCACTCCATTGTCTTTGATAATGACAACGGTTTCAGCTATTCCATCACTTCCCATGTTGAGCTTTGTGGAAATATCAATGCGGGTAGCACCTGCGTCAAGTGCGTTCTGAATAGTCTCATTGGCGATGGTGCCGGCGAGATCATTGTTCACTATATCCTTACTGATCGTCTGTAGAAGCAGGGTTTGATCAACACCCAATTTCACTTCCTGTGTGGCAATCATGTTGGATGTCAAATCTTCCTGTACGGCCGTCAGTTCTCCGGTGGCTTCATTATAAATCAATTTTCCGTATGGCCTTTGGATCTCATATATGCTGGTGCCAAGTTTCCCTGTTCCAACCTGAGAAACCTTGCCACCTAATTCTCCGGTATGTTTTTGAGATTCAGCTTCTAATCTGTTTTCAAAAACAATACGTTCTTGTCTTGGCAATACGATGGCAGCCTGATCATCCGAAAGTTTCACTTCATAATCATATGTTATACCGCCACCTAATTCCTCGGCGGCCATGCGCACTTCGGAGTAAAATGGATTTGCTATTGGTGCTGGCTGTTGCTTGATTTCGGCCATGTTTCTACCGTACCACACATCAAGCAATTCCTGATCTGAAAGGGTTTGTCCCGTGGCCACATCTAGTTCGTTGATGGCCATGGCAATGCCCTGTTCTCGTCCGTTCAATCCGGTCCGTTCATGACGGAAGCGATCTATGTTGTTGATGTCAACGGTATCAGCTCCCGGTATCCCCTTAGCCATAGGATGCATTTCGGTGGGGATAGTTTCCGGCGTAGCACCTGTCGATGGAGTTTCCGGTGTGATAACATTCCCTGGTTTACCAACTTCGGGTATTTCCGGGGGGATCACGTCCACATCCACGGGGGCGGGAGGAGGCTCAGATAAATCGGGTGGGGTTGGCCCCTTGGGGGTCTCCCGGGGAGGAGGTTCGGGAGGAGTGGCTTCAGGACCTTCCCCACCTTCAGGCTTTTCTCGTTGAGTTAAATCCAGTGGTACTTGTTCAAAAAACTGAGGAACAACACCCTTGGTCTCAATCCAATGATAATCAAGTTTCTGTTGTTCCATCTTGGGTTCGAGAACACCCTTGAATTTATCGGGCACCTCGATACCACGCATTTCAAAACTCTTGGTAGGTTGTACCTCTTCCTTGAGATTGATGAGTGGCGTACCGGGTTCGGCCAATGCAAACTTAGGACCCATTTCAATGGGTTTTTGCAATTCATCTGTTCGTTTGCGCCATTGTTCGGCCTCGGGCAATACGGCCCCCTGCCATTGTTCCGGCCCAAGATTTAATGTCTGTCCCGGTCCCAATTTGGCCTGGGCCTGACGAATGTTTTCCTGAATCTGTGCGTTCTTTAAATTATCAACGTGTTGTGCAAAGGATGTTTGCAGGGATCCCACATCCATGGGCTGATCCATATCGATATGCTGACCCTGAAGGATATTCATTACGGCTACGCCACGCCATGCCTCTGCGACTTGCTCACCGAACGTACCCTTGATAAACTTCAGCATATCTTCAGCTTCGGCAGACCGCTGTTTCATGACATTGGGATCTGTCAGGTCTGTATTTGGATTGAGGGCAGCTCCAACCTTATTTGAAAAAACATGTGGGGCTACCGCACCAAGACCACCTGTCAATAATGAAAAAATGGTAGTGGGGATGATAACTTGTTTGGCCTCTTCCCATGGTTGGGCTTCTGGACGAACACCTGATTCCTTGGCCGACGTGGCTTCCAACCATTGTTGTCCGATTTCGGTACCAACCTCTGTACCTATTAATTCCGGAATGGATAATAGAAATTTACCGAATGTTGGTTTTAATACTCCGGCTACAGTTTTTGCGGCCGGGAGTATAGCCATTTTTTCTAATGCTCGCACGCCATACGTAGTGCCCTTGGATAGTAATCCACCAAGAGCGACGTTGGCAAGAGATTCACCTAACCATTCAGTCGCACCTCGTTCTAAGGCTTGTTTATTAATCGTTTCCTCTGAAATGGATGGCAACCCCTGAGCCATTAATTCCTGATTCTTCTTATATCCCTCTTCTCTGGCTTGGGAGTATTCAGCCATACCAAATCCAACGGCACCTAGCTGGCCCATGACCTTGGATCCCAGGGCAGCCCCGGCTATAGCTCCCGGAACGTTACCGATTAATCCACCAATGATGCCACCCCCCACTGCACCAATGGCAGTCGGTAGTAATGATGGGACGGCCATCTTACCGGCCTGATAAAATTGTTCACCAACGGCGGTCGGCTGAGGTTTTTCCTCTTCAACATTGCGCATAGTGGGTTGTATGACCCCGCCCGCCATATATCCGGGTGCCCTGTAGACCTCTGTGGCCATTTCTGGCAGTTCCTTGGTGATACTAGCCCCTAGACCCTTCATTAACCCTGTTACGGCCTCTACGGGGCCTCCTAGCTTCGGGGCAGGGGGTACAACGGGCTCATGCACTGCGGGCGGTGCAGGGGGGAAGAATACACCCCTGTTAATATCCTCGATTTGCCGATCAATGGCGCTGGGACCGGGGGTAAACTGAGGCTTGTTGAGGCGTTCATGAGGCGTTGGTACTACCGGAGGGGCAACGGGTTGCTGCATCTCGGGGGGAGGTACGGGTTTAGCCACCGCTGGCGTTGCCTGCCCTGGAGGCGTCACCACCCCCATGGACGATTCAAGTCCTCCAACCGATGTGTCAGAAAGTCCGTATTGCTTATTCAGATCTTCGATCTGCTTATCAATAGAATCCATGGTCTCCTCGTCTTATTGTCGAGCCCACTTACCATTCCTGTAAATCAAAGCCACTGGCACCAATTCTCCGGCATCGTTCTTCATGGGCATGGAGACTTGAGCCCCCTCCGTTGGGTTTTGTAATTCGGCCCTTAGGTATTCCTGGTTCATGTCATCCTGTAGGGCTTTATACGCCTTGGCCTTCGCATCCGGATTGGAAGCCAACTCCATGTTGTTTTCCAAATCCTTAACCCTTGGAGCAAAACTTTCCTTGATAGATTCCTTTCGGAAATTCAACCGGATCTGAGCGGCGTCATTGGCGTTCTTGGCATTCTTGAGGGCATTCTCCATCTGAGCGCCCATACCCATATCGTAGACCATCTTGTTCATTTCCATTTCACGTTTTTGGGCTTCCGATCCAGCCTTCCATTGTTCCAGACCCAATTTTTGCATTTCAATATTTCTGCCAGCAGCCTCATTGGCAGTTTTCGCAGCGGCCGTAACTGCCGTACCCTTCTCAGCGAGATACTGTTTGTAGAGATCCTTGCCCGCCGTAGCTTTGGCTTCACGCTCCCTGATGCCCGCTTCTACAACCTGGGCCTTACCAGCAGGAGTCATACCTTCCATCTGTTTATTTAATTCCGCGTCTTGCCTCATCTTAGCGGCATTAGCTTCGTACTCAGCCATTCCAGACAATGGGACAATACCGGCGGCTCTCTGCATATCCAATTCCTTCATAGCTTCATCGCTTGATGCCCTCTGGAATGCTTCCTGATCGAGCATTTTCTGGTTCGCATATTGTGTTTCAAGTCCTTGGATAATGCCCTGACGTGTTTGATCTGCAGACGCAAATACTCCACGTCTCGCCGCTTCATCGTTATATGTTCCCGGAGCCTGCGGTTTCACAGTCATAGTACCCTCTCCGCCGGGAAGGGTATACGCGACCACGCCCTCATTGTTGACCTGTTTGGAAATACCCCATTGATCCAAACCAGCAGTAGGAGGAGTTCCCGGAGTACCCTGTGATGGGGCCTGGGTTAATACTCCACCTCTCAGTCGGTCCTCGTTGACCGGTCCACCATATGGAGGAATAACAGGTTGACCGGTAGAGGGTGCCCCTGCACCACCTGGTCTAGTAGGGGCTACATAGGGAGCGGCCGGCATACCAGTGGATGTTTCCGACAAATATGACTCCACGGGATATTTGATATTTTTCTGATAAAATTGTTCGAACGGCTGCATGACATTTTGCTCAACAGCCGTAGCGGCAGAGGTTAAACCACGTCCCATTTTACCGGCGATACTTCGTTCCAGTACAGCACTAGGTTCAAGAGATGGAAACTGTGCAGGTGGGATCACGGGTTGGTTAACTCTCGCCACCCGACCAGGACCCATTGTCGATTCTGCATTGATGATATCAGCTTCCGTCCTGATAGGTGCGGTCGTCTTCACGACCTGCTTAGTACCACCCTCTGGACTATTCTGTACGCTCTTCTCAACGGTCTGCGTGGGTACTACAGGCTGAGCAGGAGGCACCTGTTGTGCGGCCTGGCGAGCCGCTCTACCGGCTTCCCTCTGCGTGTAATTATCTCTTACGTCATTCAGGCTATCCCTGATTGCTACATCTTCTGCGGCCATGGGTAATCCTCCATATTAAAGTGTATCGGCTTCATAAACTTCATCGATGGTGGCCGGAGCATGGTATTGATAACTGGCCGAGTTAGACGCATCGATATGAGCACTCAACGAAATACTGGACATCAATCCAGCTTCCAATTGTGTTAATGTACCCAGCAGGACTTCTGCGATTTGTACTTCCAATGATTCCTTAAAACGTTGGTTTTCGACGGCGATCTGTGCATTCTTGATGGCAACATCAGCCTCTGCAACAGCCTGCCGAATCTTACATTCGAATAATTTCACCTGCACCTCATTCATCGATGCCAGGGCAGATACTTGTGCTTTATACGCCTCACATGTTCCAACGAATGCCTTGATGGTCGCCTCTACTCGGGCGGCTTCTGCCTGTACCGCTGCAGTATAAGCCTGCACCTTGGCTGAATAAATGGTCACAATGGCCTTGGCTTCCTCGATTCTGGCACCAACAAGAGCAGTATACATATCTGTCATTGCCTTCGTCTGATCCACCTGGGCTCTGAAGATATTGATTTCCCCCTCGATCTGAGCGGCGGATGCCTTGAAAAGCCGTCCCTGAATATCACTGAAGATACTCATAAGCCCCTTCTCTAACTCAACACCAATAGTCAAGCGATCCTTGACACCCTGATAAGTCATCTCGGCCTGCTTAATGGAAATATCACGGCTGGCATCGTAACGTTTATCCGAATGCTTGATCTCAAGATCATCCAGTGCGGTTATGAGTACCCCATCGGGTAATGGCCAACCCCTCTTGGCAATATCTGCGGCAATCCGAGATTTCGCATCCCGTAATTCCTGCAGGTCTCTTTGGAGATTGCGATCCCATATCTGCACTTCTACGTTGGGATCTATACCGGTGGATCCCGTTAATAGATCGTTGATGATCCTATCCCGCACAGCCTCTAAAAGCGTAGAGGAATATTCGGCCGATCCTGGGTTAATCACCGCGCTTGGTGCTGACGCATCCATGGTGGGTTGGTCGATGTCCGATATGCTAATATTGACATTGCCAGGATCAGACGGAAGAGAGGCCACAATATTCATAGCAGCATTTGGTGCTGCTCCCGGGGGGTCCGGAAGGTTCAGATCCAAAGCCTCGGCTCCTGTTGCATCAAACGGAACGGTATTGGCCGTAATGGAAGCAATACTTGAAGCTGCGGAAATAACCTGTGAAAGCGAACTTGTAATTTGACTCATTACACCCTGAGCCATACTGTAGGTCAATTGCTGCCTAGCATCGAATAGGTTAGTTGCCGAGTTAAATATAGACCATAATTCCGGTGGTAATGCTGAAGTTGGCATTCTATTCTCCTATGTGTTCTCGTCTTCCAGGTACGAGACGTCTCCGAAGATGTACCCGAAACACGATGTATATTGACTCATGCCGTGGGGCATATCGGCGGCATCGATAAATCCAGTGGAGGTCCGATATAAAGCAAATTCCCATCGGTTTCTTCGTTTGGAATTATATCCAATGAGAAGTTGTTCCGATTCTGTCACATCACTCCAGGAATGTCCAGTTAACTTATAACTGATCCATCCACCAGGATAATCCCTCCACACTCCGGGAGGCCAAAATAACCAATGTGTATCCACGTGAATCGATGTTACATCGCATGTGGGTACAAAATCAATTGGCAAATGATAGGGAGATCCGCTACGATGCGCCCCAATTAATTCTCGCTGGGATGGACTAAAAAGGTAATCCGCATCCGGCGAGGGGGGATATGCCAATTGTCCATGATAATATTGACCAGCGTACCAATAATCTTTGGTGAAATCTCTGTAATACGATCCACCGCTGGCCCACGCCTTCCACGCCGATATTGAATATCTATCTGGTTCTCCACCTGCGGGACATCCAAACAGAATGTACGGTGCGCTTTGTCTATCATGAACACCCCATGGAGATGGCATGGTATCCCCGCTGGGCCAATGGACGAACAAATCATTGCGTTCGTCATATTTGATGTACCACATTGTTCCGTGTTCTATGTCCGTAAAGTCTGCATTTAAGGATTGGGAGAATGAAGGAACGTTTCTAATATTTCCACCATTCCACCAGAGCGGAAGAAACCATTCAATGATGTTGGCGTTTTTATGTTGATAATCGCACCATACCGTATACCACGCATCACACCAAAACACAAAACCAGTTTCCCCATCATATGCGGCCCCAACCCAGGACCATTTAAGATCCCCTATGTTGGCCAATGGTTCCCCATTGGTATCCCCACACACCGTTAGATTCCCCTCGGTGCATGAATAGAGGTAGGGTGCGTAGATTTGTTCCCGCCAAAAATTAAATGGTTTTTTATAAAACCGTTGCACACCTAATCCGTATGGGCCTCCCGGTTTATACATGAACCGTCCGTAATACCCATAACCACCTGGGCCTCCCGAATGGGGCCATCCACCACCATACCACCATTCGTTGTGGATGTCACCAAAAAGATCATAATCAATATATTCGGTTGTGTCGGTTGGATCCACATCCAGGTCTTTCACCTGAAATTTTAAAACCATGTATAAGTCAGCCCATTTATCATAATAGAAAATCATGCCCTCCGTGGCAGGTATTTCCCTAACGGCGAAACCGTAGGTGTGTAATGAACTCCGATACCAGCCTGAATACGCAATTCCTCCTGGTGGATCTATCATGGATGGGTCATACCCACCCCCCCATGAATCATAGGGGGCAAAAGCATTATTATCGTACAGGTCGATGTAAAAATTATATTTTCCATTGGGGTCCTGAAAGAACACCATGGACTGTTGCATATTGAATGATGCCATTACCGGACGCAGCGGTCTCGGTTTTATGCCTTCTTCTACGGCTTCTTCTGTCGGTCTCCGGTAAATTTTAATCTTGTGAATTCCTGCAGCCGTTGAGGTGTGAATATAACCACCATCGTCCAGCCAGGTCTGTCTCTGTAATCCGTTGAGATTGGCCCCACCGGTGTAATTAATCAATTTATTCAAACATTGTTCAGCGTACTTCTGGCTCTGCCGGCATTTTGCCGTATCGCCGCGATATTCAATGCTGGGAGCGATACAATGGGAATTCATTTGCCCACGGATACGGCGTCTGTTTCTCCTCCTAGCCGCCTCAAGGGCCACTTCTTTTTCCGCTTCATCATTGAGCTCGCTGGAGCGATCGCGATGACTTAGACCACCATCTTCCAGGTATTTATCTCTTTTGCGTTGATGAAACGGATTGCGAAAATCAAACACTATCTTCTCCGCACGTTTGAGAAATCACCCATTACCTTCATGGATTCAATTCTAAAATTACTTCCACCCAAATTCTTCAAACCAAACTGAATGAACCTACTATTGATACCTCGTCCAATCTTGGCGCGAGACTCGTAGGCATGCTGTTCACCGTGTTTGTGTTCGACCGGATAGTAATATTCGGTAGCCTCATCTACCTTCACGATAAGGCTGACATCTCCATCCGCCCTCATTGTGATCCATGATTCTCTTGCTCTCTTGAGAATCTTTTCGTACATATCTGTCACTCCAAAGAGGACGACCGCATCGATATCTCTTCCGTCATCCTTATTGGCACCAACTGCGTATAATCCGGATGCACTAGCCGTGATAAGTTGATCTCCGCGATATGCCATGGAGTTGAAATTGAAGCGATTATATTCTGTAATCGCTCCATGAGATGCATTCATCACGACCATTTTATAATTGATGGTTGTGAGTGGCAACCCGGTTGCATTAATAATCCACACCGGGATATCTATCGCCACCGTCCCAATCATGTTGAGCCATGCCACCATAGATAGGGTCCAGTGGGGTATGACTATAGAGGCATTGGCAACTAGGCCGGTATATCCCGTGCTCTCTACGATCCACGGTGTAGGAACATACAGAACCGTATCCCCATAAACATTCGGGGCTCCGGCATTGATGACCCACAATGGGATGTGCAAATCTGAAGCGGTACCAATAATATCGGCAAAACCAAGTGAATTAATCGTCCACTTGGGGATATCGATGTTAACCGAACAAAACAAAGACACTGCATCAGACGAAATGGTCCATAGTGGAATATGTAATGCGGCCCCATCTTGAAATAAGGCTGTCATTGTTCCACTTACCGTCATGACCATAGGTATCACACCCAATGGGCGGGTGGTACCTGTGCCACTTACTGTCACTGTCATGGGTACAGAAGACACATCAACAATAGTCATGGGGATCCCTTTATGCTATCTTAAATCTCATGTTCCCTACCGTCAGGTAATCAGGCCAGGTAGAGCTTTCATTTCCACCAAAATCAAAAAATCCAACTATCTCATCTGCAGCAGCGTCGTCGTCCCATATGAGTGCTCCCGCTGTGGGGGCAATATCACCCATCATGGCCAACCCAAAATTCACCGGATCAAAGTCAATATAGGCATACCCACCTGTATCGTATTGAACGGCCGCGTAGGCAGACATACCATTGGCATCCTGCACGTATCCACCGGCTGTTGGCAATTGGTCCTCGAAGGTAATGGTGATCGCGGCCTCAACTCCAGCGGTAAGGGTAGGATCCGCTCCTGTCAAATCTACAATCTGCATCCATAAACCTGGACCAACCAAATCAATATCGTACACCAAGAACGGTCCCTGATTGGCAGGATTGGCCGAGTTTGTGGTAATGTAATTTCCGGGAGCAAAACCAGCAGTCCAGAAATTTCCTGCAGCTCGGGTAATCTTTGCCGGGGTATTGGAAAATGTCAATCCAATGGCTCCGCTATTTCCGTTCACATTAATTCTCTTGACATAATACTTTGTGTTGAATGGAACAACTTGAGCAAAATCTGCTCGCATTAAGATGATTGTAAGAGCATCTGTGGCTAGATTCACCGCTTTTTCAATCATCAAAAGTTTGTATCGATCGCACACAAAAGATTGCATTGTGGGCATAATGTCTCTCCCTTAAATATGATTCACGGTGCTGGAATTCACATTCATTGTGGTACCATCACGGATGATCCGATCTGTCTGAAAACTAAAATACCCAACGATGCAGTCATCGGAAGTGGTATCATCGAAGATGATGATGCCAGCGGTTGGTCCAATATCCCCACCCGCTGCAGTGAGAGCGATATCGTTCCAAAAACCATATGCGTTATCGGTAGCGAGGTCCAACCCCGCATTCTCTCCGGCTAATGCTGTTCCACCCAATGTGTACCCATATCCGCTTCCCAATTCATCATTGGCAGTGATAGCGCATGATGTGCTTACATCGGTGAGGAGTGCCATGGATCCGGTTGGGTCGGTCACTGTCAACACCAGGGTCGTAACTACGGTGACCAAGAAGGGTCCATAATTAGAACCGGCAGCGCTGGTTGTTATGAGGTTTCCCGGGACAAACTTGTCGGTGCTCCAACTCCCGGTTGTGCGGGCAATCGATTGGGAACCGAAATTAAATGTGGTCGCACCATTACGATATGCGTTTAAACACCCATACGTAGAATAGAGTGGGCTAAAAACAAAGCCCGCCCGCGTGAGTGCGTATTTAAACGCATCCGGTGCATCCCAATCGACATTATGATTCAAAAGTCTATACTTATAGTGATTAGACGCCGTAAATAACATTACACCCTCCTAATGGTGAAAACTACAAATACACCCACAATGCGGTGTATTATGCAGCCGGGAACGTCACGGAGAATGTACTCAGCGTCAATGTAGCGCCCGACACCATGGCCAGGGAAGATAGGTTCATCTCAGCCCCTGCGGTTGAAACTGCGCCCTGAACACGAACATCGGTCGCGTTATCTGTTCCGAGATCCTCTGACGTGACTAGACGAAAATATCCAGCCGTGCCATCTGCCGTAATTGTACCCGACCAGGTATCAGCATTCTTAGCAACCGCGCCCGCTGCCGGAAGTCCAAGTTGCAGTGTATCGGTTGCAGCCCGAGATCCCGCCTGAATAACAGCAGCGGCACCGAAGGTAATCGTTCCGCCACCGTCTGCGATCGTCAATGTAATACCCGGAATGCGACATGATACAACGATAACTCCCGTTGCACCACCAACGGTTGCACATGAGGCGCGAACCTGGGAAATTTTATTCAATTCCCAGCACACACCCTGCGCGATCTCGTCGTTGTTCGCATGGCCGTAGGTCGTTGCATCGTAAGATGCCGTGTAGGTTGTTCCATCGACCGTCACTGTGATGTTGTAGGTTCCGGCTGCGTGGACACCAGGCACCGTAATCGTATTGATCGCAAGCACACCATGTTCTTTCGTGGATACCACACCGCCAGACTTGGTGAGTTTGACCAGCAGAATACCCTCAGCATCGTCTGCCTCTGCCGGAGGTGTTCCAGCATAAATCTTGAGCACGGAGTCTGCAAACACTTCCCGTAATCCTCTGCCGTTCAATAACTGATTTCGTAACCCTGTAGAATACTTTTCAGACATTTTAATTCCTCCTTGTTAGGCTCCGATGCTCTCTATATGGGGCACCGTCATGTTGATTTTCACCTTGGCATCGCCAACTTCTAGTGGTATTTCGTGGATCAGACAATATTGAAAAAAACCAGACACAGAATGTGCCACGGCTGATCCTATCGTGGCCTCATCTGGTGCATAATGGTTCCAGGTAATATTTTGTGCAGCTCCATCCAGAGCCCCACGCCATACACCTTCATCGCTAGTCCAATAAATAGTACCTCCGATCCCTTTTCCCATGACTTCATCACCAGGTATCGTGACGGCGGATCCCAGGAGGGGAGCACTGTCGGTGATCTTCATCAATTCAGACGATAGAAAATCCTTCCCTGATGCAAAAAAAGCACCATCAGTCGTACCAAGGAATACACCAGCCTCGACTGATTTGACCATGGTAACCTTGGCCTTCATCTTCCTCCATCCCCATCGAACATCGTAATAATGGGGCATGTAAGCCTCGGAGATATACAACATGTCATCTCGGGCAACTATCATTCTGCCACAATGAAATTCAATAAGATGCCCGGCCGGCATTGTGCGTTGATAATAATCATCGGGACCGGGCAGGACTGTAAAAACATCGTCTTCAATGTAACCAATGACCTGGTTGTTCGTGCAGTACGTGCGACCATTCTGGTACACATACTGCATTCTCGCGTCAGGATCGATAGAGATCACAATCGGGATCAAACTATAGTCGTCATCAACGCGGTAAAGAACGCCTCCATTAGACATGATTTTTATGACATAACACATATCGCCATTTGACCATGCCGAATGAAAATTACCAACCAATTTTCTGACGTATCCGGGGCGCCTGAGTAAACGATATTCGTCATCTATATCGACATTGACACCCACCACAAGGTAGGTTCCGGCTTCCCCACCAGGGGGGATAGCAAGTGGATCTGTCAGGTTGTCGATACCGCGAATTTTACCTGCATCGAGAATGACATCATACATTAAATCATGCCCTCATGTGCATGGCACACCTGGCCATCTTGTCGTGAATCGATCGTAGCAATCATGGCATCTTCAATGACATCTTCGAAAGCTGCCATCGCGTTGGCCCTTGATTTAGGATCATAAGTATCTGTGTCCTGTTTTCCGTAGGCCTCGGCCATAATTCCATGGATAAACCCCATGTGCCATTGTGTACGTACTTCGGGAGAAGACGTCAAGGTTGCATTGGTCACGGACGCCAGCGGAAGACGATATACCGACAACCGGAAACTATCTTCGATCTTTCGTAGAATGGCGCTGGTATTCACTGCCGCAGTGAGCGTTTGACTCACAGTGATCACCGTGCCAGATACGTTGGTGACGGTCACGACCATGTTATTGGCCCCGGCATTGGTGATCTCTATCCTGTTCCCAATGGCGTATTTTGCCGTCAGGCCACCCAGGGCATATGTGATCGTATTGGGTCCGGTGGCGAATGTCACATTCGAAGCACCAAGTACCTCTCTGGTGTTGACGTACTTCGGATAAATCCACATCTTGAGAGAATCCGGGTCCGGACAATAGATCAGGGGAGCCGTCGAGGATGTGTCTCTCCATGCCGGATAATACGTGTTGAGCCACTTGAGATTCTTCTTTGTTAGCCAATTCCCATTGGAATTTAGCCAACAATGTTCAACGTCGATGATCCTCGGGTCAAAGGCCAGTGAATACGTATTGCAGGGTATTTCGATCGTGCAAAAAGATGCACTTTCCTCGATGACCGGATAAACGCGCCGATAGAATTTCTCCAACGCTGCATTGTAACAGGCGATCAATGTGGCCGTTCCCCATCGATATGGCTCTGCAGTATCTTCCAAAAAATCTCTCGCGAGAAGAATGATTTCATTGTGAGTCATGAATTACACTCCGTAAAATCTTCGATGATAATCAAAATCTTCCTGGACCTGGGTTGCATTCGGTGCCACAAAAGACATGCAGTGTAGGGTATACCATGCTATTTCACCCACGGTAATACGTGAAAACCCGGTCATACCCGTACCAAAAAGATTGTAACCACCGATAGTCACGATACCTGTGCCTGGTACCCAATCTGAATAGGTGCAACCTTCCCCTCCGGTCTGATATGTTGCTCCACCATCAACATATAATCTACACTTATGGGTGGTGGGATCATGAGACATGATATAACAATGCCATAATCCATCTCCGTTGTGGGCTCCAGCGACATGCACGTGTTGTCCAGATCCCAAGGAGTCAAAATTCATTTGGTTTGCATGGGTCGCGTCATTAGCGAAAAAAGCAAGACCTGAACCTGCCCCCGGGTTGTATACATCGCACCCCATAATGGCCGTTCCGGGTCCATTTACCGCATCCGACCTGATCCACATTACGATATAATCGGTGATACCTTGCCCAATGCTTCCGGTAATGCTTGCATTGATCGTGATGTATTGTCCGTCTGCGGTAAATTGCAATCCATCATGCACATAAGAAGGGCTTCCGGTTACCGTAAATGGACACTGGTACCTTGAAAATTCATTGGAATAGGATTGAAAGGCCGTATTCCAAAATGGCATGTAAACCGTCAAGGTCCCCGTAACACCAAGGTTAACACCACCAATCTGATATGGGGATACCATTCTGTACCGACTATTTATTCCCTGTCCGGCACAACCCGAGTAATACTTATTATTTGGGTATTGGTTGCCGGCAGCAACGTAACCATTCATAGAGAAAGGATGCATGTCATACCTCTTAGGCGCTTTGTGGGGTAAGTTTGTATTTCAGTTTCAGGAAAGTCACCCCAATGGCATTGGCATACGTATCTGTGGTATCACGGGTCAATGTGAAGTCGATCAGTGAACCAACGGATGTCGCTGCGGCCGAAAAACCTGTGATAGCAATATTTCCAGACCATGCGGTACACGAACGTTTGTATTGCGCTAATCCGCCTACCGGACATGTCCATGTTACTGTGACAGATCCAGTCTGTGTTTCGTCCAGGAGATCACCATCGGTTAAACAGGATCCGATCATGTTAAATTTGAGAGTTGCTCCGGCCGCAATACCGCCAGCGTTGGTGATAAAAAAATCTACAGCAAATACTGGCAGCACGGTATCGTCAAGTCCATACGGTGTTAACCAGGGTATGATTACCTGGGTATTAAATGCACCAGTAAAATCACGATAAGCAATCCTACCGGGAGAATAATCCAATGTGGTTAACATCGGAGGTGAACCGGCATGGCCTTCTAAGGCCCACGAAATAGGAATATCTTGAACTATATACATGGATGCTACACCTCCACCGCCACCAGGGCTTGTTATTCGAATGCTACTCATAGTTTGAACTCCTCGTTTTTAGATCAATGCAAGGATTTCCAGTACGGGTGTTGCCGCTGCGGCCTTCGCAAGCAGAAACTGTCCGTCCATCTTATACATTGTGATCGTGTCCACGTTGCCACGGGTTGTATCCCCGGCCGGTAAGATTGAAATATTGGGAGATGTTGATCTACCAGCGACGAGATAATTGACATAGGTGGCAGCAGACGCCATAGCCTCGCTGGCATTTCCACCACCCAGGTTTACCGTGAATGATCCAACCGTAAGGGCTGTCCATGTCATGGATATCTTATAAAGCATACCGGGTGTGACAGCCACAGATTGAGTCATTGCCGTTGTTCCGGCACCACTCTTACGGGCTTCATTGCTGCTATACGCCCACCCACCTGGTAGGGTCCATCCGTTCGCGTTTCCAGTGAATGTCCCGTTGGTGATCAGGTTAGTAGAAAGTGGCGCATTGGCCAAATTGATACCTTCGAGATCAAATGTCATTGTACTTCCGGACTTCAATGTCCAGTACGATCCGGTCGTCTCATGGCACAGATAGATGTCGGCGGCGGTTCTGAGCTGAAGTGCCACACTAAATGCAGGCACATTTACTGCAATCGGTGTCCACGCTGTTGCCGATAACGTAATGGGTGCCAAAACTTTAATTTTTCTCATCTTAATTCCTCCTGAATATAGGTGTTCGGTCTATGGTGAGAAATGGATAGGATCCATTTATGTCCAAAGTTAGGTACCTCAAAAAAAGAAAGGGTGAGGGCGTGAATGCCCCCACCCGTGGGAGTAAATTATGCAACCACTGCCGCACACCAAGCGATCAAATCGGTAGCGACCAGTGTTCCAGCCGCATCCTCACAAAGCAGGACGTAGTTGCCGGCCGCAATTTGCTGCCATCTGAAAGTCATGGTAGCCAACAGGGGCTTGATTGCTCCAGCGGCCGTCTGTACCATCACGCTGATCAGATCAGGCGCTGTTGTTGTAACGAGTCCGCCAATCGCAACTTCATTCCCTGCAGCCAGGCCCAATGTAGTAAAGTCCATCGCGGTCACTGCATATCGTCCGTAATACAATTCCTTCGCATCGGCTGCAGCCATGCCAACCGTAGCCGCTCCGGACACATCACCGTTTGCGCATGTTTCGGCGAGGGCAAGGTTCGCCACTGCGGCGGGGAGGGTAACGATCGTCATACCGGAAGACACGTCTGTATTTCCGGCCCACACTTCAACATCAGCTTCTCGGGATCCATCGCCCATCACTGCAGCGACTAGGGCCGCGATTGCTGCATCGGCTGACTGATCAGCCGTAATATCAACTACAACGTTTCCGGGGGTTACACCACCACCTGTTTCAAATTCGTAAACCCGCGTTCCGATAGTCACTGTCTGCGTATCGGCAGCGGCACCCACTAACTCGAAGTAGCCAACACCGGATCTCCCGGGGTCAACCACGCTTCCACCCATGAGGGTCATGGGGTCAACAGACACGATATCACCACCAACATTTTTAGTGATGACCTGTCCTAAACCAACGGTCACACCGTCAATGCCAGGGGCCGTTGTCTGCACAACGACAACCTGTCCGGCTGTGATATTGGATACCACCACATCGGTACCGTCTCCAGTTACAACATCACCAAGCGTTACAGGCACATTTGTTAGATTTCCGGGACCGTCAGTGGTCAGAAGGCTTCCTTGAGGTAGCCCAAACACGACAATATCATTACCATCCCCTGTAACGATATCTCCAGACGTAACAGCCAACGGAGCAATGCCGGCTCCGAGGTTTATAGGCAATTCCCCCCGATCAATATTAACCACTACGACATCAGTGCCGTTTCCGGTAACGATATCTCCAACACCAACCGCCACACCGTCAACCTGTCCGGTTGCATTCAATGTGGTCACGATTTCCCCTGGGGCGATTGTCACTGCAATCACATCACCAGCAGATCCACCAACACCACCTGTCAGAAGATCGCCATCCGTAAGGGCCACACCAACGATCCCGGGGGTTGTGGTCTGGTTGACAACAACTCGTCCAGACGCAATGTTCGATACCGTAACGTCAGTACCGTCACTGGTCACCAAGTCTCCGACTACACCAACCGCTAGAGGAACAATACCAGCACCAAGGTTGATCGGTAATTCACCTTGATCGATGGTGGTTACCTGTACGTCTGTACCGTCTCCGGTTAGTAAACTTCCAAGGGGAGACATATCCTTGACGCCAAGACCCGCACCACTACCATCACCCACCATCAAGTTGCCTTGAGGAATATTCAGGGAGGCAATAGGGAAACCTGCACCGGTGCCAATAAGAACGTCTCTGAATCCCAATGGTTGTACGGCTATATCGGTACCATTGCTGGTCACGACATCTCCAGCCATCACTGTAATACCACCGATTTCTCCGGTTCCAGCGATGACAGTTACCACTTCGCTGGCAGCGATAGCTCTCACTGTAACATCCGTCCCATCACCAGTGAGAAGTTCTCCCAACCCAATGGCCTGGGCCACCACGTTTCCTGTGGCGTTGTCGCCGCGAGGAATACTTCCGGCGGGGATATTCACAACTGCAACATCCGTTCCATCGCTAGTAATTAAATCACCCGATACAACCGCCTGGGCCACGATATCACCTGACCCTGAATCTCCGCGAGGGAATGATCCATTTGGCATAGCCAAGTTAACAAGCCCCGCCGCCGTACCGATGAGCATATCGCCAGTGGCAAGACTGCAAAGGTCCACATCTGTTCCGTCACCGGTTACAACATCACCAAGACCAACTGCGAGATCTGCCAAACCAGAACCGTCGTTAATGACCAGGGATCCCTGGGGAAGATTATGCACCACAACATCGGTACCATCTCCCGTAAGAATATCTCCTGTAGTCAAGGCCTGCGCCACGATTTCACTCGTTGCACTGTCTCCTCGGGGAATTGATCCTGCGGGAATATTCACTGTCGAGAGATCACCAGACACGTTTGTCAAAAGATCTCCGGAAGCCACATTTCGGGCAACCAATGTACCGGTAGCGGTATCAAAGGCCAAACATGTTCCAGCCCCAATGTTGAGCACGCCCGTACCAACACCGGCGTTGAAGGTAATAATATCACCAGCCACCAACGGACCAAGCTCTGCTCCGAGATTGGTAGCATCTCCAACAATCATCGCATCCTGAGTGAGAATGATCTCATACGGATATACCGATGTGGTGGGGTTGAAAACTGCAGCGGATGCGTCTCCCTGGTTTTCGTACACTACGGATGTTGATGGTGCCGCAGATGTCCAAATCAGCAGGGCTCCCTTAGCCCATCCAGGTCCACTTTCGCCGGATGGATCGGTGTCACTCGATGCCATCAGGATATTTTTTGCCTTGTCCCTTAAGAGACAAATGCACACATACCCACTGTCCATCTGTGTGGGTGTTCCGGTCAACCTAATTTCTCCAAAACTTCCTCGTTCTCGTCTACTCATTGTCGCCTCCTATGTGCGCATCTTTTCAGCGCCAGCGATTAAATTGTTTATGCCTGTGCCACAAGCGAGAATGTGCAGGAGGTCTTGGTACCCTTATTACAATAAAGGCCACCTGTCCCGCCCGCTACGTTTGTGTCAAGAAAAAGACACCCCTTGGCATATCCTGCGGTCGAATTGGTAGGTACTGTTGTACCTGTCGCCAACAGAACATTGCCAAGACCATCTTCCAACAAAACTACTTCATCGGTTGTCGTGCTGCCGTGTTTAATACCGGTCAGCATGATCTTGCCGAAACGAACCTGTTCTCTCGATGCCATAAACCACCTCAAATAAGTAAATCCCCCGAGAATAGGGTTTACTCCCGCACTCCCGGGGGTAGAATTGTTTAGACCGTGAACAGCGCGATCGGACTCACATCAACGATTTGGAAGATGATCCAAAACTTCGCAGCCGCCGAAGCCGCATCCCAATGCAATGTTACATAATTTGCAGCGGAATAGTAAACAGGCAATGTCGCATCGTTGATCGCGATGAGACCTGTTCCGTTGAGGCTCAGGTTGCTTTCGAAAGTTGTGGCACTGGTGGAATCCCCAACGTCCACCGTAACCGCCCCACCGTCTGCAATTCGCAGGCAGGATGTAGCGATAACGAGAGATCCGGCCGGGATATCCATAATCCGCCAATCGTCACCAGACACTGCATTGCGGGCCACATTGTCAATGTACCGCATCTGCATCCAGTGTCTCTCATGAGCGTATGCTTCTCGTCCGCTCAAACTATAATCGTATGTTGTCATGTGTCAAGCCTCCTTAAAATGTGAATTGTTAAACAACCAAAATTGCGTCGAGACCTCTCAGGTCAATGTACTCCAAGATGATCCAGAATTTTGCTTTTGTCACATCTTGATCCCAACTCACGCCCAACCGATTAAAATGCACACCAAGGCCTTGCAATGGGTTCCAATTATACGTTCTGTATGAATCTTCTACCCATCTCGGCATTGAGAGATCGTTGATCACAATGTATCCTGTTCCATTAAGATCCAGGTTCGATTCAAAGGTCGAACCGACATCATTCAGGACATCGATGGTGGCAGTCCCATTGCTACTAACGGTTCGGATCGCAAAAGCTCGCTTCAATAGAACATCTGAGGGAGTGACAAAGAAATACCAATAATCACCCGATGTGGCATTCTGCAGGGTTGTGTCGATGAATGCTCCATCAAAGTAATGAGGGTCTCGATATGCCGGTCGTCCACTTAAACTGAAATCATAATCCGTCATGGATCCCTCCTTTTATTGATAATCCCTGAGTGTCGTAATGGATTTGTTAACCTCCAACGATGTGGGTAAGGTCAACATCATCACGGTAACCAGGTATTTATTGCTGGCGTCCATTTCAGTGGGCCATGTGATATAAATATTATCACCCGATGAGTACCACTTTGGAGAAGATGCCGAAATGTAAGCCTTGGTCACATGAATCGTTTGATTGTTCACCCAATACGTTGCAGAATCGGTATCACCGATGTTAATGTGTAAAGAAGATGTGAAATCAACAGCCGTCAACTCAACTCCCAACACTAAGGTTTTAACAGGGATGTCAAGGATCTTCCATGTGTTGTTTGAAGCTGGTGTATTTCCATAATAGGTTGACCGACCCTTATAAATGGCACTTGATGGATCACCTGGGACGTATTGGAACTGTCGATCATGATCGATGTAAATGGAGTGTGTAAAAAACAATTCCATTCCACCATCTCTAGAACCATATCCACTGTGAGGATACGCCTGTGGATCGTATGCCCTATTGTCGGTCCTGTATCCCTTGTACGCAAAATACGAAGTCATGCGATGCACCTCCTGTGCAACCAAATAAGAAAAACAGTACCGTGGGTACCGAAATACCCACGGTAGTAAACTGTTCGCTTATTTGTAGCAGATTAGGGCGCCGTAACCTTCGGGCTTCACAACCTTGTAACCGTACACCTGGAGTCCGCGCACGCGGTCAGCAAATGTATCCTGGCTTCGCAGGGTCTCGGTTTCCGTCAACTGTGTTGCGAAGGTAATCGCATCGTTCACACCAAACAGGGTGTAATAATACGTTGTGCCAGAATGGTTCAGCAAGTTGGAGCTGTAAAGGGTAAAGCGATCGATCATTCCAATTCGACCGTTTCTCAACACCGACTGAGAATCGCCGGTAAGAGACGCATCCTTAAGGTCAGACTTTTTGATGAGCCCGGCCATCCACGTGGGGATGACAAACCATCGTCCTGTCTCGGGAACGTTCTGTTCGTCAAGAACCGTACCGCAATCCACAAGATAATCGAGAACGTTGGCATCTGTAACCTGCTCGGGAGCACCGGTTGTGCCAAGATCGAAACTCAAAGACGCCACACCAGCGGTTGGTCCGGTGTTGTTAGCGTGCATGCCGGCATAGATCGTGCTGTCCACGAAGAATGCTGTTTCAATGGCAATCTTCAACTGCATTGCCGCGTCGTCGGTCCACTTGTTCAACAGAGGTAGGTCTGTCTGGACCTTAATCACATCGTCCATCTCCACGCCCCAATACTTACCTTTGTCGATAAGCATGGTGAGGGGTGTGCTGGTCGGTCTCTCGTAAGAGATCTTCCCACCGATGGAGTAATCCGAAATCGTGATGCTCGGGATTGAGCGGATGATAACTGTGTCGCCCTGTTTCCGAATCTGACCCTCATAGTCGGTATTCGTAATTCTGGCCAACACTGTTGAATCATACCATTTGACGATCATCTTCCCAGCCCAAAGCTGAGGGATGAATTTGATTGTTCCGGTCGAACTATAATCCGGATGTCCTGGTGCGTAAGGGTATCCCATTTTGAAATCCTCCTTGAATTCTCCTACCCATTACGACCTTAAACGACTCGACCTTCTGCCACTGCTTTTTCGATCTTCTTCTCCTCGGCCTGCATTGCTTCCTGCCTGCCGTTGTAATACCCCCTGCGGACCTTATCGTAAAAGTCTGCAATGTGTTCGGATGAAATAGTTGTTTTATCGATCTCGACCTTTTTAGGGGTCTGAGCTGTTCTGCCCTTTGGAGGATTGACCGGTATCTTTTCTGGAATTGGTTCCGGTTCCTGCGCGGGCTCATTTTCTTTTCCAGGTTCAGCGGGTTTTGCCGCCGCTTCTTTCTCTTTCGCAAAATCTACGAAGAATTCAGCAACCTTCGAGGAATCCCTTCTACCGATACTTTCCCTGATCAACTCCATCTTGGTCCTGCCGCTGTACTTGTCAACCGGTTGTTCGAGCCATATCTTAAAGGTCTCATCCGTGTTGACATCGCGCCAACCTTGCACGTTGTTGTCAAGGTAACCGTAAAAGGCCTGGTCGGCAGTGTTCTTTGAGGTTTCGTCGGCCTTCTTAACGTCCGCTTCTACCTTTTCGAGTTTACCGGCCGTGGTCGCCGTAATGGCAGCCACCTTTTTGTCGATTGCCTTACTGACCGCCTTCCATACATCCGGGAAGTTTTCGGTTGCGACACGAATATCAGGATCGTTTTCAATATCCTGAAGCATCTCCAGCTTTTTGCTTTCTGGTGCCCCCGACGCCTCGATCTTGGCTATCCGGTCATTCATCTCCGCAATAGAAGTCCGCAATTTTGCGTTTTCCGATTGCATGGTCAGTAGCTGCTCGTTGGCAGCTCTTAGGTCCTTGTGTAGTTTTGGGACTTCCTTGTCATATTTGCCCTTCAAGACACTGTACTTATGCTCGGCCTTTTCGTCAGCATCAGGTTCCGGTTCCCCTTCGGGTGCCTTTCCCTTGTCGTCTATTTGGCCCTTGTCGGGTGCTTTTGACTTTTTGTCACCCTCATCTGACTTTTTGTCACCAGGTTTACCATCCACTGACTTTTTGTCATCAGGGGTGGGCGCCGGCGCATTTGGATCCGGTGGGGGTGGAAATAACTCCTTTTCTACACGTTCCGTCTCTTCTTTGATCTTTTGAATCTCAATCGGCAGCATTTTTTATTACCTCCTGGGAGCCTACCGCCTCGGTGATCCCTTTAGGACCATCGTAGCTGAAACAGTATTACGATGGGGTTGTGGGGCTCTCCTCCTCACACAACTTCCCCTACATTGGTGATTTATTTGTCAAAATGTCGTATTACACCGAAGACAAGCCTGCAACGTCCGATACTTCTTTATCAATGATTCTAATATGTTCCAGTGCTTCTTCGGGATTTTTGAAACATTTACTAAGGGTATAAAGTGTCATACTAATACCACGGGTGATATCTTCGCGCTTTTGAGCGTTTACATCACTCATCTCCGGGACACTCGACATAAAACCCATGACCATCTCTTCGCTCATGGCTTCCAACTCGGAACAGAATACCCCAAATGCGGGAGCCTCACGCAATACGATGATCGCTTTCAACATCCTTTCGGTTAATCTGATCATTCATTTCCTCCCATTCCCATTACGCCACCCGGGGGAGCCTCGGCCGGACCACCCCTGCCACCTATCAATTGGGCAGCTCCTCCTTGCGGTTCTAGGCCGCCAGGGGCTAAATTTCTGGCTACAACCGGCGGGGTACCCCTATTTGCCACCTGTGGGGCTTCTCCGGGGGCTCCAGGGGCCGCATTTTGGGCGGGTGGGGCAGGTGGAGCTGGGGGGACCGGTGTTTGACGCCGTATGGCAGCCAGGTTAGGCATAGCCTTCTCGGGGTCAATTTCGTGGGCCTTAGCCACTTCTCCGAGTAAATACCCGCGCCCTTCATTCCCCATAATCTGGAAATCCACGGGATTATTGGTCGCATTTAGGAATTCCAACATCCGAATTGCTCTTTGTTCCTTCTCGATTAATGCTGTCGAGCCCTTGGCTACCAACTTTACATCGCCCATCTTTTCTCTGAATTTCGGATTAAGGGCCAATTTCTCAAACAGGAAAATGATACTTTTTGTGATCATCATGTCATCGATGATCTTGATGATATTACGAATACCACGCGTCGCCTGGGTAATCAACATCGACAACCCGGATGCAGTATTCCCAGCTCCGCCCACCTGTGAGTCCCCATGCGCGTAAGCGGGAATATTCGATCGCTCGTCAGCTCCCTTTATAAAATCGCGGAAGACATTGAGGATCTGATCGGAATAGATCTGCGGCTGCCAGAATTGGATGGCAGGGCCAGTCTGCATTAGCTTATTTGTCGTAAGCCAACGTTTCCACGGAATGAGCCGCATGTCGCCCTTATCTCCACCACGTAGGCGATCCACGTTAATCTCAACCTGCGGTCCGGATCCCATCCCAATGTTGTTCACGATTGCGCGAGCACAGGCATTCGATACTACCTGTTCAGCATCTATCAACTGAGGCAGGCCCCTGCCCCACCATCCCTTCCGGTTTTCGTCAAACTGTGCTATGGAGCACGGTCTACGTCCAAGTGGGTCTTCGTTGATAATGGCCTTGATAACGTGATTGCCAATGAGCCACACAACGGCGTCGAAATCAAAATCTTCCTGCCCCTTGGGGATCTTGACATTATGTTTTGCCAACATCTCCCCGGGAACGGGGCCATTATATTCCAGACAGTCAATCAGGTCGGTGTCGTAAACACCGATGGTATTACCCTTCTCGCGTTCTGCTCGTTCTGATTCAATCTGTGTCCATTCCCTGAATTTACCTTCCCCTGCTTCCTTGAGCACGGCCAGGATTTCTTTGCTATCCATTCCTTCAAGACCCACCATTTGCTGCAGGTCCAGTTTTCGGTATGGATATTTATCGAACCAGTAACCATCCTGGGGTCCCGTGGAGTCCGGCTGGGGATAAATATCGAAGGGTGATCGAGCCTCAAATTCTTCGATCACACGATCCTCAACCTGCACCTTTCCGTCTTTGCCATAGGACAAAACCTTTCTCTGACGTTTGATCGGACCTTTCATGATCATGGTACCCAACACAACAAAATCGGTCAACCCTTCGTTGAGTGCCGAATACCAATCTCCATCGATCAATTTGTCGTCGATCTCTTTTTCCATGGCGGCACATAATCGCCACGCTTCTGATTTTAATTCTTTCTCCAGCCGATCATGTAATTTTGGCAATTGCTCCGTGATGGTTTGCATTAACAGGGCTGGGTCAGTTGGTATCCCGGAGGCCTGACTTTCTGCGTACATCTCGTCCATTGCTTCCTTCATAAATCTTTGGTTAATGGAAGAAATTGTCTCGGGCGGCAATTCTGGAACAGGGGTCGGCTCTACGCCCCATGGTTTGACTCCGGGTTGCTGGAGGATATCACGTACCCACGCAACGGCATGGCGGCATTTAGTGTCGGTCACACCCACAAAAACTTCACTGCCTTGAATTTCCTTTATGGCGGCCAATTTTCTGCTATCGTAAGTATTTCTGGCCTGATCAATATTCTTGAAAAATTGATCTTCAATGCCTTCCTTCTTGGCTCGCTTTGCAGTGTTCCACCGGTTCTGAATATATCCGGATAATTCTACTAAGAGGGCTTCGTTATTGATAACACCCTCTTCGGCCTTGACATTGGCCTCCGCCGCAGCGTTTTCTTCCTGTGTCAATTGTTCGTTGGACTTGATCATTACCATGGTTGACTCCTTAAGTAAAAGCACTCCATCCGCCACTCTCAATCGGAGCGGATGTCCTATCTGGCCATAACCCCTGTGCCGGTGTGAGCAATGTCAATGCGTCTTCGACTGCCATACAAGCATACTGACAAGCATCGTGAATATGGCTCACCAAATTTTTCTCGGGTTTATCGGTATACATTTCCTTACCGACCACCTGAATGCGTCTCATTCGGTACTCACCGCGAAACCCCTTGATCAAATGCATGCAAGACGGATCAATCAACATCCCGTATCCATATTTCCCGCAAAATCGCATGAGTAAACTTTCTACTGCGGTGAACCGTGCAGACAAAGAGTTTGATCTCGCTGGAGTTGCCTCCATCTTCAGGATCTCGCTGATCTCCTGAAAGGAAGTACGCTCATCGGTATCCGACCTCTTAACACCCGCAGGGTCACCTGTCAGGATTAACTGAGCTCCATAATACTTAGACACAAGAAATGGTCGAATCACATCCTTGATCATCAGTCGGGTGCATGTGTCAGTGATTAAAAATTCATGGAGAATCCTCATCTGCCCCCACGGCATAAATTGGCAAATGATCGTAGCCTGGTCACGACCCGTGTTATCAAACCCAATAATGAGTGGATATTGTGGGTCTGCCTTGAGTGTTTCTTTCGATACGTGTTTCGAAGCGTCGAACTGAGGGTACACCGCTTTACCATCAGACACATAGCCGTATTCTCCATCTACGTAGACGCTGATAAATTCCTTGTCCTGTCCGGCCGCAAGGTTGGCATAGTAACCGATCGGAAGAAACGGAAGGTTCTCGGCCTGTTCCGATCTCCCACTTGGCTGTTTCCACAGTTTTGTGTACGGTACCCCCAAGACTGCGTTACACTTGGGGCATCTTCCGTTTTCAAAAAGAATGATACCGCCCTGACGATCCTTGCATGTGATGCAATATTGTGGACGTTGGATCTCGAACATTTTGTAAAACCAATGATCAATATCCGGAGGGTTTGTGTCCATCCAAATGCCATGCCAGGTGGCCCCTCCGGATCCGTCTGCGTTTTTAGGCGGGTATCGTCCAATACGCCCCCGCATTGCGTTTACGATAGGAAGTGCAATTTCACGTGCTTCATTGAAGAAAGCACCCGTAAGCTCCAGTGATAATAGATTACGGATATCTTGAGGTTTATCGAGAGCCCTAAAATGAATAGTCGCCTCAACAGGGTGACCATCCTCTGTTTGAATTTTGTTAATGACAAGATCATAATCGGTTGCCCTCCAATCGCCAAGCTCCAGGATCCACTGATGAAATGTTGGAATGGTGGTATCTCGAAGTTGTGGGTAAGAGTTTCTTACAACACCCCACCTAGACCGACTAATACCATCTGGCATGGGGGATTGTCGCATAGCTCGCTTAACAATCTCAATGGGTCCACATCCGGTAGTCTTGCCGGACCCAAAGGGACCCATGACTGCTCGGAGCATAGAGTCGTCCTGCGAAAACGCCTTGATCGTTGGGACCCCTTTATATGAATACTCACGTACCGACATATGTTCCCCCGTTTAGTTACAACTAAACTGTACGACATATTGGTGGGGAGGAGAGGAATCGAACCTCCTCAGCGCTAGGCTACGGCTTTACAGGCCGCTAGACTCACCACCTGTCCAACCTCCCCATGGGGTGGCCGGTCGAATTCGAATCGACTCCGAAAGGGCCACGACCTTTCATGCTACCATTACAACACGGCCACACTTGGAGCCGATGAGAGGACTTGAACCCCTAACCCGAGGTTTACAAAACCCCCGCTCTACCATTGAGCTACACCGGCTTACTTTTCACCGACGAATTTTCCAGAATTTGGGATCACCTGGCGAGCCCGGTCGTCCCAAAGCTCAAGGCATTCAAAATCCTTGACGTTGGTAATTTCTAAGGGGGGCAGGCCTATTTTGGAAAGCCAAGCCTTTATGGCGTCTGTGGCGTCCTTCCCCAGCCCCGCTCGGGCGGTGAATATTTTGAAGCGCTGCCCCCTCTTAATTTCAAACTTGATTCGTTCGACCATCCATCGGATAGGTTCTCCGATGTACGTGGGACCCCTCCATTCATCATAGAACGCAAGAGTACCATCTAGGTCTACTCCGATCCAACCATTACTCATTCTTCCATCCACCGGTCGGTACTATCCCATGTTCCTTCATCGCAAGCAGTCTCACCTGTGCAACGGCGTTCTTCTTACTCGTTGATTTCGCTTTTGTTCCGTGCGGGCTCGTCACTTTGTACTTCCCGCCCTTTGTCTTCGAGATTTTGTACGGCATCTTCTTTCTCCTTCGGAAAGTCATATTCCTTCGGAACGAAGAAAAACATGACCTTTCTGCTTACCTGACTTCCCCCCATGATATCCCCCTTATTTCTTGAGATCGATTGCTGCTTCGAGCAATGCAATTTTGTCTTCCAACTTCTTCGCGTTTTTTCGGTATATCCATGCCCCAAACAAAAAAGATACAACACAGCTCAGTGCCCATAAACCCAACCCAATTAAGAACGTCATATTGCCTCCTAATCATCCTTGATGACCAACTTGAATTCCTTCACATTGATCTGTTGAGGGTTGGTCACGTTTGTCTTGCTCCCGCTCCCGGGCGGTGGAACATTAAAATTTGTGATCTCTTTCAGGGTATCCACCAACTCCTTGAATGAACGCGGACTCTTCCAATCAAATCCCCAGGTCGCAAGGGCGGCCAACAATTGGTCCCTCCTCGGTTCATAATCGGCCGGGGGCTTCCCGTGCTTGATCGCCTTCGAGATGAAACTTAACTCATGTAAAGTATCGACGACATCGTTAACAACGGTGGCCAACTTTAAACGAGTATCTTCAGTCTGAGGCTTGATCTTCGCAATAAGGGGGTCGATGGGGAGTTGTTCCATGCGTTCGAGGCGCTCACGCCACTTAAACGCTCGGGAAATCATGGAGATATAAGGCAGGGACTTACCAAATTGTTCGGATACCTTACGGAGGGTGCGACCATGCCCAAGAC